>Ga0256410_1000260_pt1 | contig 61188 bp, 55 predicted proteins | sample PhyWR1_FD_185983 | JGI IMG/M metagenome (GOLD analysis project Ga0256410, IMG submission 185983) | Leaf surface microbial communities from wheat plants in UC Gill Tract Community Farm, Albany, California, United States - DLSL W.R1 | ecosystem: Host-associated > Plants > Phyllosphere >... | reverse complement strand
ATCCAGGACGACGAGCTGTGCGAAGTGACTCCTAAGTCCATCCGTCTTCGTAAGAAGATCCTGGACGAAGGCGAGCGTACCCGCGCTGCTAAAAAGGCCAAAAACTAAGTTACTTAGTTAGCGGTTACAAAAACGCCCCCGACCTTGCGGTCGGGGGCGTTTTTTTATGGTCGGGATTTGACTCGCTCATCGTTGCCCGTGCTGCGGCGAGCGCGGTCTGTCAGGTCATTTGCGTACAGGCCATCGCGGGCAAGCCCGGCTCCCACAGGGGGCTGTGGTAATTGTGGGAGCGGGCTTGCCCGCGAAGCGATCTGTCAGTCGATTCTGCGCTGCAGGTTAAAAATCCATCAGCTTGACGCTGCTGTTCTTGCGCTCAACGGCCTTGGGCACATACGCGCAGTAACCTGGGCGCGGGCCAATCCGCGGATGGTTGCGGCAGGTATCCGGGCGAATCTCATAAATCGTGCACATGCGCGATTTGCGGTCCAGGTACAGGCAGTCGTTATTGCTCATGCGCTGCAGGGTGAAAATCCCGGACTTCTGGTTGAAGCGCTCAACGATCCCTTCCTTTTGCAGGCGCTTGGCGATGTTCTTCGGCGGGTCGCCCATCTCGAACTCGTCAACGATGCCGATGCGGATCAGGTCTTTGATTTTGACCTCGACCGGCAAGGTGCAGCAGCTGGAAATGCAGGAGCCGCACATGGGCGCGGAGTATTTGGCCCAGGTATCGAGACGGTCGATTTCCGCGGCGGCGATCAGGTTGGACTTCATCAGACTTGTATTCCAGCGTGCATCAGGGCGCGCGATCATACCGGGGTTGCTGAAGGAGTGAACAACCATTTGCCGGTTTTTCGATCAGAGCCATGTTTTAAAGCGTTCAACTGCGAATGTGCCTCGTTTTGGGGCGGCATTCACTTTGTCAGCTTTTTTTAAATAATCGCCGAAAAAAGCCCGAATCAAAGCACTTTGTTTCTGTTGAAGCGTCTAGGCTGACACCACTCGCTCTTCAAATCGCCCCATCTCGATTGAGGTTGTATCGATGCCCCAGGAACCGCTTGTTCGTGACGCACAGGTGGCGGCTTTCCGTGCCGCTGTAGTAGCCAAGCTGACTTACGCGGTGGGTAAGGACCCGGAACACGCGTTTGACCATGACTGGTTTGAGGCCATAGCCCTGGCCGCCCGCGACCATATGGTCGAGCACTGGATGGACAGCACCCGGCAGATTTATCGCAAGGACCAGAAACGGGTGTACTACCTGTCGCTGGAGTTTCTGATCGGTCGCCTGCTGTACGACAGCCTGAGCAACCTGGGGTTGCTGGAGGTGGCGCGTGAGGCACTGGGCGAGCTTGGCGTGGATCTGGAGCGCATCCGTGTCCTGGAGCCGGACGCGGCCCTTGGTAATGGTGGCCTGGGTCGGCTGGCGGCGTGCTTTATGGAAAGCATGTCGACCCTGGGCATTGCCGCCCACGGCTATGGCATCCGCTATGAGCACGGGCTGTTTCGCCAGAGCATTGTCGATGGCTGGCAGCAGGAACAAACCGAGAACTGGCTGGATTTCGGCAACCCGTGGGAGTTCGAGCGTGCTGAAGTGCTGTACTCGGTGGGTTTTGGCGGTTCGGTTGAAACCAAACAGGATGAACAAGGCCAGCTGCGGCAGATCTGGTGGCCGGGCGAGACGGTGCGGGCTATTGCCTATGACACGCCTGTTGTGGGCTGGCGCGGGGCCAGCGTCAACACCCTGCGTCTGTGGCGGGCGAGGGCCCTGCACGATCTGAACCTGGGCCGCTTCAATGCAGGCGATCATTTGGGGGCGGTGGCCGAAGTGGTACGGGCCGAGAGCATCTCCCGCGTGCTGTACCCGGCTGACAGCAACGAGGCTGGCCAGGAGCTGCGTCTGCGCCAGGAATTCTTCTTTGTCTCGGCCTCGTTGCAAGACCTGCTGCGCCGCCATCTGCACGTCCATGAGACGCTGCTGAACCTGGCCGAGCATGTGTCGATCCAGCTCAACGACACCCACCCCTCGATCGCCGTGGCCGAGCTGATGCGTATCCTGGTTGATGAGCACGGCATTGAATGGCATGCGGCGTGGCAGGTCACCGTCGACACCTTGTCCTATACCAACCACACGTTGCTTCCGGAAGCGCTGGAAACCTGGCCTGTGGGCTTGATGGAGCGGCTGTTGCCGCGCCATATGCAGATCATCTACCTGATTAACGCACACCATATCGATGCGCTGCGGGCCAAGGGCATTCATGATTTTGACGTGTTGCGTGCCGTTTCGCTGATCGAGGAAGACCACGGCCGCCGGGTACGCATGGGCAACCTGGCATTTCTCGGTTCCCACAGCGTCAATGGCGTTTCCGGGCTGCATACGCAATTGATGCGCAGCACCGTGTTCGCCGAGTTGCACAAGCTCTACCCGGAGCGCATCAACAACAAAACCAACGGCGTGACCTTCCGCCGCTGGCTGTTCCAGGCCAACCCGCCATTGACCGCCATGCTGGTGGATGTGCTGGGCCCGGATGTGCTTGATGAAACCGAACACAAACTGATCAGGCTGGAGCCTTTTGCCGAGCGCTCCGATTTTCGCAAACGCTTCGCCGAACAGCGCCTGCAAAGCAAATGCACCCTGGCGGCGCTGATTTATGAGCGCCTGGGGGTCGTGGTCAACCCTGAAGCCCTGTTCGATGTGCAGGTCAAACGGATTCACGAGTACAAGCGCCAACTGCTCAACCTGATGCACACCGTAGCGCTGTATCAGGCCATTCGGGCCGAGCCGGGCAACCAATGGGTGCCACGGGTGAAGATTTTTGCCGGCAAGTCGGCGGCCAGTTATGAACAGGCCAAACTCATCATCAAACTGGCCAATGACATCGCCCGTACCGTCAACAACGATCCCACCGTACGCGGTCTGCTCAAGGTGGTGTTTATCCCCAACTACAACGTCAGCCTGGCCGAAAGCATCATTCCGGCGGCTGACTTGTCCGAACAGATCTCCACGGCAGGCTACGAAGCGTCGGGCACCAGCAACATGAAGTTCGGCCTTAACGGCGCGCTGACCATTGGCACAATGGATGGCGCCAACGTCGAAATGTGCGAGCGGGTGGGTGCCGACAATATGTTTATCTTTGGTCTGAGCTCGCAGCAGGTCGAAGCGCGCAAGCGCAATGGCGAGTTCCATGCAGCACCGGATGTCGCGGCCTCACACAGGCTCAATGACGTGTTGCAGGCGATTCGTGGCGGGGTGTTCTCCCACGACGACCCTGCGCGCTACACCGGCCTGGTGGATTCGCTGATCGAATATGACCGGTTCCTGGTGTGTGCCGACTTCGATGCCTACTGGGATGCCCAGATGCGCGTGGAGCACCTGTGGCACGACAGGGAAGAGTGGTGGCGCAAATCCGTGTTGAACACGGCACGCATGGGCTGGTTCTCATCGGACCGGACCATTCGCGAATACGCGACCGAGATCTGGAAAGCGTTGTAGGAAGTTTCACGCGCTGTGGGAGCGAGCAAGCCCGCTCCCACAGGGTCTCTGGTGGCTGTTTTGGAACCCGTTCGGCCAGTTCTGAGTCTGATTAGAAGATTTGCACGGCAACACGCGCTAAACTGCGCGGGTTTTTCGCCCCCTCCCCCTTGTTCGGAGCCTTACATGTCCCGCGTTACCCTGAGTCGCTATTTGATCGAGCAGACCCGCAGCAACAACACGCCTGCTGATTTGCGTTTCCTCATCGAAGTGGTGGCGCGTGCTTGCAAAGAGATCAGCCACGCCGTATCCAAAGGCGCCCTGGGTGGTGTTCTGGGCAGCATGGGCACCGAAAACGTGCAAGGTGAAGTGCAGAAGAAGCTCGATGTGATCTCCAACGAGATCCTGCTTGAAGCCAACGAATGGGGCGGTCACCTGGCCGGCATGGCGTCCGAAGAAATGGACAATGCCTACCAGATCCCGGGCAAATACCCGAAAGGCGCGTACCTGCTGGTATTCGACCCGCTGGACGGCTCGTCGAACATCGACATCAACGCACCAGTTGGTACTATCTTCTCGGTACTGCGTTGCCCGAACGAATACCTGACCCAGAACGAACCTTTGAATGAAAAGGCCTTCCTGCAGCCAGGCACTCAGCAAGTCGCTGCCGGTTACGCCATCTACGGCCCGCAGACCATGCTGGTTCTGACCCTGGGCGACGGCGTCAAAGGCTTTACCCTGGACCGCGAAACGGGCAGCTTCGTACTGACCCACGAAGACATCACCATTCCTGACGCTACCCAGGAATTTGCCATCAACATGTCCAACCAGCGTCACTGGGAAGCCCCGGTACAGCGCTACGTTGACGAACTGCTGGCAGGTGAAGAAGGTCCGTTGAAAAAGAATTTCAACATGCGCTGGATTGCCGCCATGGTTGCCGACGTGCACCGTATCCTGACCCGCGGTGGTCTGTTCATGTACCCGCGCGACAGCCGTGAGCCGTCCAAGCCGGGCAAATTGCGTTTGATGTACGAAGCCAACCCGATGTCGTTCCTGGTGGAACAGGCTGGCGGCGCATCGACTGATGGCCATCAGCGCATTCTCGACATCCAGCCAGAAGGCCTGCACCAGCGTGTAGCCGTGTACCTGGGCTCGAAAGAAGAAGTCGCACGCATCACCGCTTACCACAAAGCGTAAGCCCCTGTGGGAGCGGGCTTGCTCGCGATAGCATCGACCCGGTATGTCAGGCATACCGGGTTGCCTGTATCGCAAGCAAGCCCGTTCCCACTGTTGTTATCCCTCCTGAAATAAATCCCTGCGTCCTGCGGGAACCAGCCTGCGCTTTTCTCTTCTAAGCTTGGATCAAGCGGCACTGCCGACTTTCTTTCTCAGGAGCTTTCCATGAAGTTGCGTTCTCTGGCGTTGTTGTCGTTCTGTGTCTTGCTGGCCGCGTGCAGCAAAATCAATCAGCAAAACTACTCGAAACTGTCGACCGGCATGACCAAGGCCGAAGTCGAGCAGTTGCTGGGCACCCCGACCGATTGCTCCGGCGCGCTGGGCATGTCGAGCTGCACCTGGGGCGATCAGAAGAGCTTTATCAGCGTGCAGTACGCAGGCGACAAAGTGCTGATTTTCTCGGGCCAGGGTTTGAAGTAAGACCGATCAGGAGCGTTTACGATGAAACGTCTTTTAGTCAGTCTCGGGGCTGCGCTGTTATTGGGCGGGTGTGCAAGTTCCAGCAGCGATTCGCTGGCGCCCAACACCGTCTCCAGTGTCGACCTCAAGCGCTATCAGGGCACCTGGTATGAATTGGCGCGGTTGCCGATGTTCTTTCAGCGCAATTGCGCGCAGTCCGAAGCCCATTACAGCTTGAAGACCGACGGGAATGTAGCAGTGCTTAACCGCTGCCGCACTGCCGAGGGCAAGTGGGAAGAGGCCAGGGGCACGGCCACCCCGCAAGTGGAGGGCAAGACCGACAAGCTGTGGGTCGAGTTCGACAATTGGGTATCGACCCTTTTGCCGGGTGTGACCAAGGGCGATTACTGGGTGTTGTACCTGGGCGACAACTACAGCACGGCGCTGGTAGGCAATCCCGACCGTAAATACCTGTGGTTGCTGTCGCGTAAACCGCAGGTTGATCAGCAAACCCGTGACGAGTTGCTCAGCAAGGCTCAGCAGCAAGGCTATGACACCACACGCTTGATCTGGCGCACGCCGGATGCGGACATGCCCAAGGGCACGAAGTAAGGCAGGAATGTCCCTCAGCAGGCGCTGAGGGACACAGGCCGGGCGATTAAGCGCGCAGCAGGGTCTTCCAGGCGCGGTTCTGGTACACGGCGATGGCTTGCTGCTTGCGGGCGTTGAGCAGTTCGTCGTTGCTCTCGGCGTCTTCAGAAATCGGCAGGTTGGCCAGTTCCTGCAGCTTGTTCATCTCGCCGTACAGACGGTCCAGTTCCGGGATTTCCAGCACATTACGCGCCAGACGCAGCCAGGCCTGAATACGCTCGATGCGCGGCAGTTGCTCGGCCAGGTCTTCGGGTTGCTGCTGGTAGCGGTTCAGACGCAAGGCAATCGCTTCGTCCGACAACAAACGCGGCAACCAGCTTTGCAGCTGCGCAGCGCCCTGACGGTTGCCCCGGGTGGTGCCACGGTCCACAGTCCAGCTGCGCTCCATCAACCAGCGCGAAGTGTTCAGGGAGAACTGGCCCCAGCGCGGGTCTTCCAGTTCCTCGAGGAACTGCTCCGGTGCGGCTTTGCGCACATCTTCGTCGTCCTGACCGATCTGCACCAGCGGGCGCCAGTCTTCCAGCAGGGCGTCCAGCGCAGCGCGCAAGGCGCTGGTGGACTGACGTGGTGCGGCTTGACCCAGGCTGCTGACCAGTGCACGCAGGTCGATCAATTGCTGAACCCAGTCTTGCAGCAAACGCCAGTGGCCATTGAAGCGATACTGCTCGGCCAGGCGCTGGCTATTGCCCAGCAAGTGCCAGGCCAGGGCGGCGAAGGCATCGTCCAGGGGTGTTTCTGGCGCCAGCACCGGGGCTGGCAGGGTGACGGCGTAGCTGTTGGCGTCGAACAGGCGATAGCCGCGCTCGGCCTTGCTGATATCACACGGCATCAGGGCCAGCTTCTCGGCCAGTTCGGCGGCCAGTTCCAGCAGGGCAGACGGCTCGCCTTCGCGCAGTTCGAGCTCCAGCTCGCAGATTTCTTCCTTCTGCTTGCCGGCAATCACATGGCCCAGGTCCAGAGCGGCTTCGATGACCACTTTGGCTTTGCCACGGCCCCAGGAAATTTCAGCACGTTCGCGTACGAAATCCGTGGTGAAAATGGGCTTGAGAGTTTTTTTGTCCAGCTCGGCCAGCTCTTGTGGCCAGCATTCGCCGTCGAGCTTCTTGATGTCGAGCTTGGCTTTGGGCAGGTTCCAGTCGTACTCGTTGCGTACGGACAGGCCAGCAACGCTTTCGCCGCGGGTCTTGAGGGTCTGGATCACGTCTTCGCCATCACGGCGCAGGCGCAGGGCAACCTTGGCCTTGGCCAGGTCGCGCTCAGGTGTATCGAAGTACTGGTTCAACAACTCACGGCTTTCCCAGCCACTTTTGTTGCGCTTTTTCAGCAAAGGGTGCTCGCGCAAGGCGGCGAGGGTTTCGCGGCTGACGCGCAGTTTGATTTCGGTTTCTTTTTGCATGGCCGGAAAATCCAGGAACGGTTGCGCAGCCGGGAAAAAGTGTGGCTGCCAAGGCCGTGCAGTGTACAGGACTCGCCGCCCCGGCGGGCCGCGAGGGTTTATTCTGCGGCGCAGATAGCTCTATGATGGGCCTCGCCCCGCCTACAGGAAGTCAGCGCATGCCCTTACCTTCCATGAAAGAGCAGTTCGCTGCCTTGATCGCCGTACCGTCGGTCAGTTGCACCCAGCCGACACTGGATCAGTCCAACCGCGGGGTGATCGATTTGCTGGCCAGCTGGCTTGGCGATTTGGGTTTCAACTGCGATATCCAGCAGGTCAGCCCCGGCAAATTCAACTTGCTCGCCAGTTTTGGCAGTGGCCCCGGCGGGCTGGTGCTGGCCGGGCACAGCGACACCGTGCCCTACGATGAAGCGCTGTGGCAGACCGATCCGCTCAAGCTGACAGAGGTCGATAACCGCTGGGTTGGCCTTGGCAGTTGCGATATGAAGGGCTTTTTTGCGCTGGTGATCGAAGCAGTGCGGCCTTTGCTCGATCAGCCCTTCAAGCAGCCACTGCTGATTCTGGCCACCTGTGACGAAGAAACTTCGATGGCCGGGGCCAGGGCGCTGGTCGAAGCTGGTCGCCCGCTGGGCCGTGCTGCGGTGATTGGTGAACCGACCGGGCTCAAGCCGATCCGCATGCACAAGGGTGTGATGATGGAGCGCATCGAGATCCTCGGGCAGAGCGGTCACTCATCCGACCCAAGCCTGGGCCACAGCGCGCTGGAGGCCATGCACGACGCGATCAGCGAACTTAAGGGGTTGCGTCAGCAGTGGCTCAATGAGTACCGCAATCCGCAGTTCAGCGTGCCGCAACCGACCCTTAACTTTGGCTGTATCCATGGCGGCGACAACCCCAACCGGATTTGCGGGCAGTGCTCGCTTGAATTTGACCTGCGCCCGCTGCCGGGCATGGACCCGAATGCGCTGCGGGCCATTATCCGCAGCAAGCTGCAACCCCTGGCCGAGCGTCACCAGGTGAAGATCGATTTCGCGCCCATTGCCGCCGGAGTGCCGCCCTTCGAGCAGGATGCCGATGCCGAGTTGGTGCGCGTGGCTGAGCGCCTCACCGGGCATCGTGCGCAAGCAGTAGCGTTTGGCACCGAAGCGCCTTATCTTCAGCAGCTTGGTTGCGAAACGCTGGTATTGGGCCCGGGTGACATCGCCTGTGCGCATCAACCAGGGGAATACCTGGAAATGTCACGTTTGCAGCCGACAGTACGTCTACTGACTCAATTGATCGAACACTATTGTCTGAAATAGTGAAGATACCCATACGATTTATCCACAAGGAGAGCCGCGTGTTGCCAACAATGTTTCGACGATAGCCATCAGCCCGTTGTGCGTTTGCTGTTCTAGCCCTTTTTAGGCGATTTATTTTCTACAGGCTCTGGTTATGCACGATTACGTTAACTGGTTGCGTCACGCGTCTCCCTACATCAATGCCCACCGCGATTGCACCTTTGTTGTCATGCTCCCTGGCGACGGTGTGGCACACCCCAACTTTGGCAATATCGTCCACGACCTGGTGCTGTTGCACAGCCTGGGTGTGCGTCTGGTGCTGGTCCACGGTTCGCGCCCGCAGATCGACAGCCGCCTTGAGGCGCGTGGCCTGGTGCCGTATTACCACAAGGGCATGCGTGTCACCGATGCATCAACGCTCGAATGCGTGATCGATGCTGTCGGGCAACTGCGCATTGCGATTGAAGCGCGCTTGTCGATGGACATGGCGTCTTCGCCGATGCAGGGTTCGCGTCTGCGCGTAGCCAGCGGCAACCTGGTCACTGCGCGGCCGATCGGCGTGCTCGACGGTGTGGATTTTCACCATACCGGCGAAGTGCGCCGGGTGGACCGCAAGGGCATCAACCGCCTGCTCGATGAGCGCTCGATTGTGCTGCTGTCGCCCTTGGGTTACTCGCCCACCGGTGAGATTTTCAATTTGGCCTGTGAAGACGTCGCCACCCGTGCCGCCATCGACCTGGCGGCGGACAAACTGCTGCTGTTTGGTGCTGAATCGGGTTTGCTCGATGCCGAAGGGCGGTTGGTGCGTGAGTTGCGTCCACAACAGGTGCCGGCGCATATGAAACGTCTGGGCAGTGACTACCAGGCCGAATTGCTGGAAGCCGCCGCCGAGGCCTGCAGTGGCGGCGTGGCCCGCAGCCATATTGTCAGTTATGCCGAAGACGGTGCGCTGTTGACCGAGCTGTTCACCCGTAACGGTGGCGGTACGCTGGTGGCGCAAGAACAATTTGAAGTTACGCGGGAGGCGGCGATTGAAGACGTCGGCGGCCTGCTTGAATTGATCAGCCCGCTGGAAGAGCAGGGCATCCTGGTGCGTCGTTCGCGTGAAGTGCTGGAGCGTGAGATCGAACAGTTCAGTGTGGTGGAGCGCGAAGGCATGATCATCGCCTGTGCGGCGCTGTACCAGATTGCCGATTCGGATGCGGGGGAGCTGGCGTGTCTGGCGGTGAACCCGGAGTACCGTCATGGCCGTCGTGGCGATGAGTTGCTCGAACGTATTGAAAACCGCGCCCGTGCCCAGGGGCTGAAAACCTTGTTCGTGTTAACCACGCGCACTGCTCACTGGTTCCGTGAGCGCGGGTTTGAGCCTAGCGGTGTAGAGCGCCTGCCGGCGGCGCGGGCGTCGCTGTACAACTACCAGCGTAACTCGAAGATCTTTGAGAAAGCGCTGTAAGGCGCCAGCTGTTCAGGCTCTGGGCTGGAGAAGATTCGTAGCAGCTGACGAGTGGAACGAGGCTGCGTTCGGCGGCGAAGCCGTCGTAAAGTCAAACACCGTGGTGTGCCAGTTAAACTTGGAACTCTGGTTTTACGGTCGCTGCGCAACCGAACGCAGCCTCGTTCCACTCGTCAGCTGCTACGGATAACTGCAACTGCGGTGCTCAACAAGCCCCGTCAAAACTCCCGCAAACACACATCATCTATTACCGCCTTGCCCATGTCGCACAAGTAATGTGAAGCCCAGGCATGGCGCTCGCAGTTCTTGTCCAGCGCGGCATCCAGCGCCAGTTTTTTTGCGCAATAAAGCAACGCCGACACCTGCTCCAGCGCCTGGCGCAGCGGTATGTCGGGGTTGACGCGGAACAGCTCGTGGTTGTCTTGGCCGCAGGGGCCGAAGGTGACAGTGCCGAGAGTTTTGATTGGGGGATGATCAGCCATTTAGCGCGCTCCTAAAGTAATTAAGAGCTGTCACTTTCGTTTCCAGGCGAAGGTGGCAGCTGTACGCAGGCTGGAAACCGGGACAATAGGAACCCGGCAGGTCCGAAGACCTCCCGCGTACAGCCGCCATAGCACATAAAAACAGGGATTGATGGCATTAAGGCGAATATTGTTACCCGGGTTTCCAGGCCCGGTCACTGTTTTTTCAGTGACGGTGCACAGTACGCTTTGCTGTAAAACCCGTAAGCCGTCCCTTGCCTCAGTGGGCGTAGGAACTGACCGCCCGCGCTCGCACGAACACCACCGGTCTGTCCCCTCTCCCTCCGGGAGAGGGCTAGGGTGAGGGGCTTTTGATCTGCCTAGTTACTGATCGCCAAAATACTCGCCTGGTACGAAGCCACAAACAGGTCGAAGTCGCCTTCTTCCGTTTGTTCGGTCTCGGCCTGCTCGAGCAGTGACTTGCGCGCTTTCTCTTCAAACGCAGCCTGATCTTCAGCACTCAACGGTTCACTGCGGAAGAACTCGGCATGGGCCAGGCTCTGGCGCATCGAGAACTGAGCGAAGCTCTCCTTGTGCTCGGCCATGCTGGCCAGCACTTTGGCAGACGGCGTCAGCGACACGTCCTTGATCTTCGCCAGCTGTTCGTCGACTGCCTTGCTGTGGTTATCGCCACCCTGGCTCTGGTCGAGCAAGGCGGCCAGCGGCGCGATTTTTTCCAGCAGCTCGGTAGCCCATTCCTTCATGTCAACGGCTGCGCCATCACGCTGCAATTGCAGGCCCGGACGGCGACCTTCCTTGACTACGCTAAGGAAGTTGGAAGAGCAGCTGCCACAGCCTGCGCTGTCGAACTGCGGGCTGTCTTGCAGCGCGCAATACAGCAGGAAGGCGTCCAGAAAACGCGCTTCAGGCAAATCGATGCCCACCGGCAGAAACGGGTTGATATCCAGCAGGCGCACTTCAACGTACTGCACGCCACGGGACACCAGGGCCTGGATCGGCCGCTCGCCGGTGTAGGTCACGCGCTTGGGGCGAATGTTGGAGTAGTACTCGTTTTCGATCTGCAGGATGTTGGTGTTCAACTGCACCCACTCGCCATCCTTGTGCGTACCGATTTCTACATACGGCGGATAAGGTGTGGCCACTGCCTTGCGCAGGCTGTCGGTGTAGCTGTCGAGGTTGTTGTAGCACGGCGTCAGGCCTGCCTGGGCGTTGCTCTGATAGCCCAGGTCGCTCATGCGCAGGCTGGTGGCATAGGGCAGGTAGAGCGTGTCGGCATCCAGTTGCTCCAACTGGTGCGAACGACCGCGCAAAAAGCCCGCATCCAGCGCAGGCGAAGCACCGAAGAGGTACATCAGCAGCCAGCTGTAGCGACGGAAGTTACGAATCAGGGCGATATAGGCGTCGGACTGATAATCGCGCTCGGTGCCGACAAAACCCTCTGCCTGCATCAGCACTGGCCACAGGGCCTCTGGCAGGGAGAAGTTGTAGTGGATGCCGGCAATGCACTGCATGGTCTTGCCGTAGCGCAGGGCCAGGCCCTTGCGGTAAACGTACTTGAGCTGTCCGATATTGGACGTGCCGTAGTAGGCAATCGGGATGTCTTCTTCGGCCGGCAACGGGCACGGCATCGAAGGGCTCCACAGGAACTCGTTACCGAGCTTGCTGTAGGCAAAGCGGTGGATGTTGTCGAGGCTGGCCAGCGTCTGCGCCGGATCAGGCAGGGCCGGGGTGATGAACTCCAGCAGCGACTCGGAATAGTCGGTGGTGATTTGATCGTTGGTCAGGGCCGAGCCCAGTTCTTCCGGGTGCGGGGTTTGCGCCAGGCGAGCATCGGCCGTGACGCGCAGGCATTCGCGCTCGATGCCGTGCAGGCACTGCTCCAGAAGAGAGAGGTTGGCGCGCTCGCTGAGCAGAGCCAGGCGGCGGTTGAGAAGTTGGCTCAAGTTGGATTCCTTCACGCGTCAGTCGCCCCAATATGGGGGTGGTCAGGACGGTCTACAAGGGTGAAGTTGAAACTGGCGTGGTCGCCTGGTTTTGTTGGCATCGCTCAGTTCCGTCCCTGATTCGGCGCCGCGGCGCTCCAAGCGCATTTCGGCACTGCATTGGCAGTGCCGAAATTAACTCAAATCAGCCGTTGGCCGCTACAGGACAGCGAACGTGCCTTGTGCTTTTGCGACCAGCTTGTCGCCCTGCAACACATCCGCTTCGACGACCAGCGTGCGTCGCCCGGGGTGGATGACCTTGGCGATACATAGCACTTCGCCTTCAGCCACCGCGCGAATGTAGTTGATTTTGCACTCAATGGTCGCGCTCTGCTGATCGAAGCCATGGGTGCTGGAACAGGCCAGGCCCATGCTGATGTCCACCAGGCTGAACAACACACCACCGTGCAGCTTGCCGGCGCGGTTGCGCAATTGCGGCTCCAGGCTCAGCGCAACATGCGCCACACCGTCTTCCAGCGATTGCACGCGGCAGCCGAGCAACTGGCTGAAGGCGCTCTGGGTCAGGCCGTCCGGGAGGGCCATCAGCGTTTCTTCAACTGTTTGGCGTTGGCGAACAACGAGGCCATGGCGTTATTGGTCGGTACGGCGGCAACGCTCTCCTTGCGCGGTGCCGAGCTTTGCTGGCGCGGGGCCGAGCCCGGACGTGCGCCGCGAGCACCGTCGATTTTCTCGCCCGGGGTGTCGCTCATGCGCATCGACAGGCCTACGCGTTTGCGCGGGATGTCGACTTCCATGACCTTGACCTTGACCACATCACCGGCTTTCACGGCTTCGCGCGGGTCTTTGATGAATTTCTCGGACAAGGCCGAGATATGCACCAGACCGTCCTGGTGCACGCCGATATCGACGAAAGCCCCGAAGTTGGTCACGTTGGTCACCACGCCTTCCAGGATCATTCCCAGTTGCAGGTCTTTGAGGTCTTCGACACCTTCCTGAAACTCGGCGGTCTTGAACTCCGGGCGCGGGTCGCGGCCTGGTTTCTCCAGCTCCTGGAGAATATCGGTCACCGTCGGCAGGCCGAAGGTCTCGTCGGTGAATTTCTTCGGGTCAAGACGCTTGAGGAACCCGGCGTCGCCGATCAGCGAGCGGATGTCCCGCTCGGTGTCCGTAGCGATGCGTTTGACCAGCGGGTAGGCTTCGGGGTGAACCGCCGAGCTGTCCAGCGGATTGTCGCCATTCATCACGCGCAAGAAACCTGCCGCCTGCTCGAAGGTTTTTTCGCCCAGACGGCTGACTTTTTTCAGCGCTGCACGGGTTTTGAATGCACCGTTTTCGTCGCGGTGAGCCACGATATTTTGCGCCAGTGTGGCATTGAGGCCCGAAATTCGCGCGAGCAGTGCTACCGAAGCCGTGTTCACGTCCACGCCCACGGCGTTCACGCAGTCTTCAACCACAGCGTCCAGGCCGCGTGCCAGCTTGAGCTGGGACACGTCGTGCTGGTACTGGCCGACACCGATGGATTTAGGGTCGATTTTCACCAGTTCGGCCAGCGGGTCTTGCAGGCGGCGGGCGATCGATACGGCGCCACGGATCGAAACGTCCAGATCCGGGAATTCCTTGGCTGCCAGTTCCGATGCCGAGTACACCGAAGCACCGGCCTCGGACACCATCACTTTGGTGACTTTCAGGGCCGGGTATTTTTTCATCAGATCGATGACCAGCTTGTCGCTTTCGCGGCTGGCAGTGCCGTTGCCAATGGCAATCAGATCGACCGAATGCTTGGCACACAGGGCGGCCATGACCGAAATGGTCTGGTCCCACTTGTTGTGCGGCACGTGCGGGTACACGGTGGCGTACTCCAGCAGCTTGCCGGTGGCATCGACCACGGCAATCTTGCAACCGGTGCGCAGGCCCGGGTCCAGGCCCAGAGTGGCGCGCGGGCCAGCCGGCGCGGCCAGCAGCAGGTCGTGCAGATTGTGGGCAAAAACGTTGATTGCTTCGGTTTCGGCACCGTCGCGCAATTCGCCCAGCAAGTCGGTTTCAAGGTGGGTGTAGAGCTTGACCTTCCAGGTCCAGCGCACCACTTCGCTCAACCATTTATCAGCCGGGCGGTTTTGATTTTCCAGACCGAAGCGCTGGGCAATCATCATTTCGCCGGGGTGCATCGTGCCGGGCAATTCTTCACCGACTTTGAGCGACGAGCTCAGAATGCCTTCGTTGCGACCGCGGAAAATCGCCAGTGCGCGGTGCGATGGCATGCTTTTGAGCGGTTCATCGTGCTCGAAGTAATCGCGGAACTTGGCGCCTTCCTCTTCCTTGCCGGCAATCACGCGGGCGCTGAGGATGGCTTCCTGTTTGAGGAAGCTGCGCAGCTTGTCCAGCAGGCTGGCGTCTTCGGCGAAGCGCTCCATGAGGATGTACTTGGCGCCATCAAGGGCTGCCTTGACGTCAGCCACAGCTTTTTCGGTGTCGACAAAACGGGCAGCTTCGGCATCTGGCGTGAGTGTCGGGTCGTTGAACAGGCCGTCTGCCAGCTCGCCGAGGCCAGCTTCCAGGGCGATCTGGCCCTTGGTGCGGCGTTTTTGCTTGTACGGCAGGTACAAGTCTTCAAGGCGGGTCTTGGTGTCGGCGAGTTTGATGTCGCGGGCCAGTTCGGGGGTCAACTTGCCTTGCTCTTCGATGCTGGCGAGGATGCTGACGCGCCGCTCGTCGAGTTCGCGCAGGTAGCGCAGGCGCTCTTCGAGGTGACGCAACTGGGTGTCATCCAGGCTGCCGGTCACTTCCTTACGATACCGAGAGATGAAGGGTACGGTGGAGCCCTCATCCAGAAGAGCGACGGCCGCTTCGACCTGCTGCGGGCGCACGCCGAGTTCTTCGGCGATGCGGCTGTTGATGCTGTCCATAAAACCACCTGACAAAATGTGATGCAGGCTCGCAGGCCCGGGCTTGAAGGCTTGCGAGGCTGGTTGAGCAGCCCGGAAGGGGCCGCTGCCTGGGCCAAAAGGGCAGCCTGTTGACCCGTGAAGTCAGCTGATTACGCCAGATGTTGAAAAAATAAATACTGGCACAACCATTGAAAGTTCGAGATTGCCCGACACAAAAGGCCGCGCATTATAACCAGCGTTCCCGGATTCAGGGGATTGCGCGCGGTGGTCTCATTACCTGGTCTAATGTTTAAGGAAGAAAAATCTGCTAACAATGCACACAATGCGTATCGCAGCGGCTGAGCCATAATGCGCGCCGAGATCACAGGAGCATCCTAATGAGCAGCACTGCACAAACGTCTGAAGGCGAAAAAATCCTTATCGTTGATGATGATCCTGGGCTGAGCAACTTGCTGGTACGTTTCTTTTCCAGCAAGGGTTATCGCGCCACCTCCGTGACCAATGCAGCGGACATGGATCGTCGGCTGGCCCGCGAAATGTACCACCTTGTGGTGCTGGATCTGATGCTGCCCGGCGAAGACGGCCTGTCAGCCTGTCGCCGTTTGCGTGCAGCGGGCAATCGCGTGCCGATCATCATGCTGACAGCCAAAGGTGATGAACTTAGCCGTATCAAGGGCCTGGAACTGGGTGCCGACGATTATCTGGCCAAGCCTTTCAACCCCGATGAGCTGATGGCCCGTGTGCGTGCGGTATTGCGTCGTCAGGCGCCGCCGGTGCCGGGTGCGCCGGGCAGCGAAGACGAAAGCGTGACATTCGGTGATTACGAGTTGTCCTTGGCAACCCGCGAACTCAAACGTGGCGACGAAGTTCACATGCTCACCACGGGTGAGTTTGCGGTACTTAAAGCCCTGGTCATGCATGCCCGCGAGCCGTTGACCCGCGACAAGCTGATGAACCTGGCCCGTGGTCGTGAGTGGGATGCGCTGGAGCGTTCAATCGATGTCCAGATTTCCCGTTTGCGCCGCATGATCGAGCCGGATCCGTCCAAGCCCCGCTATATCCAGACCGTCTGGGGTGTGGGTTATGTGTTCGTGCCGGATGGCAACGCAACCAAATGACAGATCATTTGTAGGAGCGAGTCGCACTGGTGCTGTCTGGTGCCGTGTGGCTCGCGATTTATCTTTTTTTCGGGCCTCGGGGCTCGCTCCTGCAAAGTATAAAAGCGGCTGTCTATGAAAACCCCTGTCTGGTTCCCCCAAAGTTTCTTCTCGCGCACACTCTGGCTTGTCCTGATTGTTGTGCTGTTTTCCAAGGCCCTGACGCTGGTTTATCTGCTTATGAACGAGGACGTGCTGGTTGACCGCCAGTACAGCCACGGCGTGGCGCTGACCCTGCGTGCCTATTGGGCCGCCGATGAGGAAAACCGCAACAAGATCATCGATGCCGTTGATTTGGTTCGCGTCGTGGGCGGAGGTGTACCCGAGGGTGAACAGCACTGGCCTTACAGCGAGATTTATCAGCGTCAGATGCAGGCCGAGCTTGGCCCCGATACAGAGGTGCGCTTGCGTATGCACACATCCCCTGCGCTGTGGGTGCGTGCCCCGAGCCTGGGGGATGGTTGGTTGAAAGTGCCTTTATATCCGCATCCTCTGCGTGGGCAAAAAATCTGGAATGTACTGGGTTGGTTTTTAGCCATCGGCTTGTTGTCCACTGCTTCGGCGTGGATTTTCGTCAGCCAGCTCAATCAGCCCCTCAAGCGTCTGGTGTATGCAGCTCGCCAGTTGGGGCAGGGGCGCAGCGTGCGCTTGCCTGTCGGCGACACGCCCAGCGAAATGACGGAGGTGTACAGCGCCTTCAATCAGATGGCTGAAGATGTCGAACAGGCGGGTCGCGAGCGAGAACTGATGCTTGCAGGCGTGTCCCATGACCTGCGCACCCCGCTGACCCGCTTGCGTCTGTCTCTGGAGCTGATGGGCAACCACAACGACCTGACCGACGACATGGTGCGTGATATTGAGGACATGGACGCGATTCTCGACCAGTTCCTGGCCTTTATCCGTGACGGCCGTGACGAGCCGGTTGAAGAGGTTGATCTGTGTGAATTGATCCGTGAAGTGGTGGCACCCTATAACCAGAACGGAGAGCAGGTGCGCCTGCGTCTGCAGCCGATTCAGCCGTTTGCGCTACGTCGGGTATCGATGAAGCGTTTGCTCAACAACCTGATCGGCAATGCCTTGCACCATGCTGGCGAAGACGTGGAGGTTGCGGCTTACGTATCGGGTGATGTCAGCGCGCCGTATGTGGTGCTGAGCGTGATGGACCGGGGGGCAGGGATTGATCCTGCGGAGCTGGAAGATATCTTCAACCCGTTTATCCGCGGTGACCGTGCCCGTGGCGGTAAAGGTACGGGGCTGGGGCTGGCGATCGTCAAGCGGATTGCCTCCATGCATGGTGGCAATGTCGAGCTGCGTAACCGCAGCGGCGGAGGGCTTGAAGCCCGTGTACGTTTGCCGCTGGGGCTTATGTTGCCAAGAGGGGCGGTATAGCTTTGACCCTGTGGGAGCGGGCTTGCCCGCTCCCACAACAAGTCTGCTCACCCAAGGGTTGATGCGCTGTCAGCCTTTGCCCTTGGTCCGGGTCATATGCGGGCTGCTGTTTTTTTCCAGGTGCTGGATGATAATCCCGGCCACATCCTTGCCGGTGGTGGTTTCAATGCCTTCCAGGCCTGGCGATGAGTTGACCTCCAGCACCAGCGGGCCGTGGTTGGAGCGCAGGATATCGACACCCGCCACACTCAACCCCATGACCTTGGCCGCACGAATGGCGGTCATGCGCTCTTCGGGGGTGATCTTGATCAGGCTGGCGCTGCCGCCCCGGTGAAGGTTGGAGCGGAACTCTCCAGGTTTGGCCTGGCGTTTCATGGCCGCGATCACCTTGTCACCGACCACGAAGCAGCGAATATCGGCACCCCCGGCCTCCTTGATGTATTCCTGCACCATGATGTTTTGCTTGAGGCCCATAAAGGCCTCAATCACCGACTCGGCGGCGGTAGCGGTTTCACACAGCACCACGCCGATGCCCTGGGTGCCTTCCAGCACCTTGATGACCAGCGGGGCGCCGTTGACCATTTCGATGAGGTCGGGAATGTCATCCGGCGAGTGGGCAAAACCGGTTACCGGCAAACCCAGGCCACGCCGGGACAACAGCTGCAACGAACGTAATTTGTCCCGCGAGCGAGCAATTGCCACCGATTCGTTGAGCGGAAACACGCCCATCATTTCAAACTGGCGCAGCACTGCGCAGCCATAGAACGTGACTGACGCGCCAATGCGCGGGATCACCGCGTCAAAGCCTTCCAGCGGCTTGCCGCGATAGTGAATCTGCGGCTTATGACTGGCTATGTTCATATAGGCGCGCAGGGTATCGATCACTACCATCTCATGGCCTCGTTCGGTACCGGCTTCAACCAGACGACGAGTGGAATACAGACGCGGGTTACGCGACAGCACAGCGATCTTCATGCAACACCTGTGGCAGAGGTAGTAGTGACCGGGAATTCCGGCTTGTCTTGTACATATTTTAGAGCAGGGTTGACGACCAATTGGCCGTCGATCAACGCTTTTGAGCCCAGCAACAAGCGATAACGCATCGATTTGCGGCAGGCGAGGGTGAACTCGACCGGCCAGACCCTATCACCCAGCGCCAGGCCGGTGCGGATCACATAGCGAACCTGGGTGTGGCCATTGGAGCTTTTAATGGTTTTAATTGCCACCAAAGGCGCTTCACAGTGACGGTGACGCAGTTGTACCAGGGTGCCCAGGTGGGCATTGAAACGTACCCACTCGACACCGTCGCGCACAAAAGGCTCGATTTCGGTAGCGTGCAGGCTGGAAGTACTGGCACCGGTGTCGATTTTCGCGCGCAGGCCGGCGACTCCCAAATCGGGAAGCGCCACCCACTCGCGCAGACCGACAACGGTCAAGTGATCAAAAGTCTTCAATATAAGTAACCAGCGATTAACGTATTCAGGCCGCAGGAGGAACCCTGCAGGTAAAGCAATCGGCGATGCCGATTTGGCAATGTACAAAGAGCATTCACGCAGAATATCCGGCAAATGGCGACAGTTATCTGCGTGTCCGCTACTCGGCAGGCAGGCATTCTATCGGGACGAATGCTTCAGTTGTTCATTGCAAGTAGTAGTACAGTTCTGACTATTCAAGTGAAGAGGAATTCCAGTGGCGCAAAAGCAGGAAGAGGACGACAAGGTTCGCCTGGATAAGTGGCTCTGGGCGGCGCGTTTTTACAAGACCCGGGCACTGGCCAAGGCCGCGATTGAAAGCGGCAAGGTGCATTGCCGGGGTGAGCGCTGCAAGCCGAGCAAAGAACCTCGCCTGGGCGATGAACTGCAAATTCGTGTTGGCCTTGAAGAGCGCACTGTCGAAGTCAAAGCGCTGTCTGTGGTCCGCCGTGGCGCCCCTGAAGCCCAATTGCTGTACGCCGAAACCGAACAAAGCATCGCCAAGCGCGAAAACGCGGCTGCCATGCGCAAATCCGGGGCCATGGGCATCACGACTGATGGCAAACCGACCAAGAAGCAGCGGCGCCAACTGCATCAGTTTCATGACGCCAGTGGGGGCGAGTGAGCTGGCCAGGGCCCGCAAGCCGTACGTCGAGTCCGTGGCTGCATAGCTTGTAATCATTCAGGTATGGCGCCATATAGGGTCATCAGACCTGCATGATATTTAATGGCGCTTACACATTTTGTCACCAATTCAGAACTCTATTCTTATGTCCGACTTACACAAAACCGATGCCACACAACGCTTTATGTTCGATACCAGCGACGCCCGCGGCGAACTGGCCTCGTTGGAGCACAGCTACGCTGACGTGTTGGCCAAGCACGCTTATCCACAGCCGGTCCAGCAATTGCTGGGCGAGCTGATGGCTGCGGCTGCGTTGCTGGTGGGCAACCAGAAAATCGATGGCTTGCTGAGCCTGCAGGCCCGTTCCGAAGGCCCGGTGCCGCTGCTGATGATCGAATGCACCAGCGACCGGGAAATACGCGGCCTGGCCCGTTTTGACGCCGACCAGATTGCTGCCGATGCCACGCTGGCTGACATGCTGCCCAACGGCGTACTGGCCATTACCATCGATCCGGTGGTCGGCAAGCGCTACCAGGGCATCGTGGACCTGAACGGCGAAACCCTGGCTGACTGCTTCACCAATTACTTCGTGATGTCCGAGCAAGTGCCGACCCGCTTCTGGCTGGTTGCTGATGGCCAGCGTGCGCGGGGCATGTTCCTGCAGCAGTTGCCTGCCGATGTGGTCAAGGATGAAGACGAGCGCGTCGACAGCTGGGACCGCCTGCTGATGCTGGGCGATACGCTCAAATCAGAAGAGCTGCTGGGGCTGGATAACGAGACCATCCTGCACCGTTTGTATCACGAAGAAACCGTGCGCCTGTTTGATAATCAGGCCATTGAATTCAAGTGCAGTTGCTCCCGTGAGCGTTCGGGCAATGCCCTGACCAGCCTGGGTCATGCCGATGCGCTCAATCTGGTGACCGAGCATGGCGGTCATATCGAAATCGATTGCCAGTTCTGCAACGAGCGTTACCTGTTTGATGCAGCAGATGTCGATCAATTGTTCGCTGGCGCAGGTGTTGAATCCCCTTCAGGCACTCATCACTAAAACGTTTCAGCTCAGGTAAAACACCTGTCAAAGCCCGTTCTTGCGCGGTTCTGACAGGTGGGGCCTACTCTTTTTGGGGTTTTCTGGCATAATCCGGCCCACTTTTTTCGCGGTAGTAGTGCAAACTTTTCTACTACAAAACGTTTGGCGCACTCGGCCAATGGCCGACGGGGAACCTCATGACGCAAGCTAATAACGCCGTGTACACCGATCTGAGCATCGACGATCTGGTCAAAGAAGCCCTGAACCGTGGTGAAGGCGTGCTTGCCGACAATGGCGCACTGGTTGTCGAAACTGGCCACCGTACAGGCCGTTCGCCGGCTGACCGCTTCATTGTTGAAGAACCGTCCACTCAGGCTGCCATTGCCTGGGGCCCGATCAACCGCAAGTTCCCGGCCGACAAGTTCGATGCCCTGTGGGACCGCGTCGAGGCGTTCAACAACGCGCAAGAGCATTTCGTTTCCCACGTGCATGTAGGTGCTTCCGAAGACCACTACCTGGCCGTGAAAATGACCACCCAGACTGCCTGGCAGAACCTGTTCGGTCGTTGCCTGTTCATCAACCCGGCTAAATACAACCCAGCCGGTCGTGATGAGTGGCAAGTGCTTAACGTGGCCAACTTCGAGTGCGTGCCTGAGCGTGATGGCACCAACTCTGACGGTTGCGTGATCATCAACTTCGCCCAGAAAAAAGTGCTGATCGCTGGCATGCGTTACGCCGGTGAAATGAAAAAAGCCATGTTCTCGGTACAGAACTTCCTGCTGCCTGCTGCTGACGTGCTGCCTATGCACTGTGCTGCCAACATTGGCGAAGAAGGCGACGTGACCCTGTTCTTCGGTCTGTCCGGCACCGGTAAAACCACCCTGTCCGCCGATGAAAGCCGTTACCTGATCGGTGACGACGAACACGGCTGGGGCGAGGGTGTGGTGTTCAACATCGAAGGCGGTTGCTATGCCAAGTGCATCGACCTGTCGGAGAAGAACGAGCCGGTTATCTGGAAAGCCATCAAGCACGGCGCCGTGCTGGAAAACGTTGTGCTCGACGCTGCCGGTCACCCTGACTATGCCGATGTCAGCCTGACCCAGAACAGCCGCGCCGCTTACCCGCTGGAGCACGTTGCCAAGCGTTCCGAGAAGAACCTGGGCGGCGAACCAAACGCTGTGATCTTCCTGACCTGCGACCTGACTGGCGTACTGCCACCTGTGTCGATCCTCAGCGAAGAGCAAGCGGCCTACCACTTCCTGTCTGGCTACACCGCACTGGTGGGCTCGACTGAAATGGGTTCGGGCAGCGGCATCAAGTCGACTTTTTCCACCTGCTTTGGCGCACCGTTCTTCCCGCGTCCGGCCGGTGAATACGCAGAGCTGCTGATCAAGCGCATCCGTGGCTTCGGCTCCAAGGTGTACCTGGTTAACACCGGCTGGACCGGTGGTGGCTACGGCGTTGGCAAGCGCTTCAACATCCCGACCACCCGTGCGGTGATTGCTGCGATCCAGAGCGGTGCTCTGATCGGCGCTGAAACCGAGCACCTGGACATCATCAACCTGGACGTGCCTAAAGCCGTACCGGGCGTTGAGACTGTTCTGCTCAACCCGCGCAACACCTGGGCTGACAAAGCTGCCTACGACGAAGCTGCCAAAGCATTGGCTGGCCTGTTCGTAGAGAACTTCAAGAAGTTCGACGTCAGCGACGCGATCAAGGCAGCCGGCCCGAAGGCGTAAGTATTCGGTCAGTGTGTTGATCCACGAAAAAGCCGCCTGAAAAGGCGGCTTTTTTGTGCCTGAAGTTTTCTGTGGGTATACATCCTGTGGGAGCGGGCTTGCTCGCGATGGCATCGCGGCGGTGAATCAGACAAAACCGCAGCGTCTGCATCGCGAGCAAGCCTGCTCCCACATGCCTAGGCCTCCAGGCCTTGGGTATCCCACTGTCCGCTGCAGATCGCCGCGTAGAGCATACCGATGGTCAGCGGTACTTTGCTTTCCCGACCCTTGGCCTTGCGCTTGAGGTGCGGGTCATTGCCGGCGGGCTGGAAATAGCGATAGGCATCGTAGTCCGCCAGTTCCAGGCCAAAACGTTCTTCCAGGGCTTCTATCAAATGCTGGGCATCCGCGCCATTGCAGCCCAAATCAGCATTGATCGCGGTCTTGAGGCTGATGGTCTTGTGTTCCGGCAAGCCGATTTCTTCATGCAGCAACTGCATCAGCTCACGCAGGGTTGGGGTATCCGGGAGGTCTGGGGCGAGGTTCATTATTCATTGTCCCGATTTTCAGTGTGAGCGTTTGTTGGAGTGTCTTTTATGGCGCTGTTAAAAGTGCTATTTTTAGTGCTTGATTGTGTTGGCTCAGCAGCTTACAGATTTAGCAGATGAGTCTTTCCGTATACATAGGCATGAGGCCATATCATGACATTCGCCATGCTCGCTAAAGTCGCTGCGTCAGTAACAGATCTGAAAAAAGACCCTATGGGTACTTATCGTGAAAGCGGTGGTGACCCAATGGTCATTCTCAATCGTAACGAACCTGCGTTTTATATTCTTTCCCCTGAGCGCTACGAGCTGTTGCTGGAGATGATCGACGACGCTGAATTGGCCAGGTTGGTCAAAGAGCGGCGTGGCAATCCTACAATCAAGGTCGAAATTGATGAGCTCATCGCAACTGCCGAGAAAAACTGAGTCGCAGGCAGATGCAATCAAGACTTATACCCTTGAGTTCGAAATTGAAGCAAAAAAGGAGCTGGAAAAGCTGGATAAGGTGCTCCAGATCCAGCTACTAAAGAAGCTCAAGTGCCGTTTGTTGTCCCCAAAGGTTCCGGCCGCCGGGCTTAGGAATATGCCGAACTGTTACAAAATCAAGCTGCGTGCCAGCGGGGTGAGGCTGGTGTATGAAGTGATTGATAACCGTCTGATAGTTCTGGTGCTTGGTGTCGGTCGTCGTGATGACCATGCTGTCTATATCGCCGCGAAGAAGCGTCTGCACTAGTGATATCGGGTAATTTCAAAACACACCTGTATCATCCTCTCTCAATTTGCCCCCGACCTTTTCTCGATCGTCTGCAAACTTGGCGTTAAAGTTTTGCGCGTGTGGCGGTCAATGGAGTGACAGTGATGTACAACACCCTGGAACAGGTTTTCGGTTATCCACAATTTCGTGCCGGGCAAGAGGCGGTGGTCAGTGCTGTTTTGGCCGGGCGTTCGGCGGCAGCGATTTTCCCCACGGGCTCGGGCAAGTCGTTGTGTTATCAACTGCCGGCGCTGCTGTTGCCCCACCTGACGCTGGTGGTTTCGCCGCTGTTGGCTCTTATGCAGGACCAACTGGCTTTTTTGCAGCGCCACGGCATTGCCGCCGCCAGTATTGATTCCGCGCAAAGTCGTGAGGACGCCAGCGCCGTGATGGCCCGGGCCAAGGCGGGCGAATTGAAGATCCTGATGATTTCGGTCGAGCGCCTGAAAAACGAGCGCTTCCGTAACTTTTTGCAGCAAGTACCGATTTCACTGCTGGTGGTGGATGAAGCCCACTGTATTTCTGAATGGGGGCATAACTTTCGCCCTGATTATCTGAAACTTCCAGACTACCAGCGCCAGTTCAATATCCCCCAAGCCTTGCTGCTTACAGCGACCGCCACGCCCAATGTGATCGCGGACATGCAGGCCAAGTTCGCGATTGCCGAGACGGATGTGATCACCACCGGCTTCTATCGCGCCAACCTCAACCTGTGGGTTGAGCCGGTCAGCGGCGCGGCAAAGCGCCAGCGCCTGGTGCAGTGGATGAACGGGCGCATCGGCCAGCCGAGCATCGTCTATGTCACATTGCAACGGACCGCCGAGCAGATTGCCGAGCACCTCAGCCAGCACGGTATCAGTGCCAATGCTTATCACGCCGGTTTGCCCCATGAGCAGCGCGAGGGCATTCAGCGCCAGTTCATGGGCGGGCAGCTGAACTGCATCGTCGCCACCATCGCCTTCGGGATGGGTATCGATAAAAGCGATATCCGTAATGTGGTGCATTTCGACCTGCCCAAATCGATTGAAAACTATAGCCAGGAAATCGGTCGCGCCGGGCGTGATGGCCAGCCCTCCGACTGTCTGGTGCTGGCCAACCGCGACAGCCTTAACGTGCTGGAAAACTTTGTGTATGGCGACACGCCCGAGCTTGCGGGTATTCGCTGTGTACTTGAGGAGTTGCGTGGAGCAATACCTGAAGGGCAGTGGGAATTTATGCTGCTGCCGTTGTCCGATCAGAGCAATATTCGTCAGCTACCGCTTAAAACCTTGCTGGTGCAGCTGGAGTTGCGCGGCTTGATAGCACCGCGCTATGCCTACTTTGCCGAGTATCGTTTCAAATTCCTGATCGAGCCCGAGGTATTACTGGCCAAATTCGAAGGTGAACGTCAGCAATTTGTCTCGGCCATCATTCAGACCTCCACCCGCGCCAGAACCTGGGCCACGGTAAATTTCGACACCCTGTACGGGCAGCATCAGGCCGATCGCAATCGGGTGGTCAAGGCGCTGGATTATTTTCAGGAGAAGGGTTGGATCGAGCTTGAAAGCAAGCAGATGACCGAGGTCTACAGCCTGCTGGTGAGCGATTTTGATGCCGAGGCATTAAGCCAGGAGCTGCATGCTTACTTCTGTGCCCACGAGAGCGGCGAGATCAAGCGGATTCACGCAATGCTGGCGCTGTTTGCCAGTGATACCTGTCTGAGCTACCGACTGGCCCGGTATTTTGGCGATGACCAGGCACCACGGCAGTGCGGGCATTGCTCGGTATGCGCAGGGCAGGTGGCGCGTTTACCGGAGCCGCCCGCGCTGGCGCCGCTTGTGGATAAAAACGTTGAAGCACTGTGTGGTGCTTTTATCCACAGGCATCAGGAATACGCAGGAAGTTATCCCCCGGCAGAACGCCTGACCCGGTTTTTATGCGGGATCAGTGTGCCGATGTTCACCAAGATGAAAGCGCGGGCCATTCCGGGGTTTGCAGCGTTGGAAAATTATCCCTATGCCGAGGTTCGCGATTGGGCTGCGAAGCATCTGAACGGTCTGTAATCCAACTACCTGTGGGTGTTGTGGGAGCGGGCTTGCTCGCGATTGGATCGCCGTGGTTTGACAGATAGACCGCGTCGTAGCCATCGCGAGCAAGCCCGCTCCCACAAGGTGTTATGCACCTACCCCAACAACTCGCGTAGCACACGGGTGAAGTCGCGGCAGCTGGCCTCTTCATCGGCATGATGCCCGTCGCGAACTACCCATTGGCCGTTAACCATCACGTTGCGTATCTGGCGGTCGCCGCCGGCAAACAACCAGCGGTTTAGAATGGCGTCGTCCTGTGCGGTGGCCAGGTACGGGTCGTTGCCGTCAAGCACCAGCCAGTCGGCGCGTTGACCAACGGCCAAGCCAGCGACTGGTTGCCCCATCGCTTGTGCACCACCCGCCAGGGCGGCGTCGTACAGCGTACGCCCGACCATCGGCTGATCACTGCGATACATCCGGTTGCGGCGTTGGTCGCGCAAACGTTGGCCGTACTCCAGCCAGCGCAGTTCCTCGACCACGCTCAGTGACACATGGCTGTCCGAACCGATGCCCATGCGCCCGCCTTGAGCGAGGTAATCCACCGCCGGGAAAATACCGTCACCCAGGTTGGCTTCTGTGGTCAGGCACAATCCGGCGACGGCCTTGCTCTGCGCCATCAGTTGAACTTCGTCTGCGTTGGCGTGGGTGGCATGCACCAGGCACCAGCGCGAATCGACTTCGACATTGTCATATAGCCACTGGATCGGACGCTTGCCGCTCCAGCTCAGGCAGTCGTCGACTTCCTTTTGTTGCTCGGCAATATGGATATGCACCGGGCAGGTTGTGTCGCTGGCGCCCAGCACTGCGTTTATTTGCCCGGGAGTAACGGCGCGTAACGAGTGAAAACACAGCCCCAGGGTCTGCGCTGGCTGTTGCGCCAGTAGCGGCTTGAGCTGTTGCTGCAATTTGAGGTATTGCTCGGTGCTGTTGATAAAGCGCCGCTGACCGTCGTTGGGTGTCTGACCGCCAAAACCCGAGTGGCTATAAAGTACCGGCAGCAACGTCAGGCCAATGCCGGTGGAGCGTGCAGCTTCGCTAATTCGCAGTGCCAGCTCAGCCGGGTTGGTATAGGGCTGCCCTGACAGATCGTGATGGACATAATGGAATTCCGCCACCGAGGTGTAACCGGCCTTGAGCATCTCGATGTACAACTGACGGGCAATGACGCCGAGTTGTTCAGGGCTGATTTTTCCGACGAGCCGATACATCAAGTCGCGCCACGTCCAGAAGCTGTCATTGGGGTTGCCCGCCACTTCGGCCAAACCGGCCATGGCCCGCTGGAACGCGTGAGAGTGCAGGTTCGGCATGCCCGGCAACAGCGGGCCGCTCAAACGTTCTGCCCCGTGCGCGTCGGCATTGGCTGTAATTTGTGTCAGGCGACCATCGGCACCCACCTCGATTCGGACATTGGCAGACCAGCCAGTCGGTAGCAGGGCGCGCTCGGCAAAGAAGACAGACATCGGTTCGGTACCCCAAAGCTTGTTATTTGTATATACATATACAGACGTTTGCCTGCCCGGTAAACTCCGGCAAGCTACGCCCTTTACTCATGAACAAGGATTGCCTGTGTCGACTCCGCCTGTCGTGTCCCCGCTGGCCGCCCACATGGGCGACAGCCCGGCCCCGCTTTACGCCCGCGTAAAGCAAATGATCACTCAACAGATCCAGAGTGGAAACTGGCCGCCGCATTACCGTGTGCCATCTGAAAGCGAACTGGTGACCCAGCTGGGTTTCAGCCGCATGACCATCAACCGTGCGCTGCGTGAAATGACCGCCGACGGCTTGCTGGTGCGCATGCAGGGTGTCGGTACCTTTGTGGCCGAGCCCAAGACACAGTCCGCGCTGTTTGAAGTCAACAACATCGCTGATGAAATTGCTGCCCGCGGGCACACTCACACCTGCAAGGTCATCAGCCTGGGTGAAGAAATGGCCGGCTCGGAACGCGCCGCCGTGCTCGATATGCGTGAAGGGCAAAAGGTCTTTCATTCCCTGATCGTGCATTACGAAAACGGGATTGCCGTGCAAATCGAGGACCGTTTCGTGAATGCACAGGTGGCGCCGGACTACCTCAAGCAGGATTTCACCCTGCAAACACCGTATGCCTATTTGTCTCAGGTCGCACCGCTGACCGAAGGCGAGCATGTGGTCGAAGCGATTCTGGCTGACCCCAAAGAGTGCAAGTTGCTGCAAATCGAGCCAGGCGAGCCGTGCCTGCTGATTCGCCGCCGCACCTGGTCGGGCCGTCAGCCTGTGACCGCCGCCCGGCTGATCCACCCCGGTTCCCGTCATCGTCTTGAAGGACGCTTCAATAAATGAGCCAGCCCGTTGTTTTACGTGCCGTCGATTATCCACGCATGCCGTGGAAAAACGGCGGCGGCAGCACTGAAGAAATCACCCGTGACGCAGGTGAAGGCCTTGTCGGTTTTGGCTGGCGCCTGTCGATTGCCGATATTGGCGAATCAGGCGGCTTTTCGCGTTTTGAGGGTTATCAGCGGATTATCAGCGTGCTGCAAGGCGCGGGCATGAACTTGCAAGTTGACGGGGCGAGCACGCGGGCACTGTTACCCTTTGATGCATATGCGTTCAAGGGTGAAAGCACCGTCTCCTGCACCCTGATTGATGGGCCGATCCGTGACTTCAACCTGATCTACGCCCCGCAGCGCTACGCAGCACGTCTGCAATGGCTGGATGCAACCGTCCCGCAACGCCTGTTCAGTTCGGCGCAGACCGTATTGGTGTTCAGTGCGGGCGAGCAGGTGCATGTTGGCCTGGGTAACACCTGCCATGAACACCTGGGCCGCTACGACTGCCTGCAACTAAGCGGCAATCGCGAGTTGCTGGAAATCACGCTAACCGGGCTGTGTTGCGTGATTGAGTTGAGCGCGGTCTGACACAGTCCTGATCAGGTGGGAGCGGGCTTGCTCGCGATGCAGGTGACTCGGTTTATTGGCGGGTCGCAGTGATGCGATCGCGAGCAAGCCCGCTCCCACAGAACACATGCGTTACCAAACGCCCCAAATCAGCGCACAGATCTACTTCAGTAACACCCCTCGCTAATTTCTCCCTCTCCACCAAGAAACTTCTCTTGCGGTTGCGCACCTTTATTTCCGTGGCTTGCAGCTTTTTCATCAGGAAAATTTTCAGATTGGCCGCTAACTTGCATATGCTTGTATGTACAAGTACATAAGTGTGCGTCGATCCTCTTCTCACACCCGACGCATCTGCCCAACGCTGAGGAGTTACCCGTGACTTCAACTACCCCAAAATCGCCTGCCGAGTTCACCCGTCACCGTGATGGTGAGATCCGCGCCGCCCGCGGCACCCAGCTCACTGCCAAAAGCTGGATGACCGAAGCACCCCTGCGGATGCTGATGAACAACCTCGACCCGCAAGTGGCCGAGAACCCGACTGAACTGGTGGTGTATGGCGGTATTGGCCGGGCAGCGCGCAACTGGGAGTGCTACGACAAAATCGTCGAAAGCCTGACCAACCTCAACGATGACGAAACCCTGCTGGTGCAATCGGGCAAGCCGGTCGGCGTGTTCAAAACCCACAGCAACGCGCCACGGGTACTGATCGCCAACTCCAACCTGGTACCGCACTGGGCCACCTGGGAGCACTTCAACGAACTCGACGCCAAGGGCCTGGCCATGTACGGCCAGATGACCGCCGGCAGCTGGATCTATATCGGCAGCCAGGGCATCGTCCAGGGCACCTACGAAACCTTCGTCGAGGCCGGTCGCCAGCACTACAACGGCAGCCTGGTCGGCAAGTGGGTACTGACCGCAGGCCTGGGCGGCATGGGCGGCGCACAACCGCTGGCAGCAACTCTGGCCGGTGCCTGCTCGCTGAACATCGAATGCCAGCAAAGCCGTATCGATTTCCGTCTGGCCACCCGTTATGTCGACGAGCAAGCCGCGGACCTGGATGACGCACTGGCGCGTATTGCCAAATACACCGCTGAAGGCAAAGCGATTTCCATTGCCCTGTGCGGCAACGCTGCTGAACTGCTGCCAGAAATGGTTCGCCGTGGTGTGCGCCCGGACATGGTCACCGACCAGACCAGCGCCCACGACCCGCTGAATGGCTACCTGCCAAAAGGCTGGACCTGGGAGCAGTACCGCGACCGCGCCGTGACCGATCCGGCTGCTGTGGTCAAAGCTGCCAAAGCGTCAATGGGTGAGCACGTTGAAGCGATGCTGGCATTCCAGAAAGCTGGCGTGCCGACCTTCGACTACGGCAACAACATCCGTCAGATGGCTAAAGAAGTTGGCGTAGAAAACGCCTTCGACTTCCCGGGTTTTGTCCCTGCTTATATCCGCCCACTGTTCTGCCGTGGTGTAGGGCCGTTCCGCTGGGTCGCGCTGTCGGGGGATGCCGAAGATATCTACAAGACCGATGCCAAGGTCAAGGAGCTGATCGCCGACGACGCTCACCTGCACAACTGGCTGGACATGGCGCGCGAGCGCATCAGCTTCCAGGGGCTGCCGGCACGTATCTGCTGGGTCGGCCTGGGCCAGCGTGCCAAGCTGGGCCTGGCGTTCAACGAAATGGTGCGCAGCGGCGAGCTGAAGGCCCCGATCGTGATCGGCCGCGACCACCTGGACTCCGGCTCGGTATCCAGCCCGAACCGCGAAACCGAAGCCATGCAGGACGGTTCGGATGCCGTGTCCGACTGGCCACTGCTCAATGCCTTGCTCAACACTGCCAGCGGCGCGACCTGGGTGTCGCTGCACCACGGCGGCGGCGTCGGCATGGGCTTCTCCCAGCATTCGGGCATGGTGATCGTGTGTGACGGTACCGACGAAGCGGCTGAGCGCATCGCCCGTGTACTGCACAACGACCCGGCCACCGGTGTAATGCGTCACGCCGATGCCGGTTACGACATCGCCATCGATTGCGCCAACGAGCAGGGCCTGAACCTGCCGATGATCAACGGCTGACCCACGGGCACGAATCTTGTGGGAGCGGGCTTGCTCGCGATGCAGTCGCCTCGGTGCTTCAGGCCGTACGAGGTGATGCCATCGCGGGCAAGCCCGGCTCCCACAAGGTTACGAACAATTTCTATAATTTCGGTAACACGCGTGAAGGAGTATTAACGTGCTTGAGTTAAACCTGATCCCCGGCCAACTGAGCCTTGCCCAACTGCGTGACATTTATCAGCAGCCGGTTACCCTCAGCCTGGACGCGAGCGCCTCGGCGCAGATCGATGCCAGCGTGGCGTGCGTTGAGCAGATCCTTGCCGAAAACCGCACCACCTACGGTATCAATACAGGTTTTGGCTTGTTGGCTTCGACCAAAATCGCCAGCGAAGACCTGGAAAACCTCCAGCGTTCGCTGGTGCTGTCCCACGCCGCCGGTATCGGCGAACCGATCAGCGATGACCTGGTGCGCCTGATCATGGTGCTCAAGGTCAACAGCCTGAGCCGTGGTTTCTCCGGGATTCGTCGCGTGGTCATCGATGCATTGATCGCCCTGATCAATGCCGAGGTTTACCCGCATATTCCGCTCAAAGGTTCGGTGGGCGCATCGGGCGATCTGGCGCCGTTGGCGCATATGTCGCTGGTGCTGCTGGGTGAAGGCAAGGCCCGTTACAAAGGCGAGTGGCTGGATGCCGTCACTGCCTTGAAACAAGCCGGTCTTGAGCCGCTGACCCTGGCTGCCAAGGAAGGCCTGGCCCTGCTTAACGGTACTCAAGTATCGACGGCCTACGCTCTGCGCGGTCTGTTTGAAGGCGAAGACCTGTTTGCCGCTGCGATGGCCTGTGGCGGCCTGACCGTTGAAGCCGTTCTGGGTTCGCGCTCGCCGTTCGACCCACGCATTCATGCTGCCCGCGGCCAACGCGGTCAAATCGACGCTGCCGCGATTTATCGCGACCTGCTGGGCACCAGCAGCGCAGTGTCCGAGTCGCACAAAAACTGCGACAAGGTACAAGACCCGTACTCCTTGCGCTGCCAGCCACAAGTCATGGGCGCCTGCCTGACCCAGTTCCGTCAGGCCGCCGAAGTGCTGGGCATTGAAGCCAACGCAGTGTCGGATAACCCGCTGGTATTTGCCGAACAGGGCGACGTGATCTCTGGCGGTAACTTCCACGCCGAACCAGTGGCGATGGCAGCCGACAACATGGCCCTGGCCATTGCCGAAATCGGTTCGCTGAGTGAGCGTCGCATCTCGTTGATGATGGACAAGCACATGTCGCAACTGCCGCCGTTCCTGGTGGCCAATGGCGGCGTCAACTCCGGTTTCATGATCGCCCAGGTGACGGCTGCGGCCCTGGCCAGCGAGAACAAGGCGTTGTCCCACCCGCATAGCGTGGACAGCATTCCTACCTCGGCCAACCAGGAAGACCACGTATCGATGGCGCCTTCTGCGGGCAAGCGTCTGTGGGAAATGGCCGAAAACGTTCGCGGTGTTCTGGCCATTGAATGGCTGGCCGCGTGTCAGGGCCTGGATCTGCGTGATGGCCTGAAAACGTCCGCCAAGCTGGAAATCGCTCGCACCACCCTGCGCAGCAAAGTCGCGCATTATGAAAAAGACCGTTTCTTCGCACCGGACATCGAAATCGCCATGCAACTGCTGGCGTCCCGTTGCCTGAACGCACTGCTGCCTGCACACGTTCTGCCAAGCCTGTAATCCAAAAAAACGCAGAGGGCCTACGGGCTCTCTGCGTCTCTGTTTTCGCCGACAAAAATAATCAAGGACGCGAAATGCAAAACCAGACTCAAGGTTTGAAACGCGGGCTTTCCGCTCGCCACATCCGTTTCATGGCGCTGGGTTCAGCGATCGGGACGGGTCTTTTCTATGGTTCAGCCGCTGCCATCCAGATGGCTGGACCTGCTGTGCTGCTGGCTTACCTGATTGGTGGCGCGGCGGTCTTCATGGTCATGCGCGCACTGGGCGAAATGGCCGTGCACAATCCGGTGTCCGGTTCCTTCGGTCACTACGCCAGCACCTATCTGGGGCCCATGTCGGGCTTTATTCTCGGCTGGACCTATGCCTTCGAGATGATCATCGTGTGTCTGGCCGATGTCACCGCGTTCGGTATTTACATGGGCTTCTGGTTCCCGGAAGTGGCGCGCTGGATCTGGGTGCTGGGCATCGTGCTGCTGATTGGCGGCCTGAACCTGTGCAGCGTTAAAGTCTTCGGTGAAATGGAGTTCTGGCTGTCGCTGCTCAAGGTTGCTGCCATCGTGGCGATGATCCTGGCCGGCTTCGGCATCATGCTGTTTGGTATTGGCACCTCGGGCAGCTCCGATGCGGTGGCGACCGGCATCAGCAACCTGTGGTCCTTCGGCGGCTTCATGCCCAATGGCGTGGGCGGTTTGATCGCCTCGTTTGCCGTGGTGATGTTTGCCTTTGGCGGCATTGAAATCATTGGTATCACCGCTGGCGAAGCCAAAGACCCGCAGCGTGTGATCCCTAAAGCGATCAACGCGGTGCCGCTGCGCATTCTGCTGTTCTATGTACTGACTCTGTTTGTACTGATGGCCATTTACCCGTGGACTCAGATCGGCAGCCAGGGCAGCCCGTTTGTGCAGATCTTTGACAGTCTGGGTATCAGCTCGGCGGCCACCATCCTCAATATTGTGGTGATCTCGGCGGCAGTGTCGGCGATCAACAGCGACATCTTCGGTGCAGGCCGCATGATGTACGGGCTGGCCCAGCAAGGGCAGGCGCCCAAGGGCTTTGCCAAAATCTCCAGACACGGCGTGCCGTGGATGACCGTGCTGGTAATGGGCGCCACCTTGCTGGTGGGTGTGGTGCTTAACTACCTGATCCCGGAAAACATCTTTTTGGTAATCGCCTCGATTGCGACCTTTGCCACGGTATGGGTATGGCTGATGATTCTGGTCACCCAGGTGGCCATGCGTCGTTCCATGACCCGTGAACAAGTGGCCGAACTCAAGTTCCCGGTGCCGTTCTGGCCGTATGCGCCGATTGCCGCCATTGTGTTCATGGTGTTTATCTTCGGCGTACTGGGTTACTTCCCTGAGACACAAGCCGCGCTAATGGTAGGTGTGGTCTGGATTCTCATGCTGGTTGTGGCTTATCTGCTGTGGGTAAAACCTGCAGCGGGTCGGGCAATTGAAGTGGCTCCCGAGCTTTCCTGAGTTTTTGATCATTGACGGAGTGACGCGATGAAAACCCTTTGGCAGCACTGCAATGTCGCAACAATGGCCAACGGCACGTACTCGATCATCGAGGATGCCGCCCTCGTCACCCGTGACGGCTACATTGAGTGGCTTGGCCCGCGTCAGCAGTTGCCGACGGGCGAATATGGGCAAACCCACGGCCTTGAAGGCGCGTGGGTAACGCCGGGGCTTATCGATTGCCATACGCACACGGTGTTTGGCGGCAACCGCAGCGGTGAGTTCGAGCAGCGCCTGCAAGGCGTGAGCTATGCCGAAATCGCCGCGGCCGGAGGCGGTATTGCCAGCACTGTGCGTGCGACCCGCGCGGCCAGCGAGGACGAGTTGTTCGACAGTGCCCGTCAGCGTTTGCGGTGTTTGCTGCGCGATGGCGTGACCAGTGTCGAGATCAAGTCCGGTTATGGCCTGAGCCTGGAGAGTGAACGCAAAATTTTGCGGGTGATCCGCCGTCTTGGCGAAGCGTTGCCGGTCACGGTGCGCAGCACCTGCCTGGCCGCCCATGCCTTGCCGCCGGAGTTCAAGGATCGCGCCGATGACTATATCGAGCATATCTGCAACGAGATGCTACCCGCGCTGGCGGCCGAAGGGCTGGTGGACGCTGTGGATGCGTTCTGCGAATACCTGGCGTTCTCACCGGCCCAGGTCGAGCGGGTGTTCAAGGTAGCGCAGCAATTGGGCCTGCCGGTCAAATTGCACGCCGAGCAGCTGTCTTCATTGCATGGCTCCAGCTTGGCGGCGCGCTATCAGGCGCTGTCGGCCGATCATCTGGAATTCATGACCGAAGAAGACGCCATTGCCATGGCCGCCTCCGGTACCGTGGCCGTGCTCTTGCCTGGTGCGTTTTACTTCTTGCGTGAAACCCAGTTGCCGCCGATGGAGGCCCTGCGCAAGCACGGGGTAAAAATCGCCATTGCCAGTGACCTCAACCCGGGAACCTCGCCGGGACTGTCGTTGCGCCTGATGCTGAACATGGCCTGCACCCTGTTCCGTATGACCCCCGAAGAAGCCCTGGCCGGGGTCACCCTGCACGCGGCAACGGCATTGGGCATGGGCGAGACCCACGGCTCGCTTGAGCCCGGCAAGGTGGCCGACTTTGTCGCCTGGAACATTGATCGTCCGGCAGACCTGGCTTATTGGCTGGGCGGTGATCTGGACAAACGCGTCGTGCGTAGCGGCGTTGACGTAACGCTTTAGGAGAAAGCTTGTGGACAAGGTTCTGACATTCAAACAAGGCCGCGTGCCGTTGCTGATCAGCATGCCCCATGCTGGTCTGAAACTGACTCCGGCAGTCAAGGCCGGGCTGATCCCTGAGGCGCAAAGCCTGCCGGACACCGACTGGCATATCCCGCAGCTGTACGACTTTGCCAGCGAGCTGGGTGCCAGCACCCTGGCAGCCGAGTATTCGCGGTTTGTGATTGACCTCAATCGCCCGCAGGACGATGCGCCGATGTATGTGGGCGCTACCACAGGTTTGTTCCCGGCCACGCTGTTTGATGGCGTGCCATTGTTTCGTGAAGGGCTGGTGCCTACGAAAGAGGAGCGTGCGACGTACCTGGAGCAGATCTGGAAACCCTATCACCAGACCCTGCAACAGGAACTCAATCGCATGAAAGACGAGTTTGGCTATGCGCTGCTGTTTGATGCGCATTCCATTCGTTCGCAAATCCCTCATCTGTTTGACGGCCGTCTGCCGGACTTCAATCTGGGCACCTTCAATGGTGCCAGTTGCGATCCGACGTTGGCCCGCGATCTTGAAGCCATTTGTGCCGAGCATCCAGCCTACAGTCATGTACTGAACGGACGCTTCAAGGGTGGCCATATCACCCGTCATTACGGCAGTCCGGTGGACAACATCCATGCTGTGCAACTGGAACTGGCGCAGTGCACCTATATGGAAGAGTTCGAGCCGTTCAACTATCGCGAAGACCTTGCGGCACCGACCCGGGTGGTACTCAAGCAATTGTTGGCGCGGATTATTGAGTGGGGGCGGGAACGTTAAGTCAAAAGCCCCTCACCCTAGCCCTCTCCCGGAGGGAGAGGGGACAGAATGCGCGCGGCCTCAAGAACACCGACAATCAGCCCCCCTCGCCCTACAGGAGAGGGTTGGAGGCGCGCCACCGATACAAACCCCATCCTTTTAGTAAGGGCATGCTCAATACCTCCAATCGGGTTTATGATGCCTGACGGCAATCTTTTTCGACCCCTCCCTGGAGTGCGTAATGCAGACCTTGTTCCCGCAGATCAAACCCTACGCCCGGCATGAACTGGCGGTCGATGGCCCGCATGTGCTCTACGTTGACGAGAGCGGTTCGCCAGACGGCCTGCCGGTGGTGTTTGTCCACGGCGGGCCGGGGTCGGGTTGCGATGCCAACAGCCGCTGCTATTTCGATCCGGGCCTGTATCGCATCATCACCTTTGATCAGCGCGGCTGTGGTCGCTCGACACCGCACGCCAGCCTGGACAGCAACACCACGTGGGATCTTGTCGCCGATATGGAGCGGATTCGCCTGTACCTGGGCATCGACAAGTGGGTGTTGTTCGGCGGTTCGTGGGGCTCGACCCTGTCACTGGCGTACGCGCAAAGCCATCCAGCGCAAGTACATGGCCTGATTTTGCGTGGGATCTTTCTGGCGCGGCCGCAGGAAATCGAATGGTTCTATCAGGCAGGGGCCAGCCGGATTTTCCCCGACTACTGGCAGGACTATATCGCGCCGATCCCTGAGGAAGAGCGTGACGACCTGATGAGTGCCTTTCACAAGCGCCTCACGGGCAACGACCAGATTGCCCAGATGCATGTGGCCAAGGCATGGTCGACCTGGGAAGGCCGCGCCGCCACCCTGCGGCCCAACCCGCAGGTGGTCGAGCGCTTCTGCGACCCGCACCGGGCATTGTCCATTGCCCGTATCGAATGCCACTACTTTATGAACAATGCGTTCCTTGAGCCCAATCAGCTGCTGCGGGACATGCACAAGATTGCCCACCTGCCGGCCGTGATCGTGCATGGCCGCTACGACATGATCTGCCCGCTGGATAACGCCTGGGAGCTGCACCAGGCCTGGCCGGGCAGTGAGCTGCAAATCATCCGTGAAGCCGGGCACGTCGCTTCCGAGCCCGGCATTACCGACGCCCTGGTGCGCGCCACCGAGCAAATGGCCCGTCGTCTGCTCAACTTGCAGCCTGACGAAGCATGAAGGGGCTGTTGCAGCGCGTCAGTGGCGCGCGGGTAGAGGTGGCGGGGGAGATTGTCGGTTCAATCGATCAGGGCTTGCTGGTGCTGGTTGCCGTCGAGCCCGGGGATACCGAAGCCAGCGCCGCCAAGTTGCTGCATAAGCTGCTCAACTATCGAGTATTCAGCGATGCCGAAGGCAAAATGAACCTGTCACTGGCCGATATCGGCGGCGGCTTGCTGCTGGTTTCGCAATTTACCCTGGCGGCAGACACCAAGAGCGGCCTGCGTCCGAGCTTTTCCACGGCAGCACCACCGGCATTGGCCGAGGCGTTGTTCAATCAGCTGCTTGAAGCGGCAAAACGACTTCACCCCAGCGTCGAATCGGGGCGTTTTGGCGCTGATATGCAGGTGCATTTGATCAATGATGGCCCTGTGACATTTTTGTTACAAACCTAAAACCCTGAAAAACCGTGTTTTCGTCTGAAAACAGGGGGTTTTAGCGAGAAATACTTGCTGACAGTAGATGCGTTGTAACGCGGGCTACTAGATAATCCTGCGCTACACAGAGACTAATCCGACACGTCCGGGGAATCATTTATTCCTTTGACGGTCGGAACAGTGCTCGCCAACCTGGCATTTAGATCGCTGGCCGTTGGTTTCATCATCTGTTTTCGGCGAGGTTTGCTCGTGATTGTTAGTCCATTAAATGCACCAAAAATGTCTGCCAAGCGGTTGCGTAACGCACTGGTGACGGGCTCTGCGCTCTTTTGCTTGTTCGGTGCGGGTCAACTGTGGGCATTCAGTCTGGATGACGTGGCGGCTGAGGCTAAAACCCTCGCCGAGCAGAAGTACCAAGCGCCGCGCAGCAATTTGCCAAAGGAATTCCGCGACATGAAGTTCGCGGACTACCAGAAAATCCAGTTCAACCGTGACAAGGCCCAGTGGGCGGGTGACAAAACCCCGTTCAAACTGTCCTTCTATCACCAGGGCATGCATTTCGACACGCCGGTGAAAATCAACGAAGTGACCGCCACCACGGTTGAAGAGATCAAGTACGACCCGAGCCGTTTCGACTTCGGTGACGTCAAGTTCGATCCTAAAGCCACCGAAAACCTCGGTTGGGCGGGTTTCCGCGTGCTGTATCCGATCAACAAGGCGGACAAACAGGACGAGATCATGACCATGCTCGGCGCGAGTTACTTCCGCGTTGTGGGCAAGGGCCAGATCTATGGTCTGTCGGCCCGTGGTATGGCGATCGACACGGCATTGCCGTCGGGCGAAGAGTTCCCGCGCTTCACCGAATTCTGGATCGAAAAACCCAAGCCTAACGACAAGCATCTGGTGATCTTCGCCCTGCTGGACTCGCCACGGGCTACCGGTGCTTACCGCTTTACCCTGCGCCCGGGCGTGGACACGGTAGTGGACGTCAAAGCGCAGATGTTCCTGCGTGACAAGGTAGGCAAGCTGGGCATCGCTCCGCTGACCAGCATGTACCTGTTTGGCGCCAACCAGCCGTCCAAGGTCCTCAACTACCGTCGCGAACTGCACGATTCGTCGGGCCTGGCCATTCACGCCGGTAACGGCGAGTGGATCTGGCGTCCGCTGAACAACCCGAAACACTTGTCGGTAAGCAACTTCGCCGTTGAAAACCCGCGTGGTTTCGGCTTGCTGCAACGTGGCCGTGATTTCAGCCACTACGAAGACCTGGATGACAACTACCATAAGCGTCCAAGTGCGTGGATCGAACCTCAGGGCGACTGGGGCAAAGGCTCGGTTGATCTGGTAGAAATTCCGACTGCTGATGAAACCAACGACAACATTGTTGCTTTCTGGAGCCCGGACACCCTGCCGGAGCCGCTCAAGCCGTTTGATTTCGCTTATCGCCTGCACTGGACCATGGATGAAGCAGCTCTGCACCCGGCCGACAGCGCCTGGGCACAACAGACCCTGCGTTCGACCGGTGACGTCAAGCAATCCAACCTGATCCGCCAACCAGACGGCAGTGTGGCGTATCTGGTGGACTTCGAAGGCCCGTCCCTCAAGGCTCTGCCGGAAAATGCAGCTGTGCGCAGCCAGGTCAGTGTGGGTGACAACGCCGAACTGGTTGAAAACAACGTGCGTTACAACCCTGAAACCAAGGGCTGGCGCTTGACCCTGCGGTTGAAAATCAAAGACCCGAGCAAGGCCACGGAAATGCGTGCAGCGCTGGTCCAGGACGTTGAGCCGGCTGCGGCCGCCAAAGCGGATAAGGCACCTGAGACCAAAGCCGAGAAAGCTGCGGCCAAGGCACAGGACAAGAAAGACCACGCAGCCAAGGACGCCAAGGCGCCTGAAGCGACCCCAGCCACTCCGGAGCCGGTCAAGACTGAAAAAGTGCTGACCGAGACCTGGAGCTACCAGTTGCCAGCCGATGAGTAATGCTCAGCCCCACCCGGCCTCGCTCAGCGAGTACCTGGCGCATTTACCACTGAGCGATGAGCAGCGCGCGGAACTGGCGAACTGCACCTCGTTCGCCGAGTTGCATGCGCGCTTGTCGGCGCAGAGCGACGTGGATGCTGCCGAGGCCGCTCAGGCTTCGGTGGGCACGCGTCTGAACCTGACTTCGGCGGCTGAACTTGAGGAAGCAGAAATGCTCGCCCTCGACGCCAGCGGCCGGGTCATGCTCAAGGCTACGCCGCCGATTCGCCGTACCAAGGTAGTGCCAGAGCCATGGCGCACCAATATCCTGGTGCGTGGCTGGCGGCGCCTGACCGGACGCAGCAACCCGCCCAAGCCGGAAATCGACGAACGCGTCCTGCCCAAGGCCCGCTGGCGTACGGTGGGTTCGATCCGCCGCTACATCCTGCTGGTGTTGATGCTCGGCCAGACCATCGTTGCGGGCTGGTACATGAAAGGCATCATGCCGTACCAGGGCTGGTCGTTCGTTGACCTTGAAGAAGTATTGCACCAGCCGTTGATGCAAACGGCCCAGCAAGTGCTGCCCTATGCCCTGCAAACCAGCATCCTGATCCTGTTCGGGATTCTGTTCTGTTGGGTGTCGGCGGGTTTCTGGACCGCCCTGATGGGCTTTCTGGAACTGCTGACCGGGCACGACAAATACCGTATTTCCGGCGCCAGCGCCGGTAATGAACCGATCCCGGAACAAGCGCGTACCGCGCTGGTGATGCCGATCTGCAACGAAGACGTCACCCGTGTATTCGCGGGTTTGCGCGCGACTTACGAGTCGGTGGCCGCCACCGGCGACCTGGACCGCTTCGACTTCTTCGTCCTCAGTGACAGCAACGACCCCGATATCTGCGTTGCCGAGCAACAGGCGTGGCTGGATGTATGCCGCGAAACCGAAGGCTTCGGGCGGATCTTCTACCGCCGTCGCCGCCGCCGTGTAAAACGTAAAAGCGGCAACCTCGACGACTTCTGCCGTCGCTGGGGCGGTGATTACAAGTACATGGTGGTGCTCGACGCAGACAGCGTGATGAGCGGTGAGTGCCTGACCAGCCTGGTACGCCTGATGGAAGCTACGCCGGACGCCGGTATCATCCAGACCGCGCCACGAGCCTCGGGCATGGACACGCTGTATGCGCGCATGCAGCAGTTCGCCACCCGTGTGTACGGCCCGCTGTTTACCGCCGGCTTGCACTTCTGGCAGTTGGGTGAATCCCACTACTGGGGTCACAACGCAATTATCCGCATGAAGCCGTTTATCGAGCACTGCGCCCTGGCGCCGCTGCCGGGCAAAGGCGCTTTTGCGGGCGCGATCCTGTCCCACGACTTCGTGGAAGCCGCGTTGATGCGCCGTGCCGGTTGGGGGGTGTGGATTGCCTACGACTTGCCGGGCAGCTATGAAGAATTGCCGCCTAACCTGCTGGATGAACTCAAGCGTGACCGTCGCTGGTGCCACGGTAACTTGATGAACTTCCGCCTGTTTCTGGTCAAGGGTATGCACCCGGTGCACCGTGCGGTGTTTCTGACCGGGGTGATGTCGTACCTGTCGGCACCGTTGTGGTTCTTCTTCCTGCTGTTGTCGACGGCCCTGCTGGCGGTCAACACGCTGATGGAGCCACAGTACTTCCTGGAACCACGGCAGTTGTACCCGTTGTGGCCACAGTGGCACCCGGAAAAAGCCGTGGCGCTGTTTTCCACCACCATCGTCTTGTTGTTCCTGCCCAAGCTGCTGAGCATCATTCTGATCTGGGCCAAGGGTGCCAAAGAGTTCGGTGGCAAGTTCAAAGTAACGCTGTCGATGCTGCTTGAGATGCTCTTCTCGGTGCTGCTGGCACCGGTGCGCATGATCTTCCACACCCGCTTTGTACTGGCCGCGTTTCTGGGCTGGGCGGCGACCTGGAACTCGCCACAGCGTGACGACGACTCCACGCCGTGGAGCGAAGCCGTACGCCGTCATGGCCCGCAAACCCTGCTGGGTGCGGCATGGGCTGCATTGGTGCTGTGGTTGAACCCGAGCTTTTTGTGGTGGCTGGTACCGATTGTCGGTTCACTGATGTTGTCGATCCCGGTTTCCGTGATCTCCAGCCGGGTGAAACTGGGCCTAAAGACCCGTGACGAAAGCCTGTTCCTGATTCCTGAGGAATATGCGCCGCCCCGTGAGTTGTCGGCTACCGCCGAATACACCCATGAAAATCGCTACCATGCGCTGCATGACGGTTTTGTCCGGGCCGTGGTTGATCCGCAGCAGAACGCATTGGCCTGTGCTTTGGCGACCTCGCGTCACCGGGAAGCCGAGCCGATTGAGTGGTTGCGTACCGAGCGTGTGCGTCATGCACTCAAAGTCGGTCCAGAGGGCGTTACCAACAACGAGCGCATGCAGTTGTTGAGCGACCCGGTTGCCCTTGCACGCCTGCATGCGCTGGTGTGGAGCGAGGGGCACGAAGGCTGGCTGAACGCCTGGCGTGAGTCGGTTGCTGCCGACCCTCACGCACCGCTGTTGCCGTTGCAGCCTGCTGCTTGATCCTTCGTGAGCAACCCGTTTCCGCTTTAAGTGGGAGCGGGCTTGCTCGCGATTGCATCACCTCGTAATACCTGTTGCACCGCGTCGCTTGTATCGCGAGCAAGCCCGCTCCCACAGTGACTGTATCCCCCGGCCATTGGCCTTTTCTGTTTCAAAACTCGTCTCACAACCCTCAGTGAGTTAGCATCCGTTTTCGAATGGGTGAGCGCCCGGCTTTATTGGCTTTTTGCTTCAAGCCAGCCGCAGGCCAACACCTTAATTGAGTAGGTGAGGGGGAGTTGATGATGAAGAAGTTTGTCTCGAAACTGCTGTGCGGTGTCACTGCACTGCTGGCGATCAGCGCAGCCCATGCAGGCGCAATTGATGATGCGGTCAAGCGTGGCACCTTAAAGGTGGGCATGGACCCTACCTACATGCCCTTTGAAATGACCAACAAGCGTGGCCAGATCATTGGCTTCGAAGTTGACCTGCTCAAAGCGATGGCCAAGTCCATGGGTGTCAAGCTGGAGCTGGTGTCTACCGGTTACGACGGCATCATCCCGGCCCTGATGACCAACAAGTTCGACATGATCGGCAGCGGCATGACCCTGACCCAGGAACGCAACTTGCGCCTGAACTTCAGCGAACCCTTCATTGTTGTGGGCCAAACCCTGCTGGTACGCAAGGAACTGGCTGACAAGATCAAGTCCTACAAAGACCTCAACGACCCGCAATACCGCCTGACCTCGAAAATCGGCACCACCGGCGAAATGATCGCCCGCAAGCTGATGTCCAAAGCCCAGTACCACGGCTACGACAACGAGCCTGAAGGTGTGCTGGACGTGGTTAACGGTAAGGCTGATGCCTTTGTATACGACGCGCCTTACAACGTTGTAGCCGTCAACAAGTTCGGTAACGGCAAACTGGTGTTCCTTGACCAGCCATTCACCTACGAGCCACTGGCCTTCGGTCTGAAGAAGGGTGACTACGACAGCATCAACTTCATCAACAACTTCCTGCACCAGATCCACGAAGACGGCACTTACGATCGCATCCATGACAAGTGGTTCAAAGACACCGCCTGGCTCAAGGACATGGAATAAGGCTGATTGAATCATCGCGGGCTTGCCCGCGATGACGGCCTCCCTAGCGATACAAGACGTGGAACCTGAAAGTGATCAAACAAAAAAAAGCCCAGTGGCCCTGGCACGTATTGACCGTGCTGGTGCTCATCGGCCTGGCGGGGGCTTTGTATTACGCCACCTCGCTGATGTCTTACGAATGGCGCTGGAACCGCGTCCCCCAGTATTTCGCTTATCAGGCCGAAGAAGCCCAGCGGGCTGCTGAGCACTCGACCATCATCGAACTGGTACGCAAGGGCGACACTGCCGAAGTGCTGCTGCGCGGTGATGATGGCAATGAACAACGGGTGAGCGTTGCCGGCAATAGCCTGCAACTGGCCGAAGGTGACGAAGTCGACGAAGGCGATGTGATCGGCGTCAACCGCCACTGGGCTGCGGGGCCGCTGCTGTGGGGCCTGTGGACGACCGTCTGGCTGTCGCTGGTGTCTGGCGTACTGGGCTTGATTATCGGGCTGGTTACGGGCCTGTGCCGGCTATCGAACAACCCGACCCTGCGCGACCTCTCGACACTGTACGTCGAACTGGTCCGTGGCACGCCGTTGCTGGTGCAGATTTTTATCTTCTACTTCTTTATCGGCACCGTACTCAACCTGTCCCGCGAATTTGCCGGTATTGCCGCGCTGTCGCTGTTCACCGGTGCGTATGTGGCTGAAATCATCCGCTCGGGCGTGCAGTCCATTGCTCGCGGGCAAAACGAAGCGGCCCGCTCGCTGGGCCTCAACGGCAGCCAGTCGATGCGCTATGTGGTGTTGCCGCAGGCGTTCAAGCGGGTGCTGCCGCCATTGGCCGGGCAATTTATCAGCCTGGTCAAGGACACTTCGCTGGTGTCGGTGATTGCCATTACCGAACTGCTCAAAAGCGGTCGGGAAGTCATCACTACCTCGTTTTCGCCGTTCGAAATCCTGTTCTGCGTAGCGGGCCTGTACCTGTTGATCAACCTGCCGCTGTCGCATTTCGCCAGCCGGCTTGAGCGGAGGCTCGCGCAAAGTGATTGAAGTTCGCGAACTGGTAAAAGTCTTCGACACCCGCGGCCATATCGTGCGCGCCGTGGACAACGTCAGCACCACCGTCGCCCAGGGCGAAGTGCTGGTGGTGATTGGCCCGTCGGGTTCCGGCAAGTCGACTTTCCTGCGCTGCCTCAACGGCCTGGAAGACTTCGACTCGGGCTCCGTCAGCATCGACGGCCTGGATCTGGCCAACCCCAAGACCGACGTGAACGCCTACCGGCGTGAAGTCGGCATGGTGTTCCAGCATTTCAACCTGTTTCCGCACATGACCGTGCTGGAAAACCTGTGCCTGGCGCAGAAGGTTGTGCGCAAGCGTGGCAAGACCGAGCGCGAAGCCAAGGCCCGGGCATTGCTGGACAAGGTCGGGATCGGGCAAAAAGCCAATGAGTACCCGTCACGTCTCTCGGGTGGCCAGCAACAGCGTGTGGCAATTGCCCGTGCGCTGGCGATGGAACCCAAGGTGATGTTGTTTGACGAGCCGACTTCGGCGCTCGACCCGGAGATGGTCGGCGAAGTGCTGGACGTGATGAAAACCCTGGCCCGCGAAGGCATGACCATGGTCTGCGTGACCCACGAAATGGGCTTTGCCCGTGAAGTGGCGAACCGCGTGCTGTTCTTCGACCACGGCAAGTTACTGGAAGATTCCGCCCCGGAAGATTTCTTCACCTCGCCCAAAGACCTGCGCGCCCAGGCGTTTTTGCGTCAGGTGCTTTAAGAGCAGGGCCTGCCTGCTTTTGTGGGAGCGGGCTTGCCCGCTCCCACAGGGGCAGAGGTTTCTAAACCTTGAACCGCCCCACCAATGTCTGTAAATGCGTACCCAGGCGCGCCAGTTCAACGCTGGATGCTGCTGTCTCTTCGCTGGCGGCGGCGGTTTGCTCAGACACATCACGCACATTCAATACACTGCGGTTGATTTCCTCCGCCACCGCGCTCTGCTGCTCGGCGGCTGCGGCAATCTGCTGGTTCATGCCCTGAATCGTAGACACCGTGCGGGTAATATTGCCCAGTGATTCGCCTGCTCGACGGGTCAGCTCAACGCTGTTGTCAGTCAGGGCGCGGCTGCTGTCCATGCTGCTGGAAACCTGCTGGGTGCCGCTTTGCAGCCCGGCAATCAGCTCTTCGATCTCCTCCGTGGATTTTTGCGTGCGCTGCGCCAGGCTGCGTACCTCATCGGCCACCACGGCAAAGCCGCGACCGGCTTCACCCGCCCGTGCCGCTTCAATCGCCGCGTTGAGCGCCAGCAGGTTGGTTTGCTGGGCCACGGACTTGATCACGTCAAGCACACTGCCGATCTTGTCGCTTTCGCGCTTGAGATGGCCCATGGCGTCGGTGGAGTGGCCGACTTCGATGGCCAGCTTCTCGATCTGGGCCAGGGCCTGCGCGACCACTGTGTCGCCCTCACGCGCCTGCTGGTCGGCCGCGAGCGCAGCCTCGGAAGCTTCTTCGGCATTACGCGCCACTTCCTGCACGGTTGCCGCCATTTCGTGCATGGCGGTAGCGACCTGATCGGTCTCGACCTTCTGGTTGTTGACCCCGGCGCTGGTTTGCTCGGTGACCGCCGAGAGTTCTTCGGCGGCACTGGCGATTTGCGTTATGCCGTCGCTGATACCGCCAATCAACTCCCGCAGGCCGGCAGTCATGCGCTGTATGGCTTGCTGTAGCTGGCCCAGCTCGTCGCGGCGGTCGGTCGGGTGGTCGTGGGTCAGGTCGCCTGCTGCAATGCGCTCAACGGTTTTGAGGGTGCGTTGCAGCGGTATGACTATCTGGCGGGTAATAACCCAGGCAGCAATGATGCCCAGTACCAGTGCCAGCAGTGTGCAGCCGATCAGCAGGTTGGTAGCCTGGCGGCTTTCGTTGTTGCGTTTGGTGGCCTGCAGGGTCGAGAGCTTCTGGCTTTGCTCGATCAGGACATTGCCCTGCTGGTGCATGCGTTCAACGGCTTGATCACTGGCCTGCGTACCCTGGATCAGGTCGGCGAAGGCACGTTTGTACTCCGCCACGGCGTTGAGCTGCTGCTCAACCAGGGCCAGGTCGTCGGGAGAGGTCAGCTGTTTGCGCGACAACGCCAGTGCGTTGTCCAGTTCGCTCAGTTGGTTGGTAACGCCGGCAAGTGCGCTTTCCCCGGGCTGGCGTTCATATTCGAGGCGGGCAATACGCAGGTCTTTGGTCAGGCTGATGATTTTCGAAATGTTGGCCAGCTTGTCGCCCCGGTCGATCACCGAGACCAGGCCGTTCCAGCCCGTGCCGGCAATCAGCAGGGTCAGCACCAGCACCAGGCCGAAGCCCAGGCAGAGTTTGCGGTTGACGCTGATATTGCCCAGCAGTTGGGCCAGCTGACGGTACATGGTGATACTCCTTGGAGGGGTATCAGGTCATCGGCGTCGTGGCCCGGAACTGAAGGACAGTTGCCGTTAGTGTGACGAAAGTCGCACCGCTCCTGGTCAGACCTTGAAACGGGCCACCAGGGTTTGCAGCTGTGTGCCTAGCCGTGCGAGTTCAATGCTGGAGGCGGCGGTCTGCTTGCTGGCGGTGGCAGTTTGCTCTGACACGTCGCGCACATTCACCACACTGCGGTTGATCTCTTCGGCCACCGCGCTTTGTTGCTCGGCCGCGGCCGCAATCTGCTGATTCATACCTTGAATGGTCGATACGGTACGGGTAATGGTGCTCAAAGACTCACCCGCCCGCCGGGTCAACTCGACACTGCTGTCCGTCAGCAACCGGCTGCTGTCCATGCTGCTGGATACTTGTTGCGTACCGTTTTGCAGGCCCGTGATCAGCACTTCAATCTCTTCCGTGGACTTCTGCGTGCGCTGCGCCAGGCTGCGTACCTCGTCGGCCACCACGGCAAAACCACGACCTGCCTCTCCGGCACGGGCGGCTTCAATTGCGGCGTTGAGGGCCAGCAAGTTGGTTTGTTGCGAAACAGCCTTGATGACATCCAGTACGCTACCGATCTTGTCACTTTCGTGCTTCAGATGTGCCATTGCATCAGTGGATAGCTGCACTTCCGCCACCAGGCGGCCAATCTGCTCAACGGCCTGGGCCACCACGGTGTCACCCTCCTGAGCTTGCAGGTCGGCGGTGATCGCGGCTTTGGACGCTTCCTGGGCATTGCGCGCGACTTCATGCACGGTGGCGGCCATTTCATTCATGGCAGTGGCGACCTGATCGGTTTCGATGCGCTGGCTGTTGACCCCTGCGCTGGTTTGCCCGGTAACGGCAGACAGCTGCTCCGCTGCGCTGGCAATTTGGCTAACGCCTTCGCCGATCCCGCAGATCAGTTCGTGCAAGCCCCCGCGCATGACTTCAATGGCCTGTTGCAGCTGGCCGGGTTCGTCACGGCGGGTTGTCGGGCGGCTCTGGCTGAGGTCACCGGCTGCCACGGCCCGGACAATATTGAGCGTGTCGCGCAAGGGCGTAACGATCTGCCAGGTGATGATCCAGGCCGCGATAATGCCCAGCACCAGTGCCAATGATGCGCAGACCAGCAGCGCGGTTTTGGCGTGTCGGGTATCGATATCCCGTTGGTCAAGTTGTGACAGGGACAGTTTGTTGCTCAGGTCGACCAGTGCATCGCCCAGTACTTGCAGTTGTGATAATTGCTTGTCGCTGTTCACTTGGGAATCGCGAAAGTCGATAAAGGCAGCGCGGTAGTTCTTCAGCGAAGCGATGGCCTGCTCGAATTGAGGGGCATAGGTAGCGGGCAGTCGCTTACTGAGGCTGGCCAGTTCTGCCAGCGCTTGATCGATGGCTTCCACGGCAGGCACCGCGGCATCGATGTCGCCGGTGTGGGTGTAGCCGCGCACCTCGAAGCGGGCCTGCAACAGCGACCGGTTGACCTGGTTGACGCTGTTGAACTCGGCCAGGTTTTCACTCTGGAGCACGTCCTTTTCGATCCCGGCAATCTGGCTGAGGGCGGCGACGGATGTTGCACCGAGCTTGGCCCTGCTGACTTCGCGTGCCCGGGTCGCCTCATCGATAGTGGCGAAGATGCTCTTGTACTGCTCGACGGCCCTGATTTCGTCCTTGCTCATGCTCAGGTCATTGGCCTGGACCATCAGCTTGTTGGCGGCGACCAGCTGGTTACCGATCTTGTTGAGCAGGTCATTGACCTCGCCCGGGCCGTTTTCACCGTTGTTCTTGTCGTAGGTGACGCGGGCAATGCGCAAATCCTTGATCAGGGCGATGACCTGGGAAATATTGGCCAGCTTGTCGCCCCGCTCAATCACGCTGGTCAGCCCCTTCCAGCCGGTGATGGTGATGAGCAGGGTCAGCAGCAACACAAGGCCGAAGCCCAGGCCGAGCTTACGATTGACACTGATATTGCCTAGTGTGGCAGTCAACCAATGGTTCATGGACGAGTTCCTTTTTTTGATCGATTGGCATCGATAACAGCCGTCCATGGCTTCTTGAGTGATATTGAAGTGCTACTGCATCGGCTCGAGCGAGCAAATCTTAAGGAGGAAAAGAGGCTACACAAATGTCAGGGGCTGCTGCGGGGCTGGAATGCGCCCGCAGCGCCCTGCAGAGCGGTCTAGAACAGGCGGGCGAGCAGCGCCGTGACGGCGGTTTCGACCCGCAGGATGCGTGCGCCCAGTTGCACTGGCTGCAAGCCCGCCTTGGCCAGCAAGTCGATCTCGTAGGGGATCCAGCCACCCTCAGGGCCGATGGCCAGGGTTACGGCCTCATCCAGCCCGCGCGGGCAGGCCGGGTAATCCCCCGGGTGGCCCACCAGGCCCAGGGTGCCTTCCACCAGCGCCGGCAGGCGGTCTTCGACAAACGGCTTGAAGCGTTTTTCGATGATGACCTCGGGCAACACGCTGTCACGGGACTGCTCCAGCCCCAGGATCAACTGTTCACGGATGGCTTCGGGCTCCAGAAACGGTGTCTGCCAGAAGCTTTTTTCAACCCGGTAGCTGTTGACCAGAATGATCTTGGGCACACCCATCGAGGCTACGGTTTGCAGCACCCGGCGCAGCATTTTCGGGCGCGGCAGCGCCAGCAGCAGGGTCAGTGGCAGTTTGGCGGGTGGCGGCAGGTCCAGGCTGTGGATAACCAGCTCAGCCTCTTTGGCCTCCAGACGCACCAGTTCGGCGCTGCCCATCAGCCCGCCAATGCGCCCCACGCGCAGGCTGTCGCCCACTGCAGCACGGTGAACTTCCTGCATATGCGTCAGGCGCCGGTCACGCAGGATCACGCGGTCGGCGGCAATGAAATCAGCCTCTTCGAGGAGCAGCAGGTTCACGCTTGTGGTGCTGGCGGTTGGGCGTCGTTATCGGCCGGTTGCTCGTCTGCGTCATCGCCACGCTTGTTTTTGCTGACCAGGCTGCCAAACAGGATGCCGATTTCAAACAGCATCCACATCGGGATCGCCAGCAAGGTTTGCGAGAAAATGTCGGGCGGGGTCAGGATCATGCCGACCACGAAGCAGCCGATAATCACGTAGGGGCGGATCTTGCGCAGGTATTGCACATCGACGATGCCGATCCACACCAGCAGCACTACGGCTACGGGGATTTCAAAGGCCACGCCAAAAGCAAAGAACAGGGTCATGACGAAATCAAGGTAGCTGCTGATATCGGTCATCATCGCAACCCCTTCCGGGGTGGCAGCGGCGAAGAACTTGAACACCAGCGGGAATACCAGGAAGTAGGCAAAGGCCATGCCGGCGTAAAACAGGAAAATGCTCGACACCAGCAGGGGCACGGCGATGCGTTTTTCATGCTTGTACAGGCCCGGTGCAATAAACCCCCAGATCTGATGCAGGATCACCGGAATGGCGATAAACAGCGAGACCATCATGGTCAGCTTGAGCGGGGTCAGGAACGGCGAGGCCACGTCGGTGGCGATCATCGTTGCACCCACCGGCAGGTATTCACGCAGCGGCGTGGAGACCAGGGTGTAGATCTGCTGGGTAAAGGCAAACAGCCCGGCAAAAATGATGAAAATCGCCGCGATGCAGCGCAACAGGCGGGTACGCAACTCGGTCAGGTGCGAAACCAGCGGCATTGGCTGGTCGTGTTCAGGCTTATCGCTCATGCGCTTAAGGGGCTCGCGGTGGCAGGGTGGGGTCGTGTGGCGCTGCCGGTTGCGGCGCAGGGGCGGACGCGGTTTTGCTCAGGGTCACGGGCGCAGCGCTCGCAGACTCTGGGTGTGCGACGGGAGCGGTACTGACAGGTGGCTCGGTGGGCGTTAACGGCTTCACAGCGTCCTGCAGCGGAGCCAGAATTTTCTTGGCTTCCTCTTCCATCGACAGGATATGTTCGTTGTGCAGCTGCCGACGTATTTCGTCCGCGCCGATTTCCCGTTCAACTTCCTGTTTGATCGCATTAAAGCTGCGTTTCAGGCGCCCGATCCACAGGCCCGCCGTGCGTGCAGCACCCGGCAAGCGCTCGGGGCCGAGCACCAGCAGGGCCACCAGGCCGACGAGCAGCAGTTCACTGAAGCTGATACCGAACATTAGTTTTGGCTCACACGTCTTTGCGGGTCGGCTCTTCGACTTTTTGCGCCTGCACGTCGATGGTGTGCGGCTCGTTCAGGGTCGAAGTGGTGTGCGGCTGCGGCGCGGCGGTTGGCTGCGCAGGTGGAACCACGGGCTCGGCAGGCTTTTCGTCGTCGTTCATGGCCTTGCGAAAGCCCTTGATCGATTCGCCGACATCCGTGCCCAGGTTTTTCAGTTTTTTGGTGCCGAAGACAAGGACTACGACTACCAGAATGACGATCCAGTGTTTCCAGTCAAAAATGCCCATGATCTGTTCCTTTGCAAATAAGGGTTAGGTGGACGGCCGCGAGGCTTTTTCCACATGGCCGGAGGTGCCGATACGACGCTCCAGTTCATCCAGTACGGCCTGAGGGTGCTGCCCCAGCTGGGCCAGCATGATCATGCTATGGAACCACAGATCGGCTGTTTCGTAGATGACATCGCTGCAATCACCGCTGATGGCAGCGTCCTTGGCGGCGATGATGGTCTCGATCGACTCTTCGCCGACCTTTTCCAGAATCTTGTTCAGGCCCTTGTGGTACAGACTGGCCACATAGGAGCTGTCCGGGGTTGCGCCTTTGCGCGCTTCGAGCACTTGGGCTACGCGGCTCAGAGTGTCAGTCATGGGAGTGCCCTGCTTGGTAAATGGCGTGCGGATCTTTAAGTACCGGGTCGACGATCTTCCACTCGGCGTTTTCGTACACGCGGTAGAAGCAGCTCTGACGGCCGGTATGGCAGGCGATATCACCGATTTGTTCGACCATCAGGATGATCACGTCGGCGTCGCAGTCCAGGCGCATTTCATGCAGCTTTTGCACATGGCCGGACTCTTCGCCCTTGCGCCACAGCTTGCCACGGGAACGTGACCAGTAGATGGCACGGTTCTCGGTTGCCGTCAGGCTCAGTGCCTCGCGGTTCATCCAGGCCATCATCAGTACGCGCCCGGTTTTGTGGTCCTGGGCAATCGCCGGCACCAGGCCGTCGTTGTCCCATTTGATCTCGTCCAGCCAGTCTTTCATGTTCGACTCCGACAACCTGCCTCAGCCCTGTGGCTGAGGCCTGGTGAATTAACAGTTTGCCAGCCTCGACCGGGGCTGGCTATCGGCGCACGATCAGATACAAGCCCACGGCCAGCATTATGCCGGCAGGCCAATAGCCTGCAGTGTGTAGCGGGCCAATACTGGCCAGTAATGCGCCAGCGGCCAGATGCCCGGCACCGATCAGGCGCAGGAACCAGCTGTCACGGGGTTCGCGCACGACCAATTGTTTGTTATGGGCATGGGGCTGCGACATGCGTTCGAGCAAGTCGCGGGTCATGCCGGCCAGATGCGGGATCTGCTCGACCTGGCTGTGCAGGTTGCGCAGCAGGGTCTTGGGGCTGACGCGCTCACGCATCCAGCGCTCAAGGAACGGCTGGGCGGTACTCCACAAATCCAGGTCGGGGTACAGCTGGCGGCCCAGGCCTTCGATATTGAGCAGGGTTTTTTGCAGCAGCACCAACTGTGGCTGGACTTCCATATTGAAACGTCGAGCCGTCTGGAACAAGCGCATAAGCACCTGGCCAAAGGAAATCTCCTTCAGCGGCTTTTCGAAGATCGGCTCACAGACGGTGCGGATCGCCGCTTCAAACTCGTTGAGCTTGGTGTGCGCCGGTACCCAGCCTGAATCGATGTGCAACTGCGCCACGCGCCGGTAATCGCGCTTGAAAAAGGCGAACAGGTTGCGCGCCAGATAGTCCTGGTCCTCGGGGGTCAGGCTGCCGACAATGCCGCAGTCGATGGCGATGTATTGCGGGGCCCACGGGTTCACGGTGCTGACAAAAATGTTGCCGGGGTGCATGTCGGCGTGAAAGAAGCTGTCGCGGAACACCTGGGTGAAGAAAATCTCTACACCACGTTCGGCCAGCATTTTCATGTCGGTGCGCTGATCGGCCAGGGCCGCAAGGTCGGTGACCTGGATCCCGTAGATGCGCTCCATCACCAATACTTTCGGGCGGCACCAGTCCCAGTAGACTTGCGGCACATACATCAGCGGCGAGCCTTCGAAGTTGCGCTTGAGCTGGCTGGCATTGGCCGCTTCACGCAACAGATCGAGTTCGTCGTAAATGGTTTTTTCGTAGTCACTGACCACATCCACCGGATGCAGCAGGCGCGCGTCTGCGCTCAAACGCTCGGCAGTGCGGGCGAGGATAAACAGCCAGGCCAGGTCGGAGCCGATGATCGGCTTGAGGCCCGGGCGTACAACCTTGACCACCACTTCTTCGCCGGTCTTGAGTTTGGCCGAGTGAACCTGGGCCACCGAGGCCGAGGCCAGTGGTTCGATATCAAAACGGCTGAACACTTCACTGATCCGGGCACCTAGCTGTTCTTCGATCAGCTTGACTGCCAACTGCGGGTCAAACGGCGGTACGCGGTCTTGCAGCAGCATCAGCTCATCGGCGATATCGGCGGGCAGCAGGTCGCGGCGGGTCGAAAGGATCTGGCCGAACTTGATGAAAATCGGCCCCAGATCCTGCAACGCCAGGCGCAGGGCGGCACCGCGGCTCAGCTCCAGTTTTTTGCGCGGGAACCAGCGCCACGGCAGTGCATAGCGCAGGGACAACATCCACCACGGCAAGGGCAGGGCGAACAGCAGGTCATCGAGCCGGTAGCGAATGACGACGCGCTGGATGCGGAACAAACGGCGTATGGCAAGCAGCTTCATGCGTTATCGCTGGAATTGAGGGATCGGCAAAGGCGCTCGAAGCGCGCTTCAAGGCGATCCAGGTCGAGTTTGAGTTGGTCCAGCTCGTCAAAGCGCGCTTGCGCCTCACGTTCTCCGACCAAAGTGCGGGCTTCTTCGCTCAGGTATTCGGCCAGGTTCTGGTTGATGCTGGCGAAACCTTGTTGATACCAGTTGGCGCGGCTGCGTACATGGCCACCGATCAATGCCGTTGCCACAGGCCCGATCCAGTTCGAAAGTTCATACTCCCAATCCAGTTCCAGGTCTTGCAGCACCGCCGCCAATTCCATCAACACAGCGCTGTCGCCTTCGAGTTCGACTTCAGGGCTGTGCAGGATGGCGCTCTTGTCCTTGCTCAGAGCAAGGCGCAACAGGCTGGAGGCAGGCGCGCGCAGGGTGCAGTCAGGCTCGGCTGCCCATTGGCTCGCCAGCATCAGGCCTTCTTCGCTGGGCAGAATAAACAGGTGCAGCGAAGGGCTGGCGCAATCGACGGCAATCAACTTGCCGGTCAAGGGGCGCAAACGCGCCAGGGCCGTGCTGTCCAGCCGCAATACGCGGTTGACGCCGTGTTCGACGCTGGCGAGAAGGCCGCGCAGCAACATCAGGGCTTGATGCCGCGATGCAGGGCGACGATACCTGAGGTCATGTTGTGATAGGTCACGCGGTCAAAACCGGCCTCGACCATCATCGACTTCAGGGTTTCCTGGTCCGGGTGCATGCGGATCGATTCTGCCAGGTAGCGATAGCTTTCCGGGTCGTTGAGGATCAGCTTGCCCACCATCGGCATGAAAGCGAACGAGTAGGTGTCGTAGACCTTGGACATCAGCGCGTTGGTCGGCTTGGAGAACTCCAGTACCAACAGGCGGCCGCCCGGCTTCAGCACGCGCAGCATGGAGCGCAGGGCGTCTTCCTTGTGGGTCACGTTGCGCAGGCCGAAAGCGATGGTCACGCAATCGAAATAGTTGTCCGGGAACGGCAGCTTTTCAGCGTCGGCCTGAACGAACTCGATATTGCCGGCTACGCCCTTGTCCAGCAGGCGGTCACGGCCGACTTTAAGCATGGACGCGTTGATATCAGCCAGCACGACCTGGCCGGTAGGGCCAACCAGATGGGAGAACTTGCGGGCCAGATCGCCGGTACCGCCAGCGATGTCCAGCACCTTGTTGCCCGGGCGTACGCCGGACAGCTCGATGGTAAAACGCTTCCACAGACGGTGCATGCCGCCTGACAGAACGTCGTTCATCAGGTCATATTTGCCGGCTACAGAGTGGAAAACCTCGGCGACTTTCTCGGCCTTCTGGCTTTCCGGTACGTTTTTGAAGCCGAAGTGAGTGGTGGGTTCGGCATCGCTGCCTTTGCGCTGATCAGTCATATCGCTGTCACCAAAAGAGAATGCTGGCCATTCTAATCCCGGTGGCCGGCTTTGTCTTGGCGAGGGTGAATGTATAGTGGCGGCTTTATTTATCAGGAGCCACGCCATGGCGCGTATCAGCGTTGAACGTACCCACAGTCTGGGCCTTGAGGCCGCACGTGAGAAAGCCCGTCCTTTGGTCGAGAAACTGGCCAGCCAGTATGGCCTGACCCCTACCTGGGCGGGCGACACGGTAAAACTGAAGCGCTCGGGAGTGAATGGCACCCTGCTAATCAGCGACAACAACGTCAAGGTCGATGTGGAACTGGGCCTGTTGATGTCGGCGATGAGCGGCATGATCCAGTCGGAAATCGAACGCTCGCTGGATAAGGCGCTGGCGTAGTCGTGTTGCCGGTCTAATAGCGGCCGCGCCCTTGATACAAGGCGGTTTAACGTCTAAACCTGATGCAGGTGAGCACCTTTGTTCATCTTGATGATTCGACGATCCTGCTCACCGGCGTCGCGACATGACATTAAGGGGAACACGATGGCTGCGAAAAAACCGACTGCTAAAGACAGCAACACCTGGGTAGGCAAGGTGGAAGAGTACTCACGAAAAATCTGGCTCGCAGGTTTGGGTGTGTACTCGAAAATTGATACCGATGGCAGCAAGCTCTTCGACACCCTGGTCAAGGATGGCGAAAAGGCCGAAAAACTGGCCAAGGATGCCGGGCACAAAGTGGCCGAGGGCGTTAAATCGTCGACATCGTCCGCGCGCTCGCGGGTTGAAGATGTCAAGGATCTGGCCCTGGAAAAGTGGGGCGAGTTCGAAGAGGCTTTCGACAAGCGCCTTAATAGCGCCATTACCCGCTTGGGTGTCCCCAGCCGTGATGAGGTCAAGGCGTTGCATGCCAAGGTCGAGACCCTGACCAAGCATATCGAGAAGCTGACTGCGGCGGCTGCCAAAGTTGCGGCCAGCAAGGCGCCGGTTGCGAGCAAGGCGGCACCGGCCAAGGCTGCGGCAAAACCTGCGGTTGCCAAAGCGGCTGCCAAGCCTGCGGCCAAACCTGCAGCCAAGCCCGCTGCTGTTAAAGCTCCTGCGGCCGCGAGCAAGCCAGCAGCCGCCAAACCGGCCGCCAAAAAACCTGCGGCCAAGAAACCAGTAGCGCCTAAAGCGCCAGCGGTTGATGCCAAGGGAACGACTTCCACTTTGTAGCCGCTGACGAGCCGCGCGAGGCTCAGCGGCTACAAAAAAGCTGCAGCCGGCTCAGAGCATCAATTTGACCACCGACACCGAAGGGTCGCGGGACTTGCCGGCTTTTTTCAGTTCCTGCAAGTAATCCGCCCACAGCTCTTGCTGGCGCACGCCGAGCTGGTAGAGGTAGTCCCAGGTAAACAGCCCGCTGTCGTGACCGTCATCGAAGGTCAGTTTCAACGCGTACTGGCCTGCGGGTTCGATCTTGCTCAAGCCGACATTGATCTTGCCAAATTGCAGAATCGGATTGCCGTGGCCCTGAACCTCGGCAGACGGCGAGTGCACGCGCAGAAACTCGGCCGGCAGGTGGTGCTCTTCGCCGGACGGGTATTTGAGGGTGAGGGTCTTAGAAGCTTTGTGCAGGTTGATGGCACTGGGGATCATGGTCATAACCTTAGGTCATTGCACAAGCGCTGTAGCCGCTGAGAGCGGCTACAGGTGCAAAGGGCTTACAAGATGTAGCGCGAGAGGTCTTCGTTCTCGGCCAGTTCGCCCAGGTGGCTGTTGACGTATTCGGCGTCGATGCGGATAGGCTCCTCATTCTGCGCACTGGCGATATCACCGGCGCTGAAGGACACCTCTTCGAGCAAACGTTCAAGCAGCGTGTGCAGGCGGCGGGCACCGATATTCTCGGTTTTCTCGTTCACCTGCCAGGCAATTTCGGCCAGACGCTTGATGCCTTCAGGCATGAACTCGATGTTCAGGCCTTCGGTTTTCAGCAGCTCGCGGTATTGCTCGGTCAACGAAGCGTGCGGCTCGCTGAGGATGCGTTCGAAATCCTGTGGCGACAGCGCCTTGAGTTCAACGCGGATCGGCAGACGGCCTTGCAGCTCGGGCACCAGGTCGCTTGGCTTGCTCAGGTGGAACGCACCGGAAGCGATAAACAGGATGTGGTCGGTCTTGACCATGCCCAGTTTGGTATTGACGGTGCAACCTTCGATCAGCGGCAGCAGGTCGCGCTGCACACCTTCGCGGGACACATCGGCGCCACCGACATTACCGCGCTTGGCCACTTTGTCGATTTCATCGATAAACACGATACCGTGCTGTTCGACCGCTTCCAGGGCCTTGGCCTTGAGTTCTTCGTCATTAACCAGGCGACCGGCTTCTTCGTCACGCACCATTTTCAGGGCTTCTTTGACTTTCAGCTTGCGGCTCTTGCGCTTGCCTTTGCCCATGTTGGCAAACAGGCTTTGCAACTGGTTGGTCATTTCTTCCATGCCAGGCGGCGCGGAGATGTCCACACCAACAGCATCGGCGACTTCGATTTCGATTTCCTTGTCGTCCAGCTGGCCTTCACGCAGACGCTTGCGGAACAGCTGGCGAGTGTTGGAATCCTGCGGTACGGCGGCTTCTTCGCCGAATGTGCGGGCAGGAGGCAGTAGAGCGTCGAGGATGCGCTCTTCGGCGGCGTCTTCGGCACGGTGGCGAACCTTTACGATTTCCTGTTCGCGCAGCAGCTTGATTGCAGCATCAGCCAGATCACGGATGATCGACTCGACGTCGCGGCCTACATAGCCAACTTCGGTGAACTTGGTCGCTTCAACCTTGATGAACGGTGCGTTGGCCAATTTGGCCAGACGACGGGCGATCTCGGTTTTACCGACGCCGGTAGGGCCGATCATCAAGATGTTTTTTGGTGTGACTTCAACGCGCAGTTCTTCCGGCAGTTGCATCCGGCGCCAGCGGTTACGCAGCGCGATGGCAACGGCGCGCTTGGCGTCGTCCTGGCCGATGATGTGGCGATTGAGTTCGTGGACAATTTCGCGGGGAGTCATGGACATAATAATTGGCGTTCCTCTAGCAGAATCAAGGTTCACAAACGGGCCGTTGAAGCGGCCCGGCAGGTGACTTATTCAGCGAGGTCCTGCTCCTCAATAGTGATGTTGTGGTTGGTGAATACGCAGATATCGCCAGCAATACCGAGTGCTGTTTCAGCGATTTCGCGGGCCGACAGTTCGGTCTTCATCAGCAGGGCACGGGCCGCTGCCTGGGCGAATGCACCGCCCGAACCCATTGCGATCAAGCCGTCTTCAGGCTCAACCACGTCACCGTTACCGGTGATGATCAAGGATGCGTCCTTGTTGGCTACGGCCAGCATGGCTTCCAGGCGGCTCAGCGAGCGGTCGGTACGCCATTCTTTGGCCAACTCGACAGCGGCGCGAACCAGATGGCCCTGGTGCTTTTCAAGCTGGCCTTCAAAACGTTCGAACAGGGTGAATGCATCAGCGGTGGCACCGGCGAAACCGGCGATGACCTGGCCGTGGTAGAGGCGACGGACTTTTTTCGCGTTGCCTTTCATCACGGTATTGCCAAGAGAAACCTGGCCGTCGCCAGCCATGACGACTTTGCCGTGGCGGCGTACTGAAACGATGGTGGTCAAGGGAGAGTCTCCACGCAGCGGGGCGAAAATGCCTGATGGAAATACATATGGGGGTTGTCGCGGATTTTTCAACAGCGGGGAGGGAATGGGGATGAACGGGGAGGCAGGATTTGGCGAAGATGTTGTGGGAGCGGGCTTGCTCGAAATGCAGACGACCCGAAGTGTCAGGCTGATCGCGGTGATGCTATCGCGAGCAAGCCCGCTCCCACAGGGTGTAGCGTAATCCCGTGGGAGCGGCTGCTGTCAGCGGCGCTGTTGCAACAACAGGTTGTTGAAACCGCCGCCCGCCAATTGCTTTTGGGCCACCGTCAACTGGTCGCGATTGCTGAACGGGCCAACCAGCACCCGGTACCAGGTTTCGTCTTTCACCGTGCCGGCTTCAACCGTAGCGGTCTGGCCCAGCAGGATGATTTGCGCGCGTACTTTTTCGGCATCGGCCTGTTTGCGGAACGAGCCCGCTTGCAGGAAGAACTTGGTAACCGGTGCCGCCTTGACGACAGGTGGCGCTGGAGGCGGAGTGATTCCGCTCAAGGCTGCCTGGGCGCGGGCGGTGTCGATTTTGGCTGCTTCAGCCGGTGTTACCGGTGCCAGCGGCGCGGTTTGTGGTGTAGGCAGGGTCTTCTCGGGCACGGCTTCTGGCGGCACGAGCACTTCAGACTCGGGCAGCAAGGTATAGAAGTCGTACTTGGGCTTGGCCGGCTGAGTCGGGCTCGGCGCGGTCTTGTTGGCTTCGGCCACTTTCGTGGCTTTCTGCTGCTCCTGCTTGACCCGTTTGACGTCATCACCCTGGCCGGGTTCGAGCTTCATCAGAAACACGATAAAGGCGCCCACGGTCAGGCCGATGGCCATCCATAGCCAGCCCGGGATCGGCTTTTTGGCGGGCGCCTGATACCGGCTGGCACCACGCTTGGGTACTGGTTTCTTCTTGGCGGCCAACTTACATGCGCTCCAGGGTTTCCAGACCCAGCAGTTCCAGGCCTTGCTTGAGGGTACGGCCTGCCAGTGCCGCCAGACGCAAGCGGCTCTGTTTCTGTGCTTCGTCTTCGGCGCTCAGGATCGGGCAGTTCTCGTAAAAGCTGGAGAACAGGCCGGCCACTTCGTACAGGTAAGTACAGAGGGTATGAGGCGTGCCTTTTTCGGCCACGTTGTTCAGCACCTCGCCGAACTGCGCCAGCTTGGCAGCCAGTTCCTGTTCTTGCGGGGCATCAAGCACGATCTGGCCCTGCACTTCTTCAAAGCCCTTGCCCAGTTTGCGGAACACGCCCGCAACGCGGGTGTAGGCGTACAGCAGGTAAGGTGCGGTATTGCCTTCAAAGTTCAGCATCAAGTCGAAGTTGAAGCTGTAGTCGCTGGTGCGGTGCTTGGACAGGTCGGCGTATTTCACCGCGCCAATGCCGACAACTTTGGCGATGGCACGCAGTTCGTCTTCAGGCAACTCCGGGTTTTTCTCTTTAACCAACGTGTAGGCACGTTCTTTGGCTTCGTTGAGCAGGTCAATGAGTTTAACCGTACCGCCATCACGGGTCTTGAATGGACGGCCATCGGCGCCGTTCATGGTGCCGAAGCCCATGTGTTCCATTTCCATCGGATGGGTGATGAAACCGGCCTTGCGCGCAACCGCAAACACCTGCTGGAAGTGCAGGGCCTGGCGCTGATCGACGAAGTACAGGGCGCGATCGGCTTTCAATACGCCGCTGCGATAGCGAATGGCTGCCAAGTCAGTGGTGGCGTATAGATAGCCGCCGTCGGCCTTGACGATGATGACGGGCAGCGGCTCGCCTTCGGCATTCTTGAACTCGTCGAGGAACACGCACTGGGCGCCGTTGCTCTCGACCAGCATGCCCTTGGCCTTGAGGTCGTTGACCACGTTGATCAGGTCGTCGTTGTAGGCGCTTTCGCCCATTACGTCAGCCATGGTCAGTTTAACGTTCAACTGCTCGTAGATTTTCTGGCAGTGCGACAGTGAGATGTCTTTGAACTTGGTCCACAGCGCCAGGCAGTCCGGGTCACCGGCTTGCAGCTTGACCACCAGGCTACGGGCACGGTCGGCGAACTCCGGGGACTCGTCAAAGCGTTTTTTCGCGGCGCGGTAGAAGTTTTCCAGATCGGACAGCTCGTCGCTGGTGATCGGGTTTTCTTCCAGATAGGCCATCAGCATGCCGAACTGGGTGCCCCAGTCGCCTACGTGGTTTTGGCGAATCACCTCGTCGCCGAGGAATTCCAGTACACGGGCCACGCCATCGCCAATGATGGTGGAGCGCAAGTGGCCCACATGCATCTCTTTGGCCAGGTTGGGCGCGGACATGTCGATCACGGTACGCATGGCCGGGGTGGCCTTGCGTACACCGATTTTCTCGTCAGCCAGGGCCGCGTCGAGGCGCGAAGCCAGGGCCTGGGTGTTCTGGAAGAAATTCAGGAAGCCAGGGCCGGCGATTTCGGTTTTGCTGATCTGCTCATCGGCGGGCAGTGCCGCGATGATTTTTTCAGCCAGATCACGGGGTTTCATACCCGCAGGCTTGGCCAGCATCATGGCGATGTTGCTGGCGAAGTCGCCGTGGGTTTTGTCACGGGCGTTTTCCACCTGAATCGCTGGCGTCAGGCCTTCAGGCAACACACCTTCTGTGACGAGTTGAGCTA
>Ga0256410_1000255_pt1 | contig 62262 bp, 49 predicted proteins | sample PhyWR1_FD_185983 | JGI IMG/M metagenome (GOLD analysis project Ga0256410, IMG submission 185983) | Leaf surface microbial communities from wheat plants in UC Gill Tract Community Farm, Albany, California, United States - DLSL W.R1 | ecosystem: Host-associated > Plants > Phyllosphere >... | reverse complement strand
TTACCTTACCTTACCTTACCTTACCTTACCTTACCTTACCTTACCTTACCTTACCTTACCTTACCTTACCTTACCTTACCTTACCTTACCTTACCTTACCTTACCTTACCTTACCTTACCTTACCTTACTCTATGACTGGCTTATTTGTAAAATAATTTCACTTAAATTGACCATCATCACAACACTCATATTGGTATGTTAGACAAAAAATCAATACAGCAAATATTTAATTTTAAAAGATAAACAAATGGACCATCAGATTGTCAATGATAATATGCTTTCTGATCAAATACCTTAAAGATGGAAATAAACCATTTTATTCAAATAAGCCATTAATTTTTAAAAATTATAAATAATATATTATGCAAGCATAATATATTATTTATATTATATTTGTGTATATACTGTTATAAAAAGATATGATTAGCCAACTTATATTTATATTATGCTTTGTTAGCGCGATTATTCTGTTTGCAAGAAATGCAAGACAGATATATAAAAATATTAAAATAGGAAGAGCGCTCAATAGAAACGATAAACCTGCAGAACGACTTAAGACCATGCTATTGGTCGCTTTCGGCCAAAAGAAAATGTTCAAGAGAATTGTACCTGCAGTTTTGCATCTTTTCGTCTATATCGGTTTTTGCATCATTAATATTGAAATGATCGAAATTGTCATTGATGGAATGTTTGGAACACATCGATTTTTATCATTTTTAGGAGGTTCTTATAATTTTTTGATTGCATCATTTGAATGGTTAGCATTTGGGGTACTTGTAGGCTGTATCATTTTCTTCATGCGTAGAAATGTCGTTCATCTAAAACGTCTCAATAGCCCTGAGTTGAAAAATTGGCCCAAGACTGATGCCAATCTTATTTTAATTGCAGAAATTCTGTTAATGACGGCTTTCCTACTCATGAATGCAGCAGATCAAAAATTACAGCTGTATGGCGAATCACATTATATCACAGCAGGATCTTTTCCAATCAGTCAGTATATCATTTCCTTTTTACCATCCGATCCTTCATCTTTAATTCTTATTGAGCGAATTTGTTGGTGGTTACATATTTTAGGTGTATTTGCCTTCCTCAATTATTTACCCTATTCAAAACATTTACACATCCTTTTGGCATTTCCCAATACGTACTTTTCAAATTTAAAACCTAAGGGAGAATTAACGAATATGGAAAATGTAACAAATGAGGTAAAAGCAATGCTCGATCCTAGCTTTACCCCTCCTACTACAGATGAGCCAGTTCGATTTGGAGCAAAAGATGTCCAAGACTTGACATGGAAAAATCTACTTGATGCCTACACCTGCACCGAATGCGGTCGCTGTACAGCCTCTTGTCCAGCTAATATCACAGGCAAGTTATTATCCCCTAGAAAGATCATGATGGATAGCCGTGATCGTGTAGATGAAGTCGGTAAAAATATAAAGGCAAATGGAACCTTTGTCGACGATGGAAAATCGCTATTAGATACTTATATAACACGTGAAGAACTATGGGCGTGTACGAGCTGCAATGCATGCGTAGAGCAATGTCCTGTTAATATTAATCCCCTTGAAATTATTATTGAATTAAGAAGGTATGCTGTCATGGAAGAATCTCAAGCGCCAGCGAGCATCAATGCCATGTTTGGAAATGTAGAGAATAACGGTGCTCCATGGAAATATTCACAGATGGATCGTGCAAACTGGACCTCTCAACAATAATACTTTTATAAAACTAAAATCATGGAAAAAGAATTACACGTCCCAACTATGGCCGAATTAACGGCTAAAGGTGAAACCGCAGATATTCTATTTTGGGTAGGTTGTGCCGGAAGTTTTGATGAAAGAGCGCAGAAAATAACCCGTGACATTTGTCGTATTTTACAACATGTGGGCATCAAATATGCGATATTAGGTACAGAAGAAAGCTGTACAGGAGATCCTGCGAAACGTGCTGGAAATGAGTTTCTATTCCAAATGCAAGCCATGATGAACATTCAGGTATTGGATGGATACCATGTAAAAAAAATAGTTACCGCTTGCCCACATTGTTTTAACACTCTTAAAAATGAATATCCAGCTCTAGGAGGCAATTATGAACTCATTCACCATACCCAATTGATCCAAGGGTTGATTGATGAAGGAAAGTTAAAACCAGCAGATGGAAACATATTTCAAGGCAAAAAGATTACTTATCATGATCCATGTTACTTAGGTCGTGCAAATGAAGTATATGAGGCTCCTAGAAAAGTATTGGAAAGTCTAGATGCACAATTAATTGAATTGAAGAGATGTAAGAGCAATGGGCTATGTTGTGGGGCTGGTGGAGGCCAGATGTTCAAAGAACCCGAGAAAGGGACGAAAGACGTCAATATAGAGCGAATCGAAGAAGTTATCGACAGTCAGGCAACAATTGTTGCTGCTGCTTGTCCATTTTGTATGACAATGCTTAAAGATGGTGTCAAAATCAAAGAAAAGGAATCAGAAATAGAGGTCTTAGACATTGCAGAAATAACGGTAAGAGCCAATAACATATAAAAAAGGTCTGGAAATATCCAGACCTTTTTTATATCATCAATATGATGTACCCAGAAGCAGATTCGAACTGCCACACCCATACAGGCGCCACCCCCTCAAGATGGTGCGTCTACCAATTTCGCCACCTGGGCCTATTTTCAAAATGGTAACGCAAATTTAAACGTTTTTTTAAAATCTGCAAGTATTTTTTACTTAGATCCTAATTTTTATTTTATCCACCCTGATTTAATAAATTCTTTTTTATTAAAGTATGGATCACCCCATCAACTAAGCCCACACGTGGTACCATGATCTGTTTTAAATGTCCATACTTCATGATTGTCATGAAAATCTCTGTAGCAGGAATGATAACATCGGCACGATCATCATTTAAACCCAATAACGTTATACGCTCTTTTAAAGAATACGATGTTAAATAATGATAAAGGGCTTTCAATTTTGCATAAGAAATAGGTTTATCAGCTTTTTCACTAGCCAATCGGGAAAGTTTATTGATATTTCCACCCGTACCAATACCATATACCTGTTTGTACATTTTTGTATTGTTAGTTACCCATTCTTTTAGATCATCCCACGTTTCCTGTTCATCTTTATTATCTAGAATACGAATTGTGCCCAAATTAAAAGATTTAGAATTCACAAGCTTTGCATTCGCAAATAAAGATAACTCTGTACTACCTCCACCAACATCAATATATAAATACACCTTATCCAGATCCATCTTTGCCTCCAAGTGACTATTGTAGATGATTTCAGCCTCTGTAGTGCCATCAATAATAGCGATGTCTATACCAATTTCACTTACTTTCTTAACTACTTCAGGGCCATTAGATACGTCGCGCATAGCAGATGTAGCGCAAGCCATATAATCTTCAACATTATACACATCCATCAGATCTCGGAAAGCACGCATAGTCTTCACTAAATTCTCCGCTTTCTTTGGCGATAATTTTTGATGAATAAAAGCATCATCACCAAGACGAAGTGGCACCCTTAAAAGAGTATTCTTTTTAAATGAAAAACCATCCTTTTCTTGAATAATATCAGCAATTAAAAGTCTGACAGCATTTGAGCCGATATCGATCGCAGCATACCTCACATTAATACAGTTAAAGTAAATAAAAATGAAATTGATTTCTTATTGAAAGGGAATAACTTATGCCTTTTCAACAATACCTCTTTAATTGTTTCGAAAATATAAATAATAAATGAAGCCAAGATGCATTTTATGTTAAATTATTATAAACAAAATAATAATTTAACATAGGGATGGCTGCTCCAATATTTCCAACTGCCAATAAATCTGTTCTTCTGTAACAAAGTATGCTTTATGATTTCTGATTTGATCATATACAGCATCAAAAAGTTGCATATAATCACCTTTCAGTGCTTTTATGTGCTCAGAAATCAAATTGTCATGCTCTAGATAAGTCAATAAGCCTAGAGCATCATCATTTTCCTCGCCATAGTGATCATCAATTGGACTGACACCAGCAAGTAATTGATTTTCTTGAACGTCGGTACGGTTCTTCACAAAAGTTCCGTTTGTACCATGTAGCAAAAAACTATATTGTGATTCCAAAACCAACATACTCACTGTAATAAATACAGTCAGCCCTTGATCAAAAGTCAGCAATAAGGTTGCAAAATCATCCACCTCCGAATCTTTACGATGAATAGATGTTCTTTTCACTGCAGAGATAGGTTTCCCAAATAAAGAGATCACCTGATCCAATAGGTGTGACCCCAAGTCAAATAAGATACCCGCAGCAGGACGTTTAGTTTCTTTGAAAACCTTTTGACCTATTTCTGCACGATAACGATCAAATCGTAAATGAAGTTCAACCGGTTCGCCCAACTTATTGGATTCTAAAACAGACTTTAAAGAATTAAAATCCGAATCAAATCGTCTATTATGGTACGGCAGCACAAATTTACCAACCTTTCTTCCCAGATCAAACAATTCTTTCGCTTCTGCAACCGTTGGTGCAAATGGTTTTTCTATCAATACATGTTTTCCCGCTAATAAAGCTTGCTTTGCAAATGCTACGTGTGTATCATTGGGCGTATTGACAATAACTAGTTCAATTTCCTTATCTGCTAACAGATCATCAACGCGATCGTAACTGATAATTGAAGGATAATCTACATGCGCATTCTTAGTAGATCGTTCCACTACAGCACGCAATTCAAAGCGATCATTATTGGCTATAAATGGCGTATGGAATACCCTTCCGGACATTCCATACGACAAAACACCTGTAACTATTTTATTTACAGTCATTAAAATAAAGTTTTATTTAGTGATGTGCATGCTCATCTACTTTCCCACCAGCAAGTTTATATACTTCCTGTAATTTTTCTAAACTCTCATGTGAAAAATGGTTTACAGCAGCATTTGTATTATGTGACTCTTTGGTCAATTTGCTATTTACTTCAGCCTGAATTTTAGCAACCAAATCAGTATAAGCTTTATCATTAAATGCAGCAGTACTATCAGCAGCTAACGCAGTAGGTGCTTCAAAAGCAGGTACACCTCTCATAGCATCATTCACATGAAGACTTAATGATAACGAGTCCAACTCAGGAAGAATGGTGCTATATACATCTTGAATCTTTGCAGATAATGCTTTTGTATCAGCAGAAGTTGATTTTGACTCAGCAAACTTCGCTAAATTAACTAAATAATTCCCTTGCTCACCAACATACTTAAACATTGCATAAGCATCACCATCAGCTAAAGAAGCGCGTGAATTTTTATATTGGTTATCCAAACCTGTTTGGTAGTTACAAGAAGCCAATAAAGAACTTCCACAAACTGCTACCGCTATAAATAACTTATTAAATTTCATATCAATTATATTAACAGCACAAAAATAATAAAATAAACGGGGTTCAAAACTCTTATTAAAAAAGAGTTGAAACTTTATGCCACATTTCTTCCTGCGTTGACAACACCATAAATGGTCCTTGCAATCAATTTAGCATAAATCTCTCGTTTCTTTTCATCCAAATTCCCCTCATTGATGACTTTGATCGCATAATGCTGAATAATCAATAACGGCAATACAATATGTTCACGAGCCAATATAGATTCGCGATCGATAGGATAGTTTTCCATTAACTTAGAGGTATTACTTAATTTTAGCAAATACTCCTTAGTAACCAAAAACTCCTCATGCAACATTTTCCAAAATGCACCATACTTCTCATCAAACTGCATATAAGAAGTAATATCAAAATTGGATTTGGTCATAGACATCATACAATTGTCGATTAATGTCTGGAAGAAACCTGAAGACAAGTATAACTGTTGCACATCCTTCCAAAGATTATTCTGCTCCGCCCATTTCAATGCTGTACCCACACCGTAAAAACCTGGGATATTTTGTTTCAACTGGCTCCAAGCAGTGACGAAACTAATCGCACGAAGATCTTTAAGTTTCAATTCTTTATCCGAATTGCGCTTAACCGGGCGACTACTGATATTGATAGACGACAGCGCCTTTAATGGTGATAGGTTTTCTAAATAACTTAAAAACAACGGATTTTTACGCAAATCCATAAATTTATTATAACTCAGATCAGCCAGCTTATCAACAATACCTTTTTGATGTGGTGTCAACGTATCACTCGATCGCTGTTTAAGATCAGATATAATACCAGCATGTAACAATTGCTCAATATTAAATCGGGCAGTATCCAAAGAGCCATACTGACTGCTGATAGTTTGTCCCTGAATAGTCAATTGGATATGATCATTTGCAATTTCCTGTCCCATCGAAGCGTAAAATCTTTGCGTTTTACCTCCCCCCCTTGCAGGTGGGCCTCCACGACCATCGAAAAATACAAGATCGACATCATATTCTCTAGCAATAGCTGTTAATTCAATTTTAGCACTGTAGATAGACCAGTTTGCCATTAGATATCCACCATCTTTAGTACTATCAGAATAACCCAACATAATAGTTTGCTTATTCCCCCTCAATTTAAGGTGTTTCGCATATTCCTTATTTGTATAAAGAGATTTCATTACATCTGCAGCCCGGGTTAAATCATCTACCGTTTCAAACAATGGTACAAAATCAATTGTCAATGCATCCTTTGTCCATCCTGACCATAAGAAAAGTTGTCTTAAACCTAAAATATCACTTGCTTGTTGACAATTACTAATGATAAAGCGTTGCGCAGCACGTTCAGAACCTGATTTTTGAATGTTTTTGAGCAAACGAATAACCTCCAAAGTATCCTTTTCCAATGCAGTGGCTTCATCATCAAATATTAGATCCAATTCTTTGAAATTGATAGCTTCTTGCTTATCATTCTCTGATAATGATCCAAATTCGGCAGAAATACCAGTTTCTTGAGGATATTTCTTAATGATATAATTAAAAGTTTGAGTCAAAATACTACTATCTTGACGAATATCCAATGTGGTAAAAAAGCATCCAAAAGTCATTACTTTACGCAAAATATCATCTACAATCTCCACGAAAAGATTATTATGCTTCTCTTTCAAAACCTCCTGAATAGCTTTTAGATTTTCAATAATATGGGCAGTCTCATCGACTGGATTTTCAACAGGATTAAAACTATTTTCATAAAATAATTCCTGTAAATTATCCATATATTGTTCAACCCCTCTAAAAGTAATACGGCGTTTGACCACTCTGAAGTCTCGATAATAACAACGGAATAAGATCGTTCTTAAAAGCGTTGCCACTTTTTTAGTACTATCAGCACTTACATTTGGATTTCCATCACGATCCCCTCCTGGCCAAAAGCCCAGTTCAATCAATTGCCTTACCTCTTCTGTTTCAATTCCCAACTCATCATCAATATAAGTTTGGATTTCAGAAGCAACTTTGTAGAAAACGTTTTCTAAAAACCAAGCCAAGCTAATCGCTTCATCAACAGGAGTTGGTTTATTGTTATTGATAAAAGGTGTTTTACCAAGCTGCTGCAATAATAAATGAATGTTATGAATATCATTCTCTTTGATCGCACTGATCAAATCGTTGATAATCGACAGAACAGATCCAGGGTAAAACTGAGTCGGGTGAGCAGTCAATACAAGGCGGACAGAGAAATCTTTTAGTTTCGCAACTATTTTTCGCTTCAGTTCCGGATTTGTTTCTGAAGATTTAATTAAAGAACCAAGCTGTGAAGATTGATCTGTTTTACCAATTGCTTTAAATGAAGAATCTTCAATTGCATCAAAAAGCACCACCTGTCTTTCGATGTATTGTACAAATCGAAATAACAAATCGACTTGAGTTTCCTCATCCGAATAAATTTCATGCTGCTCAAAAAAAGTATTGATGATATCTTCCGGAGTTTGATGCTTCTCTACTCCATTTTCACAGTGTTTGGCAAAAAAAGGTAATAAGGTACCCGTATCCTTTACCTGTTGGAAGGGTAGCGTTAAAAATAGACTTTTAAAAAGTTCAAATCGCGTCAAAACTTCGTTTTGAAAAACGGCTTCTTTTGTACTTAATTTCATATTATAGAAAAAACAGTTGTAGTTAATGGAGAACGTTTGAATATGATCAAACATTCAAATATATAAAATTTATATTCAAATAATCATTTAAATGAAAAAAAACTAATAATAACATCCTAAAATTACAATATTATTAAGAACAAAAACGTTTTTCAGTTGTTATATTATTTTTGATCAAGTACAAATTACTAAATGTTACAAAATGGGAAAAATTTATACAGCAGAAGTTACTGCAACTGGCGGACGTAATGGTGAAGTAAAATCTTCAGACGGTATCATTGATTTAATTGTAAAAAAACCAACTGCAATGGGCGGTGATGGAAACGCAACTAATCCCGAACAATTATTTGCAGCCGCATGGAGTTCCTGCTTTTTAGGAGCAGTAGCAGCAGTAGGAGAAAAAGATAACGTCGATATGACCGATGCTACAGTGACGGTACGCGCAACATTTAATGAAGAAAACAATGCTTACTTTATTTCTGCAGAAATTGACTTACATGTTCCTACTCTTAGCGCTGAGCAAGCACAAAAACTGGCACAAAAAGCACACCATGTATGCCCATATTCAAAGGCTACAAGAGGAAATGTAGAAACAAAAATAACAGGTATTTAGTTATTCATCTTCAAATATGAACCCGCTATGCTTTTTATTGTAAAAGCATAGCTTTTCCTATTCAATCTTGTATATTTGTTTGTATTCTAGATTATGAAGCAGACACAAGAGATAAAGAGTTTTTTTTATAGCCAATATTTCGCCGATGGCATCAGGATCACCATTGGATGTATAATACCTGTTATTATATTCGCGGCAATGGGTCAATTCATAAATGGAACATTTGTTTCATTAGGAGCCCTTCTGGTTGGATTGTCTGATACTCCAGGAGCCCCCTCCCACCGTCGTACTGGAATGTATTTTGCGGGCATATTGACTATTATAACTTTTATACTGACAGTATCTGTCAATTCCAACATTTACTTATTAACGATATTAATTGCTGCGCTGTGCTTCATATTTGCCATGTTTGCTGTTTTCAATGCACGTGCAGCAAACGTTGGATTAATGTGTATGTTGATGATGCTTATCCATGTGGATACACCATTTACCTTATACAGCGCACTGACCTATTTATTTTATTACACTATAGGTTGCCTTTGGTATATCATCATTAGCTTATCGATCACGCAGATTAGACCCTATAGACTAACGCAACAAGAACTTGCCGAATCGATCCGCCATGTTGCCGATTACCTACGTTTAAAAGCCAATTTTTACGATATCAATGTTGATAACGACAAAAATTACCTGAAACTGATCGAAAAACAAGTCGAAGTAAACGACCATCAGGAAAATGTAAGAAACCTACTCTTTCAGAGTAAAAGATCCATCAAAGATACCACGAAAACTGGGCGATATTTGACATTCGTATTCAATGATATCATTGACCTCTTTGAACAAAGTATGGCTACTCATTATGATTATAATGCCGTAAGTGAAAAATTTGGACATACCGGCATTTTAAATGAATTCAAACATATCATCTTAAAATTAACGAATGAATTGGATCATATCGCCTATCAATTAAATGCCAATCGGATCCCAACACCAATGTACAACTTTGATCAAGAGATCAACTTAATGCACAAAAGGATCGATCAGGTAGAAAAGGACTTTCAATATAATACCATTGCATTACGAAAAATTTTAATCAATGTCCGAGATATCATCCGCCATATCAACGATATCTACAGTTATTCTCATCTAAAATCTACGGAAATTAATAAACAAGAAATTGATGAAGCAAAAAAGTTTATTGAGCCATCTATTATTGATTTTAAAAAAATAAGAGAAAATCTAACCTTAGATTCAACCTATTTTAGACATGCGCTACGCATGGCCATCGTTATGTCATTATCTTATTTTGTAGCGAAGTCATTTCATATCAGCCAAAATATATTCTGGATATTGCTGACGATCATGGTCATTTTAAAACCAGGATTTGGATTAACAAAATCAAGAAATATTCAACGCTTAATGGGGACCATAATTGGAGGACTCATTGGAGCTTTTATTCTTTTCATGGTCCATGATGAAACCATTCGCTTTGTTTTACTTATATTTTTCTTCTTAAGTGCTTATAGCCTTTTTCGGGTCAACTACATCGTAGCTGTAATATTCATGACTCCTTATGTACTGATCATGCTGAGCTTTGTCAGCACCAATACCATTGAGGTAACAAAAGAGCGAATTTTTGATACATTTATTGGAGGCATGATCGCCTTCCTATCCAGCTATGTCATCTTCCCAAATTGGGAGTCGACACAAGTTAAAGTTTCCATGCAAAAGTTACTCACGGCAAGTTATCACTATATAGCGTTGACCATCAAAGAGATTGCAGGAAATGAACCTACAGTCACAGAATACAAGTTGGTTAGAAAAAAGCTTTATGTGGAAACAGCAAATATGGGATCAACATTCCAACGCATGTTAACAGAGCCAAAAAACAAACAGAAATATACAAAAGATGTCAATAAGTTTGTCATTTTCAATCATGTTTTAGCCTCATTTGCAGTCACCTTACATAATCAGGTCACTTCATCAAGAGCTAACCATAGCATTACAAAAGAACATGTCAAATTGATTCGTAGAATATTAAGTTCGTTGGAAAGCGCAATTAAAGATCTTAGCAATCCAAATGAGGAAAATATATTTACACCAGTAGATTTCCAGATACCTGAAAGCCTCATAGCAGTAGATGAGATCGGCGACGATAACAGTAATTTAATGACAGAGCAACTACAGTTTATCAATAAAATCGCAGCAGATATTGCTAAATTAGTACAACAGTTAAAAGAAAAAACGAGTGCGGAAAGCGGTGACCTCATGTTAAACAAAAAGGTGCAATAGTTTTAAAATAAAAAGCAATTATGCAAGATAATTATTTCGATATCATCATCGTAGGTGGAGGGCCAATAGGACTTGCCTGTGCTTTAGAAGCTTCCTTAAATAATCTCTCGTATCTCATATTAGAAAAAGGATGTCTAGTCAATTCACTCTATCATTATCCCCAAAATATGACTTTCTTTTCTTCATCAGACCGATTAGAAATTGGAGATATACCTTTTGTGACGACATTGCCCAAACCTAAGCGATCCGAGGCGCTGGAGTATTATCGACGAATTCAACAAAAGTTCAAATTAAAAATTAATTTATTTGAAGAAGTAACAGCAATTGATAAAACTGAATTTGGATTCCATACACAAACGATCAAAAACAGCTATACCTCCAAATACGTCATCATTGCTACAGGCTTTTATGACATTCCTATGGAGCTCCATATCCCTGGAGAAGAGTTGGATAAAGTCAAACATTATTATGAAGATCCACATTACTATGTCAATCAAAAAGTTATTGTTGTAGGTGCCAGTAATTCTTCCATTGATGCCGCTTTAGAAACCTTTAGGAAAGGAGCAGATGTCACCCTGGTCATACGTGGAGAAGAAATAAGTCCTCGAGTCAAATACTGGGTCAAACCAGATATTGAGAATAGGATTGCAGCAGGTGAGATACGCGTATTATATAAAAGTACTTTGACCAAGGTAACCCAATCTCACGCTTATATCCACACTCCAAATGGTGAAATTATTTTAGAAAATGATTTTGTATTGGCATTGACCGGTTATCAGCCAGATTTCAAATTTCTAAAATCCGTCGGTATCCATATCAGTGAAGAAGCACCATGTATTCCAGAGCATGATCCCGCTACCATGGAAACAAATATCAAAGGTCTTTATCTTGCAGGTGTTGTATGCGGAGGTCTAAACACTCATTTATGGTTCATAGAAAATTCTAGAATTCATGCTGAACAGATTATAACAGCGATCAAGCAGGAACATCAATAATTTGCTATTTCCTTAATCCTTTTAAGAAGATCTTCATCATCTTTTTTTGTAAACTCAAGATATCGTCAAACTCATCTTTAGTAGGAAATAACATGTTTTTCATATCTTTCAAGATACCCATTCGCATTCCAAATAAAGAATACAATAAAATTCGAGCTGTCTCTTCAACATCCTCAACCTCAATTTTATTGTGTTCTACACCGATCACTAATATTTCAACAAAAAGTTCTACTTCTCTTTCATATGATTCTTTAAATACGCGTTCCAATTCTTCCGGAAGCTCTTTGACCATATTGATAGTATATTCAAATAAGTTATAGTACTTATTGATTTGTTCGACCCTTTTATCAAGCGAATACATCATGATTTCTTCAAAATCATCACAAGTATTAATTTTTGCTTTAATATCCTGAACCATTTTATCAATGACGTATTCAAATACAGCAGAATACAAACTATTCTTGTCCGGGAAATAATAATAAAGTAGTGCTTTTGAAAAATTCAAATCAGTAGCAATTTCTGACATGGTTGTTTTTGCCATGCCGAAATGCGCAAATCTACGTGTTGCCGCCTCTAATATCCTAGTTCTTTTTAAATCTGCATTTGCCATCAATTCAAAAATTAATTACACTTAATTACTGCTTTGTACTATCTTTACTAACTATTATATAAAGATAATTTATTTTTTTGATTTTTTGAAAAAACTAGTCAACAATGGGTATAAATATACAATCAGATATTTCTTTAAAAAAATATAACACATTCGGAATTGAGGAAGTTGCACACCATTTCATTGAGATCACTGAGGCAACTCAATTATTGGATGCTTATGAGTCTGGTATATTCGAAAAAGACTTTCTGACATTAGGCGGTGGAAGTAATATTTTATTCACCCAACCCTATACAGGCTATATCATCAAAATTAACATTAAAGGAATAAAAGCAAACCAAGTTCAGCAGGAAATATTCCTAACAGCATCAGCTGGAGAAATCTGGAATGATCTCGTGTGGTTCTGTGTAAATAATAATTACAACGGACTAGAAAATATGGCCCTCATCCCGGGCACAGTCGGCGCCTCTCCTGTCCAAAATATTGGAGCTTATGGCACTGAACTCATGGATATTTTCTATAGCTGTGTTGCCTTTGATACACTTGAAGGTGTATTTAGGATTTTTTATAATGAAGATTGTCAATTTTCTTATCGAGACAGTATCTTCAAATCCGAGCAAAAAGGTAGATATATCATTACGGAGGTAACTTATAAACTCCATACCAGTCCATCGATCAACAGTTCCTATGGTGCAATTAGTACTGAGCTTGAAAAACGTAAAATAACAAATCCTACGATACGCGATATTGCAGAAGTTGTATCTTTTATTCGCGTTGAAAAATTACCCGATCCAAGCACAGTTGGAAATGCTGGAAGTTTTTTCAAGAACCCGATTGTATCTGCCGAGCAGTTCAAAAAAATCAAAACATTATTCCCCGAGATGATCAATTATGATATGCCCGATGGGCGTATAAAACTTGCTGCTGGATGGCTAATAGAACAGTGCAATTGGAAAGGCAAAGTGATTGGTCAGGCAGGTGTATGGAAGAACCAAGCCCTTGTACTAATAAATATACAATCCGCTACAGGAAATGAAATTTTTGAATTATCGTCTGAAATAATAAACGACGTTTATCAAAAATTCAATGTGAAATTAGAGCGCGAAGTAAATATTTTTTAATTTTTTATGAAAAATATTTTATAATATTTTTCATAAAAAAGCGCCCTATTAGGTATTTGACTTCGTGTTTATAGAAAAATAACTTTTCTGTAAACGAAATTCGCTGTTAAATATTCATTAATTTTATATCAATTCTCAATAATTAGCATACTATTTGCAATCAGATTACTGAACCGTATTAAAATCGCTGAGGAATTAACATTTTATTTCTCACTCAGTGTTTTGCAAACCATTCATTTTAAAGTGAATATAAATTCAGTGATATGACTAAGTATGAATTCAACTCATTAGTGGTAGAGCAATCCGACTCCCTAAAGCACTATGCAAAGAAATTTACAAATGACACCGAAGATGCAAATGATCTGGTGCAAGACACAATGTTAAAGGCTGTTACCTATTTTAACAACTTTAGAGAAGGCACCAATCTAAAAGGTTGGTTATATACTATTATGAAAAATACATTCATTAACAATTACAGAAGAATTGTTAAAACGAATTCTTTCATAACCAAAGAAGAAGAAATTTCAAGCGCTAACTTGATCTTGTCAGCATCAAAAAATCAAGGTGAAAATAAATTTGTCATGGAAGATATACATACAGCCCTTTCCAAGCTTTCAGAAGACTACTATGTTCCGTTTAGCATGTATTTCGAAGGATATAAGTATCATGAAATTTCAGAATATTTAGCAATTCCTATTGGTACTGTTAAAACACGAATACATATCGCTCGAAAAGTAATGAAAAAATCATTATCGACTTATAAACTTATCGATTAAGTTTTTATACCTTCGGTTCATGGATCATCATGAAACACTCCCGGTATATTCGAAATCGAAACTTGCATTGAGAAATGGTCAAGATAGACCTGAAATATGGGTGGCTTTTCAAGGATTAATATATGATGTCACAGCAAGTCGTTTGTGGAGATCAGGAAAACACTATGAACATTGGGCTGGTCAAGACCTAACGGAGGAGCTTTCACAAGCTCCTCACTCAGATCAAGTATTTCTTAAATTTCCTGTAATAGGAAAAATAGGATAATTAAATATCAAATTTAGCTAAAGAAACAAAAGCTTTTAATCGAGCTTCAATTTCTTCGTGCGTTAAAGTCTGCAATCGCTCAGTACCAAATTTCTCGACACAGAATGATGCCAATGCTGATCCATAGACCACAGCATTTTTCATATTGGTAAAGTTAATCGTTTTTACCTTTGCCAAATAACCTATAAAACCACCTGCAAATGCGTCACCAGCACCCGTTGGATCGAACACCTCTGCCAATGGCAATGCTGGAGCTGAGAAAATCTGTCCTTCACCGAATAATAAAGCACCATGCTCTCCTTTTTTAATGATCAAATATTTCGGTCCCATTTCAAGAATAACAGCAGCAGCTTTTACCAATGAATACTCTCCAGATAATTGACGAGCCTCACCATCATTAATCGTTAATACATCAACATGTTTCAATACCGCTTTCAAATCATCCATAGCGATATCCATCCAGAAATTCATCGTATCCAAAACAACCAATTTAGGTTTGTTTTTTAGACGATTTAAAGTCGTCATTTGAACTTGAGGAGTCGCATTACCCAATAACAAAAATTCGCAATCTTGGTAACTCTCCGGAATGATCGGATCAAAATTTTCCAATACATTCAATTCAGTAGTGATGGTATCACGACTGTTCATATCGTTGTGATACTTACCTGCCCAAAAAAATGATTTACCACCTTCTATGATTTGGATACCCTCAACATCTACACCTTTACTCGTAATGATTTGAAGATTATCATCTCCAAAATCTTCACCGATAACGCCTACTAATTTTACTTGGTCATATAAGAAAGATGCTGAAAGTGCCGCGAAAGTTCCAGCTCCACCAACAATTTTATCTGTCTTACCAAAAGGTGTTTCGATAGCGTCGAATGCTACCGTACCCATTACTACTAAACTCATAGTGTATAAATAAATAACTTTAAACAAAAAAAACCGGCTTTTTAGCCGGTTTAACCTAATGCTCCTGAAGCTGGGCTCGAACCAGCGACCCTCTGATTAACAGTCAGATGCTCTAACCAGCTGAGCTATTCAGGAATCTTCTCAAGAAAGATGACTATATATCCTTCTCTTTTGATGCCACAAAAATAGCTAAATTCAACGTATTTCCAAATTATTTTAAATATTTTTTACTTTTTTTTTATCGAAATAATGATCATATTTAGATTATAAAATAATAGCGATTGAAAACAAAGCAATTACATCATCCTATTACTTTAATAATTTGATTTAAATTTATTCCCTTATGCACCAAGTTGCTGTAAAAACAAGCACCCTTTTACTCTTAACCGCACTTCTTTTTAGTTGTAGCAAAAAAAATGTAACAGATGATGATGCAGTCAAAGAACCTGATATAAAAACTACACGTATCGAAAGATTGACAGACTCTCTTTTTTATTATGCAACAGATGCATATTTATGGAACACCGATCTTCCGACGTATACCGTCTTCAATCCACGACAATACAGCAAAGGAACTGATGAATATGAAAATCTAAATGCCGAATTATTTGCCATTACACGTTATGGTATAAATCCGAAAACCACCTTGCCTTATGAATATAGTTCTGATAATGAAACGAAATATAGTTATATCGATAAAGAAAGCTATAACGGCAGTACCGCTTTTATTAGAAAGAACGAATCAGCATCTCTCGACTTAGAAGGAAATGGAAATGACTTTGGTTTGAAAGTAGGTCTTTATGGAACCAATACAGACTACGACATTAAAATACAATTAACCTATACTGGTTCTCCAGCCGCTATAGCTGGATTAGATCGTGGAGATGTAATCACACATATCGATGGAATTAAATATGGTTCTAATTTTAATAGTGAAATAGCACGGTTAAACACGGCGTTATTTGATAGTGAATCCACAACAATCAAAGGGGTAAAACTTGATGGAAAATCATTTGAGATTGCATTGAAAAAAACTAGATATAAAACCAAATCAGTCGTTAAAGACAGTGTTTATACCCATGGTGCCAATAAAATTGGCTATTTTGCTTTCACCTCATTTTCTAGCTTAGAGCATACACAAGCAGATCTAATCAATACGTTTAATAAATTCCAAACTGCAGGTGTTACGGATCTGATTATTGACTTGCGCTATAATGGCGGAGGCTATATCAATACCGCTCAGTTTATTGCCAATAAAATTGCTCCAGCCTCTTTAAATGGAAAAGTCATGTTTTCAGAACACTATAATAGTACGATGCAAAACAACAAAACACAATGGTTAAAGAACTTAACTTACGAAACGACAGATCGAATGGGAAACCCTATAACGAGTAATTACGGTAATATCGATTATAGTGTTTCAGGAAATACATTTAAGTTTGTTCCAAATGGAAATTTAAATATTAAATCAATTGTATTTATTGTCACGGACAATACTGCTTCTGCAAGCGAGCTACTCATCAATATTTTCAAACCTTATTTACCTGTCAAATTAATTGGCGAAAAAACTTACGGAAAGCCGGTCGGATTTTTCCCTTTGACCATTGGAGGTTATGAAGTCTACATGAGTATGTTTACATCAAAAAACTCAAATAACGAAAGTGATTACTTTGATGGCATGTCGGTTGACAAAACAAGTAGAGATGATCCAGACTATGCATTAGGAAACCTGAAAGAACAATCGCTTCAAGCTGCCTATAATTATTTGACAACAGGTAGTTACCTCAATAGCTCATCTGCGATTTCAAGTACGCGGACATCAACGAACCAAATCAAGAAATTAAAGGATTTATCCTCGAATCAATTCAAAGGAATGGTTGAAAATAGATTAAAAACAAAATAAACGTAAAAAGCCTTTCCATTTTGGAAAGGCTTTAATTTTGCTCTTTTTAGTGCGCAATTCGCAAACCAGATGATTGCTTCATCACCTAAATTGATCGATATAGGAAATGATATTATATATAAGATACATTCAGCAAAGCGTAATTTTTAGGTATTATCAATGACCATCGGTTTCAGAATCCTTTCTTTAAACGTCTTTGCAGACTCAGAAACAGAAAAACTTTCGAAACCGTCAAGGCTTTTTATTTTTTGAAGTTCTGAATTGAGATCAGGATTAGACTTTATCATCGATAAAACTGCAGGGTCATCTTTCCAGAGATCAGACAAAATAATAATACCTTTCTCCAGTCCGAGAGCAATCAATTCAGAAAACTTCGTATTGACATATATATGTTCGGGTTTTCTAAAATACTCCTTGTTGAGCTGAAGATATTTATTGGCAATCCATGAAGCGGCCTTGTCACTCTTAACACCAATCTTCCCATTCTGAACAGCAAGTTCATTGAGGAAATCATGCACCTCAACGATATTGATTACGCCAAAATGATATAAATCCCTCATCGTATAATCTATCCTATCCGCACAAAGGGCAGGAAGAGGCATCTCAAGCAAAGTATATTTCGGATCTTCCAGTAAAGAAGTACTGAATCCATGTCTAGTGAGAATAGCAGGTATAGTGGAATTTGCTATTACTTGTTCAAAAATTTGCTCATGATAATCTTCTCCTTTCTTCTGCAGGACATAATCGATAACGTGGGAAAAAGCAGTATGGGAGACATCGTGCAAAAGGGCGGCAATCTGTTCTTCCAGACTACCCCCAAGTTTCCTCACAAGAAGCATAACTCCGATAGAATGTTCATATCTACTGTGACTAACATGTGGTGAAACAAAAAAAACCGCACCTCCCTGATGGACATTTTTTAACCTTTGAACGGGTGCCGAACTTATGAGATCGCTGAGTATATCTTCAAGTTCGAAATTGCCATAAAAAATATCGATTGACGTCATCATACAAATATAATGGATTTAAGATAAGGGTAGAGATGAAAAAACGGAATAACACGATTTTCTGATGATCTTAAAATTGAAAATCAGTTTTTATAATTGCATGGGGATTGTTCATCGGATATTCACTTAAAATTGACCTATGGAGTAAGGGTAAGATCGAACCGCCAATGTCGGCTTTGTTTATGAACTTATACCTCCAATTTAGAGCAGACTGTGGATTTTTAAAAAAAAGGGAAAGCGACCGTTTTACCGTGCTTTCCCTTATGCTCCTGAAGCTGGGCTCGAACCAGCGACCCTCTGATTAACAGTCAGATGCTCTAACCAGCTGAGCTATTCAGGAATCATTCAAGAGTATATTGCTATAGCTCTTTTTGGTTTTAAGAATTTACATTCTTATCTTTTAAATACGTTCAATCTAGACTATCGATTGAATCACGATTTTACTATCTAAAATCGTTTTGCTCCTGAAGCTGGGCTCGAACCAGCGACCCTCTGATTAACAGTCAGATGCTCTAACCAGCTGAGCTATTCAGGAATCCGGTTAATTTTCCGAAGCGTCATTTCCGTTTCGGTGATGCAATTATCGGAAGATTATTGCAATCCTACAAATCTTTTAAAAACATTTTTTGCAACTACCTCGCTTCCAATAAGAATAATTTTTATCTCATTTAGATCAAAACACCCTTTAAGAGTAAAACAGCAAATGTGAAGTAAATCAGAAGACCGGTTACATCAACTAAAGTCGATACAAATGGAGCCGATGAACTCGCTGGATCTGCACCAAGTTTTCTTAAAATAAAAGGAAGCATTGATCCCATCAAAGAACCCCAAAGCACAACACCAACAAGCGAAAAGCTGACCACAAGTCCGACTAATACCCAATGTTCACCATAAGCATGTGAAAACCCCTGCCAGGTCATGATTCGGATAAATCCTAAAATTCCAAGAATTAATCCCAACAAAAAACCTGAGACTAACTCTCTCTTCATGACTCTCCACCAATCACCCAATGTAACTTCACCCAGTGCCATGGCTTGAATAATCAATGTCGAAGCTTGTGAACCACTATTACCACCACTCGATATAATGAGTGGCATCAAAGCAAAAAGCATGATAGCACTTGCTAATTGATGCTCAAAATGCTCAATAACGGTTGCAGTCAACAATTGTCCAAAAAATAAGACCACTAACCATCCAGACCGCTTTTTAACCAAATTGACAATAGAAACATCCAAATAAGGTTCATCCAAAGCCTCAGTTCCCCCAAATCGCTGCATATCCTCTGTATATTCCTCATTTGCGACCCAAAGAATATCATCAATAGTCACAATCCCCAACATAATCCCTTCTTTATCGACGACAGGCAATGCTACACGATTATTCATCCGGAAAATATTAACAGCCTCTTCCTGTGGATCATTGGCATTCAAAGAAATCAGCCTGTTGTCAATAAGATCACCAACAACAACATTCGGATCTGCCATGAGCACATCTTTAATACGAATATCATCGATCAGTTTACCAGCAGCATCAATGACATATAAAACATCGATAGTTTCCGAATTTTTTCCATATCGACGGATATGTTCTAAAATTCGAATGATATTCCAATGTGGTTTTACAGTGATATAGTCAGGCGTCATTAAACGACCAACACTATCTTCAGGGTATCCCAATAAAGAAAGGGCTTCTTTGCGATCATTCGGTGGTAGTAAAATGATCAATTGTTTCACCACATCACCATCTTTCAATTCACTAAAAAATGAAGTCCGGTCATCCGGAGGCATTTCATTAATGAGCTCACTAATTTTACCACCAGAAAGCTTTTTAAAAATACGCTCTTGAGTAGGGAAATCCAAGATACGAAATACATTTACAGCACGGTTCAGATTTAAGGTCTCTATGAATATATGGGCATGCTCAGGAAGCTCATCGATCAGCGCCTCCACATCTGAAATATTTAGTTCATTTAAATATGCTTGCAATCCATCATTATCCTTCGACTCAATGAACTGTTCGATTTGTTCAACATGCATTTCCAATTCTTCCATAATTCCCTTTCTTTACTAATATGCTACATCGGTGTATTTAAAATTTTATGCAAAACTCGTCTTTTTAAAAATAATATAAGAATTTATTTATAGTCTATATGAAATACTTATTTTCACCTACGTATTCATCACAAAAAATAAGATGAACTCCATTTTCAATTCATCTAAGAAAGGTAAGTAACTCTACTCGGTAAATCAAAGTAATAAAAAAATAAGACGTATTGTCACTCCTAATTTTACATGGAAAAACATAAAATCGATCCTATCGGATAACTGAATCCTATGGATCAAGAAACTCTTATACCTATATTCAGATATATAGTAGTATTCAAAATGTACCCCAAACTCAGATACCCTTCAACACGAAACAATCGCTAAGGAGGAAAAACGTACTAATAAAGATATAAAATTAGATAAATAAAAAAACAAGCACACTCATTATCAACACATTAAAATAAAAAATATCTAAATGATCAAATTAAAATAAAAAACATATATTTAATAATAGATTTACAAAAAAGTATAATTACAATAACGAACTATCACATAACCAAATAGTAAATAAATTATTAAATTAAAAACCAACAATTACACCAAAATCACTATCAATGACCAAAATTAACGATCAAAAAAATAGTTTAAGTACATGAAAATCTATCTGTTATCATTTCTATTATCTATATTAACTTTTCATAAAAGCTTCTCTCAAATTTTTGAAGACAGTCAAGCCCCACCATCACAGAAATGGCATCAAATTGACTGTAAAGAATTTAGATTGATTTTCCCTATCGAAATGGAAAATAAAGCCTTTACACTAGCTGATCAAATTGTACAGTATTTAAAAATAAATGGTAAAGATCTCCAGACAAAGCCGCGAAAAATATCACTCATTCTACAGAACACAGAACTTCGACCCAATGGATTTGTACAGCTAGCTCCTAGAAAATCAGAACTATACAGCAGTCCATCGCCCGAACCAGACAACCAAGAATGGCTATCAAATCTGGCATTGCATGAATTGAGGCACGTTGCACAATTTGACAAATTAACAGGAAAACTTAAAGCTCCATTTTTAGAACAATTGGCACTTGCCATTTACGGATTAACACTACCTTCTTGGTATTTCGAAGGCGACGCTGTATGGACAGAAACCTTTTATTCAAAAGGTGGAAGAGGCAGACTCCCTTCTTTTGAAATGACCTTGAAAGCCAATGAAAGAGCCCATAAAAAATATACATTTGAAAAATATCTGCTCGGATCCTACCGCGATAAAATACCAAGCTACTATACCATAGGTTATTTCATGACAGCTTATTTAAAACAAAGCTTTAAAGAAAATTTTGAACCCGAACTATATGGAAATATCAATAAAAAACTACTGACTCCATACAATTTCAGTCGCTCATTAAAGAAAACAACCGGATATAATACCACAGGTTTGTTCGCTAAAACGATGAGCAACCTGAATAATAAGTGGTTACAAAATGAGCAAATAAATGCCTCCACTAAATACCCTATAATAGAAGTCAGAAGCAATAAAAATTATCAAGATTGGTTATTACCGAAAAGTGATGAAAACAGCAATTATTTTTCCATTTTACAAACACCACACAATACCTCCGAAATTATAAAAACAGATACTGATAATAGAATTTCAACCCTCATAAAATTGGGTTATCAGACCGTTCCAAATTTTGATATTCGAAATAATATGATCGTTTGGGATGAGGTAAAGAGAGATATTCGGTATACAAAAAGATCCTATAATGTAATTAACCTATATCATTTAGGTACAAAAAAACAAGAACAAATCAGCTCTAAAAGTCGCTATTTCTACCCCATTATACATCCACATAAGTCAGAGATCCTGACTCTTGAGGTGGATCTAAGTAACCAAACCGCCATTATCATAATCGATATTAAAACAAAAAAAGTACTGAAGAAAATTCAGATAGACCCCGCTATATTTCTACAGCAACCTTCATTTAATGCTGACGGATCCAAAATAGTCGCTATTGCAATTTCAAACAAAGGAACAAATTTAGCGGAAATATCCTTAAACTCTTCACAAATTACATTCCTACAGAACTGGGGAAATGAGCAATTTGAAAGACCACAATATATCGATGAAGATCATATTTTATTTAAAGCTCAATTCTCGGGATTAGATAATATATATCAATTTCATAAACAATCAAAAAAATTAACAAAACTCACTAATGCACCATTTGGTGCTTTCAATCCATATTATGACCCTTATAGAAAGGAAATTTTATTTAATAATTACCAATATAATGGATACAAAATATCAAAGATATCTGCAACAAATAATGATTCATTACAGTTGAATTCCATTACTCTAGCCATGAATCATGTTGATCGAACGATAGAAAGCCAATTTTCTGCATATACGGACTCAACAGCAACACATGTAATTTCTCCATATAAAGGGCTATCCCGAACATTTAACTTTCACAGCCTATCATTAAGCAATACCAATTTCGAAAGCTTAGACAACTTTAAACCCGGTATATTTTGGCTATCCAATAACATCCTCAATACAACACAATTTGTTCTAGGATATGAGTACGATACAGATATTAAAAAATCTACTTATTCGGCTACGCTGAATTACAATAAGTATTTTCCAAAATTCACCTTAAAATATGAAAATAAAGGACAAATAGGTACAGCCACCATTAATAATAAAGCAGATAGTACGATTAATTTTGATTGGAGAGAACATGATATAAGTGGACAAATATCCATACCATTGGCTTATTACAAAAAAAATTATGTCTATAGCACAGGATTTAATTTTGCAACGTCCTATCTTCAACGATACGATTTAAGTATCAATAGCTTGAAAAACTTCAACTCAAAGGTATTATTCCCATTAACTTATCAATTTTACTGGAATAGAAATGCGATGATGTCAAAAATGGATATAACACCACGATGGGGACAAAACTTCAGCCTCACCTACCGTCACCTCCCCTTTGATAATCAAACAGGTACGCTATTTTCAATCAGAAGCGGATTTTATATTCCTGGATTGGTCACCAATCATGGTTTCCAGGTTAGGTTTGGGTATCAAAAGGCATCAGGCCGCTATCAGTATAGCAATGATATTCCAACCATTAGCGGATACGGCTATTATAAATATGAGAAAATTAAGAATACGCTATTAATAAATTATAGGTTTCCTATCAGCTATCCCGATTGGACCATTGGCGGGTTAACTTATATCAAACGGATCAAAGGTGGAATATTTGCCGACTACCAAAATATACATCATCAATCCGATATCAGTCCAAAGACCTTTGGACTATCCGTATCTGCAGATTTTAATGCTTTTAGATTTCCACTACCTAATTTTGAAGCAAGTCTTAAATTAACGTACATCAATGATATAACAGCTACCCAGAAAGTTGTTCCCGTATTTAGTTTAAATTATACCTACTAACGACAAAAGGCATCTTATCGATGCCTTTTGTTCTATTTCCTTTTGATGATTAACTAATCTTCGATAGCTTTTACACCAGGTAACACCTTACCCTCCATATATTCTAACAAAGCACCACCACCAGTCGATACATAACTCACTTGTTCTGTCATTCCAAATTTAGAAACAGCAGCAGCAGAATCCCCCCCACCGATTAGTGAGAAAGCACCCTTTTCAGTTGCGCTCACCACAGCATCTGCTACAGCTTTTGTTCCAGTAGCAAAAGTATCAAACTCAAAAACACCCATCGGTCCATTCCATAGAATCGTTTTAGATGCCTCGATTACTTTCGCAAAAGCCGCACCCGATTCTTTACCAATATCCAGACCTTGCAAGTCAGCAGGAATCTCATCGTTAGGACCATCATAAACTTGAGCATCGTTAGCAAATTTATCGGCAATCTGAGCATCAGTAGGTAATATCAAATTCACTCCTTTAGCTGCCGCTTTCTTAACCAATGCTGTTGCCAAGTCCAACTTATCAAGTTCTACTAATGATTTTCCGATCTCACCGCCACGAGCCTTTACAAAAGTATAAGCCATACCGCCACCAATAATCAAATTATCAACACGGTCCAATAAAGCTTCGATTAATTCCAATTTATCGGAAACTTTAGCACCACCCATAATAGCTGTAAATGGACGTTCAGCCTTATTTAAAACTTTTTCAGCATTTCCAAGTTCTGCAGCCATTAAATAACCAAAATATTTTGCATCAGGAAAAAACTGTGCAATTACCGCAGTAGAGGCATGTGCACGATGCGCTGTACCAAAAGCATCATTAACATACACATCTCCCAATTTTGCTAACTTCTCAGCAAAAGCGACATCACCTTTTTCTTCCTCTTTATAAAAACGAAGATTTTCCAAAAGTAATACTTGACCAGGTTCCAAGTGCTTCGCTTTATCTACGGCCTCTTCACCAATACAATCATTTGCAAATTGAACATCTACTCCTAAAACTTGAGATAAATGGGATACGATGTGTTTTAATGAATATTTATCCGTTGGTCCGTCTTTTGGTCTACCTAAGTGTGACATCAAAATAACCGATCCACCATCATTTAAAATCTTTTTAATCGTAGGAGTTGCACCTTGGATTCTATTATCATCTGTAATATTAAAATTATCATCTAAGGGAACGTTAAAATCAACACGTATCAGCGCTTTTTTGTCAGCGAAGTTTAAATTATCTACTGTTTTCATTTCTATTGTTTTTGTGAAGTATTACTGATCCATTCAAATGGACAGCTAAATATAAAAAAAGCCTTTTACTATCCGAATAATAAAAGGCTTTTTTTGATAAATTTGAAAAGAATTAATGTATTTCAATCGAATATGGCAATTTTGCCATAATACCCGATTGACTGGAAACATTTTTAATCACATTAAAATAATTATAAAACTCCCCCATTTGTTGCTGAGCCATCCAGATCTGCACTTTTTCCTTAGATGAATTTAAAAACATAGATAAGGCATCATCTTTAGCTGGATATTGCTTGACCGCATATTGAGCTATTTTAGCTTTTTTAGCAGCAGATTTTATCGCATCATCTACACCACCAATACGATCTACCAAACCGATTTTAAGCGCTTGTTTACCCGTCCAAACACGACCTTGACCAATAGTATCAACCTGAGCAACAGTGATTTTTCGTCCATCCGAAACACGTTTCATAAAAGTTTGATAAACACGATTCACCTCCATCTGGATGATATCGCGTTCTTCAGCAGTTAAAGGTCGATCAGGGACCATACCTAAATCAGAAAATTTACCCGTTTTAACACCATCAAAGTGCACACCGATTTTATTGTTCAATAAGTTTTTAAAATTTGGAATTACACCAAATACACCTATCGAACCCGTAATCGTATTATTCTCAGCAAAGATCGAATCCGCGGCAGCAGAAATATAATACCCCCCAGAAGCAGCATAATCACCCATAGAAACAATGATCGGTTTCACTTTCTTTGTCAATTCGACCTCTCTCCAAATAACATCAGAAGCTAAAGCAGATCCTCCCGGTGAATTAACACGGAAAACAACAGCTTTCACATCTTCATTCTCACGCAACTTCCGAAGCTCTCTAGAGATTTTATCCGAGCCTATTTCATCTTTAGATCCTTCACCACTTACAATCGCACCTTCAGCATACAAAACAGCTACTTGAGATGTCTCAGAACTGGTATTTGTTTTCGATTTATAATCCATTAAGGATACAATGGATAGATCATCTTTTGTCGCTACGTTCAGTTTTTTCTTTAATTCTGAAATCAGTTCATCTTTATAGAGTTTAGCATCTGCCAATTTATAGCGCACAGCATCATCCGCATTACGAACTAAATAATTATTGGCAATATTTCTCAATGAATCCGCACTCATTTTTCTTGAAGCTGAAATCTCCTGAATAAAGGAATCATAGATACTTCCCAAATATGAATTTACTTGCAAACGGTTAGCAGCACTCATTTCATTTAAAAAATACGGTTCAACCGCACTTTTAAAAGTACCGACTTTGATAACCTGCATATCAACCCCAAATTTATCGAACGCATCTTTCATAAACATGGTAGAACTTGCTAAACCTTTAAAATCAATCGTACCTTCTGGATTTACATATACTTGATCAGCAACACTCGCTAGATAATAGGCTTTTTGAGAATAGCCTTCATTGTAAGCAACGATAAACTTACCCGATGATTTGAAATCCAACAAGGCATCTCTTATTTCTTTTAGACTTGCAAATCCAGTAGCGATCGTACTAGCGTCCATATAAATTCCTTTAATTTTCCCATCCTCCTTTGCATTTCTAATTCTAGCAAGAATATCATCCAAACCTAGATTCTTCAAATTATAGCCCGGGATATCCAGAGAGCCAAATGGATTTTCCACCGAACGTTCTGAAATAGCATGATTAAAAGTAAGATATAAAAGGCTATTATCTTTAACGATAACCTCCTTTTCCGAAGAAGCAGAAGTCACCAACGCACCTATAATACCGAGTGCAATAACAAATAAAACTACTGTTGATATCACAATTCCAGTGACAGTAGCTAATACATATTTAAAAAATGATCTCATATAATAAAAATCTAACGTTCAATTGATTCATTAGTTGTCAATTCTGTACAAATGTTACAAATATATTTTTAAATCTTTCATATAATTAACTAAAATTCTATATTTATAAGGTGAAAAGCATCTACATTTTATTAGGAGCAAATCTTGGTGATCGAACAGCGCAATTAAATGACGCTTTAATCGCTATAGCAAGTTCAATCGGAAAAATTACAAAAGTTTCTACTATCGTTGAAACCGCAGCTTGGGGAGTAGAAGAACAACCAAGTTTTCTCAATCAGGTTATTGAAGTTAAATCCTTCCTTAATCCCATTGAAACCTTAGAAATCTGTCAAAGTATAGAAAATCAATTAGGAAGAGTTCGTTCTGAAAAATGGGGAGCCCGTGTTATTGATATTGATATCTTATATTATGAAAATGAAAGCGTTAACTTGCCAAATCTTCAAATTCCACACCCCTATATTCAAGACCGTAAATTTACACTCATTCCGTTAGTTGAAATCGCTCCAGATTATATACATCCAATTTTAAAGAAGAGTAACGATCAGCTTTTAGCCATCTGCACAGACACCTTAGACGTACACATTTATCAAGAACATGTATAAGCACATTAAACCAGACATTATTGAACAAAGTATGTTTAATAATGACGATATGATCAAAGAGTTTATTGCATTATATCGGACACAGACTCCGGTAGATTTTGAAAAATTAACAAGAGCAGTCGAACAAACAGATCATCAACAAATAATGAGTGCCGCCCATCATATCAAACCAACAATGGAATATATCGGAGCCTCGTATTTAAAAGATCAATTACAACTATTGGAAACCTCAGCAAAAGAGATGACCGCTATTGATCATATTCAATCACAATTCAATTCGTTAAAAATATTATTCGATGAACTATTTAATGAACTGGAGCAGTATGAAAAATCACTATAACGATTATTTTAACCGTTGAAAATGTAACAACGATAGGATAATATAGATGAGCAATATCATAGGCAATGCTATAAACTGAAAAATAGCAAAAAGCACAATTGCCAAAATCACGAAAATAAATTTATATTTATTTTCTTCCCATGACATCGAAGACAATTTCATCGAAAACAGTTTAATCTCACTGATCAACAGGTAGCTCGTTATAGCAACACTGATTAACAGGAAAAAAGGATTCAGGATAATCTGTGGGTATTTTTCTGCAATAAAAGGTAACGATAGCACATAAAAGGTATTCATCGGTGTATTTAAACCAATAAAATCGGTCGTTTGACGTTCATCCAAATTAAATTTAGCGAGGCGCAATGCCGAAAAGATGGTCACGAAAAATCCCAAATAAGCTACTGCAGGTTGATCCACAAAAACCTCTCCTAGCAATTTATACATAATGACACCTGGCAAAAAACCAAAACTTACCATATCAGCCAACGAATCCAATTCTTTTCCAATATTCGATTTCACGTGTAAAATGCGCGCAACCATACCATCAAAAAAATCAAATATACCAGATGCCAACACACAATAAGCAGCTGACATATAATCCCCCTTCAGAGCCATCAGCACTCCGATACATCCACTAAATAGATTTAAACAGGTTATAGTATTGGGAATATGTTTTTTCATGTTTTCTGTATAAATAAAAAAGCCATCATTTTAATAAATGATGGCTAAATTATTAAAATCAAATGGGATTATCCATTCATACTAATCAAAAACTCTTCATTGGACTTAGTACCACGCATTTGCGCTAGTAAAAATTCCATTGCTTCATTAGAATTCATATCTGCCAAATGGTTACGCAATATCCAAAGACGACGAATTGACTCTTTGTCCATTAATAAATCATCACGACGTGTACTAGAAGCAGTCAAATCGATAGCTGGGAAAATACGTTTGTTCGCCAACTTACGATCCAATTGTAACTCCATGTTACCAGTACCTTTAAATTCTTCAAAGATAACTTCATCCATTTTAGATCCAGTCTCTGTAAGTGCGGTTGCTAAAATAGTCAATGAACCACCATGCTCGATATTACGAGCAGCACCGAAGAAGCGTTTTGGCTTATGTAAAGCATTAGCATCCACACCACCAGATAAGATTTTACCAGATGCAGGTGCAACCGTATTATAAGCACGTGCCAAGCGAGTGATTGAATCTAACAAGATCACCACATCGTGACCACATTCGACCATACGTTTTGCTTTTTCCAACACAATATTAGCAATTTTCACATGACGTTCAGCAGGCTCATCAAAAGTAGATGAAACAACTTCAGCACGCACACTTCTAGCCATATCTGTCACCTCTTCTGGTCTTTCATCAATTAGTAAAATAATCAAATAGACTTCAGGGTGGTTTTTAGCGATCGCATTCGCAACCTCTTTTAACAAGTTTGTTTTACCCGTTTTCGGTTGAGCAACGATTAGACCACGTTGACCTTTACCGATCGGTGTAAACAGATCCATGATACGTGTCGAATAGTTACTTGTTCCTAAATCCAGATTCAGACGTTCATTAGGAAATAATGGCGTTAAGAAATCAAAAGGAACACGATCACGGATTTCAGCAGGATTTTGACCATTGATCGCTTCTACACGTACTAATGGAAAATATTTTTCGCCTTCTTTCGGAGGTCTGATACTTCCTCTAACCGTATCACCAGTTTTTAATCCAAATAATTTGATTTGAGACTGAGAAACATAAATATCATCCGGAGATGTTAAATAATTATAGTCAGAAGAGCGTAAAAATCCATATCCATCAGGCATAATCTCCAATACCCCTTCATTGACAATAACATTGTCGAAATCAGCATTTGATGAAGTTGATTCTGCTTTTGTTGGAGTTGGTTTTATTGCTGGAGCAGCTTTTATATTTTCTTCAGATTCTGAGTTTACTACTTCAGTAGCCGAATCTGTTTCTTCTTTTTCTTTTTTGCGAACAGGGACCGGTTCTGATGTTTTTGCCGTTCTTATTCTTTTTCTAGGTCGCTCAGTTGATTCATCATGATTCTCTTCCTTTACTTCAGAAGTGTTTTCTGCATCATCACCAGTACTGATAATTTTTTCTATTAGTTCTTGCTTTCTAAGCTTATCAGCGTCACCGATACCTATTAATTTTGCAATTTCGCGTAATTCAGACACGAGTTTTGCATTTAATTCATTAATATCCATTAAATTTTTATTATGATATATTAGGATTTTATTTTAAAATGAAATCTATTTATTGCGCTCCATTAATCATTTTGATTAACAAACCAAGGGATTTAAGAACTAAGTGATTTCTTTTACACCTGAAGCGGAATAAATTATGAGAACCTGCACAAAGAAAAAAAACAAATGTGACAATTCAAAATAAATTGTAAAAAAAAACAAATTTACAACAAATGATTTTTTGTTAAATCGTTTTACTAAAAATGGAAACGCATTTATTAACGACAATATTATATTTGATTCTGACATTTTTTTTTTAAGTTAGCGGTGCAAAAAAAACAAAGCAAACGATTTAGATGGAAAATAAACTCATTAAAACGAATTATCCTGCCCTTTATACATTGATTATTGTATTTTTCTTTTGGGGCTTTATTGCAGCAGGAAATAGTGTATTCATTCCTTTTTGTAAAAACTACTTTCACTTGGATCAATTTCAGTCTCAACTGATTGACTTTGCCTTCTACACGGCATATTATTTAGGTGCGTTACTCCTTTTTATCTTCAGTACATTTTCTGGAAAGGATTTGGTAGGTAAATGGGGATACAAAAAAAGTATTGTATATGGTTTACTATTCTCTGCACTCGGTGCCGGTGCGATGATCGTAGCCGTAGAAGTGAACGTATATATAGGTATGCTATTAGGTCTGTTTACTGTAGCATTAGGTTTTTCACTTCAGCAAACAGCGGCCAATCCCTTCGCTGTTTTATTAGGCGATCCTAAAACTGGAGCTTCACGTGTTAATTTAGGTGGTGGTGTCAATTCTTTTGGAACAACAATAGGTCCATTAGTAATCGGTTTTGCCTTATTTGGTACATTTGAGAAAATCTCCGATTCTGAAATTGCTAATTTACCATTAGACAAAGTAGTCTATCTGTATATAGGTGTTGGTCTATTATTTCTACTAGCAGCGAGTTTATTTTATTTTAGTAAGAAGGTTCCTGCTGGAATAAGCAATGAACCTATGGAAAAAGCAAATAAGGCGTTAAATACCTTGGTTATTATGACCATCTTACTTTTCGCCATGTTCACACCTGTATTTTTAAGTTACAAAAGTGAAATAGCACTTCAATTGGAGCAATTAAATGCACAATTAAAGACCTTAACAGACCCTGCAAGTATTGACCAATTAAAACTTCAAATAAAAGAACTTGCCCACCCTCTTGAAATACAACGTATGCTTTGGTTAGCTGGAGCTCTCATTGTCGTAGTCGGAGGACTGATATTCGCTAACGTTAAAGCTCAGAAAAATGCCGAAGGATGGGGTGCAATGAAATATCCACAACTTGTTTTGGGTATGATTGCCTTATTTTTATATGTAGGAGTTGAAGTCGCGATAGGAAGTAATTTAGGAGAACTACTTACTTTAAAAGAATTTGGAAGCCTTCAGTCATCTCAAATTACTCCTTATGTATCGATGTATTGGGGAAGTATGATGATCGGACGGTGGGCTGGAGCCATTACAGCATTTAATCTGACTAAATCAACTAAAAATATCTTATTGATCATTGTTCCATTAGTCGCTTTTTCGATCATTATTGGCGTCAATACAATGGCTGGTTTTGAGATGACACACCTTTATTATTATGTGATCTGTATTATCATCCAAATCGGAGCATTTTACCTGAGTAAAGAGAAACCAGCAAGAACATTGATCGTTTTTGGATTATTTGGTATTATTGCCATGACCGTAGGATTATTATCTTCTGGAACAGTAGCTATTTATTCATTCTTAGCGGGGGGATTAGCATGTTCTATTATGTGGTCTTCTATTTTCAGTTTATCAATCGTAGGTCTTGGAAAGTATACAGCACAAGGATCAGCATTCTTAGTGATGATGATCTTAGGTGGTGGTATTATCCCTCCTATTCAAGGAAAATTGGCCGACATCATAGGTATTCATAATTCTTACTTACTTCCATTACTTGGATTTGTGTACATTGTCTTCTTTGCAATAGCAGTAAGATCCGTATTGAAAAAACAAGGTATTAATATTGATGATATTGAAGCAGAAGGAGGACATTAAACTTCCCTACACCCCAACTAATTGTAAAAAATACACTATCAAATTAATTTGGTAGAAATCAAAAAAAACGCCTTAAATAATATTTTAAGGCGTTTTTCATGAATGAGAAATTTTATAGTTGAAATAATTTTTTATTTTAGTACGCTAGGGATACATAAATTATAAATAAAAAAATGTATTTTCGAAAATCGGATTCTAATAATCCCATTTTAAAACGAAAAACTCAATTAAAACTACTCAATAATGATTATTATTGCTGACGGAGGATCAACGAAAACAAACTGGTGTTTGTTGGATGATTCAAACAAAAAAATTTACTTCAATACTGAAGGATACAACCCGTATTTTGTGGATAGCGAATATATCGTTAATTCATTAAAAAAAGGCCTACCCAATGATTTACCATTTGATGATATTAAAGAGGTTAACTACTATGGTGCAGGCGTACACAATAAAGAAAAAGCAGAAATCGTTGTCAAAGCTATCCAAGAAGTTTTCCCAAAAGCTCAAGTTGAGGTTGGACATGATTTACTTGCTGCAGCAAGAGCTTTACTAGGCAAAGAAGCTGGATTCGCAGCCATTTTGGGTACAGGAACCAATTCTTGTATTTATGATGGACAAAACATCACTTACAACATCGATTCTTGTGCGTACATATTAGGAGATGAAGGTAGTGGAAGTTATATAGGTAAAAAATTATTAGCGGATTATATTCGTGATTTAATGCCACAAGATGTTCGTAAAGTATTTTATGACACTTACAAAATCACCCCTGATGAGATCATGGATGCAGTCTACACCAAACCTTTAGCAAATCGCTTCTGCGCAAGTTTTAGTAAATTTGTTTACGACAACAACGTGAATATTGAATATACGCGTGCCATTGTAGACGAAGCTTTTGAAGCATTTTTCAAAAACTTAGTAAGTAAATATCCTAATTATCAAGAATACACTTTTAACTGTATCGGTTCTGTAGGTTACAATTTCCGTAATGTATTAGAAGAAAAGGCATTGCAATATGGAATGAAAGTAGGAAAAATCTTACGTTCACCTATTGATGATTTAGTTCAGTTCCACATTAATAGAGCGTCAAAATAGGTATAATCTATTTTGATATTAAGAAACACAAAGGGTGAAAATCATGATTTTCACCCTTTGTGTTTCTTAATAATTTCATAACAAAGCATTTATACACACATCACACTAAAATGCGTCTTTTGAAAAAACGAAGTTATGAAACGAAACCTCGATATCGTAGTACTATCAGACATTCATCTCGGAACACATGGAAGTCACGCAAAAGAGTTGTTGTATTACCTGGAGTCCATCGCTCCAAAAATGCTCATTTTGAATGGTGATATAATCGATATCTGGCAATTCAAAAAAAGCTACTTCCCATCCGAGCACTTACATGTGATTAAAAAAATCATTGATTTAAGTGCAAATGGTACAGAAGTCTATTATATTACAGGCAATCACGACGAAATGTTGCGCAAATTTGCAGATCTTAAACTCGGAAATATCAAATTGACCAATAAGCTCCTACTATCACTTAATAATAAAAAAGCATGGATATTTCATGGTGACGTATTTGATGCCTCCATTCAACATTCCAAATGGTTGGCCAAACTTGGGGGTTGGGGATATGATAAACTGATCCAGCTCAATCATTTTATCAACTGGGTCTTGATAAAGATGGGTCGAGAAAAATACTCCTTATCAAAAAAAATAAAAAATAGTGTCAAGAAAGCAGTCAAATATATTTCAGATTTTGAAGAGACGGCCACAGAACTAGCAATAGAAAAAAACTATGACTACGTCATATGTGGACATATCCACCAACCACAAATCAAGGAAGTCATCACCAGAAAAGGGACTGTAACCTATATGAACTCCGGCGATTGGGTTGAAAACCTAAGTAGTCTAGAATATCATAACGGCAAATGGACATTGTTTCATTACGAAGACTATAAAGAGTCGATTATGAAGAATAAACTAACCGATACGCCGATATTTACGTTAGAAGATTTAAAGAAATTAGTCACCATATAAATACAAAAGGGGAATTGATCAGTTCCCCTTTTGTATTTATAATTCGATCGATTCACCAATTGCAGGTAAGTATAATGTCTTACCATAATTTGCGAATTTTTCAGAAGCATTAACTTTATCAATGGTAATAGGAGGAAATGTATCGTAATGCACACCCACTATTTTATCACAATTAATAAATTCTGCCGCCTTTACCGCATCATCAACATCCATTGTATAATGTCCACCGATAGGTAAAAATGCCCAATCCAATTCAAGATCTGCCAAAAGCTTCATTTCCATTGTAAGCGCTGTATCTCCTGCAAAATAAATTTTCTTGTTACCAGAATGCAGAATGAAACCAACAGGAAATCCACCATATTGTCCGTCAGGAGTGCTATTTGTATGCATAGCATATACCATCTTCACAGTCCCAAAAGAAGTCACAATAGTTCCTCCTAAATTGAACTCAATCACTTTTTCATCCGGAACTCCTTGTTTCCTAACCCATGCTGCAGTCTCTACAATAGCTGCAACAGTTGCTTGGCTATTTTTTTGAATCTGTGCCATATCTGCCACGTGATCCTGATGACCGTGACTTAAAAAAATATATTCTGGTAATAGGGCATTAACGTCTACACCCTTTGCCAAGGGATTATAACTGATAAATGGATCCATTAAAACCTCGTGTCCATCAAAATCAAATGCAACACAAGATTGTCCGTAATAGGTAGCTTTCATAGTTTATTGATTAAATAGTCCTCCTAATCCACCTAACATATCCTGACTAGCAGCAGACATTTCAGATTGACTCACATTTTCCGCTTGTACCATTGCCTTATTTAAAGCCACGACAAGCAATTCCTCCAACTCCTCCTTATCCGCATTACTCAAAAAGATCGGATCAATGGTAATTTCCTTGATTTCTTTATTAGCGGTAGCAACGACTTTTATAAGTCCACCCTCGGCTTCTCCAAATACAGAAATATTATCTAATCGCTGTTTAATTTCTTGTGCTTTTTGTTGCGCTTGGAATAATTTATCAAACATAATATAAGATCTAAATGAACAATTCTAAATGTATTGCAATTTACGAATTTGAAATCAAAACATAGATGTCAAAATTACCTTTCAATTTAATTCGCAAATCAAATCATCCTTTCGTAAATTTGCGGCATGCAAAGCAATCAAGAAATTTTAGTTGAAGCTATCCTGAATCAATATGAAGTTGATCAAGCTCATTTGCCACAAGGAATTTTAGATGAAATCTATGCTATACCCAGTAACTTGGTGACGAGTAATGATATCATAAATTACACCAAGTATATAGGTGAATTATTAAATAAACCAGAAAAAACAGCTGATCTCGTAGAAATTTTAGATGATGAAGTTCATATTATCATCCATAAACTGAAATTTATTACCGCAGCCGATCGTCCTAAAGTGATTGTTGTCGATGGCCTTAATCCAACAGTTATCAACACAAGCCGGTATGTGCAAGAATGCCTGACCATTTCAGGCGGGATATCAACAACTCGTATTGATGAGGCTGATAAAGTCATTGTTATCAATGATGAAGAATTGACAATTGCTCAAATCCCCAATCTATTATCTGATTCCAATTGGTACGATAGCAATGCCATTAAGCTCAACCAAGTTTTCTTAGTCAATAAGGAAGAATTTGGCAAAACTCCTGGAAAAAACTACTGCCTAGAATTAGAAACATTAGCTGAGATACTCCAGCCTAAATACTTTTTTTACGGGTTAGAAGGCAAGACATGGATTCAATTTCAACTGCAATAAAAAAAAGCTGACTTAGTAGTCAGCTTTTTTATTTAAGCAAATCTCTTTCTAATCAAAGCATATAGCTTTTCGACCGAACTAGGTTTTTCAATCCATTTATTTTTCACCGCGTAATTCGTTTGTAAAAACGCATCCGCTTCTGCATAATCATTACAGCGATTCAGTAACTCAATTGCTTCGCTGTAAGCCAAACTATAACCATTGAAAAGATCTTTAATAAACAAGAGCTTATCATTTAGATTAATGATCGTCTTAATATCCCTGACCTGACCTGAATTACTTGCTGTATTATTCATTTCATAGACACGATTTTGCACCCCCGCTTTCTTTTGTTGTGAAATAATTTCATTTAATGTCAAAGGTCGAGCCGCAACCTCGGGTTCAATTGGAGCTTCCACACGAATTGCTTCTTCAATTAAAATTTCCTTAGACTCCTCAATGACTTCATGAACAACAACTGCTGGCTGCGCCTCATTGAGCTCAACTTGCTTTTCCTCTTGCACAGGAGCAGCATTAGCCTGTTCATCATGCACAACTTCATCTTCAGCTTCGATCTCTTCAAGAGGATTAATTTCTTCCACATTCGTAGATATCACATCCGTTTCCACGTCCGTATTTTCAACTGCTACATCATTTTTTTCTTCAATAACTTCTACAGGAGCAACTGGTTGTTCTTCTTTCTTTTGTGGACTTCCTTGAAACAAATTAGAAGGTGGCGTAAAGTAATTATTAAACGATACTTTCTCTTCATCTTTTTGATCATGTACTACTTTTGGCGCAGCAGGTTCATCTTCCCGAGCCAATTTCTGATCTTTATCAAGAAGATCTTGCGCCTTTAACACCCCTACTTGAGCAGCAAGGTATTGCGCAGTAGCCTCTAAAAGAGCTAAATCAGTTTTTTTATTTTCAAAACCATTTTTTGAAAGTGCTAGATACTGTACTTCCAACTCTTGCAGTACATCCCCTATTTTATCAAATAAATTTTGTTTCGTCGCCATAAATTATACATTTCTTTGTTCTTGATGCCAGTAAAAGCCTAAATTTTACAAATGGAATTAAACCCTATTTTCAACTTACTGATTTATACTTTATTGTTCAGTATTTTAGTTATTATAGACTCAAATTTAATATTAAATTCTGATATTAGCAGGACTTAATCCGTATTATTTTACTTTAAAAATCAGATTTAGCACTGATTAAGGATAATACTCAATTTATTGATTTTAATTCATTTAAATGCTTTTTTCTGAACATAATTTCACCCAACGAGGGCCTGCATATGGAAGTATCGAAGTTATTTGTGGTTCCATGTTCTCGGGTAAGACCGAAGAGCTCATTAGAAGACTTAAGCGAGCACAATATGCCAAACTCCATGTTGAAATTTTCAAACCAGCAGTAGACAAAAGGTATGATGATCTTTTAGTGGTATCACATGATAGCAACAGTATTCCATCTACACCAGTCGATCATTCATCATCCATTTTGCTACTGAGCAATGATACCCAAGTCGTTGGTATAGATGAAGCCCAATTTTTTGATGAAGGATTGACAGATGTCTGTGTCAATTTGGCAAATAAAGGAATTCGTGTCATAGTAGCCGGATTAGATATGGATTTCAAAGCACAACCCTTCGGACCCATTCCCAATATTATGGCTATTGCTGAACATGTAACTAAAGTACATGCCGTTTGTATGCAATGCGGAGCCCCTGCAAATTATTCTTTTAGAACTTCATCAGATACAAAGACAGTCCTTTTGGGCGAGAAAGAAGCTTATGAAGCAAGATGTAGAAGATGTTATTATAATTTAACAAACTCTTAACAGTTTTTTAATATTCCAACTATTTTTTGGCATTAGGTTTGTATATCTATATCAAACAAGATAATAACAGCTACTCGTAGCTATAAAAATACTTTTCATAATTTAGGTTTATAATTGGTTAGTTAAAGTCCACCCTCCCAAGGTGGACTTTCTTTTTATACGATCTATTGAAAATGAAATAAGATAAAAAAAACCAACAAATAAATTTGTTGGTTTTTCAATTTCTATTTTTTTACCCAGTTGACAATTTCATCTGCCAATGGATTTACAGCTGAACGATAACGGTGAACCAGTTTACCATGCTCATCAATTAGAAACTTTTCAAAGTTCCATTTAATTTCGCCTTTAAAATCTGGATTGTCCTGACTGGTTAAATACTTAAATAGTGGATCAATTTGATCACCTTTCACATCAACCTTCTCAGCCATTAAAAATTCAACTCCAAAATTTTGTTGACAAAACTCCTGAATATCATCATTTGTACCAGGCTCCTGATTTCCAAAATTGTTCGCTGGAAATCCGATAATCACCAGATCTTTACCATACAATTGATAAAGCTCTTGCAAATCTTTATACTGCTTGGTAAAACCACATTTTGAAGCCGTATTGACTATTAAAATTTTCTTTCCTTTAAAAGAAGACATCTTGACGTCATGACCATCTAGACTTTTAAAGTTATAATCATAGATGCTAGGGTTTCCAAATATCATGGAAAAACAAGCAATAATTGTGGATAAAATCATCATGTTGTGTTAAAAATTTATAAGTGAACTTTTTTCTCTTTCAATCACGAAATCAAATAATTCGTTGATAGGGGATTTTAATATTTTACCAATTTTAATATGATGACCATTACATACATCACGGAGTATCAAATCAAGATAATAAGCGATAGAACCCACAAAATGACATTCATAATCTTGATAATCCTGATACGTGAGTACGCACGTCTGAACATATTCTTCAAAACCTGACCGAACAATTTCATCAATAAAAGGATGCGTAATATTGGCCGATAAAAATGGTGCAAATGAAGCCAAATAAGCATTTGGTCTTTCTTTTTGATAAACATTCTTAATAACGATCTCTTTTGTTACCCGATAATGTTCAGCAAAATTCTCAGCCAGATCTTTTGGAAGCCTTCCATACAGAAATAAAGTGATTAACTTTTTCCCAAACCATGCTCCTGAGCCCTCATCACCTAGCACATACCCATTTCCATAGTTAGAAGGTTGCACCTCCTCACCATCAAAAAAACTGATATCAGACCCCGTACCTAAAGTTGCTATATAACCTTTATTCTTACCACAGGTAGCTAATGCACTTCCAACGAGATCATTCTCAACAGATATAAATGCATTTTCAAACAATGGAGTCAATGCATTTGAAACCATTTCCCTTCTATCAGGAGAAATACAGCCGGCACCATAAAAATAAAGTTCCGTTATTTCATTGGCATAAGGTATAATTTCGGGTATCTCTTTGATCACCCGAGTAATTTCTTTATCATTTACAAAAAAAGGATTGAGCCCATTTGTAGAAAAAGACAAAGGAGGACTATCTGGAAGTTCCAATTTCCAATCTGATTTGGATGAACCACTATCAACAACTAAAATCATAAATAAAAAGATTATGCTCCATGGAGCGTATCAAATATACAAAATTTTCAAGTTTTAAAATAACTTAACATTTGCCCTCAAAGCAAAATTACTAACGACACCAAAACATTCACTAATAAATTTTGTATAACACGCATAACCTTGTACTTTTGTAAACCACAAATAAATTTTGAACTGATATACGTATCAGTTATTTAACGCTTTAAAATGATCGAAAAAAGTAATAATACATCAAAAATACATTTTGATGTTTCCTTTAGTGAGCCTCAAGCACATTACGCAGATATCAAGATGTCAATCAAAGAAATTCAGACTGATTTCATTGATGTAAAAATGCCAGTTTGGTCTCCAGGATCCTATTTAATACGCGAATATTCAAAACAATTAGAACGATTCTCCGTCGAAGATCATGTAAAATATGAAAAAATAAGCAAAAATACCTGGCGTATTTATTGCAAAAATTTAAACTCATTAGTGATCAACTATTATGTTTACGGTTTTGAAACTTCCGTCCGGACTAATTTCATCAATGAAGAACACGCTTTTATTGTTCCGACCGCTACTTTCTTATACATCGACGGAATGATTGATGAATCGGTAACTGTGAAATTCTTTCCAAATAAAGATTGGAAACACATCTCAACAGGCCTTGAAAAAGTCGAAAATCATACATTTTTTGCTCCTGACTTTGATATTTTATACGATTCACCCATTGAGATAGGGAATCAAGATATTTGGACGATCCAAGCATCAGGTGTAGAGCATGAGTTTGCCATGGTTGGAGGCGGAACCTATGATAAAGAAAGATTAAGCGCAGATGTACAAAAAATAGTAGAAGAAGAAACTCGTATCTGGGGATCAAATCCCAATAAAAGATACGTATTCATCACGCATAACTATCAATCAGGAGGAGGAGGATTAGAACATCTCAATTCAACAGTACTCGGCGCCTCTAGAACAGCCTATAGCAATGAAGGATCTTATAAAACATACTTAAGCCTCATTGCACATGAGTATTTTCATCTGTGGAATGTAAAACGTCTACGTCCTAAAGCATTAGGCCCTTTTGATTACGATCAGGAAAACTATACGGCAGGACTTTGGATTATGGAAGGATTTACCTCTTACTACGACAATTTAATCATCAAAAGGTGTGGTTTCTTTTCCGAACAAGAGTATCTCAATTTATTAGCAAACGATTTCACTACAGTTCTCAATCGTCCCGGTCACCAGATACAATCTGCTGCCGAAGCCAGTTTTGACGCGTGGATCAAGTATTATCGACAGGATGAAAACTCGCCCAATTCCAGCATCTCCTACTACAATAAAGGCGCTATGCTAACCGTCCTTTTAGATTTAAAAATCATTGCAGCCTCAAAAGGAACAAAAAAATTAGACAATGTCTTACAAGTAGCTTATGAGTATTTCTATTTACAGCAAAATAGAGGATTTGAAGAGTATGAATTTCAACAATTGGTAGAAGAAGTCTCTGGAATTTCCGTCACTGAGATCTTCCATGCTGCTCATGAAAATGGAGAACTCGCTTATAATGACTATTTCAATTTAGTTGGATTTGAAATTATAGATATCAATGCCGAAAGCAGTTATCTAAGTCTTGGAATTAACTATCAAAAAAATGATGGATTGCATATCATTACGGCAGTAGAGAGAGGATCAGGAGCTTGGGATGGGGGATTGAATGTTCGAGATGAGTTAATTGCAATAAATGGTATCCGATTAGATATGAAGGACAAAGAGTATGATTATTTTATGCAGCATAGTACTGAAGGCGAAATTTTAGATATCTTAATAGCGAGAGATGGTATCATTAAAGAACTTAAAATTCAGATACGCTCCAATAATAAAAAAATGTTCCGGATCCAACCACTAAAAGATCAATCCGAAGAACAGCAAAAATTAGCTCAATTCTGGCTGTCATAACAAATAACAGGCTGTCTTTCTCATGGTAAGACAGCCTGTTATTGCTTAGATCGAGTGCTAAAATTTATACCGGAAAGAAAATCCAATTGGATCTATTAATTTTATCGAACTGGATTGTAAAAAATCAAAATATGGTTTCACATCCAAAGAAACTTGAAATGGAGTTTCTGGAATATTATATTCAATTCCAATGATTCCATCGATACTGAGTGCCAATTCAGAATCATGTTCCACACGTTTTCCATCAATTGTTTTGTCCTTTTCCTTATAAGATCCAAGACCACCACCAAAGCCATAATACCAGTTAAAAGCAGATGATAGAGGTCTATAATATTCATATAAACCAACGACTCTAAACCTTCTGTAGTTGGAGTTACTTTGGATGCTTAATAGCGCCTCAAAAGCTCGGTCATTTGAGAGTGTATGTCTATACGTAATTCCTTGAGCAGAACCAAAACGAGCTCCAATTGCGCCTTTAGAATCTAACTGAGCAAAAGCTTCATTTGATACTCCCAATAAACCAATTGCTACCCCAAAGATCCAAGATAATTTTTTCATACTTAATGTCCGTAATTTGTTTTTCAATATAATTTTCCAAAGGTAATATCAATAATTAAACGATACAAACATTAAAATGTTATCAACAATTTTAAATATAAAAAAATGCACATCAAAACATTTTTCATATATTAGACTGTATTTGAATACTTAGTAATAACCCAATTAAGTACATATTATAAATTTATTATGGCACTACAAAATAGAATTTTTGATCTCATCACCAATTATATATCCGAATATTCTGATAAAACGATTATTGCGGGTCGCGATAAAACAGGTCGTTGGAAAACATATTTAGCAAGTGAATTTATTGATCGTGTAAATAACCTGAGCAAAGCATTATTGAACCTAGGTTTACAAAAAGGAGATCGAGTAGCCCTGATGTCTGGCAATCGTCCCGAATGGAGCATCGTAGATTTTGCATGTAATCAATTAGGGATTGCGCTAGTTCCACTTTACCCAACATTGGCCCCACAGGACTTATCTTATATTATCAATGACGCAGAAGCTAAATTGGTCTTTGTCAGTAATCGTGAACTGACGGCACGTGTTGTCGAAGCATTGAGCGACCACCAGTTAACGATACCCATATATAGTTTTGAAACCACAGCTGATGAAAAAACCTTAGAAGCTCTTTATCAAATCGGAGAAAAATTAGAAACAGATCTAAAACCATATCATGATGCCATCCATGAAGATGACCTACTGACATTGATTTACACCTCAGGTACCACTGGTAAACCTAAAGGTGTATATCTATCCCATAAAAATATTTTGAGCAATGTACAGGCCTGCTATCACCTCATCAGATCAGATTTCAAAAAAGCGGTCAGTTTCTTGCCTCTCTGCCATATCTTTGAGCGCATGGTCGTTTACATGTATTATTCAAAAGGCGTAGAAATCCATTTTTGCGAAACCCTAGACAATATTGTTGTAGATATCAATGAAGTAAAACCAGATGTCTTTACAACAGTACCACGCGTATTAGAAAAAGTATATGATAAAATCGTCGCAAAAGGAAAAGATTTGACAGGAATAAAGAAATCACTATTCATGTGGGCACTCAATTTAGGTCTTCAATATCAGGAGCCTACGAAAAATAGTTCTTGGTACAATTTTAAACTCGCTATCGCTCGAAAATTAATTTTTTCAAAATGGAAAGAAGCATTAGGGGGTAATATCAAAATAATTGTATCCGGTGGAGCCGCACTTCAAGAAAGACTTGCCCGTGTTTTTTGGGCAGCAGATATCAAAGTTCTTGAAGGATATGGTTTGACAGAGACGTCACCTGTTATTGCTGTAAACACGTTCTATGATACTGGGGTCAAATTTGGAACCGTAGGAAAACCATTAAAAAATCTAGAAGTAAAAATCGCTCAAGATGGTGAAATTTTGGTAAAAGGCCCAAGCATCACTTCAGGATATTACAAAAACGATGAAGCCACAAAAGAAACCTTTGATGAAAATGGATTTTTCAAAACTGGAGATATTGGAGAAATTTCATCCGATGGCTTTTTAAAAATCACCGATCGTAAAAAGGAAATGTTTAAAACAGCCGGTGGCAAATATATTGCTCCGCAGGCTATTGAAACAAAATTGATGGAGTCTACTCTCATCGCCCAGATTATGGTCGTCGGAGAAAATAGAAAGTTTCCTTCCGCATTGATTGTACCCGCATTTGAAGAAATTGAAAAATGGATGAAACATAAAGGTATTCCTGTTGTTTCTAAAGAAGAGACCATCAAAAATCCAAAAGTAATTGAGAAGTATAATCAAGAAGTAGATCGATTATCCACCGAATTTGGTCACTGGGAAAAAATCAAAAAATTCATCTTACTATCCAAAGAATGGACCATTGATGAAGGTCAATTAACCCCTAAACTCAGTTTAAAAAGAAAAATCATTCTTAAAGAGAATGAAGAAAAAATTGAAAAAATATATCAAGAAAATAGTTAAACAAAATACCCCTCTATCTAAAAAATAGGGGGTATTTTCTGAAATAAAATTTGTTTTATCTGCACCTCACAACATGAAAGAAGTATACTTTAAAGATCTATTCACACACCATTACTGGAAACAAGTTTTAAGATTAGTCTATGATGCCTTTAATGGTTTTATGGACGACAATTGCATGAAAAAAAGTGCTTCATTAGCCTACTACACCATTTTCTCCATCGGTCCATTATTAATTATTGTGATCTGGTGTATCGGTTTCTTTTATGGCGAACATCTCAGTCAAGAAACATCTGCACAAAAAGAAGTTTTTGATGAACTTATGGTTCTATTTGGAAAAGATGTAACCGTTCAAATTCAATCTTATATTCAAAAAATAAATTTTGAAAATAAATCCAACATTGGTATCACAGTAGGGGTTGTAACACTAATTATCAGTTCAACAACACTTTTTGTAGATATACAAGATTCTATCAATCAGATATGGAAAGTAAAACCAAAACCTAAAAAAGGATGGCTAAAATTGATCATTAATCGCCTGATCTCATTTTCCATCATCATTGCATTGGGGTTTTTACTAATTGCTTCTCTGATGATCAATGGGGTGATCGCCGCCGTCACAAATTTAGTTATACAATACTTACCGTTTATCCCCATCACGTTAATCGATTGGATCAATACAAGTATCACCTTTGTCGTCATAGTCACACTATTCGGTTTTATTTTTTCATTCCTACCCGATGCCAAAGTAAAATTTAAAGATATCCTAGGTGGTGCGATATTCACGAGCTTATTATTTATGTTAGGTAGATATTTAATATCCCTGTACTTGACATTCTCTTCGACAGCAAGTTTATATGGAGCAGCTGGTTCAATCATTGTCATGTTATTATGGATCTATTATTCTGCAGCAATCTTATATTTCGGTGCTGAATTTACCAAATTTTATGCTCAAAAACTGGGCGGAGGTATTGAACCCTCCTCATTTGCAGTCATGATTGAACAGACAGAACGGACCAAAAAAGTCGGTGAAGATGCCGATGCCAAAGAAGGTGAAATTATTCAAGTTCTTAAATAAAAAAAGGGAGTGCTTCTAAAATGAAGCACTCCCTTTTCTCGATATATGAAAGACCTTTTTACTACTGTCTGACTTGGTAATGGATTACTTTTCTACCCACATTACCCGTTTCATCCATTCCTTCCACGACAACTTTATATTGACCATTTCCATCAGCATTATAAAATTCTAAAGCAGCCTCACCAGTTTCTGTGACCTGCACTTTTGGATTCCAATATATTGTTGTTCTTAAATCATTAACAGCTTTGCTTGCTGCTGTTTCATATTTAGGTACATAAAACTTTCTTTCCTTAATATATCCTAATGGGAATAGATCAATCACATTCGATTTCGGCAACAATTTTTCAATCTCCGATAAAGACATTCTTGGTTTCTTCTCTACTTTTTTGGTATAGATCGAAACGACACCATTATTTTGATACATTCTTGAAACTGTTCCCAGATCATCTTTCAAGAAAATTTCAATTCCTTCAATATCGACAACATTAATACCATTTAATCCCGGTTCGTCAATCGCCATTCCATTTAAGAAAAATTGAACAGGAACCCGACTACCGCTGTTATAATCTCGAGTGACATAATACTTTTGAGTCTGTGAATCGTATGTTATACCCGTCAATAATGTGGTCAGACACATGGTCAAAACATTACAACCGGTTAATCGATCAGCCTCGATACGGTGCTCAGGCATAGATAATCCCGAAATAGAGGGAAAGTCCCTATTTGTAATTACTTTTTTCTGTACCCCTGTAATCGCAACTTCATCTAATAAAATTGATGTTCTAAATTCCTTCTTGCTATTTTCCAAATAAGGAGCAATTGCTTTGTCAATATTCATGACAAAGTTATTTTTATAAGCATTATTCTTATCGATTTCCGGAAAGTAAGTTTGATCCATATTGATCACCATACTCCGATAATTATCATTTCCACGCGCATTAACCGTCACTTTGGATGAATCAGTAAATACAAGATCCTTAAACAAGAATCGTCCCTTATCGTCCGTATACGTATCTTTACGAATACTGCGTGAAGGAATGGACAATAATAATCCACCATTTGGAACAGTCCGGCCTGTATTCAAGCGTAAAGTTCCTCCAATTTCAATTCCTTGTTCAGGCATAAAAGATAACGTAGGAAGTTTTTCAGCAATCAAATCTTGATATTCAAATCTGCGGAAACCCTGCGTCATTAATAAAGCATCTAATGCTTTGTCCCGATTTGTATTTTTCTCATCAAAATAAGAATTTGGATTTTCAATATAACCTTTCAAATCAGAAGTCAATAAAAAATTGCTGACAATCGACAAATCTTGCTGATCATCATAAGGAACCTTCGACTCATCGATGACAGAGATCGAATAACTTCCTGGATATTTTTTACCATTATTTAAGACTGAAAGTTTCAAATTAACCTTTTCTTTAGCCTTGTACAATTCCTTATTAACCGATAAATTGATATCTAAAAGCTTTTCGCTCTTAACAAATGTTAATCGTTCACTAACTACTTTACCTGCAGTATTTAGTAGAGTCACTTGAGCAATACCATTAGGCAGACGCTCTTTTGGAATCACAATAAGAGCAGATGCACTTTTCAAATTTGCTTGAGCTGCGTATACGAGGTGTCCATTAGATTGCACCAAAACATAGTACGATTGATTAGGCGATTGAGCAAAATCTTCATCACTGGTCACAATAGCCATATTCAGATTTGTTTCATCTTGCTTCAGATAAACAACATTGGCTTTATTCTGAACCACCTGTGGCAATTTATACTTACGCTCTTGACCATTCGCAAAAGTGATCACAGCTTCGTATTTTTCATTCGCTATAGGCAACAAGCTAAAATAGCCCATTCCCAAACCAAAATCTGAAAATTCAGCCACTTGTTTACCCTTACCGTCCAAAATACGACCTTTAACAGGCACACCCTTTCCCGATGAAGAAACAGCTTTAAAAGCAATATTTTTAGCAATACCTGCTAGCAAATCACCACCCTCTGGAAAAAACTGAACATCAGCATCCCAAAGAGAATTCTTCAATGAAAATGTACTCTTTAATGGCTTTTCATTTTTATTTTCTAGAAGGGAGACCTCCAAATATGCTTTCTGCAAAATATCTTTTTCCTTGGCACTCAAGTTCACCGTAATTCTACCCAGATTATCCGTTTCACCTTTTCCATTAGCAATGGTTTCCCAGCCAGATATTAAAGACCAATTGACCTTCGAATTAATCAAAAGTTTGCCGACTGGATCTCTGAACTGAATAACAGCTTGACTTTTTGCCGCATTTTGATCGTTATTAATAAAGGAGATATCTGTTATCAATTTTTTATTAATAGCATCACCAACAGGAACGACTTTATTAAAGAAGTAATCGGAAGAGAAGTTTCCCATCCATTTTGTATAAGCCCTGAAGCGATAATTATCTTGAGCCAGATATTGTGGATCTAATACCAAATAGCCATCTCCCACTCCTTTATCTAAAGGAATTCTTAAGGTCTGTATCAATGAATCTCGGCTATTCAGCACTTCCACATAGGTAATCTTACTCGGCTCATATTCTGCAAAATTGCGAGACAGGTAACTGTTAAACCACAACGTATCTCCTACAGCATAATAAGGTTTGTCAAAATGCAAGTGTACTTTTTCTACAGGAAATACTTGGAATAACTTTTGTACTCTTTCGACTATGGTATTGATCGGCAGTGTCGCATCAGTAGTCTGGGCAACAAGATGTTGAGCACCACAAACACCCATGGTAAGCGTCAATAATTTTATATACTTCATCTAATACTATTGGTAATTAAAATAGAATAGATAAATATATTCAATTTTAATTAAATATGGGAAGTATCCTCCGTTTTTAACATTTTTTAATCTAGAGCAATGGGGCCAATAGTCGACATAAAGAATCGATCCCCCTTTTCCATTTTTTTCGATGTGCCCATATATATAAGGTAACCAGATCAGATTCCTGCTTATCAATTTCAAATTGCTGTTCCAAACGTTTACAATAGGCATTATCCGAGACAATACTCGATATTTCATAATTGATATAAAAACTTCGCATATCCAGATTGACAGTTCCTACAAAAGCCAATTGACCATCAATGCAGATTGTTTTAGCATGAATAAAACCTTTCTGATAGAGATAAACCTGTACACCGCGCTGTAAAAGTGGTTTTAGAAAAGAAAAAGAAGCATGTTGCACAATATACGAATCGGACCGCTCAGGTAGCATCAATTCCACTTTTACACCTGATGAGACTGCGATCTCCAAAGCCGTTGATAATTGCTCACTAGGAATAAAATAAGGAGTACACAGTTGAATACGCTCTTTTGCATCATTGATGGCCAATATAATAGCTTCCATATTAAAAGGTCCCACAGATCCCGGGTCACTTGATGAAAAAGCAACAGCAGCACGCTCAGGAATATGGGCAATATTAAAATTCAAATATTCTTCACTCAATAAAAATGGCTCTCCGTCCGTTTGATTCCAGCTATTCCAAAATTGGATTTGTAAATTATTCACAGCAATACCTTCTACCGCCATAGCTGTATCCCTCCAATAAGCCTTTTGATTAGGAAGATTAATGTAGCGATCTGAGATATTGATCCCACCTACAAACCCGTATTGGCAGTCGATAACAACAATTTTTCTGTGATTGCGATAATTGCTATTCGCTAGAGAAGTAAAATTAACCGGTAAAAATGCAACAAAGGGGTAACTCGGAGGATTTTTACGTAAATATTTTATCACATCTGGAGAACCAAAACTATCTAATATCAAACGAACTTTTACTCCTGATTTTGCCTTTTCTTCTAAAATCTTTAATACTTGGGTACCAATATGATCCAACTCAAAGATATAGTATTCCATATGTATGGAATGCGTTGCTTCACGAAGCCTTTTCAATAAAACCGGAAACTTTTCTTCACCATTAATAAACAATTCAACCCGATTATTTAAGGAAAAAAAAGATAGTTTTTGATTTTTCAGATAATCAAACACCCGAGATAAAGTGCCTATTTTTTCATGAATTGTCTCCAGTTGCTCATCCATTCTAATAAGACTTTCTTGCCAAGCAGCAAGCAATTTGGTATGTTGCTCCCGATTAATATGTTGTAATCGCTTAACTTTTCTAAACTTTTGACCAAATAAATAATAAAGAATCACGCCAATACCAGGTAGAAACACAATAACCATTACCCAGGATATTGTTTTCGTCGGATTTCTGTTTTCAATAAGTATCGTACTTATTATACCAAAATACAAAATAAATAAGGGCAGCCAATACCAATTTAACAACCATTGCCACACCTGATTCCAATCAATTTCAATTTGATTAATTAAGTTTTCCATAAAAAATCAGCATATTTTTAACCTTATAAGTAACAAAATCCTCTCTTAAACGTTTTAACTATTGTAACATATTAGATACACAATAAACATGTTGCGAAACCTCCAAATGAAGTTTCAATTCATTTAATCCAATTTGTTAACAAATGTTAAATCAAAAAAGCAAGGCCATATTGGCAATGTTTATGTTAGACACCCTAATAATTTAAAAGTCAAAAGTTAATTAACAATTAACCGCTATAGAACGCTATATCATATTTATGAATAAATTTACACTGTTTATCCTAGCCCTATCCTCCTCCGGAATACTCTTTTTTAGTTGTAACTCTGGTAGTACTAAAGAATTAGATAAAAAAAACAACGCTATTGCCCTGCCAATATACTCAATTGATACAAGTTCTGCGAATACCGTAAAAGATTATATTGGCACTATCGAAGGAAAGGTAAATGTGGAAATCCGTCCTCAGGTAGAAGGAATTTTAGAAGAAATCTACGTCGATGAAGGTGATTTTGTTGAAGTTGGGCAAAAATTATTTAAAATAAATGCCTCTGCTTACGATGAGATTTTAAATAATATGGTCGCTACAGAAAATGTAGCTAAAGCAAAATTACAAAACGCACGATTAGAAATGGAACGGCTTAGACCTTTGGTTGAGAACGAGGTAATTTCCGAAGTACGTTTAAAATCTGCCCAATCAGAATTTGATGTTGCTAAAGCATCTTTACAGCAAGCATCAGCTGCTGTGCGCTCTGCAGATATCGACAAACAATTTACGACTATCAAAGCACCGGTTTCAGGTTATATTGGGCGTATACCCAAACGTGTCGGAAATTTAGTAACTAAAAATGATTCCCAATCTTTAACTGTTCTTTCTGATGTTCAAGAAGTCTATGTGTATTTTTCTATGAGTGAATCCGATTTCTTGTATTTCACTAAAAAACAAGCCAAGCAAGATTTAAAAGATTCGATTTATACCGCAAGTGGAAAAATTAGAAAACTAGCTTTCCCTGAAGTGTCTCTATTGCTAGCAGATGGTGAAGCCTATGGTCGAAAAGGTAAGGTAGATGCTGTCAATGGACAAGTAAATAGAACCACGGGTGCAATTTCTTTACGGGCAACATTTCCAAATACGGACAATATATTACGCACAGGAAGTACCGGTACTCTCAAGTTTGTAGAAACACAAAAAGGTGTTATTCAAATACCACAAGTATCCACATCAGAATTACAAGATAAAACCTTTGTATATGTCGTTGATAACAAAAATATTGTTCATCGCAGATCCGTCAAGATTGAGGGAAAATCCAATTCAAACTATATTATCTCGGAAGGCTTAGCTGTCGGAGATCGGATTTTACTATCAGGGTTTGACAAAATATCGGAAGGTGCTACCATTATTCCAATCAACAAAACCAAGTAATCAACTTTTCCTAATTTATAATAAAACGATCTATAAATGCTAAAAACATTTGTTAATAAACCCGTATTGGCTACCGTGGTCTCCATGCTCTTAGTAGTCTTGGGAGCCGTGGGATTAAAAATGCTACCCGTATCTCGGTTTCCAGAAATTGCTCCTCCTTCCGTAGTCGTTTCATTAAGTTATCCTGGCGCAAATGCCGAGACAGTAGCCAAGTCTGTTCTCTTACCTATAGAAGAAGCTATTAATGGTGTAGAAGATATGACCTACATCCGATCTACAGCCAGTAATTCTGGATCTGGCTCGGTACAGGTTTTTTTCAAAACCGGTATTAATCCAGATATTGCCTCTGTTAATGTTCAGACCAGAATATCAAAAGCGATAGGTTCTATTCCATCAGAAGTCAATGAAGCTGGTATCACCGTGATGCCTCGACAATCTGGAGTCATCATGACCATTAATCTTTTTGCAGATTCCAAAGAGAGTCTGTTTGATGAAACGTTCTTACAAGCTTATTCACAAATCAATATTATCCGACCTTTACTTCGTGTAGACGGTATCGCCCAAGTTTCACGCGTCGGAGCACGTGATTACTCCATGCGCATGTGGTTGAACCCTGAAAAACTAGCTTTATTCAATCTCGTACCAGACGATGTAATTACAGCAATCAAAGACCAAAATTTTGAAATAGCACCCGGAAAATTTGGAGAGACTTCAGATGAAGTATTTGAAACCGTAATCAAACATAAAGGGCGCTTCAGTCAACCCGAAGAATTTGAAAATATTGTCATCAAAACAAATGAAGATGGTTCTGTATTATATTTACGCGATTTGGCGCGTATTGAATTTGGTTCTTCCAATTTAGGTTCCGACAATAAAGTAAATGGGAAACCAGGATTGACCTTAAATATTACACAAACATCTGGTTCAAATGCCCATGATATTGATATTGAAGTTCGTAAAGTATTGGAAGATCTATCCAAAACATTTCCAGAAGGTATTAAATATGAAGTTTCCTATTCAGTTAGAGATCAGATTGATTCATCCATATCTCAAGTAAAACACACCCTATTTGAAGCCTTTATATTAGTCTTTATTATCGTCTTTATCTTTCTACAAGATTTTAGATCAACGATCATTCCTGCAATCGCCATCCCTGTTTCACTTATCGGTACCTTTTTCTTTCTCAATCTATTTGGCTTCTCGCTCAACGTATTGACCATGTTTGCCTTGGTACTCTCGATCGGTATTGTTGTTGATGATGCCATTGTTGTGGTCGAAGCGATTCACCTAAAAATGCATGAGACTGGTATGAAAGCCCGAGAAGCAACTCTTTCCACCATGTCAGAGATTTCTGGAGCTATTGTATCGATTACCTTAGTGATGGCAGCTGTGTTTATTCCTGTAGGTTTTATGGAAGGACCGGCCGGTATATTTTATAGACAATTTGCTTATACCTTAGCAACAGCCATTTTAATTTCAGCGCTAACCGCTTTAACATTAAGTCCAGCATTATGTGCCTTGATTTTAAAAGCACCTGAACACGAGGATTCATCAACACAACCCGAAAAAAATAAATTTACCGCTTATAAAAAGCGTTTCTTTACAGCCTTTAACACCTCATTTGATAACTTAACCTCACGGTATATTGTTGGTGTTAAATACCTAATCCGAAATAAGAAGATCGCCATTACAGGTTTAATCGGTATTTCAGCGATCGGATTTACCCTATTATTATTAGCACCTAAAAGTTTTATTCCTACTGAGGATGATAGCTTCGTCACTTATTCTTTGGCGATGCAACCAGGTGCGTCATTAGCAAGAACAACAGAAGTTTTAAAACAAGCCGATAGCATTCTACAAAAGCGTAATCCAGATATTGCAGGGATGACAACCATATCAGGTTACAATGCTTTAGATGGAAGTACAAGTCCCGCATATGCAGTAGGATATATTAATCTAAAAAGCTATGATAAACGAGAAAAAATCAAAGATATTGAAGCCTTTATGGACACGATCCGTCAGGATCTTTCGGTAATCAATGAAGCGACATTTAACGTATTTCCACGACCTACTGTTCAAGGTTTCGGAGATTTCGCAGGTATTCAATTGGTTTTAGAAGATAAATTAGGTGGAGAAATTTTAGATTTTAGTAGTATCGCCGATACTTTCATCAATGAAATCAATCAGTTACCCGAAGTTAAAAGTGCCTATACTTCCTTTAAAGCAAATTTCCCACAATACGAAGTGGATATTGATGCTGTTAAAGCCAAGTCATTAGGAGTCGACATCAAATCGCTCATGTCTACCATACGTGCATATTACGGACGCGTACAAGCAGGAGATTTTAGTCGCTTTGGTCGACAATATCGGGTTTACATACAGGCAGATTACGATTACCGGACAGATCCCGAATCCTTTAAATCCATTTTTGTCAGAAATAAAAACAATGAAATGGTTCCTATCAGCACCTTACTCACCTTAAAAAAGGTCGTAGGCCCAGAGACCATCACCCGTTACAATTTATATAATGCCATTACCATTAATGCTAATCCCAATGAAGGTTACAGTACTGGAGATGCTATGAAAGCAATTGAAAAACTCGCCCTAGACAAGCTCCCTGGAAATTATAGCTATGAATGGACCGGTATGAGTTTAGAAGAGTCAGAATCGGGTTCTCAAACCATTCTGATCTTCATTATGAGTATCGTTTTTGTCTACTTCCTACTGTCAGCACAATATGAAAGTTATATTTTACCTTGGGCAGTATTATTATCCATTCCAGTAGGTCTTGTGGGCGTTTATGCCACCATTTTACTCGTGGGTTTAGAAAACAATATCTATGTGCAAGTGGGGGTTATAATGTTAATTGGTCTACTTGCCAAAAATGCCATTCTAATCATCGAGTTTGCCGTTCAAGAAAGAAACAAAGGACTAAGTATCTATGATTCCGCTGTAGCAGGAGCGAAATTGCGCTTACGTCCCATCTTAATGACCTCCTTTGCTTTTGTCGCTGGTTTAATACCACTCATGTGGTCTTCTGGACCATCCGCAAAAGGAAACCACTCGATCAGTTTCGGTGCTGCAGGAGGAATGCTGTTTGGTGTTTTACTCGGGATTTTCATTATCCCAGTACTCTATATCATCTTCAAAACCTTAGATGAACGCTTAAAAAATAATTTTAAATCCAATTAGTCTGTTATACATGCAACATATCAATCGTCATATCTTCTTATTTACAGCTATATTGCTCCTTTTGTCATCATGTAAAATTGGACAGCGCTATACTGCTCCCAATTATCAACTTCCAGATCAATATCGTTCGGATTCCACTTATCAGGATAGTATGGAAGCACTTGCTCAAGTCAATTGGCGCGATTTCTTCACAGATTCGAGTCTAATTCAGCTTATTGATGCCGGATTGACCAATAACTATGACATGCGTAGCGCAATTTTAAATATTCAAATCGCCAATCGTCAATTATCGCAATCAAAAGCCGGTTATCTCCCACAACTGGATGCAACACTTGCAGGTGTCGGACAAGAGTGGAGATCCAAGAATTACTATGCAGGACCTGCCTCTAAAATTTATGATGGAAAAGAAGCGAAAAATAATCTTTTCAAAACACAATCCCAATACTTAACTACGTTGAACCTCAGTTGGGAAATCGATATTTGGGGTAAAATATCCGCTCAAAAAGAAGAAGCTTTAGCCAATTTTTTGGGCTCTACTGAAGCAAAAAAAGCAATACAAACCAGCTTGATTGCCAACATCGCCAAAGGTTATTTTAACCTGTTGACGTTGGATGCGCAAATCGAAGTAGCACTTCGAAATGTACAGCTTAACGACAGTACATTAAGGATGATCCAATTGCAGTTTGATGCAGGCGAGATTACCTCATTAGCGATTCAGCAAACCCAATCTCAACGACTGCTTGCAGCTTCATTAGTGCCGCAGTTGGAGCAAGAGATAGAAATTCAAGAAAATTCATTATTGGAGCTAACAGGAAAAATGCCTGATAAAATTGCTCGTGGAAAAAGTCTACAGCATTTAATTGATGAATCTAAAATTTCTTTAGGATCACCCTTAGACTTGATCCGTAATAGACCAGATATTAGAGAAGCAGAATTAGACTTAATAGCGGCAAATGCGCAAATGAATATGAATCAAGCGCTGCGATATCCTTCATTCACGCTTGGTGGAACACTGGGTCTAAATGCGATGTTACCTGAAAACTGGTTTAATATCCCCGGGTCTTTACTGGGTTCGGCACTAGGGAATGTAACGATGCCAATTTTCAAAAATAGAAAATTAAAAACAGCATACGAAGTCTCAAAATTAGAGCGTGAGAAAGCCGAAATCAATTTACAAAAAACTGTTCTACGCTCCGTAAATGAAGTATCCAATAGTTTCACCTCACTCACCAAATTAAAAGAACAATTGGTATTAGCCGAAGCCCGAGTTGCTAATTCACACTTGGCCGTGAAAAATTCCAACTTACTATTTAAATCTGGATATGCAACTTATCTGGAGGTCATAACAGCACAATCCAATGCATTGACATCAGAATTGAATTTAGTATCGATCAAGCAGTCTCAATTGGATTCTTTTGTCGAATTATATAAATCTTTAGGTGGCGGTTGGGCAGTATCTAAATAATATGACAGTTTATTGCTCCATCCATATGGAGCAATGGACTTAAATATGGAATATCTAAATTTGCTCCACGTAGCAGAAACCAGATTCCCATCAAAATATAAATAAAAGGTAACCATTTGGAAAAATTCATCTTAAAATATGTTCGAATAAAATTACCTAAAAAAGAAAAGACCAATAATAAAGGAAGTGTCCCTAAACCAAACATGATCATGAAGTAGAAACTTGTCAGGCTAGACGATGTATTCATGGCTGCCGCGGCTGCCATGTAAAGCATACCACAGGGTAAGATTCCATTTAAAACCCCAGCAAAAAAACTCCCCCCAGGTCTATATAACCAGCGTCCCATTAATTTGGCTACTGGCTGAACAAAACGCATTTGTAATTTTGTAAAACCCTGATTTTTAATTTTGAATAATTGAATCAATCCTATAAGGAGCAATATGATTCCTGTAAAAAGACTGAGTCCCACTTGCCACCCTTGGATAGAGGCTAATTGACCAACCAGACCGAGTGCTACACCAAAAATACCATAGGTCAGTATCCGCCCAACTTGATACAATACCTTATTTAATGCAATTGTCCAGGTCAATTCTTGATTTCCTTGTACTGCAAGAAGTAAAGGTCCGCACATAACTGCACAATGAATGCTTCCAAATAGACCCATAAAAAACGCAAAATACAAATAGCTCATCCTATAAATGCAATTGTTGATCTGTTAAAAAATCCAATCCACCACTCTTCCAGATAATTTCTAAATTCCAAGTCCCCTTTTTCAAACTCGAAATCGGCAATTGATATAAAGTCGAATTGGTCTCAAAGGGTAATTGTAAATCAATACTGCTATCAGAAGGTCGCTTAAAGATTAAGTTTCCTTTATTTGCTGCATGTACAAATTCAATGTACAAAGTATCCTGACTGATGTTTACGATAGGTTTAGCCTGATACGTGACCACATTTTCTTTTTTATTATAAACTTGATCATAGTTTAAACCCTGCTCGTAATAATCCGTATCTTCTAACGTATCCGTATCGTGGCTTACCATATAGATCCCAGCACTTACGATACATAACATAAATGCACCTAAACTTAAAAATATCTTACTACCCCAATTCATCTGCTATTTTTCTAATTTTAAAATTTCTATAAATTTACATACCAGGAGGAGCAATAAATGTTGTTTTAAGTGTCTCTACTTTTCGATCTCCAGAGTATACCGCTATTTTCACATCCTCTTTATATCTTTTAACATTTGCGTTATCAATGATCAGGAAAAAGCTTAAAGAAGCTGTTCCACCTTTAGCTAAAGAATTTATAGGATTAACAACCTGAATTTTTAATTTTTTATCCTCAGGAACTAGTCTAAAAGGCATTTCTGATGCACTCTTATTCACTAATTCTAGTGAGTAGAGGTTGCTGATAGTCTGATCATCCCGTAATTGATAGGAGCTCCCCTTAGCTCTTAATAAAGTAGCACCTACATCTGAGCGCATTAAGATGAGTGAAATAAAAACAGAAATTAAGGCAATTAATACGACCGAGTATGCGATAGCTCTTGTATTACTTCTTTTGGTGACAGTCCCTTGAATTTCACCCATGGTATAAAAACCGATCAGTTTTTTAGGCTTACCAATTTTTTCCATTACGGCATCACAGGCATCCACACAAGCCGTACAGCTCACACACTCCATCTGCAAACCATTTCGAATATCAATTCCAGTGGGACATACATGTACACAAATTTGACAATCAATGCAATCCCCTTTTACTTGCTGCGCATCTTTTTTTTGTTTACCTCGAGGTTCACCACGACGATGATCGTAGGCAACCGTTATACTTTGATCATCGAGCAATACCCCCTGTAATCTTCCATATGGACAGATCGTGGTACAAACAATTTCCCGAATATGGGCGAATACGGCATAAAAAACAAAGGTGAAAATGGTAATGGCAAATAAGCCTCCCAAATGCTGATCGAGCGGGTCTGTAACAATTTTATAAAGAGCATCAACACCAATGATATAGGATAAAAAAATATTAGATATTAAAAATGAAATCAATAAAAATATACTATGCTTTAATATCTTTTTAAATTTCTTCTCATCAGTATTAGGACCTTCATTCAATTTTTTTTGTTGTTGCCAATCCCCTTCAATCCAATATTCGATTTTACGAAATATAAGCTCCATAAAAATCGTTTGAGGACAAGTCCAACCACACCAGATACGACCAAAAACAACAGTAAAAAGAACAACACAAACCATCACGATCAACATCCCAAAAACAAAAATGTGTAAATCCTGAGGATAAAATATACTCCCCAGAATACTAAACTTACGTTCCAAGATGTTGAACATCAAGAATGGCTCACCTCCTATTTTTATAAACGGAGCTGCAAATAAAAACAGTAGCAACCCATACCCGACCCATTGCCTGATCGCATATAATTGTCCCGAAGGCTTCTTTGCATATATCCAGGCACGTTTTGTCTTATTATTCGGGGTCTCAGGAAAATTTGTCGCTACTGCTTTCATAATACTATTTTATTGAACTTTTGTCGAATCTGTTGCTGCAGCTTTTGCGTCTGCAGCTTGGTATGCTACCTCAGTTCCTTGAGGTTCCTTTGGATTTGCAGGTTTTGTATCACGGAGGGAAACAATATAACTACTCACCTCTGCAATCTGTCCTGGAGTCAATGTTTGCTCCCAAGGCACCATACCTTTATCAGGGACACCATATTTAACCGTTTTAAAAATATCTTTAATTTCGCCACCATGTAGCCAAAATTTATCCGTTAAATTTGGTCCTATACCACCCTCTCCAGCACCACCATGACAAGCCACACAATTCGCCTGAAAAACAGCACTACCGGCCGCCACCTTAGTCTCATCAAAGAGCACACTGGATTCATCAATTAAATTAGCTGCCTGTGCTAAATATTCCTGTTTTGCTATCTCAGCCTTTTCCATCTCTTGCACGTATTCTTGATGTTGGTTCATTCCCCAACCAAATACATGGTAGATTAGAATATAAACCACTGCAAAAGTCATGGTCGAATAAAACAAAGCATTGAACCAAATGGGAACTGGATTGTCCAATTCGCTAATTCCATCATACTCATGGTCGATAATCAAGTCTTTCTCTTCAGAAATTGGACGTAAACCCAATAATTTATTCCAAGAAGCTTTTCGCGACTCTTTTCTTTTGACTTTAGTTACTTGTTCTTCCTTTAAAACTTCCGGCATTGTGATACGCAGAATAGAACGCATGGCTTTATTCACGATCAATGCTGTAGCTAGTAAAGCAAGCATGACAACAATAAGTACAACAACTAAAATATCTTGATACATATTGCCTGAGCCAATGCCCCATGCTGCTGCATTTAAAACTGTAGTATTTAAAAATAAACTCATATTTATAAACTATCTGATGACTCACTTTTATTAATATCATCCTCTTGGAAAGGAAGTTCCTTCATATATGAAATATGCTCTTTATTCATCCTGAACAACATAATTCCGACAATAATGAAGAATACTAGAAATATCCATAATGAAGCGATCAGATACAGTTCGCTACCATTTAAATTTGTTATCTGTTTGAACATAATCCTTAATTTTAATTGAGTTCATCAACTTTATCAGCAACTTTAGGTTCAGCTTTAATATCTGTACCCAATCGTTGTAAATATGCAATCATGGCTATTATCTCACGATTTGGCAATACATTTACTTGATTCTTTTTCAAATCAGCAGCAATCTTCTGAGCTTGTTTATCTAAATTTGCTTGTGCTTGAGCAATCTCTTGATCTGTATAAGGAACCCCTAATTTTCTCATTGCTTCCAATTTAGCTGTCAGTAAAGAATTATCTAATTCTTGATCGATCAACCAAGGATACGTAGGCATAATACTACCAGGAGAAGTGATCGTTGGATCTAACAGGTGATCGAAGTGCCACTTATTTGGATATTTACCACCGATTCGATGTAAATCTGGACCAGTACGTTTTGATCCCCATAAAAATGGATGATCATAGACATATTCACCCGCTTTACTATATTCACCATATCGTGCAGTCTCTGATCGGAACGGACGGATCGATTGCGTATGACAATTGACACAACCTTCACGGATATATAAATCTCTTCCTTGAAGTTCCAATGCCGTGTAAGGTTTTACACTAGCAATAGTGGGTATGTTAGAAGAAATTGTAAATGTAGGAATCATCTCTACGATACCACCGATCAAAATAGCGATCAATGCCAACACCATAAACATCACAGGCTTACGTTCCAAACGTCTATGCGTAGACTGTTCATTGGTAGTTACCGGTAATAAAGCAGGGGCTTGAGCTGGCTCATCAGCCAATAGCTTACCTTGACGCATGGTTTTTACCAAATTGTACGTCATTAAAATAGCACCACTGAGATATAAAGCACCACCAACTGCACGCATCATATGCATCGGAATGATTTCTAATGTTGTTGCAAGGAAATTCGGATACTTCAACACCCCTTCAGGTGTAAACTCTTTCCACATCAATCCTTGAACTACTGCAGCCCAATACATCGGAATAGCATAAAATAAAATCCCAAGTGTACCAATCCAAAAGTGAGCAGATGCCATTTTTTTAGAATACAATTCAGTTCTATATATACGCGGGATCAACCAGTACAAAATTGCAAAAGTCATAAATCCGTTCCATCCCAAAGCACCAACATGCACGTGAGCTACTATCCAATCCGTAAAATGGGCAATGGCATTTACTTGTTTCAGCGATAGCATTGGCCCTTCGAAAGTAGCCATACCATAACAAGTCAGAGCAACCACCATAAATTTTAAAACAGGCTCTGTACGTACTTTGTCCCATGCCCCACGAAGTGTCAATAAACCATTGATCATACCTCCCCAGCTCGGAGCAATCAACATAATGGAAAATGCTACACCTAAAGATTGAACCCAGCCCGGAAGAGCAGTGTACAGTAAATGATGTGGACCAGCCCAAATATAAATGAAGATCAATGACCAGAAGTGAAGAATACTCAATTTATACGAGTAGACAGGACGATTTGCCATTTTAGGTAAGAAGTAATACATCATACCTAAGAAAGGAGTAGTCAAGAAAAATGCAACCGCATTATGTCCGTACCACCATTGTACTAATGCATCTTGAACACCCGAATACACATAATAACTTTTCCAACCCGATATAGGTAACTGAACAGAGTTGACAATATGTAATACAGCAACAGTAACGAATGTGGCAATATAAAACCAGACTGCTACATACATATGTCGCTCTCTACGTTTTATAATTGTACCAAACATATTGATACCAAATACCACCCAAATAATAGTGATACCAAGATCAATAGGCCATTCCATCTCTGCATATTCATGACTTGTCGTCAATCCCAGAGGCAATGTAATAGCCGACGCTACAATGACCAACTGCCAACCCCAGAAATGAATTTTACTGAGCACATCACTAAACATACGCGCTCTTAACACACGCTGCAACGAATAATAAACGCCCATAAAAATTGCATTACCGACAAATGCGAAGATAATCGCATTGGTGTGAACAGGTCGGATTCGACCAAAAGTGGAAAATTGAATTCCAAAATTCATCGCAGGCCATACCAGTTGAGTAGCTACAAGTAGTCCAATGGACATACCAACTATCCCCCAAATAATGGTAGCGATACCGAAATTTCTGACAATCTTGTTGTCATAATTAAACTGCTCTAACTGCATTACTTATAATATTGATTTCTTAATCAAAAGTAGAGCTTGTTTTATGACATTAGAATGATGACGATAACCAAAAATAATAACATTCGTCACACTTTTTGAACACGCATGTAACGAATTGAGCAGTCTTTAAATATTGAAATAATAATTGGGATAAATCGTGGTAGAATTGGTTGATTTTATAGCTTAATATAGAGCATATAAGGGATTGAAACATAACTTAAGGTAAAGATACTTTTCCGCTATACAACTGAAATTATTCAGGTAATTACAGATGATAGGGAGTAAGCTATGCTCTAGGAAATACTTCAATAATAACAATGATCAGAGCAGGAAAGCTAGATATCCCCATAAAAATAGAAAGTTATTGAGGTAATAATTGACAACATAGATAAGGTAATATCATAGTATAGTATAGTATAGTATACTCTAAGTTACATCTAAGCTTGTTGATATGAGTTCATTCAGGCAACTCCTTCCATATCATTGTATTTCACCATGAATAACAATAGGAATCTTCCATAAAACAAGAAGTAAACTTCCTATCAAGATCAGACTTTGCTTTCTATTTTAATTAAAGCAACAAACCACAAACAAAAAATAATAAAGCTGAAAAGAAACCATAGCACAAAGCGCAGAAGAGGAGTAAACGTAAAGATCAATACAAACAGTGCGTTAAGAAAGGATAACCAGATAAAGAATCATGGAGAGATAGGAAAAGGGATCGCGGTGCATGGCATCATTACGGCAGCAGTGGGATAAATATCCGAAAGCAGTGAGATGGGGGTATCTGCAGCAGAAAGGCAGTACAGAAAAAAAAGTTTGGTGCACAAAAAAGCCCCTGCTGTTTAGC
>Ga0256410_1000253_pt1 | contig 62620 bp, 57 predicted proteins | sample PhyWR1_FD_185983 | JGI IMG/M metagenome (GOLD analysis project Ga0256410, IMG submission 185983) | Leaf surface microbial communities from wheat plants in UC Gill Tract Community Farm, Albany, California, United States - DLSL W.R1 | ecosystem: Host-associated > Plants > Phyllosphere >... | reverse complement strand
ATTCAACATATCGTGTAGAGATTCTCAGTGACACAAGCAACACAGTGGCGCCACCTTAACGCTTTTTTCAGAACGTGCAAAGGGTCTTTGCGAAGGTTTCTCTAAAAACGTGACTGACGGTTACCCTTACACCCTGTATTCAGGGGATCTGCGGCTAATTTCGATATTTTTGCCCCAGACTTTTGAACCGGGCCTTGGGGGGCGGTAAGATGCCCAACAGAATTTTCTACCTCGCTATTCAGGACACCCGCCATGAGCATCAAACCGGACAAGTGGATTCGCCGCATGGCGCAAGAGCACGGCATGATCGAACCTTTCGTCGAGCGTCAGGTGCGTGAAGAAGGCGAGAACCGTCTGATTTCCTACGGCGTATCGAGCTACGGCTACGACGTCCGTTGCGCAAACGAGTTCAAGGTCTTTACCAATATCAACTCGGCGACCGTTGATCCGAAGAATTTCGACGCGGGCAGCTTTGTCGATGTCACCAGTGACGTGTGCATCATTCCGCCCAACTCCTTCGCCCTGGCGCGCACCGTTGAATACTTCCGTATTCCACGCAACGTGCTGACCATCTGCCTGGGTAAAAGCACCTACGCACGTTGCGGCATCATCGTTAACGTAACGCCGCTTGAGCCTGAATGGGAAGGTCATGTGACATTGGAGTTCTCCAACACCACCACGTTGCCGGCCAAGATCTACGCCAACGAGGGCGTGGCACAAATGCTGTTCTTCGAATCGGATGAAGAGTGTGAAGTGTCGTACAAGGACCGTGGTGGCAAGTACCAGGGCCAGCGCGGCGTGACCCTGCCACGTACCTGACGAACAGAGGGAATTCTTGAGCGCAAATGCACTCTATGGAGTGTATTTCCGGTTACGCATCCAGCGAGCCGGATCATCGCTCAGGAGTGCCTCATGAAGATTGATCCGAGTATCCGCGCCCAACTGGCAGACCTTGAGCCTAACCAGGTAGGGCTGCTGGCGTGGTCTCTGCTGGCTTTTCCGCAGATTCACCCAGGTGGCATCCCCGGCCAGCCTGACCCGGATACCCCGCAACCGCTCGAACCCGAACCGGGCGTGCCGACGCTGCCTGATGAGCCCCCGCCTGCCCCGGTTGCCTGAGCCTGTAGTGGCTCAAGGTGATAGCAGATAGCCGCTACGATAAGCTTCACGGCCCGCCACATGGGCAATCACCATGCCTGCGGTGGCCATTCGCCGCTGAGAGCGGGCATAGAGCAAGCCTGCACTGGTGCAGTAAACCGGTGTGAGCCTGTCGCTGATCGGGTCAATGATCTCGGCAATCAGTTGGCCAGCGCAGAGATACTCCCCGGGCCTGGCATTGAAGACCAGCAGTCCGCCTACAGGCGTCGCCACGGGTTCTACGCCGGCCAGGGGCGTCGCTGGGTAGAGGAGGGGAGGCAAAGGCCTGGACTCGCCGTCAATCGCGCCAAAATCAATCAGGTAGTCAATCAGCGCCTCACAGTCGTGCTGTGCATGGCTGTGGCTGACGTCTGTCAGGCCGCGCAACTCCAGGGTCACCGAAAAGCTGCCCTGGGGAATAGCGTAACAATGGCCGAAACGTTGCTGTAATTGCCACCACAGCAGGGTGAAACACTCATCGAACGACAGCCCGCCGGAATCCGTGGCCAACAGGCTGGCTTGCGCCCCCAGGTGACGTGCCAGCGGTTCGACCTGCACCCAGGCCTCGGGTGTGGTGTACAGGTGGGCGACGGCTTCATAGTCACAATGCAGGTCTAGCACCATGTCGGCATCGCAGGCCAGTGTTTGCAGGGTCAGGCGTTGGGAGTGCAATTGCGTGGTGGGTACTTGGGCGGTGAGCAGTTTGCGCAAGTGACGGCGGATCAACTGCAGGTTTTGCCCGGGATCGTTGCTGAGTTGGCCTTCAAGCTCGTCACCAATCTGCGTGCTCAGGTCAAGGAAGTTGCGATTGAAATTCTGCCCGCTTTGCAGCTCGTAGCGGCCCAGTGGAATATCCATCAGTACCTGTTCCAGGCCGGCCGGGTTGGCCACGGGCACTACGACGATCTCACTGAGCAAGCGCCCGGCGGCTTCCAGTTCTGCCAGTCGTTGCTTGAGGTGCCAGGCGACCAGCATCCCGGGCAGCTCGTCAGCATGCAGTGAAGCCTGGATATAGATCTTGCCCCGTGGCTGGGCAGGTCCGTAGTGAAAACTGTGAATAAGTCGTTCAGTACCTGGAACCGGTGCCAGCAAGGGATGGATTTGATGTCGCTGCATGGAGACGTCCTTGTGAGCCAGGGGGGAAATGGCCAGGCAGTAGCGCGGGACCCCATCGCCCCGGTCCAGGCACATGATGGGCGGTGTATCACTGAAAAATACGCCGTGCTTTCAAGCATAAGCCCTCTCCCGGTTTTGTGCAGGAGAGGGCAGTCAGCGGTTGTCGGTTACTTGCCCGGAACCAGGGTCAGGCGGGTTTTGCCGTAGGTTTTGTCGAAGTTTTGCGGCTGCATCGGGAAGCTGATGTACTGCCCTTTAAGCCACGGGTCAATGCCGTCGGTGTAATGCGGGCTGGCCGGGTTGCTCGATTGCCCGGTACTGTTTTGCCCCATCATGGGTTCGACCTGGCCGAAGTCGATGATCATGCGCATGGCCGGAATTTGTGTCACCTCAAAGCTTGCACCTGCGAGGTTATAGGCCGCCGTATTGAGGGTGGTGTGATCGCCGCCGGCCATGACCGGGCCGCGAACAGACTGGCCGCTAGCATTGCGCCACAGATACTGATGCAGCTTGCCCCACTGCCAGGCCGTGTGATCGCTACCCATCAGGCTGTCACCCGTACTGATGGCTGCTGCGAGGGTGCGAGCCAGAATCGCCGGCTTGTCTTCTTTTTGCGCAGTACGGGTGTCGTCCCAGAAGGGGCTGTCTTCGCGGCCCAGCAAATGATCAGCCACCGCTGGATAAGACAGGTTGCTGTTGGTCACAAATGCTTGCCAGCTGGCGCTGTTCTCGGGGCCCAGTTCATCAAGGAAGATTTGCCGGGTGCTTTCCTGCAAGAACAGTTCATATAGCGCTGCATCGGCTGAAGACGGGCTGAGTTTGCCGTCAAAGCCCAGCAGCCGGCCGAGGGCTTCGCGGGCCTTGGCCTGTTCTGAGGCGGGCAATGCCGCGATTGCCTGCTTGAGAGGCTGGGCCATGCCGGGGGCGGTAAACATGCTTTTCAATTTGGCTGCGAACAGCGTGGTCTGGTCGTATTGCATCGCGATCATGCTGCGAGCGTCCTGTTTGCCGCTGCCCGCCAGTTGCGCAAGGCGTTCGCTGCGCTCGGGTGACAGCCACGAGTTGGACAATTGCATGCCGTAGCCGTAGGCGGCAGTGCGCTGGTTGGCGGTGCCCAGCCAGCCCTGGGGCGGGTCCTGGTCGTAAGGGTGCAGCATCGGATCGGCGTAACCTTCCCAATCGTAACGGCCGTCCCAGCCCGGCGACGGGAACAGGCCAAGGCCTTCGCGGCGGTTGGGGTAGAGCCCGGTCACTTGCCAGCCGATATGGCTGGCGTCGGCGTACAGCAGGTTCAGCGCAACAGCGCGGATTTCGCGGCTGGCATCCGAGGCTTTTTCGCTGTTCTGGGCTCGGGACAGGTCGAAAAAGGCGTCGAGGGTTTTATCGCCCTGCAAGTCCGGGGTTTGCAGGGCAAGCCCCAGGCTGCTGTCCAGGGCGCTGTTGAGCAGCGGCCCGTGGCGGGTTTCGTAAACGACTTCACGAATCGGGCGCTGACCTTTGACGAAAAAGGTTTCGTTGCGCACCGTCGCCGGTAGCCACTTGCCGTTCGCCATGTAGTACAGGCTGTTGCCCTGGCGCTTGAGTTTCTCCAGGAACACATCCTGGTTGTCGCCCATGGCCAGGCTCATGCCCCACGCCACCTTGCCGTTGAACCCGGCAAACAGGGTCGGCAAGCCCGCAATGGTTGCCCCGGCAGCCTGGTATTTAGGGGCGCGAATCTGCACATAGCTCCATGCCGAAGGCACGCCTATGGGTTGATGGATGTCGTTGGCCAGCAGGCTTTTGCCGCTGCGGCTGCGCTGCGGGCCAATGGCCCAGTCGCTGGATGCCGTAACGCCTGGCAGGCTCAGTTGCTTCACCTGCGCAAGGGCCTGGGTCACCCCGCTCAAGCCTTGCAACTGGCTGCCCAGGGCCAGGTCCTTGAGTTTATCGGCTTCGCTGGTGGGCAGGGCTTCGTTGGGATAAGTCGGCATCAACCAGGGCAGTTTGTCGGTGCCGATTTTTTGCGCCAGCGCCAGGGCGTTGAGTTCTTCTTGCAGATTGACTGACATGCCGAAGTTCAACAGGCTGAAAATCAGCGCCGAATCCTCGGGTTTCCAGTATTCGACCTTGTAGCTGGCCTGCGCCAGATCGGCCGGCAGTTTGTCGCGGTAGCGGAACAGGTAGGCGTTGACCCCGCGGGCGTAAACTTCGAAAAACTTTTTAAGGCGCGGTGATGCGCCTTTATAAAGCTCGTCAGCGTTCTTTTTCAGATTGATGGTGCGCATCAACCGGTCGCTTTCCAGGGCGTCGACGCCGTTGAGTTCGGCCAGGCGGCCTTGGGCCAGCAAGCGCAAACGCACCATCTGGCTGATACGGTCGCCGGCATGCACATAACCCAGGGTGAACAGGGCGTCATGGAAGCTGCTGCTTTCGATCAGCGGCATGCCCTGGCTGTTGCGGCGTACCGATACGTTCTGCGCCAGGCCTTTGAGCGGTTGCACGCCGGAGGCTGGCACCAGGCTTTCAGTGGCAGGGTTGTTTATCTGGCAACCGGTCAGGCCCAGCAGGCTGACCACTGCCGCGGCAACGCCGAACCGGGGTAGAAATTGAATAAGGGCTGGCGAGGCCATGGCAAAGCTCCTGCGGGGGTGGTGTCATCGAAAGCCGCTACGTTAGTGAGGCCGATGACACCGTGCAAGTGCTATCTGCAGGCGTTGTCGCGGGCTGCGACAAGGTCCGCGGGGGCTTTAAAATCCCGGGGCCGCTGCGCGACCCATCGCAGCCTGCGGCAGCGGCTACATAGGGTTGATTTTATCCACCAGTGCGTAGGCACGCTCTGTAGCCGGGCGCGCCTTGACCCGCTGGAACCACGCCTTGAGCGCCGGGAAGTCTTCCAGGTTCTGACCCTGCCATTCATGGGGCACGATCCACGGGTAAATCGCCATGTCGGCGATGCTGTATTCGGCGCCTGCAACAAACTCGCGGCCTTCCAGCTGTTTGTTCAGCACACGATACAAACGGGCTGTCTCATCGGTGTAGCGCTTGATCGCGTAGGGGATTTTTTCCGGCGCGAAGCGATTGAAGTGGTGATTTTGCCCGGCCATGGGTCCCAGGCCGCCCATTTGCCAGAACAGCCATTGCAGGGCCATTTGCCGGCCGCGCAGGTCCTTGGGCAGGAACTGCCCGGTTTTTTCCGCGAGGTACAGCAAGATCGCGCCGGATTCGAACAAGGACAGTGGCTCGCCGCCGTCGGCCGGAGCCTGATCGACAATGGCCGGGATACGGTTGTTCGGGGCTATTTGCAAAAACTCCGGAGCAAACTGCTCGTTCTTGCCGATATTGATCGGATGAACCTTGTAGGGCAGGCCAGCTTCTTCAAGAAACAATGAGACTTTGTGGCCGTTGGGAGTGGTCCAGTAATAAAGATCGATCATGAAGGGCTCCAGAAGGGAATGTTCACCCAGCACCTGACGACCATCAGAGGCGGTCATCGACTGTGGGCTGTCAGTTTTACCCCCAAAAGCGCGTCGGATGAAAGCAGGTCATGGTTTGTGACGCACTTTTTCATAAAGCAAAAACTCAAACGCCGCACAGGACACTGGACCCTGTGCGGCGTTTGCAAAGCGTCCCGAGGGATCAGGCGCCGTGGCACTTCTTGAATTTCTTGCTGCTGCCGCACGGGCAGGGATCGTTGCGGCCAACGTCTTTCAGCTCGTTGCGCACAGGCTCTTGAGGTGCATGGCCGCAATGCGGGCCATGTACATGACCGTGATCGTGGTCATGGGTGTGGCCATGATCATGATCGTGGTTGCAGTCGGGGCCATGAACGTGGGGTTGTTGGGTCATTGCTCAATCACTCTGGAATAAAATCGCCGGGGATTATCTCGCCTTTGCGCGTCAGGTGCACGTCGTAACCGTAGAACAGGCCGGTTTGCAGTGTGCCCTCGAGCCGGTAGGGGATGGGTTGGTCGGGTGTTTCAAGCAATTTGGCCAGCGGTCGCACCTGCGGCCACAGGTTGGTGCGCACCGGTATCACGTAATGGGCGCTGCTTTTGGGTTGCACGCTGAACCAGTGCTCGTTCTCACCTTCGGTCAGCTTGATGGTGCCCAGGTACAGGGTATAGCTCAGCCCGCGCACGGTAAGTGTCGAATCATTGGGGTTGTCGACCCGAAAATGCAGCTTGAAGCGCTGCTCCAGCAGTTTGGCCTGCACCAGTTCGACTTTTTCCAGATGCACGTCCGGGTCCTTGTCGCCTGAGTTGAACCAGGAGGAGCATCCCGACACCATCAGCAGCATGGCCAGGGCGATTGTTTTTATTGTTCGGGCCCGCACGTCCATTGTTTAACCCTCAAGTCCAGCCTATTGACCGATAAACCCGGCACAGCATTTTTTGAATTTAAGACCGCTGGCGCATGGGCAAGCATCGTTGCGCCCGACTTTGAGCGGTACGGTGGGGTCGATGAAGTACCAGCGGCCGAAGCTTTGCACAAAGGATGAGCGCTCGCGATGGCTGTGCTCACCATTGGCATCGTGCCAGCGTGCAGTAAAGGTCACAAAGGCGTGTTCCGGTTGACCACCGAACACTTCGCTGCTTTCAACGGTCAGCCCCAGCCAGGTGCTTTGTGCGCTCCAGTCGGCAATGGACTGGCGATCCAGCCCGGCTTGCTGCACAGGCAGAGTGGTGCTCACCAGGTAGTCCACAAGGCCCAGTACATAGGCGCTGTAGCGTGAGCGCATCAGTGTTTCGGCGCTCGGGGCCGGGTGGCCGTCGTGATAGTGCCCGCAGCAGGCGTCCAGCAGGTTGCCGCTGCCACAAGGGCAAATGGATGTGCTCATCGGGTTACCACCAATACTTGCCAAAGTTTTCCGGATTGGCCCAAAACCTGGCATTGAGCCAGTCGGGTACTTGTTTGTACTCACGCAAGTCATAAGTAAAGAGCGTCAGTACTTGGTCGCCACGTTGAAAGCGCTCATTGCTTTGTAGGGCAAGGGAGAAAAAGTCGGTTTCTTTCCAATTGCAGGCTGTGAGATCCGCTAACACGGCAATGCGACTGGCATTGAGGTTGCGAATGCCACCCAGCAATTGCAGCCCGCAGTTTTTGGGCAAGTGCTCCAGGCAGTCGATCACCAGCGCCAGGTCAAAGCGTTGCGCGGCCAGGTTTTCGGGCAACGGGCCGGGCGCGGCGTGGGCAACCAGCGCGTCGGGGTGTGCAGCTTCAAAGGCGGCCAGTGCCGGGAAACTGCTGGCGCCGACCACGAGCAGGCGTTGTGGCGCATAACGATCAAGCAATGCCGCCAGCGCTTGCTGGGGCGTGCGTGTAGAAATACCGAGCGTCATCGAAGATCCTCACTTAGAGCGTCCAAGACTAGCCTGCGCAAGCCCCGGGGCCTAGTGGGCTGTTGCGGCTACTGTCACTTTGCTGGCGCATACCCTGAGCGCAGTCTTTACTTCGTGTTGCAACGGCCTAACGCCGACCCTCAGGAGAGACCCCGTTATGAGCATCATCAGAACAGCACTGCCTCTGGTTGTTCTTACCAGTGTATTGACGGGATGTGCCGGGTTGCAAAAAACAGACTGGCCCACCTGTGCCGCGGTCGGCGGTGTAGGCGGGGCGGCGTTGGGCGCAATCAACAGTTCCGCCTGGGCTGGGGGCGGGGCTTTGTTCGGTGCCGGTATGGCTGCGGCTTATTGCTGGGTTCACGGTGATGGCGATGCGGACGGCGACGGCGTACCGGATAGTCGCGACAAGTGCCCGGACACCCCAAGGGGCGTGAAGGTCGATGCAGTGGGCTGCCCGATCGTGGCTGTGGTTGTGGTTGAAGAAGTGGTAGTGGTCAAGGAAGAAGCCATCGTGGTACGCGATGTGAATTTTGAATTCAACTCCGCCAGGTTGACGGCTGCCGACAAGGACAAACTCAATGTGATTGCCGAGCGCCTGAAGAAACACGCCGCAAACGCTCAGCTCAAAGTGACGGGGTATACCGACAGTGTGGGCAGCGAAGCCTATAACCTGAAACTGTCCAAGGCACGGGCGCAGTCGGTGGTTGAGTACTTGATCGAGAGTGGCGTGCCGCGCAGCCAGTTTGTATCTGTCGTGGGGGCGGGCGAGTCGAACCCGGTTGCCAGCAACCAGACCCCTGAAGGTCGCGCCCTGAACCGGCGTACCGAGATTCTGATCATCCGCTAAAACACGCTCTGCGCTGCGGCGCTGCGCGGGCTTGAGCAAAAAGGCCAGGCCCGCGGTGAATCTTTTTGTAAGGGTATCTGGCGCCGTGCTCCTGCGAGCCGTTAATGTGCGTGCAAAGAACAGGCTAAAGGCGGATCTATGAAGGTGCTTTGGGGGCTGGGTAAGGCATTGACGCTGTTGTTTTGGGGGCTGGTGCTGAGCAATCTGTTACAGCCCATGATCAATCCGTTTGATGTGCTGATTAATCTCGCCGGCGAGCTGTTGCTGTTGACGCACCTGCTTGAGGTGCTGTTGTTGCGCAGTAGCCTGTCCGGCCGCCCGCATCCCTGGCGTGACCGCCTGTTGATACTCGTGCTTGGAATTTTCCACGCGCACACCCTACCTGCTTCCCACGAACGAGATGCCAGCCATGCGTAAGTTATGTTTAGTGGCGGCCTTGTGCAGCCCTGTAGTCCACGCCGAGGTGGTGTCGGTTGCAGCCAATTCGATGATGCGCTTACCGGCCAATGTCAGTGTTCTGCGTTTGGAAAAGCTCGACGTGGCTGACTACGGGACCTTGTTGATTCCGGCCGGCGTCACCCAGGTCAATATCGATCAATTGCACCTGGGGCGTGAAGCGCGCATTACCCTGGTGCCGGCAGAGCAGGGTATCGAGTTGCGGGTTGCCCGCGCCGAACTGGATGAAGGCAGCCAGATCAATGCCCGTGGTGCCACCGGAACCTTTGAAAAGCCAGCGCGGCCAGCGCGCAACCTGAGCCTGCGCATTGAGTCACTGCAAGCGCCGCAATTGTCCATCGATGCCCGTGGTGGCACCGGTGCGCCGGGTTTTGCAGGGCTTGATGGTGGCAACGGTGAAGAGCCGGGCTGTACCTGGGGTTCGGCGGGGTCCGGAGCCAATGGCGACAATGGTGGCAACGGGCAATCGGGTGCTGCGGGTGGGCAGGTGCGGGTCGAGTTGCCTCGCGACTACCCGGCCGAGCAGGTCAGTGTGCGGGTTGATGGCGGTACGGGCGGCAAGCCCGGCGAGGCCGGACGCGCTGGCGCAGGCGGTAATGCCAAGGGCTGTGTGGTGTATCGCACCGATGGCGGCAAGTCCGGCAAGCCGGGCCTGGCCGGGCAGCCGGGGGAAGCGGGTACGGCAGGTGCAGTGACTATCCAGCGGTTGTAGCTTTCTCGCTCTCTTTGTGGGAGCGGGCTTGCTCGCGATACAGGCGACGCTGTCTGATAGACAAATCGTAGTGATGCCATCGCAGGCAAGCCAGCTCCCACAGGTTCAGTGGCGCCCTCAAGGCCTGATGCTGACCTGATTCCCTGTGGGAGCGGGCTTGCTCGCGATGGTATCGACTTAGTTATCCCGGTAAACCGCAGTGCCGGCATCGCAGGCAAGCCAGCTCCCACAGGTTTCGCGGCGCCTATAGAATCCGAGCCCTGCTCAAAAAGTCGGCCGTGCCGCCGCAATCGCCACCAATACCAGCCCCACAATCAGGTTGCACCCCACCAGCCGGCGAATCCGCCCCATAACCGCCGCCCCGTCAGCCCATGCCTGGGCTTCGACTGCCTTGCGCAGCTCGGGTAACTGCAGCGATTGAATACGGATAAACAGTGCCGTCATCACGATGTACAAGCCCATCATGATCTGCACATAGCGCGGCGCCGTTTCAAAACCGTTAAAACGCATTTGCAGAAGACCCACACCGCTGATCGGCAAAATCACCACTGCGATCCATACCCAGACAAAAAAACGTTGAAACACTTCCACCCACAGCTTCAGCCGCGCCGGGCCTTCAAGGGCCGTGACAGCCGCAGGGCGCAGGATCATCCAGGCGAAAAACATGCCGCCCACCCAGATCAGGGCGGCCAGTACATGCAGGCTGTAGGCGAGGGCAAAAGCGGTCATTGGGGTACTCCGTTCGGCGCGGGATGAATTAGCGGGGTATGATAGCGGTCAATCGAACCACTGAAAATTTATCCAGCGTTTCTTGCGCCCGAAGAATCATGATTAGTAACGAACTTAAAACCCAGATCCAGGGCGCTTACTCGCGTTTTCTCGAATCCAAGAGCCTCAAGCCCCGTTACGGTCAGCGTTTGATGATCGCTGAAGTGGCCAAGGTGCTGGGTGATATCGACACCGACGAAGAGAACCACCGCAGTGGCGACCCCGCCGTGGTCGCTGTAGAAGCGGGCACCGGTACCGGCAAGACCGTGGCTTACTGCCTGGCCGCCATTCCGGTGGCCAAGGCCGCAGGTAAACGGCTGGTGGTTGCGACCGCGACAGTCGCCCTGCAGGAGCAGATCGTCTATAAGGATCTCCCTGACCTGATGCGCAACAGCGGGCTGAACTTCAGCTTTGCCCTGGCCAAGGGCCGTGGCCGCTACATGTGCCTGTCCAAACTCGACATGCTGCTGCAAGAGGGCCACGCGCAAACCGCGACGGCGCAGCTATTCGAGGAAGAAGGGTTCAAGATCGAAGTCGATGAGGCCAGCCAGAAGCTGTTTACCAGCATGATCGAAAAGCTGGCCGGCAATAAGTGGGATGGCGACCGCGACAGTTGGCCCCAGGCCCTTGAAGACCAGGACTGGGCGCGCCTGACCACCGATCACAGCCAGTGCACCAACCGTCACTGCCCCAACTTTGGTCAGTGCGCCTTCTACAAGGCCCGGGAAGGCATGAGCAAGGTGGACGTGATCGTCACCAACCACGACATGGTACTCGCCGACCTCGCATTGGGTGGTGGCGCGGTATTGCCTGACCCCCGTGACACGGTCTACGTGTTTGACGAAGGCCATCACCTGCCGGACAAGGCCATTGGCCATTTTGCCCACTACACCCGTTTGCGCTCCACCGCCGACTGGCTGGAGCAAACCGCCAAGAACCTTACCAAACTGTTGGCCCAGCACCCGTTGCCGGGCGACCTGGGACGTTTGCTGGAGCAAGTGCCGGAACTGGCCAAAGAGATCAAGGCCCAGCAACAGTTCATGTTCACTGCCTGTGAGCAGATTGCCGACTTTAAAGTCGGCGAAGAGCCCGAGGGGCGCGAGCGCCCACGGCATCGCTTTATTGGCGGCCTGATCCCCGATCACATGCGTGAAATGGGCATCGAGCTGAAAAAGGGCTTCTCGCGCCTGACCGACCTGTTTACCCGCCTGACCGAGATTCTCAAGGACGGCATGGATGGCGAGGTCAATATCGGTATCACCAGCAACCAGGCCGAGGAATGGTACCCGCTGTTTGGCAGCCTGCTGTCCCGGGCCCAGGGCAACTGGGAGCTGTGGACCGCCTTTACTGTCGAAGACCCTGAAGACAACCCGCCGATGGCGCGCTGGTTGACCCTGGCGGAAAGTGGTTCGCTGTTTGATATCGAGGTCAACGCCAGCCCCATCCTGGCAGCCGAGATGCTGCGTCGCAACTTGTGGAATGTGGCCTATGGCGTACTCGTGACCTCGGCCACCCTGACGGCACTGGGAACCTTCGACCGTTTCCGCATGCGTGCCGGCTTGCCCAAAACTGCCGTGACCGCGGTGGTGCCCAGCCCTTTCCATCATGCCGATGCCGGTGTGTTGCGGGTGCCCGACCTCAAGGCCGACCCCCGTGACGCTACGGCCCATACGGCGGCGATCATTCGTGACTTGCCCGCCCTGGTCGAAGGCTCGCGGGGCACGCTGGTGCTGTTTTCGTCGCGCAAGCAGATGCAGGACGTATTCGATGGTCTGGAGCGCGACTGGCGCAAGCAAGTGTTTATTCAGGGCAACCTGTCCAAACAGGAAACCCTCAACAAACACAAGGCACGGGTCGATGGCGGGGATTCCAGCGTGTTGTTCGGTCTGGCCAGTTTTGCCGAGGGGGTGGACTTGCCCGGTGCCTATTGCGAGCACGTGGTGATCGCCAAAATACCGTTCTCGGTACCCGATGATCCGGTCGAGGCGGCGCTGGCCGAGTGGATCGAAGCCCGGGGCGGCAACCCCTTCATGGAGATATCCGTGCCTGACGCCTCACTCAAGCTGGTACAGGCTTGCGGGCGTTTGCTGCGTACTGAACAGGATCGCGGCACCATCACCTTGCTGGATCGGCGCCTGGTCACCCAGCGCTATGGCAAGGCGATTCTGAATGCACTGCCGCCATTCAGACGCGAAATTTCTTGAGTGCGGGTCGGCGTTATCGTCGACTTTGCTGTCTATGCTTTGACTTTCACCACCTCACAGGCCGATTTTCGGCCGTTTGGGAGAACCAGATCCATATGATTCGCCGTTCGCTGTCTGCTGTTTTTGCGTTGCTGGTCACGACTCCGTTGCTGGCGGCGCCTGCTGGCCAACAAACCCTGTTCAATTTCGTTCGCCCTGCCGATGTGGTGCAAGTGGCGACTGCGGATGCGATCCTGCCGCAATACAATGCGGAGCAAACGGCAGAAGGCGAAGTGCTGCGCCGGGTCACCTTCAACCCGGCAGTGGCGCCCAGTTTGCGCCTGGCCCCGCAAACCGGTGTCTGGGACTGGTCGCAGTCCGGGATGATGACCCTGCGTATTCAGAACGCCATGAGCTGGGCGCTCACGCTGGACGTCACCGTGCAAAGCAGCAACGGTAAAACCCTGACCAGCCGTGTCGCCCTGCCTGCAGGCCCGGCGCAAACCCTGTTGTTGCCGTTGCAAGCCAACTCGCCCCACAGCCAGGGCATGCGCGCCGGTCCACCGATGCCGATGCTGGTGGATGGTCAGCGCATTCTGCTGGCCAGCAGCCAGGGTGAAATCGATTTGAGCCAGGTGGTTTCGGTGAGTCTGTCGATTCCGCAACCCAGCGCTGCGCAAAGCATCCTGCTGGAGCGCTTTGGCGTGCAGGACGGTACAGGCGTAATCAAGGCCGTGTACGGGGCGATCGTCGACGGCTACGGCCAGTCGACCCGCGCCAAATGGCCGGAGCGCGTAGCCAATGATGACCAGCTCAAGGCTGCGGCCGCCAAGGAACAGCAGCAACTCAAGGGCTGGCTGGCCGGGCGTGCAGACCAGGACAAGTACGGTGGCTGGCTGAAAGGCCCGGGGTTTGAGGCGACCGGGTTCTTTCGCACCGAAAAGCGCAATGGTCGCTGGAACCTGATTACCCCTGAAGGCCACCCTTTTTACTCGCTGGGCCTGAATGCCGTGACGGCCAACGACAGCCAGACCTATGTTGCAGGCCGCGAGTGGATGTTTACCGATTTGCCCAATGATGGCGCTCCTCTGGCCAGTTATTACGGCAAGGCGAACAACAACAGTGGCAACGCCTCGACCCAGGGGCGGGGATTTGATGCCGGGCGCTGGTACAACTTTTACGGCGCCAACCTGCAACGCATCTACGGTGAACCCTGCGTTGAGGCGAAAACGGAACCGGGTAGCTCTCCTGTCAGCCCCTGTGCGCCGCAAGTCGTTGATGCCAAGCATTGGCAAGCCCGCACTCTGGATCGTCTGCAAGCCTGGGGCTTCAACACCATCGGCAACTGGAGCGACCCCGAACTGGGCCTCCAGGATCGCGTGCCCTACACCCTGCCGCTGTCGATTGTGGGTGACTACACCAGCATCAGCACCGGTACCGACTGGTGGGGCGGCATGCCTGACCCGTTTGACCCGCGCTTTGCCATGGCCACCGAGCGCGCCGTGGCCATTGCCGCCCGCGACCATCGCGATGACCCCTGGCTGATCGGTTATTTTGCCGACAATGAACTGGCCTGGGCCGGCCCTGGTGATGAGCCGAAATCCCGTTATGCACTGGCCCTGGGCACTTTGCGCATGACCACGGATGTACCCGCCAAGCGTGCCTTCCTCAAGCAGCTGCGCGACAAGTACCGCAACCAGCAGGGCTTGTCCAAGGCCTGGGGTGTTGAAATTCCGGCGTGGGAACTGATGGAGGACCCGGGTTTCGAGGGGCCTTTGCCCAACGCCGAGCACCCGGAAATCGAGGCGGATTATCAGTATTTCCAGAAAGTTTTTGCTGACGCCTACTTCAAGACCATTTCCGACTCGCTCAAATGGCATGCCCCGAACCATTTGCTGCTCGGCGGACGTTTTGCTGTCAGCACGCCAGAAGCCGTGGCGTCCTGTGCCAGATACTGCGATGTACTGAGTTTTAACTTTTACACCCTGCAACCGCAGGACGGCTATGACTTCGGCAAACTGCGCGAACTGGACAAGCCGGTGATGATCACCGAGTTCAACTTCGGCTCCCGTGACCGTGGCCCGTTCTGGGGCGGCGTCACTGAAGTGGCCAACGAAGAGGCACGAGGCCCGGCCTACAGCAAGTTCCTCAAACAGGCGGTGGCAGAGCCGTCGATTGTTGGCGTTCACTGGTTCCAGTACCTGGACCAGCCTGTCACCGGGCGCTTGCTCGATGGTGAAAATGGCCATTTCGGCATGATCGGCATCACCGATTTGCCGTTCACCGGCTTTGTCGACAGCGTGCGCAAGGCCAACCTGCAGGCTCTCGACCAGCTGGGTCAGGAGGCCGCCAAGGCACAGGCCGAAGCCGAGAAGTCAGTTAAAGCCCCTGTTCATGAAACCGACGACGGCAGTGGCGGGCGCTCTGGCACGGGGCATGCAGGCGGCCACTCGGGCAAGGGGCACTGATATTTGCTAGCCGATAGGCGGCGATGTATTTCGTCGCCCATCAAGGGTTTCTTCCTTTTCAAATCCCACTTTAAAACTAAGGTCTTCCATTCCAACTGAATGGAGTCTTCGAAATGGAAGCGAAAGGGAAGTGTGCAAGTGGGTTCGAAGCCGTTCAGCAAGCCTTTGAGGCGATCTTTGATGATCCTCAAGAGCGTGGAGCCGGGGTCTGTGTGCAAGTGGGCGGCGAAACCGTTGTCGACTTATGGGCGGGCGTGGCGGATCTGGAGGGTAACCAGCCCTGGAATCACGACACGCTGGTCAATACCTATTGTTGCATCAAACCCTTTACTGCCATCGCGGCGCTGATGCTGGTGGAAGAGGGCAAGCTGGAGCTGGATCAGAGGGTTGCCCACTATTGGCCGGAGTTTTCCCAGGGCGGCAAGGAGCGCATCACCTTGCGCCAGGTGTTGTGCCATACCTCCGGTATCCCGGCGCTGCGATTGCCCAGTCGCACATCCATCATGTACGACTGGGATGCAATGGCCGACGTCGTGGCGGCCGAGCCCTTGTGGTGGGAGCCGGGTACCGACGTCGGCTATGGCGCTACCACCTATGGCTGGATCGTTGGCGAACTGATTCGTCGGGCGGATGGCCGTGACCCCTGTACCTTTATCCGCGAGCGGATCTCTGAGCCCAACGGCCTGGAAGTGCATATGGGCGTCGATACCGAGCAGTTCCATCGCATTGCCTTCTTCGAGCGCGCTGAAGGGCGAGTCGGCGACCAATACGCACAGGACTTACGAACTGTGATGGTCAATGAGCCCGAGCATGTGGCGACCCTTGCGTTTACCAACCCTTCCAATGCTTCCCGGCAAACAGCGGACCCGCGCTGGTGGGCTCATCGCCATCCTGGCGTTAATGGCCATGGCACTGCTCATGGCCTGGCCGGCTTTTACAGCGCGTTGCTGGGCGGGCGTCTGGTGGGGCCTGAGATGGTCGCAGAGTTCACCCGCGAGCACAGCAATGATATGGACCGCACGCTTTTGCGGCCCATGCGCTATGGCCTGGGCTGCATGATGGAGCAACCGGCGGACCCGGGAGCGTCCCATCGCATGGGGCCAAAGGCATTCGGGCATGTGGGGCTGGGCGGGCCAATCTCCTTTGCCGACCCTGAGCGGGAGGTGAGCTTCGGTTTCGTCACCACCACCATGGGCAGCCATGTGCTGATGGACCCGCGGGTGCAGAAGCTTGCGCCTTTGGTCTACGCCGCGCTGTAGACACACTCTTGGTAGCCGCTGCCGTAGGAACGAGGCTGCGTTCGGCGGCGAAGCCGTCGCGAAATCAGACCCTGCGGTATGTCAGTTATACCCGCAAGTCAGGTTTTACGACGGCTCTGTCGCCGAACGCAGCCTCGCTTCGCGAGTCAGCGGCTACAAGATTATTGCGGTGCTTGTTTTGCCTTTTTTCACAAAAAAACCACTCCCGTACTGATACTTTGCCCGCCGGTTCCACAGCGCACAAAAATTGTGCGCTCAGAGCGCTTTGCTCTGTTTCAAAATCTTACTGGTGCTGGAACAATGCACGCCTTGTAGAACCATGCTTGATCCAGGAGGTGCGGGTGCAGATTCAGGGTTTTCACGACCTTAACTTCGAAGCAGTACGCGAGGCCTTTGCCGATCTTATCAATGATCCGCAAGAGCGCGGCGCGGCGTTGTGCATCCAGATCGGTGGCGAAACCGTGCTCGACCTGTGGGCCGGTACGGCTGACAAGGACGGCGAGCAACCGTGGCACACAGACACCATCGTCAATCTGTTTTCGTGCACCAAAACCTTTACCGCTGTCACGGCATTGCAACTGGTCGAGGAGGGCAAGCTTGAGCTGGATGTGCCAGTAGCCCGTTATTGGCCTGAGTTCGCCGCTGCCGGCAAAGAGTCCATTACGTTGCGCCAGCTGCTGAGCCATCGCGCCGGTTTGCCGGCCTTGCGCGAATTGATGCCGGCCGAGGCGCTGTATGAATGGCAAACCATGGTCGATGCGCTGGCTGCAGAAGCGCCGTGGTGGACGCCGGGCGAAGGTCACGGCTATGCCGCGATCACCTATGGCTGGCTGGTGGGCGAGCTGATTCGCCGCGCCGATGGCCGCAGTGCGGGCCAGTCAATCATGGCGCGGACAGCCAGGCCGCTGGGGCTGGACTTTCATGTAGGGCTGGGCGACGAAGAGTTTTACCGGGTGGCGCATATTGCCCGCAGCAAGGGCAACATGGGGGATGCGGCGGCGCAGCGCCTGTTGAAGGCAATGATGAGTGAGCCGTCATCCATGAGTACGCGGGCATTCACCAATCCACCGTCTATTATGACCAGTACCAATAAACCCGAATGGCGCCGGATGGAACAGCCTGCGGCCAACGGGCACGGTAATGCCCGTAGCCTGGCCGGTTTTTACAGCGCCTTGCTGGACGGCAGCCTGCTTGAAGCCGAAATGCTGGAGCAACTGACCCGCGAGCATAGCGTCGGCGAGGATAAAACCTTGCGTACGCAAACCCGTTTCGGGCTGGGGTGCATGCTGGATCAGCCAACCGTGCCCAACGCGACGTTTGGCCTGGGGCCAAAAGCTTTCGGTCATCCCGGTGCGGGTGGTTCGATCGGCTTTGCCGACCCGGATCGAGAGGTAGCCTTTGGATTTGTGACCAATACCCTCGGGCCCTATGTATTGATGGACCCCAGGGCGCAAAAACTGGTTAAAGTGCTGGCTGAGTGCCTGTAAGAAGGATTTGTAGGCCATAGGTCGGAACTCGGTAGCTTTTCTGTTTTCAATACGTTTTTTATATGGGCTTATTGCCTCTTTAATTCTTAATTCATTGTGTGGATATTCAATGTCATCTAATAAGACCCTCGCTCTGGCTCTTTGCCTGGCTATTACCGGTTGCGCACAAACTCCACAGAATGATGCCGATGGTGGCCACAAATGGTGGCAGATGGGCTCGTCCGACCAGGCGTCGACTCCTGCGGATAAAACCACTGCTGCGGCCAAGCCAGCAGACAGTAAAACAACGCCACCGGTAGCCAAAGCTGCCACGGCCCCGGCGGTTGCAGCCAAAGACAGCGGCTCCAGCTGGTGGCCTTTTGGTTCTGACTCGGCCAAAAAAGACACCCCGGTTGAGAAAGAGAAGGTCGCTGCCGCCCCTGCCGCTGCTACCTCGGATAAAAACTGGTGGTGGCCGTTTGGCAGCGATGCCAAGGCCTCCAAGGCAGCGCCTGTCGGTGTGATCCCGATGCCGGACCCGAAAATCACCCAGGCCTGGCTGGACGAGTACGAACCGCGTCTGCGTATTGCAATCAAAGACACCAACCTGCAGCTGGAGCGTCGCGAGAATCTGCTGATTATCGTGGCTTCGGCTGACAGCTCGTTCAAGGCCACCCGCCCGGACTTGCTGATGCCGTCCATGCTTGGCCCGTTCACCCGGGTGGCCAAAGTGGTCGAAGGCGATCCTAAAACTGCCGTGCTGGTGCTGGGGCACGCCGACTCTTCGGGCGCAATGGCAGCCAATACCCGTCTAAGCCTGGACCGTGCCAAATCGGTGGCCGCGATCTTCCGCATGAGCGGTTTGCAAGGTAGCCGTCTGACCTTGCGTGGCATGGGTTCGGTGATGCCACGCGCAGCCAACGACAGCAACGAAGGTCGTGCCTTGAACCGTCGGGTTGAAATCCTGATGACCCCGCAAGCCACCATGGTCGCCCTGGTCAGCAAATACAGCCAGCCAGCCCTTACCCCGGCCGAACTGGTTGCGGTGCAGCCTGCGGTTGCTCCATCTGTTGCTAAAAAGAACGCAGCAGCACCGGCCAAGAAAGGCGTCGTAGCCAAAAAAGCGGCACCGGCCAAAAAAGCGGCCAAGCCAGCACCCGCCAAAAAGCCGGTTGTAGCTAAAGCCAAAGCAGCTGCGGACAAGAAAGTTGCCGCCAATGATCAGGCCAAGAACTGACTGATTGAAGGAAGGATTGGGGCATGACTCAAGCACTGGCGGATATGCGACGTGACTACACCCGTGACGGGCTGGCCGAGGCTCAGGCCCCGCTCGAGCCTTTCGCGCTGTTTCATCAGTGGTTCGGCGATGCGGTGAAAACCGAGCAGCCACCGGTCGAGGCCAATGCCATGACTCTGGCCACGGTGGACGCCGAAGGGCGCCCGCATTGTCGGGTACTGTTGCTCAAGGGGCTGGATGAACAGGGTTTTACCTTTTTCACCAACTACACCAGTGCCAAGGGCCAGCAACTGGCCGAGCGTCCGTTTGCGGCCATGACCTTTTTCTGGCCAACCCTTGAGCGTCAGGTACGCATCGAGGGGCGGGTGGTCAAGGTCACTGCGCAAGAGTCCGATGCCTACTATCAGGTTCGCCCTCTGGGCAGCCGGATAGGGGCCTGGGCCTCGCCGCAAAGCCAGGTGATTGCTGATCGCGATGAATTGGTCGAGCTGCTCAAGGCCACCGAGGCGCGTTTCAGTGACAGCCAGCCTCATTGCCCTGAACACTGGGGCGGCTATCGCTTGCTGCCCGAGCGCATCGAGTTCTGGCAGGGACGCCCGAGTCGTCTGCACGATCGCCTCAATTATCGGCGTGAGGGTGCAGACTGGCTCCGCGAGCGCCTGGCACCCTGAATGCACAATCCGCAACGAGCGCGCGCAATGCAAATCGGCTATTCCGCGCTACTCTTTGCGAAGTTTTGAGGTCGCAAACAGCGCTGTTTTTACTGTACAAACGCTGAATAAAGCTTTTTTATCCGCGCTGTACCGTGACAGGTCAGCGGCTGCGGAGTTTAATGAATCCCTGTTATTTTGGAGTTGATCCCATGCGTAAGTCCGTTCTGTTGGTTGCAGCATTCTCTACCATGACTGTCTTGTTGGGCGGCTGCACATCGAGCTTGACCGGCGACACCTACTCGCGTGACGAAGCTCGACGTGTACAGACCGTTCGCATGGGCACCATCGTTGCCCTGCGTCCTGTGCAAATTGAAGGCACCAAGACCCCGATCGGCGCTGCGACCGGCGCTATCGTGGGCGGTGTAGGCGGCAGCGCCATCGGCGGCGGCCGTGGCAGCATCGTCACCGCAGTCATCGGTGCAGTAGCCGGTGGCCTGCTGGGTTCGGCAGCCGAGTCGGGCCTGACCAAGACCCAGGGTGTGGAAATCACCGTGCGTGAAGACGACGGCAGCACCCGCGCCTACGTTCAGCAGGTTGAGCCTAACCAGGTGTTCCGTACCGGTGAGCGCGTGCGCATCATGACCGTTGACGGTACCAGCCGCGTTACCCAGTAAAACGGGTTGCAGCGCTAAAACAAAACCCCGGCCAGTGTGAACTGGCCGGGGTTTTTTTATGCCTGCAAAACTGCTCAAGACGAGTGTCTGAACGCCTGATCGGCCCCTGACAGCGTTATGGCGATATGGTCCAGCAAGCGTTCTGCCGTGTACTTGGGCATGCAGCTGAACGCCAGTACCACTGCCAGCCCCAGTGTCAGAGCGGGCCGCGGGATGTGACTGACGTTGTACTGCTTGAGGTTGAATACAAACACACTGGCGGCGACCGAGCCTATCAGGGCTCCGGCGATGGCTTCCGGCAACGGGTGGATGGTGTGGGCGACATAATTGATCGCGAACCACCAGGTCGCCAGCAACCCTGCCCCGAGCGCAGGCCAGCGGAAGCGCGGATCAAGCTGCTGGCACAGCAGGTTGAGCAGCACGGTGAACACCAGGCAAGCATTCATGGCGTGACCGCTGAACACGGCAATGCCCAGGTCATGCAGGCCAATGCCCCAGCCTTTGAACAGTATCTTGCTGGCACCCACCACCAGATAGGCAGTCACCAGCACGCCCAACCACAAGAAAGCGATTTTTCTGGACGCGCCCACCCACAACCAGGCAGCAATCACCAGCGCAGCCGGGAACATCACTGTGATGCCGGCGTATTGCACAATCTGCATTTTATCGACCACGTTTCTCTCTTTTGGCTGCTCACTTGAGCGAACTGTGCCTCTGTGGGAGCGAGCCTGCTCGCGAGGCTCTGAAACCTTGGCGAGCAGGGGCACACGGACCTAAGTGAACAATATTGGGGTTACGCCACCGGCTGTTTACGGCTAAAGAACAGCGTAACGCCATAGCCGATCAGTGCGGCGAGGATAGAGCCGGTGAGGATGCCCATACGGTCCATGCCTACATAATCGCTGCCTGCGACGAACGCCAGCGAGCCCACAAACAGGCTCATGGTGAAGCCGATGCCGCACAAGATGGCGACGCCAAACACCTGGCCCCAGTTGGCGCCGGCGGGCAAGGCGGCCATGCCGGTCTTGATGGCGATCCAGGTCAGGCCGAACACACCAAGGGTTTTGCCGATCAGCAAGCCTGCGGCAATGCCCATAGGCACATGGCTGACAAAGCTGTGCAGGCTGACCCCCGCCAGTGATACACCCGCATTGGCGAATGCAAACAACGGCAGAATCGCGTAAGCCACCCAGGGATGCAGGGCATGCTCGATGCTCATCAACGGTGACGTTTCGGAATTTTTGGTGCGCAGCGGAATGCAGAATGCCAGCGTCACCCCAGCCAGGGTGGCATGCACACCGCTTTTGAGTACGCACACCCAGAGGATCAGGCCGACGATCATATAAGGCGCGACCTTGATCACCCCCATGCGGTTCATGGCAATCAGCACAATCAGGCACGCTGCAGCCAGCAGCAGGGACATACCTGACAGTTCGCTGGAGTAGAACACCGCAATCACGATGATGGCCCCCAGATCGTCGATGATCGCCAGGGTCATCAGAAACAGCTTCAGGGACACCGGTACACGTTTGCCGAGCAGGGCCAGTACGCCGAGGGCGAAGGCGATGTCGGTGGCCATGGGGATGGCCCAGCCGCCGAGTGCGTCAGGGTAATCCTTGTTGATAAACCAGTAGATCAGCGCCGGTACCACCATGCCGCCGATTGCCGCCGCGCCGGGCAGAACCACCTGTGAGGGCTTGGACAGCTGGCCTTCGAGCAACTCGCGTTTGACCTCAAGGCCGATCAGCAGAAAGAACAATGCCATCAGGCCATCGTTGATCCACAGCAGCGAAGGCTTGGCAATTTGCAGGGCGCCGATTTGCACCGCTACCGGCACGTCCAGAAAGGCCGTGTAGTAATGGGAAAGCGGTGAGTTATTGACGATCAGAGCCAGAGCGGCCGCGGCAATCAACAGCAGACCGCTGGCAGCTTCCAACTGAAAGAAACGAGTGAAAGTGCTACGCAGAGGCAAGGTCGCTCTCCATCAATTAGGTAAAAGGTGCGACACCCTAACCCGTGGGGTTAGTGGTTAAAACAAAAACTATATTCTTTTTTGTTATAAGCACGGACGTGCTCCCACACCGCTCAAGAGCCTAGCAGTTGTGTATCAAATTGAGTCTGTTTTGTGCCTGAGGAGGCTATCGGGAATAGGCTGGTTTCCGCCGGTTTTTCAGCAAGAATCCAGCCTGAAGAAGGAAAAGTCGGTGACTGTGTGGGAGCGGGCTTGCTCGCGATACAGGCACTGCGGTCTGTCTGGCAGACCGAGGTGAATGCATCGCGAGCAAGCCCGCTCCCACATGTCAGGGGTACAGCTTCTACCGGGTCAAAACCTAGGCTTCGATACCCAGAATGTCGCGTGCTACAGCTTCGGCAATACGGATACCGTCGACACCTGCCGACAGAATCCCGCCAGCGTAGCCAGCGCCTTCGCCCGCCGGGAACAAGCCCTTGACGTTAAGGCTCTGCATCGACGCATCACGGGTCATGCGCAGCGGCGACGAGGTACGGGTTTCGATGCCGGTGAGAATGGCGTCATGCATCGAGAAGCCCTTGATCTGCTTCTCGAATGCCGGCAGCGCTTCACGGATGGCTTCAATGGCGAAGTCCGGCAAGGCCAGGGCCAAGTCACCCAAAGACACGCCTGGCTTATAGGAGGGCTCGACGCTGCCCAGGGCCGTGGACGGCTTGCCCGCAATAAAGTCACCCACCAGCTGCGCCGGGGCTTCGTAGTTGCTGCCACCCAGTACATAGGCGTGGGATTCGAGGCGCTCTTGCAGCTCGATGCCGGCCAACGGACCACCCGGGTAGTCTTCCGGGGTAATGCCGACCACGATGCCCGAGTTGGCATTGCGTTCGTTACGCGAATACTGGCTCATGCCATTGGTCACAACACGGCCCGGTTCGCTGGTCGCCGCAACCACGGTGCCACCTGGGCACATGCAGAAGCTGTACACCGAACGACCGTTTTTGGCGTGGTGCACCAGTTTGTAATCGGCAGCACCCAGCTTCGGGTGGCCGGCATACTTGCCCAGACGCGCACTGTCGATCAGTGACTGCGGGTGCTCGATACGGAAACCTACCGAGAACGGCTTGGCTTCCATATACACGCCGCGATCATGGAGCATGCGGAAGGTGTCACGGGCGCTATGGCCCAGCGCCATGATCACGTGGCGCGAATTCAGTTGCTCGCCATCGGCCAGCACCACACCGGTCAGTTGACCGTTTTCGATCAGCACATCTGTCACGCGTTGTTGAAAACGCACTTCGCCGCCCAGCGCGATGATCTGCTGGCGCATGTTTTCCACCACGCCGGTCAGACGGAAGGTACCGATATGTGGCTTGCTGACATAGAGGATCTCGTCCGGCGCGCCAGCCTTGACGAACTCGTGCAGCACCTTGCGGCCGTGGTGTTTCGGGTCCTTGATCTGGCTGTAGAGCTTGCCGTCCGAAAAGGTGCCTGCGCCGCCTTCGCCGAACTGCACATTGGACTCGGGGTTGAGCACGTTTTTACGCCACAGGCCCCAGGTGTCCTTGGTGCGCTGGCGCACTTCGGTACCGCGTTCCAGAATGATCGGCTTGAAGCCCATTTGCGCCAGCAGCAGCCCGGCGAAGATCCCGCAGGGGCCAAAGCCGACCACAATCGGGCGCTCGCTCAGATCCTGCGGGGCCTGACCGACCACTTTGTAGCTGACGTCCGGTGCTGGATTGACGTTACGGTCGTCGGCGAACTTGATCAGCAACGGCGCTTCATCGCGTACGCTCAGATCGATGGTGTAGATAAAGCACAGTTCGGACGATTTTTTACGCGCATCGTAGCTGCGCTTGAACAAGGTGAAATCGACCAGGTCATCGCTTTCGATGCCCAGGCGCTGCAGGATGGCAGGGCGCAGGTCTTCATCGGGATGATCGATTGGCAGCTTGAGTTCGGTGATTCGTAACATGACAGTGTCCAGTATCGGGGGGCCAGGTAAACCCTGGCAGAACCGGCAATTGTAAGCTGCTTCGAGGCAATTTGCGGCAACAGTTATCGGTTAGTCGTTACGCGCGCCACCAAAATAGCCGCAACCGCGCTGGACTTGACCGTTGATGCGCAACTCGGCACCCAGGTGTTGCACGCTGCCATTGGCACTGTCGGTGCAGCGTTGCGGGGCAACCCACAGCTCGATGTGTTGATTGTTGGCTTCGGTGGACAGGGAGAAACGGCCCTCGCCGACCTGTTCTTCAACAAAAGGCAACGCCAGGTCCGGCTGGCCTTCGCGCTTGAGCACCATACCCTTGCCGCCGGCTTGCACTTCCCAGGCCGGGCCATTGCCGTTGGCGTGTACGGTCAGTTGCTTGAAGTTCCGATCCTGGCAGGCACTGCTGTTGCGTTCCAGGCGGTAGAGCTGTTGCACCTGTACTTCACCGTCAGTTCCGGGGGTTTTACTGGCGATAAAATTGCCGCGTATATCGGCGAACAATTGGCCCGGTTTATTGGGCATGTCAGTAGCGTCCTGCACCAGAGTGGTGTTGGCACTGTCGCGCACCGCATGGCGTTGCTGGCCGACGCACGGTTGGAAAATCAGTTGGTCATTGGCACTGACCAGCTCGCCTTGCAGGCGTGTCTGGCCTGCGGTGGTGTCGGCAGGTTTGCTGCTGAACATCTGGCAGCCGGCAAACACAGGCACCAAGGCGAACAAAACTAAGGAACGGGCAACACGCATCATGGGGACTCCTGAAGGGTGCCGCCACGTTACTCAGCCTCGCGATGCATCACAAGGGGGCTGGCCCGATTGATGTGGGAGCGGGATTGCTCGCGATGCAGACGGTGCGGTCTGTCAGTTAAACCGCAGTGTTGCCATTGCGAGCAAGCTCGCTCCCACAGGTTCTTGCGCAATTCATACATTTTGAAGCAGAACGGTAGGTGGGCTCAGCCCACGATAAAGGTTTGCCCGGTTTGCAGGCCTTCCACGCTTTTGGCGTAGGCCAGGGCTACATCTGCGCCTGCCACGGGCTTGAAGCCACGGAAGTAGGGCGCGTACTTACCCATCGCTTCTTCCAGAACCGTAGGGCTTACCGAGTTGACCCGCAACCCGCGCGGCAGTTCGATGGCCGCCGCTTTGACGAAGCCGTCGAGTGCTGCGTTGACCAGTGCCGCCGAGCTGCCGGTGCGAATCGGTTCGCGGTTGATCACACCGCTGGTGAAAGTGAACGATGCGCCATCGTTGGCAAACTCGCGGCCGATCAACAGCAGGTTGACCTGGCCCATCAACTTGTCCTGCAAGCCCAGGGCGAAGTCACTTTCGCTCATATCGCCCAGTGCGGCGAACTTGACGTTACCTGCTGCACAAATCAACGCATCGAAGCGCCCGGTTTGTTCAAAGAGCTTGCGGATCGAGGCACTGTCGCTGATATCGACCTGATAATCGCCGCTTTTTCGCCCTATTTCGACGATCTCATGGCGTGGCGACAGCTCGCGGTGAATGGCCGAACCAATGGTGCCGTGAGCGCCGATCAACAGGATTTTCATGGTGTGTGCCTTTATGGATGAGGTGAGTGCTTAGTCTAGTAGTGGTTTTTTGGCGCGATAAGCGCACTAATAGGCAACCTTTGGTTTTCATATGGAAACAATCCATGAGTGAAATGGATGACCTCGCGGCGTTCGCGGTATTGATCGATGCCGGAAGCTTCACCCTGGCCGCCCAGCAGCTGGGCTGCAGCAAGGGCCAGTTGTCCAAGCGCATCAGCCAGCTGGAGGCGCAGTTTTCGGTGGTGTTGCTGCATCGCACCACCAGGCGCTTGAGCCTTACGGCTGCTGGCGCGGCGCTACTGCCACAAGCCCAGGCGCTGGTGGTGCAAGTGGAGCGGGCACGTCAGGCGCTTGCCCGGCTAAAGGATGATATTGCAGGCCCGGTACGCATGACCGTGCCCGTATCTTTGGGCGAGACCTTCTTTGATTCGCTGTTGCTGGAGTTTTCCCGCGAATACCCGCAAGTGCAGATCGAGCTGGAACTCAACAACAGCTACCGGGAAATGGCGCGGGAGGGGTTTGACCTGGCGATCCGCTCGCAGGTTGCCAGCCATGAGCGGCTGGTGGCCAAGCGGGTGCTCAACTGGCATGAGATCACCTGCGCCAGCCCGGCCTACCTTGAGCAATACGGCGAGCCGGCTACCCCGCAACAACTGGCCGAGCATCGCTGCCTGCTTAACAGTCACTACAGCGGTCGCGAGGAATGGCAGTACCACTGTCAGCATGAACTGCATCGAGTACGGGTCTCAGGGCCGTTTGCCAGCAATCACTACAGCCTGCTGAAAAAGGCTGCCGTGATCGGTGCCGGCATCGCCCGCTTGCCGTCGTATATGCTTGGCAGCGAGCTGGCTGATGGGCGCCTGTGCAGATTGCTGCGAGATTATCAAACGCGCAGCAACCCCATGTATCTGGTACACCCTTATCAGGGCGGCTTGCCCAGGCGTACGCAGGTATTGGCGGATTACCTTGTGGGCTGGTTTCAGCGCAGTGGTGAGGCCATTGACGCGGGGTAACGAAAACGTCTGGCGATCAGATGATCAATCGACAAGGCTCCGGGGCCTCTGGCCATCAGGTACAACAAAATCGCGATCCATGTCCCATGAGTGGGGTAGGCGTCCGGGTAAACAAATAACTGAATGGTCAGCGTCATCCCCAGCAGTGCCAGTGCTGAGAAACGGGTGGCAAGCCCCAGCAGGATCAGCAGCGGGAAGAAGTGTTCACTTAAGGCTGCTGCGTACGCGGCTAGTTCCGGGGGGAGCAGCGGGAGTTTGTACTCCGTACTGAACAAGTACACCGCAGCGTCTGCCAAGTGGGGTGCATTGAGTTGGAAAGTGCCGTCCACCAGATCTATAGCCAGGCCTTCGACTTTGGTCTGGCCGGACTTCCAGAACACTGCCGCGATAGAAAACCGTGCGACAAAGGCGATCAGCGTGTGGGGGATGCGTTGCATCAGTCCGATCAAACGTCGTACCTGGCATCTGGGCGTTGCATTGGGGTTCATGGCGAAACCTCTGCGGTGGGGTGTAGGCCGGTGATGGCGTCATGGGTGATCAGCAGCGCCAGGGCCTGACCCAGATCAAATTCAGGGTCGGCCTCCAGGGCCAGGCAAGCGGCCAGTTCCAGGGTACGGCCTTCGTTGAGCCCATTTACGAACGCTGCACACCCGCAGCCGACCGCGAACACTTCCACCCGTAATCCGTTGCGTAGCACCACGGCGCTTTGTGGCTGGTGGGGGTCAAGGCCCTGGATTTGGCCCTGGGGTTGATGTGCGGTCCATAGAGCGGCTATGGCGTAGGGTGAATCCAGGCTTGCGACGCCAGGATGCAGTTGCAGGCACAACTGGCCCAGGCTATCGGGGTTGTTGAGTGCGCGGATCAATAAGTGCGGGTCCACCGGGCAGGCGTCTGCGGCGTGAAAGGCCTGGACGCACAAACGTTCCAGGCGTGCGACATCCGCCAGGTAAGGCACAGTGCAGGCGGGTGCGAAACCCTCGATAAAATCTGCGAACTGGGCGCCATAGGTGCTCATTACAGGGCTTTTTGGCGGGAACTCCAGAATAAAATCCTGTGCCATTACCTGAAAAAAATCGAAGCCAACCAACTGCGATACGACCGGATAGCTGGTGGCCAGTGCGTTGATCAGGCCACTGTGGACATTGTTGCGATAAATCGCAAAACGACGCTCAATGTCGCCGTTATGGCAGGAAATACCTTGCGGGTAAGGCGTATCTGCATCGAGCAGCGCTGCGCTGAAAGCCTCTTGCATATTCATGGTCGCACCTGTGCGCCGCTCAAGTAATGCTCGGCAAGCCGCGCTTCCTTGACGAGTTCGGCGAGTGCAGGCAGATGGTTGTCGCGCTCGATCAGGGTGGCCATCGGGCCCGTTAGTTCCAGTGCTTGCCGGTACAGCGTCCACACGGCCTGATCGACGGGGGATCCGTGATTATCGATAAGCAGGCGTTCGCCAAGGCTGTCGGTTTCTTCGGCAAAACCTGCCAGATGAATCTCTTTAACAGCCCGCAGCGGCAATGCATTGAGATAGGCCAGGGGATCACGGGCGTGGTTGATGCAGGACACGTACAGATTGTTAACGTCCAGCAAGAGGCCACAACCACTGCGGGTGATGACTTCGTGGATAAAGTCGGCCTCGTCGAAATGGGCCTCGTCGAACTCAATATAGGTAGCGGGGTTTTCCAGCAGGATCTGGCGCTGCAACAGGTTCTGGACCTGATCAATGTGCGCGCATACCCGTGTCAGCGTGGCGGTGTCATAACGCAAAGGCAGCAGGTCATTTAAAAAATAAGGCCCATGGGAAGACCATGCCAGATGTTCGGAAAACATCTGGGGCCGGTAGCGGTCGAGCAATATGCTCAAGCGTTGCAAATGTTCGGGATTGAGCGGGCTCAGGCCCCCGATCGACAGGCCGACGCCGTGAATCGACAGGGGATACTGTTCGCAAATCAGGCTCAGGTAGTGGTGGAACGGGCCTCCGGCGACCATGTAGTTTTCGGCGTGTACTTCAAAGAACCCGACCTCAGGCCGGGTGGCGAGTACATCCTGGAAATGTTCGGCCTTGAGCCCCAGCCCCGCACGTGGCGGGAGCTGGAGCGCACGAGGCGCGATGAGCGAAGCAAGCGGGCTGTGCATCATCAGCACTCAGTGTGCGAATCAGGATTTGGCTTTGTAGGCAGCCATTTGGCCAAAGCCGGTAGGCGAGGTGCTGCTGGAGGTGGTTTCGCAGGTGCCTTTTGGTACGAGTTTCCAGGCATTGGCCTGATGGTCTACCTTGGCGGTTCCTGCGCAGGTAGTGCCTGCACCTGCGGCGCAATCGTTATGGCCTTTCATGGCAACCCCGAAGCACTTTTCCATATCGCCAGCAGCCTGAGCGGGAAGGGCAGCGATACTCAGGGCAGAACCCAGCGCAAGTGCCAAAGCAGCGGCGGACAGGGTGCGGGTAGTTTTGTTGTTCATGGTGACTCTCCAGATCCCGGTAGCGATTGCTGCCGGCTTACCTGACTAGAGAGACGAGGGCGGGAGTTGTTACAGCCGTTCTGAATTATTTTTATGTAGCCGATCGCAGCCTTTGTTCCTCGTCAGCGGCTACAGGAAAGAACGGAAACTATGGGAGCGAGCCTGCTCGCGAACGACCTTCGCGAGCAGGCTCGCTCCCACAAAAGAGTATCTACAGCTTATGTGTCGTTTAACAAAAAACGGCCCCGAAGGGCCGTTTTGTGTCGCAGGCAGCGTTAGCCACCCAGGTAGGCGTCACGAACTTTTGGATCGTTGAGCAGTTGCTCGCCGGTGCCTTGCATCACCACCCGGCCGTTTTCCAGCACGTAGGCGCGATCAGCGATTTTTAGCGCCTGGTTGGCGTTTTGCTCCACCAGAAACACCGTCACACCCTCATCACGCAGCTGTTCGATGATGTCGAAAATCTGCTGAATGATGATCGGTGCCAATCCCAGCGATGGTTCATCAAGCAGCAACAGCTTGGGCTTGCTCATCAGCGCACGGCCAATGGCGAGCATTTGCTGCTCACCACCGGACATGGTGCCACCCCGTTGCGTGAAACGTTCTTTCAGGCGCGGGAACAAGTGCAGAACCTTGTCCATTTGCTCCTCGTATTCCCGTTTCTCGGTGAAGAACCCGCCCATGGCCAGGTTCTCCTCCACAGTCAAACGAGCAAATACCCGACGCCCTTCAGGTACAACGGCGATGCTTTTACGCATGATCTGCGCCGAGCTCAATCCCACCAGCTCTTCGCCCAGGTAACGGATGCTGCCGCTATGGGCTTGAGGTGAACCGCACAGGGTCATCATCAAGGTCGATTTGCCAGCACCGTTGGCGCCGATCAGGGTGACGATTTCGCCCTGGCGTACCTCGACGTTGACGCTGTGCAGGGCCTGGATCTTGCCGTAAAAGGTCGAAACGTTTTCGAATTGCAGCATTTTACGCTTCCCCCAAATAGGCTTTGATCACTTCAGGGTTGTCACGGATCTGTTCCGGCGTCCCGTCAGCCAAAGGCGTGCCCTGGTTGATCACCACGATATGGTCGGAAATGCTCATGACCAGTTTCATGTCGTGCTCGATCAACAGTACGGTGGCGTTGTGCTCATTGCGCAACACGCTGATCAGGGCCTTGAGGTCTTCGGTTTCCTTGGGGTTCAGGCCCGCTGCCGGTTCGTCGAGCATGAGGATGCGCGGGCGCGTCATCATGCAACGGGCGATTTCCAGGCGGCGTTGCTGGCCGTAGGCCAGGGTGCCTGCCGGGCGATTGGCGAACTCGGTCAGGTTGACCTTGTCCAGCCAGTACGCGGCGTAGTCCAGGGCATCACGTTCGCTTTTGCGAAATGACGGGGTCTTGAACAGGCCAGACAGGAAGTTGGTGTTGAGGTGCCGATGCTGGGCAATCAACAGGTTCTCAACCGCGGTCATGTCCTTGAACAGGCGCACGTTCTGGAAGGTGCGGACCACGCCCTTGCGCGCAATTTCATGGCCCGGCAAGCCTTCAATCGACTCGCCATCGAGGACGATGCTGCCCGCAGAGGGTTTGTAAAAACCGGTCAGGCAGTTGAATACGGTGGTCTTGCCGGCACCGTTAGGGCCGATCATTGACACCACCTGTTTCTCCTTGACGGTCAGGGCTACGCCGTTCACCGCCAACAAGCCGCCAAAGCGCATGCTCAGGCCGCTGACTTTCAGTAACTCGCGGCTCATTTTCGCAGCTCCAGGTGAGGACGTTGCATGGGCAGCAGACCTTGTGGACGCCAGATCATCATCAGCACCATCAGGGCTCCGAACAGCAACATCCGGTATTCGCTGAATTCACGCATCATTTCCGGCAACAGGATCATCACCACGGCGGCCAGGATGACCCCCAGTTGCGAGCCCATGCCGCCCAGTACCACGATGGCCAGAATGATCGCCGACTCAAGGAAAGTGAACGACTCTGGCGTTACCAGGCCCTGACGTGCGGCAAAGAAACTGCCGGCAAAACCCGCAAAGGTAGCACCCAGGGTGAAGGCCGAAAGCTTGATCACGGTCGGATTCAGGCCCAGGGCACGGCAGGCGATTTCGTCTTCACGCAAGGCTTCCCAGGCGCGGCCGATTGGCATGCGCAGCAGGCGGTTGATGACGAACAACACCAGCAGTACCAGCACCAGCGCGATCAGGTAGAGGAAAATCACCTTGTTGATCGAGTTGTAGGCGATACCGAAGTACTCGTGAAAGGTCTGCATGCCCTCGGCGGCGGTTCTGTCGAAGCTAAGCCCGAACAGGGTCGGTTTTGGAATGTTGCTGATACCGTTTGGCCCGCCGGTGAGATCGGTCAGGTTACGCAGGAACAGGCGGATGATTTCACCGAAGCCCAGGGTCACGATGGCCAGATAGTCACCGCGCAAACGCAACACCGGGAAACCGAGCAGGAAGCCAAAGGTGGCCGCCATCAATCCCGCCAGAGGCAGGCAGATCCAGAAGCTCAGCCCGAAATAATGCGCGAGCAGGGCATAGGTATAGGCGCCTACGGCATAAAAGCCGACATAACCGAGGTCAAGCAGGCCAGCCAGGCCTACCACGATGTTCAGGCCCAGGCCGAGCATCACGTAGATCAGGATCAGTGTGGCGATATCCACTGCACCACGAGAGCCGTAGAACGGCCAGATCAATGCCACAACGACCAGGCCCAGAATGATCCAGCGTTGAGTGCTGGGCAGGGTCAGGAAGTTGGTGGCCCTGGTGGGCACTTTCGGCAGGCTGGGGGAGTTTTTCCAGGCTGTGGTCAGTTGCTGGTTGAACAACACGCGCACAAACATCAGCAAGGAGCAGATCGCGATCACGCTCAGGGTAAAGGTGCTGGTGTTGTGAACTTCGATGTTGATCCCGACGATAGTCAGTTTCAGACCGAGTACCGGGTAGGCTACGGCCCAGACCAACAGGGCGCTGAAGAGCGCCGACTTAAGATTCCTAGTCATACTTTTTCAATCTCCGGACGTCCCAGGATGCCGGTCGGACGGAACAGCAACACCAGTACCAGCAAGCCAAAAGCCACAACGTCTTTGTACTGGTCGCCGAAAATATCGGCACCAAAGGCTTCAGCCACACCCAGTACCAGGCCACCGAGCATCGCCCCGGGAATGCTGCCAATGCCGCCCAATACCGCAGCGGTAAAGGCTTTAAGGCCTACCAGGAAACCCGCGTTGGGGTTGATCACGCCGTATTGCACGCTGATCAGCACCGCAGCGACAGCGGCCAGGGCAGCACCGATCACGAAGGTCAGCGCAATGACGTTGTTGGTGTTGATACCCAACAGGTTGGCCATCTTCATGTCTTCGGCGCAGGCGCGGCAGGCGCGGCCCATGCGGGAGCGGGAGATGAACAGGGTGAGGCCGAGCATGGCCAGGAAAGTGACAACGAAAACCACGATTTGCATGTAGGAGACGATAACTTCGCTGGCGCCTCCAGGACCAAAGGTGAAGCCGCCGGGGATCAGGTTGGGGATCGATTTGTCTTTTGAATCTTGTGCCAGTAGCACGGTGTTTTGCAGGAAGATCGACATGCCGATAGCGGAAATCAGCGGGATCAGGCGATTACTGCCACGCAATGGACGGTAGGCAACCCGTTCGATGCTGTAGCCGTAGGCGCTGGTGACCACGATGCTGGCGATAAACGCGGCAGTCAGCAGTAGCGGCACGCTGTCCAGACCCATCATGGTCAGGCCGGCGATGGCGATAAACGCAATATAGGAACCAATCATGTACACCTCGCCGTGGGCGAAGTTGATCATTCCAATAATGCCGTAAACCATCGTATAGCCGATGGCGATCAGGGCATAGGTGCTGCCAACGTTGAGGCCGTTAACCAGCATTTGGAAGAAGTGATAGATGTCAGGCATTACAAAGCTCCTAAAAACCTGAGACGCATTTCACTGGTGGAGTCATTTTCCGGCCCGGGCCGTATGGGTTTTCACCCACTTGGAGCACAGGTCTTCTGCCAGCGAACCGCTGGTGACGGTTTTAAAGATTTTCAGGTGGGCGGGCATCCGGATCACGAAAGCGCGGCCCCATTTCCATAAGACGCAGGCCTGTAAAACAAAACCCACCGCTTGAGCAGTGGGCTTGGTTTTCAGGTCAGGAATCGACCCTTACTGAGGGCTTACTTCAGTTTTAGGCTTGCCGAAGTGCCATTCGTAAACTACGAATTTGAAATCTTCCACGTCACCTTTAGCGTCAAACTTCAGGTTGCCGGTAGGCGTTTTGAACGTACCTTTGTGGATGGCTTCTGCGACTTTGGCCGGGTCTTCGCTTTTCGCCTGCTCGATACCACCGGCAATCACTTCAACTGCGGCGTAGGCCGGGAATACGAATGGGCCGGTAGGGTCCTGCTTTTTGGCGGCAAATGCGTCAACCAGTGCCTTGTTTTCAGGATCGGCGTCGAATGCTTTTGGCAGGGTGACCAGCAGGCCTTCGGAAGCGCCCTGGGCGATTTGCGAGATGGACTCGTTGCCCACACCTTCAGGGCCCATGAACTTGGCGTTCAGGCCTTTCTCTTGGGCCTGACGCAGGATCAGACCCAGCTCAGGGTGGTAGCCGCCGTAGTAGACAAAGTCGACGTTGGCTTGCTTGAGTTTGGCGATTACAGAGGAATAGTCTTTTTCACCAGCGTTGACGCCTTCAAAGACAGCAACCTTGATGCCTTTGTCTTCGAGGGTCTTTTTAACGGCACTGGCGATGCCTTCACCGTATTGTTGTTTGTCGTGCAATACCGCAACAACCTTGGGCTTGACGTGATCCGCGATGTAATTACCGGCGGCAGGGCCCTGGGCGCTGTCCAGACCGATGGTGCGGAAGATCATCTTGTAGCCACGAGCGGTGATTTCCGGGCCGGTGGCAGCCGGGGTAATCATGATGATGCCTTCGTCTTCGTAAATGTCCGAAGCAGGCTGAGTGGAGCTGGAGCACAGGTGCCCGACTACATACTTGATACCGTCGTTGACCACTTTGTTGGCCACGGCAACCGCTTGTTTCGGGTCGCAGGCGTCATCGTAGTCAACCGCTTCAAGTTTTTTGCCATCAACGCCGCCCTTGGCGTTGATTTGTTCGATGGCCATTTTTGCGCCAGCAAACTGCATGTCGCCGTACTGAGTCAGAGGCCCGGTTTTAGGGCCGGCAATACCGATCTTGATGGTGTCTGCGGCAAATGAATGGCTGGCGAACCCGGCCAAAACCATAGCGGCAAACAGTTTAGTAATCTGCTTCGTAGCCATCTTTATTGGTGCTCCACTCTTCTGTTGTAATTTTTATAGTCCTGGAAGCCAAGGCAGCCGGACCGGGTCTTCGTGTAGCGAAATTCCCGGTCAATCCCCCCTGCAACTGTACCGGTACAGTGTAGAGCCCCGGTTCAGCGCTTGAATAGCGTACTGGCGAGGGAAAGAGCAAGAAATGTCGCTTAAATGCAAGAAAGAGACAGAATGGCGGCGGATTAGGCTGTTGATAGTTATCATAATGTTGCCACATCAACGCTGCAGTCCTTTGCGCTCTACTCTTTCCACGTTCCTTTACCTGAAAAACCGGGTTTTTCTACCGGGTGTGCGGCGTTATCATTGCGCCGATTTTTTTCCCCGGTGAAACCCATGAACCAAGAACCTAGCACCCTCTATGCCAAGCTGCTTGGCGAGACCTCAACTATTGAATGGAAAGCCCTGCAGCCCTTCTTCGCCAAAGGTGATTTGCTGTGGGTCGAGCCAGGTCTGGACTTGATCGAAGCGGCGCAGGCCGTGACTCAGGATGATGCAGAGAAAGTCGCGGCCTGGATGGCATCCGGGCTGCTTGGCAAGATGACTGAGGCGCAGGCGCTAGACGTTCTTGAGCGCGACCCGCAGCTATGGGCAGTGGTAGTTTCACCTTGGGTGATGGTCCAGGAAAGGGCGCAAAAATAACTCTGCGCACCAAACCGGCGCATTTGTTTGCGCTGCTGTGAAGAGCCCGGAGTGTGTAGCTCAGTAACCCGTCTTCACGTAGTGGCAATATGCCGTAGAGAAACGCCACAGTCGCAACTGTGGCGTTTTTTTGTGCCTGCGTTCTGGCTGTACCGCTATTGGCCGGTGAGCACAAAGGTCGCGTGATCGGGAGCGGGCACAGGGCGCTTGTCGAGTTGTTGAAGAATCTCTGGCAGCGCCTCGAAGGGCACGGGGCGGCTGAGCAGATAGCCCTGGATAAAGTCGCAACCGAACTGGTTGAGAAATTCGAACTGCTGGAGGGTTTCAACCCCTTCAGTGACGACCTGAAGGTGCAGGGTATGGGCCATGAGGATAATGGCCTGGACGATTTCCATGTCCTGGCTGGAGGCAGGGATGTCCTGAATAAAGGAACGATCAATTTTAAGGGTGTTGAGCGGCAGACGCTTGAGGTAGGCCAGGGATGAATACCCCGTACCGAAGTCGTCAATGGACAGTGATACGCCCAGCGCACGGATCTGCCGTAACAGTTGCGAGGTGCTGCTCAGGTTGCACATCAGTGCGTTTTCGGTGACTTCCAGCTCCAGCCGGTGTGCAGTCATTCCTGATGTGCGCAGGGCGTTCTCGATTTCGTCGGCCAATTCAATGCGCACCAGGCTCAGCGCCGAGCAATTTACGGCAACGCCCAGATGCTGCCAGCCCTGGCGGGAGAGGGCGGCCAGATCATGGCAGGCCTTGCGCAAAACCCAATGGTCGAGCCTGGCGATCAGCCCGTTGGCTTCGGCGATGCTGATAAAGCGTTCCGGGCCCAGCAAACCGTGTTCAGGGTGTTGCCAGCGAATCAGAGCCTCCAGCTTGGCAACGCGACCGCTCTTGAGGTCGAAGATGGGCTGGTAATGCAGGAACAGCCCTTGGTCTTCATCCAGTGCATGGCGCAGCTGCTCTTCAATTTGCAGCTCCAGCGAGGCCCGGGTTTTGAGGTTGGAGCTGAAAAAATTCAGGGTGTTACGCCCGCTCCCCTTGGACTGATACAGCGCCAGATCGGCATGTTTGAGCAGTTCGGCACTGGTTGTGCCGTCTTCGGGGAATACACTGATGCCAATGCTGGTGGTCATTACCATCTGGCGTCCTGACAGCTCGATGGGCTCTTTGAGCTTGAGCATGATGCGCTGGGCCATGCTTTGCGCTTCATCGCGCTGGCCGAGGTTGATCAGGATGCAGAACTCGTCACCGCCAAAGCGTGCAACCACGTCATCGTGGCTGCGGATTGCGTGCTTGATGCGCGTGGCGATGGTCTTGAGCAGTTCATCCCCGGCATCGTGCCCCAAGCTGTCATTGATGCGTTTGAAGTGGTCAATGTCGAGGAACATCACGGCAAGCCTGGTGTTTCTGGCCGTGCAGTCGATGAGTTTTTCAGCAAACAGCTGGTTGAAGCCGCGGCGGTTGATCAGATTGGTCAACGGGTCGAAATGCGCCACTTGCTGCAAGGATGCGCGCGCCTGGTCGAGCTGGCTGAGCAAGGCGTTGACGCGCCTGAGGTCGTGCTCCTTGAGTTGCAGCTTCTTGTCGACAATCGTGGCGCTGATGCAACTGCCAATCAGCAGCAGGGCGATCACGGCCAGCACAAGGGCCAGTTGCCAGTTATTGCTGCCCGCATCTGAATCGCCCGCCAGTGTGTCGCCAACGATCAAGTGAGTGCTGAGCAGTCCGCCAGCAGCGAGCACGCACAGGGTATATTTGAATAATTGATGGAGCAGGCCGCTGTTTGAGCGCCAGGCTGTTGTGCTATTGAGCGCTTGTACAATGATCAGGGCGATCAGCAGTGAGCCGAGCGCGATAACATAGCTGTAGCGAGCCTGGAGCCGGGAATCAACCGCCAGGATGCAGATGCTGTGCATGGTCCAGATGCCGATGGTCAGGCAACTGATACCTGTCCAACGCCACACCGTTTTCGCTGCAGCTTTTTCGGCATTGGCAGCCCGGTCGAGCAGATTCAGCGTGGCCACGCAGGCAGTAAAGGCAACCAGCCAGGCGAGAAATACCAGATAGGGGTTATAGCCGCCGATCGGCAGCAGTTGCCCGCTTTCTGCGGATTCGGCCAAAAGTTGCAACCCCGGACTTTCCATTGCACGCCTCGGCGATCCAGATGCGCTAGTCGTAGGGTGCTAGCTTGGGGTCGAGTATAGAAGCTGGAGTGAGGACGACAGGGGGGATGGCAAAATGATGGTTATCATTTTGTTATTAGGGCGGGGGTTTATAGTCTAAAAACAATCCGTAGCAGCTGACGAGCGGAGCGAGGCTGCGTTCGGCGGCAAAGCCGTCGTAAAGCCTGAGAGCATTGTTTGCCTGACATGCCGCAGGGCCTGAATTTACGACGACTGCGTCGCCGGACGCAGCCTCGCTTCGCTCGTCAGCTGCTACGGAGCTTTTTGTCGCTCCATAGCAACCACGATTGCGTTAACCCGCTACCAGCACCCGAATGGCTTCGAGGCGCAGGGCCGCTTTCTCGAGCATGGCCAGGCTTTGTTCGCGCTGCTTGCGCAAGGCAATCAGCTCGCTGTCACGCACGCTCGGGTTGACTGCCTGCAGGGCGGTCAGACGTGCCAGTTCTTCTTCGGTGTCAGCTGCCAGGCGGCGCTGGGCTTCGGCCACACGCTCGGCGTGACGTGGCGCTATCTTGGCTTCACCGGCGTTGATCTTCGGCGTCAGCTGGTCACGCTGGGCCTGAACGAATTTGTTGGCGCTGGCGCGGGGTACGCTTTCCAGTTGTTCGTTCAAGGTGTCGAAGGCCACGCGCGACGACAAGTCGTTGCCGTTGGCATCGAGCAGGCAGCGCAGGGCGGCAGGCGGCAGGTAGCGGCCCAGTTGCAGGGAGCGCGGAGCAACCACTTCACTGACGTAAATCAGCTCGAGCAGGACGGTACCCGGCTTGAGGGCCTTGTTTTTGATCAGGGCGACGGCGGTGTTGCCCATCGAACCCGACAGCACCAGGTCCATGCCGCCTTGCACCATTGGGTGTTCCCAGGTGATGAACTGCATGTCTTCGCGCGACAGTGCCTGCTCGCGATCGTAGGTGATGGTCACACCTTCGTCGTCGCCCAGGGGGAAGCTGGCGTCGAGCATTTTTTCGCTCGGTTTGAGGATCAGTGCGTTCTCCGAATGGTCTTCGCTGTCGATGCCAAAGGCGTTGAACAGGGTTTCCATGTAGATCGGCAGGGTGAACTGATCGTCCTGCTCAAGAATCGCCTCAACCAGCGCTTCCCCTTCACCCGAACCACCGGAGTTAAGCTCCAGCAGACGGTCGCGGCCAGTGTGCAGCTCCTGTTCCAGACGCTCGCGCTCAACCCGGGCTTCGTCGATCAGTGCTTGCCACTCGTGGTCGTCCGCCGCTTCAAGCAACGGCAGCAGGCGCGGGCCGAACTGATGTTGCAGGGCGTTACCGGTCGGGCAGGTGTTGAGGAACGCGTTCAGTGCTTCGTGGTACCACTGGAACAGGCGCTGTTGCGGGCTGGTCTCAAGGTACGGCACATGCAGTTCGATCACGTGCTTCTGGCCGATCCGGTCCAGACGGCCGATCCGCTGCTCCAGCAAGTCCGGGTGGGCCGGCAGGTCGAACAGCACCAGGTGATGGGCAAACTGGAAGTTACGACCTTCACTGCCGATTTCGGAACAGATCAGTACCTGGGCGCCGAATTCTTCGTCTGCGAAGTAGGCCGCAGCACGGTCGCGCTCCAGAATGTTCATGCCTTCGTGGAAGACCGTCGCTGGAATACCGGAGCGCACGCGCAGGGCGTCTTCCAGATCCATCGCAGTTTCAGCGTGGGCGCAAATCACCAGAACCTTGGTGCGCTTGAGCATTTTAAGGGTGTCGATCAGCCATTCGACGCGCGGGTCGAAGCTCCACCAGCGTTCTTCATCGCTGGCGTCCGGCTGGGCCTGGAAGCTGACTTCAGGGTACAGCTCGGCGTGTTCGCCCAGCGGCAGCTCAAGGTATTCGGCCGGGCACGGTAGCGGGTAGGCGTGCAGCTTGCGTTCCGGGAAGCCCTGGATCGCGGCGCGGGTGTTACGGAACAGCACGCGGCCGGTACCGTGGCGGTCAAGCAGCTCTCGAACCAGGCGGGCGCTGGCCTCGGCATCACCAGCATTGACGGCGGCCAGCAAGGCATCGCCTTCGGCACCGAGGAAGCCGTGGATGGTCTTGTGAGCTTCAGGGGACAGGCTGCCTTTATCCAGCAGTTCCTGTACAGCCTGAGCCACCGGGCGATAATTTTCGCTTTCGGCGCGGAAGGCGGCCAGGTCGTGGAAACGGTTCGGGTCCAGCAGGCGCAAGCGCGCAAAGTGGCTGTCCTGGCCCAGTTGCTCCGGGGTGGCGGTGAGCAGCAGCACGCCGGGGATCACGCCGGCGAGCTGTTCTACCAGGCCGTACTCGGGGCTGACATTGTCTTCATGCCACACCAGGTGGTGCGCTTCGTCGACCACCAGCAGGTCCCAGTCGGCATCAAACAGCGCTGCCTGGGCCTTGGGATCGTCCACCAGCCATTCCAGGGCAACCAGAGCCAGTTGGCAATCTTCGAACGGGTTGCTGGCGTCGCTTTCGATAAAGCGTTCTTCATCGAACAGCGCCACTTCAAGGTTGAAGCGGCGGCGCATCTCGACCAGCCATTGGTGCTGCAGGTTTTCCGGAACTACGATCAATACACGGTTGGCGCGGCCACTGAGCAACTGGCGGTGAATCACCAGACCGGCTTCGATGGTTTTGCCCAGGCCCACTTCGTCGGCCAGCAAAACCCGGGGGGCGATGCGGTCAGCGACTTCACGGGCGATGTGCAGTTGGTGCGCGATAGGCTGCGCACGAACGCCACCCAGGCCCCACAGCGGCGATTGCAGCTGGCGGCTGGTGTGTTCGAGGGTGTGGTAACGCAGCGAGAACCAGGACAGGGGGTCGATTTGCCCGGCAAACAGGCGGTCACTGGCCAGACGGAACTGGATAAAGTTCGACAGTTGGGTTTCTGGCAGGGTAACGGCTTCGTTTCGCTCGTTGAGGCCGTGGTAAACCATCAGGCCGTCGACGTCCTCGACTTCACGCACGGTCATCTTCCAGCCTTCGAAGTGGATGATGGTGTCACCCGGCGAAAACCGTACACGCGTGAGCGGTGCGTTGCGCAGCGAATATTGGCGGGTTTCGCCAGTGGCCGGATAGAGCACGGTCAACAAGCGACCGTCCTGTGCCAGAACGGTGCCTAAACCTAGCTCTGCTTCGCTGTCACTAATCCAGCGTTGCCCCGGTTGATACTGCTGCGCCATGCTGCCTGACTCCCGCTTTGAAAAAGCCGAGTATATTAACGGATCAAGGGCCCCAGTCCAAAGGACTCTCACAAAAAGCTGTGCGGTTTGCCAACATGCCAACGCAGTTATCGACCAGTGGCCAGTGACCACTGGCTGGCACCGATAGCCTCGAGACAGGAGAGCAATAACGATGCTGCCGTCCATTTTGCCGCTTGGCGTTGTACCTGTGACCTCCGGGCAGGACCCGGTTCGCCCCCGACCGGACATCCCTCCGGTTGCCTCTGCGCAGGCCACTTCCAGCGATAGCGCGATTGATCTCAAACACAGCGAGGCCGATCAGGCCACGTTGTTATTGCGCGAAGAACAGCAGCGCCAGCATGACCAGCGCCGTCGTGAGGCCCTGGAGCAGGGCGGTGAGGCAGAGTCGGGCAGTGATGAGAGTACGCCAGACAAGCCCGTGGCCGATGGCATGCAGCGCCAGGGTGTGTGGGTCGATATCAAGGTCTAGGTGGTTTTTTCTGGTCAGGGCCGAATGTGCATCGCATTATTGGCGTACTGAAACATACTGACAGTGGTCTGATTTGCTTATGAGCCAAGACACCAAGCTGGTTGACCTGGGCGCCGAGCGCGCCAAACGGGTACATGACCTCAATGAAAAGCGCCTGAATGAAGTGCGCAAGGCGTTCGAACAGGCAATGCCGTTGGCAAAACCGGCGAAAAAGCCGAAGAAAAAACCGAAAAAGCGCTGAACCGCCGCGTTTTCGCTGATCTGCGTCAACTAACCCCCTCAACTGCCGGCTGGCCGTGGGTCACTATTGATCCCGGTCAAGTTGTGCGCCTGCGTGTCTGGTTAATCTAGCTTCAACAGACAGACAATCAGAGCGCAGGAGGCCGTCATGTTTCTCGATAATGTGGTTATCGCCGGAGTACTTACCGTCGGCCTCATGGTGTTGTTCTTCGCTGGTCTGGGCATTTTTATCTGGAAAGACTCCCAGAAGCGCAAATAGCGCCGGGTCTTTTCATGGCATGAGCACGCAAGGCATTTTGGGCGACTTCGGTCGCCTATTTTTTTGCCTGTGAAAAACCAATGTTACGCAAATGCTGTGGGAGCGGGCTTGCTCGCGATGCAGGCGGCGCGATCTGTCAGGAACATTGAGTTAATGCCATCGCGGGCAAGCCCGCTCCCACAGGTTTTTGCACATAAGCTGCGGACATAAAAAAAGGTACGACCCTCGCGGGTCGTACCTTTTTTGTGCAGCGCAGCTATCAGGCGAGCACTTTGGAAGCCAGCCAGAACAGCGTCGCAGACAGTGCGATGGTGGCCGGCAAGGTCAACACCCACGCCATCAGGATGGTTTTGATCGTACCGCCCTGCAGGCCGCTCTTGTTGGCGACCATGGTACCTGCTACGCCCGACGACAGAATGTGCGTCGTCGATACCGGCAGGGAGAAGATGTTGGCCATGCCGATGGCGAAAGCTGTGGTGATTTGCGCCGCCATGCCCTGGGCATAGGTCATGCCCTGCTTGCCGATCTTCTCGCCGATGGTTTTAACCACCCGCTTCCAGCCCACCATGGTGCCCAGGCCCAGGGCCAGGGCGACCGCCAGAATCACCCAGAACGGGGCGTATTCGGTGGTGGCGGTCAGGTCTTTGCGCAGTTTCTCGAGGTCCGCTTTTTCGCGGGAATCAAGAATTGGCAATTTGCTGACTTTCTTGGCCGTGTCATCCAGGCAAAGCAGGTAGCGACGGATCTCGATACGCTTTTCAGCCGGGATCGAGTGGTAGTCCGCCACGCCCTTGAGCGAGCTCAGCAGGGCTGCGATGGTCGGTTCGGTCTGCTGCGGGTTGCAGCTGAACTGATCCGGCAAGTCGCCTTTTACGCTTTTGCCCAGGGCCAGGAACTCGGTCAGCGATGCGTTGTTGCGCTCGTAGAACTGGCTCAGGTGCAGGGTGGCGTCGCGGGTGCGTTCGATCTGATAAGTGGTGCTGTTCAGATCCAGAACGAAAGCGCTTGGCACGATGCCGATCAGGACCAGCATGATCAGGCCGATGCCTTTCTGGCCATCGTTGGAACCGTGCACAAAGCTTACCGCCATGGCCGAGATCACCAGAACCAGTCGGTTCCAGAACGGCGGGTGCTTCTTGTCATCCAGCTTGCGGCGCTGTTCTGGGGTCTTGTGCATCTTGGACCCCGGACGCCACCACTTCAGGCCGACCAGCACCAGGCCCGCTACCAGGAAACCGGCGATTGGCGAGAACACCAGCGAGGCACCAATATCGATAGCCTTCTGCCAGTTAACCCCGTCACTGACCGGAATGCCGCTGATCAGGGCGTTGGCCAGGCCGACGCCGAGGATCGAACCGATCAGGGTGTGGGAGCTTGAGGCAGGAATGCCGAAGTACCAGGTGCCAAGGTTCCAGGTGATGGCCGCAGCGAGCAACGAGAACACCATGGCCAGGCCATGTCCGGTGTTGACGTTGACCAGCAGCTCAACCGGCAGCAGGTGGACGATGGCGTAGGCCACGCCAACCCCTCCCAGCAGCACGCCGAGGAAGTTGAACACACCGGAAAAGAACACCGCCAGGTGAGGCGGCATGGCTTTGGTGTAGATGACAGTCGCTACCGCGTTTGCGGTGTCATGAAAGCCGTTGATGAACTCAAACGCGAGAACAAAGGCTAGGGCGAAGAAGAGGCTGATAAGAACCCAGGCGTCCAATCCGCTTAATAGATCGATCATGAAGGTTTTCTGACACGGTCATAAAGGGGGGCGGATTATGCCAGAAAACCCCGCTAATCAATGCACTAGCTGCCCGTTGGTAACATCTATAAATGAAAAAACCTGTAAGAATCCATCGCAAGCTAGCGTAGGAGATACCCTTCAAGCCACTGATAGCAAAGGCTATAGGGCTTTTCCAGGGGCGTGCGCATGCCGTGGCGCAGGTCTGATTTGGATAGATGAAATTTCTTAAATCAGAGGGTGCGACGCTGCTGGTTCAGGTTCTGGCGTAGCAAACAGCCATACCCGCTCATGCAAATGGCGAGCACGCAAGGGGCCGCTGGGCTGTCTTGGCAGGTTTTCAGATGCAGGTCAGGGCTCTTCGGCCTTGAGCTCTTTTTCGATCTTCTGGATTTCTTGAGTGAAAGCCTGGTCGAGCAGACTGGCCCTTTTGCGCCAGGGTTTGCGTCCGGGCTCGGGTTTGGCTGCATAGGTGGTCACTTCACCACCGTAAACATCCTTGAATCGTTGTTCCTGTCGCTCAAGTTCTGCGCGCAGTTCGTCTTTTGTCACTGTCTTACCTAATTGAGTTGAATTTGAACCTGGTGAATCACCGTGCATGGAGGTTGATTCATTTGACGAATGACAGGCAATAAGAAAAAGGCCTATAAATAACGTCACGCTTACATACACCACGCGATGCACTCGGCCACGTCATTTACAGGAACATGAACGTCGCCGTCTCAAGTGTTCACCCCCGGGGGAAACAATACACGATGCACTTGCCAGCAAGCTGCGAGCAGCAATCGAACGCAACGCTCTGGTTGGATCCAATCGCTGCGAAGCCTTGACCTTGTGCTCTCGATAACTTGCGTGTTCTCAATAGCCGAGAAGTGCCTCTACTATCGCTGAATAACTTCCCGCGCGTCAACTTCCTGTGGCGTGATGTGTTATGAATGTTCGTGAATTAGCCTGCGCTATGCACGCATGACTCTATTAGTGTCGCCGCCGGGTAGTTTGCCCTCAAGTTGTTTAACAACTGAGCTGAACTTGACCTGAATACATATAAATCAGACGTTTTCTATCATTGAGCGGGTGCGCCTGATTGTAATAAACCCCAGGTTGAAGAATTGTCACCCAACTAGAATGATTCAAGATCGTACAAAATCAACTGTGCAGCACCTCGCGGCCACACTGATTGCGATTATCGGTCGGTGGTTCGATAATCGGCCGGCAAGTCATAACTATAAATAGCTGAAGCTGGGGGTTGGGAATGAATGATCGACTGCACAATGCCGTTGCCAGTATCGCGCCACCGATTGTGGCGTCGCCGGCCAAGCGCATTCAGGCGTTTACCGGTGATCCTGATTTCATGTCGTCGCTGGCCCGTGGCCTGGCGGTGGTGCAGGCGTTTCAGGAGCGCAAACGGCATCTGACCATCGCACAGATCAGCCATCGCACGGAAATCCCCCGGGCGGCGGTTCGTCGCTGCCTCTATACCCTGATCAAGCTCGGCTATGCGACCACGGACGGACGCACGTATTCGCTGCTGCCCAAAGTCCTGACCCTGGGCCATGCCTACCTCTCCTCGACGCCACTGGCGGTCTCGGCCCAGCCTTATCTGGACCGCATGAGCGAGCAGTTGCACGAGGCGTGCAACATGGCCACCCTCGAAGGCGATGACATTCTTTATATCGCCCGGTCGGCAACCACGCAGCGGTTGATTTCGGTTGATCTGTCGGTTGGCGGCCGTCTGCCCGCTTATTGCACCTCAATGGGCCGCATCCTTTTGGCGGCACTGGACGATGTGACTCTGCACGAATACCTGGCCCACGGTGAGTTCCAGGCCAAGACCAGCCGCACCTTGCACACTCCCGAGGCGTTGCTTGAATGTTTGCAGCAGGTACGCGAACAAGGCTGGTGTGTGGTCGATCAGGAGCTGGAGCAAGGCCTGCGTTCGATTGCCGTGCCGGTCTACGACGCGTCGGGGCAAGTGCTGGCCGCCCTGAACGTCAGCACCCACGCCGGGCGGGTTACGCGTACGGAGTTGGAGCAGCGCTTTTTGCCGATAATGCTCAATGCCAGTCGCGAGCTGAGTACCCAGCTATTTAGCTGATACGCAGCAACTAAGTGTTCGATAAACGCACAGTTAAGCGTTTATCGAATTGCGTGGCAGCAGCAGGCTGATTAATGTCGCCCTAGCGCTGCCTTGCTAGTCCGCTCAAGCGTCCTTGAGGGGCAGGCCAAATAATAATGAGAAGAGGCTATACGCCATGACTGTCCCCCTGACACTGCCACTGTGCAGTTCCCCGCCGACGATCTGATCCCCCGATAGCTATCAATGTGAGCCGCTGGCCCCTGGCCGGTTTTCGTTCGCCCTGGTTTTACCCGGTATAAAAATAATGAATTCACCCCAGTCTTCTGTCGGCAACTGCCTCGATGTGCAGTCCTTTATCAACGCCCAACCCCTGTCGCGTTATCAATGGCGGGTGGTGATCCTGTGTTTTCTGATTGTCTTCCTCGATGGCCTGGACACGGCGGCCATGGGCTTTATTGCCCCTGCTCTGTCCCAGGACTGGGGGATAGATCGCGCCAGCCTCGGTCCCGTGATGAGCGCCGCGCTGATCGGCATGGTGTTTGGCGCCCTGGGCTCGGGGCCCTTGGCGGACCGCTTTGGCCGCAAGGTCGTGCTGGTGTCGGCTGTGGTGGTGTTTGGCGGCTTCAGCCTGGCCTCGGCCTACGCCAGCAACATCGACCAGCTGCTGGTGCTGCGCTTTTTGACCGGGCTGGGGCTCGGAGCCGGGATGCCCAACGCCACCACCTTGCTCTCGGAGTACACCCCCGAGCGCCACAAGTCGTTGCTGGTGACCAGCATGTTTTGTGGCTTCAACCTCGGTATGGCGGGCGGCGGGTTTGTCTCGGCCAAGTTGATCCCGATGTTCGGCTGGCACAGCCTGCTGCTGATCGGCGGTGTACTGCCGCTGATTCTTGCCGTGGTATTGCTGTTCTGGTTGCCGGAGTCGGCGCGCTTCCTGGTGGTGCGCAATCGCAGTGTCGAACGTATCCGCAAGACCCTGGCCCCGATCGACCCTGCGCAGGTGGCCCGGGCGTCGAGCTTCAGCGTGCCGGAGCAAAAAACCGTGAAGGCGCGCAACGTCTTTGCAGTGATCTTTTCCGGCACCTACAGCACCGGCACCCTGTTGCTCTGGCTCACCTACTTTATGGGGCTGGTGATCGTTTACCTGTTGACCAGCTGGCTGCCGACGCTGATGCGTGACAGTGGCGCAAGCATGGAGCAGGCCGCGTTCATTGGCGCATTGTTCCAGTTTGGCGGTGTGCTGAGTGCGGTAGGGGTGGGCTGGGCGATGGACCGGTTCAATCCGCACAAAGTGATCGGTATTTTCTACCTGCTGGCTGGGGTGTTTGCCTACGCAGTGGGCCAGAGCCTGGGCAATATCACTGTGCTTGCCACTTTGGTGCTGGTGGCCGGGATGTGTGTGAATGGTGCGCAATCGGCGATGCCGTCTCTGGCGGCACGCTTCTACCCGACCCAGGGGCGTGCCACCGGTGTGTCGTGGATGCTCGGCATCGGCCGCTTCGGCGCCATTCTGGGGGCCTGGATGGGTGCAACCCTGCTGGGGCTGGGCTGGAACTTCGAGCAAGTACTGACCGCGCTGGTGATTCCGGCCGCTCTGGCAACGGCGGCAGTATTGATCAAAGGGATGGTCAGCCATGCCGATGCAACCTGATAGGCAGCAGGCTAACTATGTGTTCGATTAGCGAACACATAGTCGATTATCGGATTGTTTGGCCGAAAGCTGCGGCTTAATCTGCTGAACATCCGGTGCCGCTCTGGCGCACCTTCTTCAACCGCAGTGGCTGACAAAAAACGGGAGCTACCCCAGATGGCAGACATCATTTCGTTACACGACGCGGTGAAACAATTTGTGAGCGATGGTGACACCGTTGCTCTTGAAGGTTTCACTCACCTGATTCCAACTGCAGCAGGTCATGAAATCATCCGCCAGGGCAAGAAAGACCTGACTCTGGTGCGGATGACGCCTGACCTGGTTTACGACCAGTTGATCGGTGCCGGTTGTGCGCGCAAATTGATTTTCTCCTGGGGCGGCAATCCGGGCGTGGGTTCGCTGCACCGTCTGCGCGACGCCGTTGAAAAACAGTGGCCGCAAGCGCTGGAAATTGAAGAACACAGCCACGCCGATCTGGCCAATGCCTACGTTGCGGGTGCTTCGGGCCTGCCATTTGCCGTGCTGCGTGCCTACGCAGGGTCCGACTTGCCCAAGGTCAACCCGCTGATCAAGACCGTGACCTGCCCGTTCACCGGTGAAGTGCTGGCCGCGGTGCCGGCGGTACGCCCTGATGTCACGGTGATCCATGCGCAAAAGGCCGACCGCAAGGGCAATGTGCTGCTGTGGGGCATCCTGGGGGTCCAGAAAGAAGCGGCACTGGCAGCCAAGCGCTGCATCGTCACCGTTGAAGAAATTGTCGACGACCTGCAAGCACCCATGAATGCCTGTGTACTGCCGACCTGGGCCTTGAGCGCAGTGTGCCATGTGCCGGGTGGGGCGCACCCTTCCTATGCTCATGGTTATACCGAGCGCGATAACCTTTTCTATCAGGCGTGGGACCCGATTGCCCGCGACCGTGAGACCTTTACTGCCTGGATCAATGAATACATCTACGGCACTGCGAATTTCAGTGAGTTCCAGGCCAAGCTGGCCCGCGCTTCGGAGGCTAAATAATGACTTACACCACCAATGAAATGATGACCGTAGCGGCGGCCCGCCGTTTGAAAAACGGTTCGGTGTGTTTTGTCGGCATTGGTTTGCCTTCCAAAGCGGCCAACCTGGCGCGTCTGACCTCGTCTCCGGATGTGGTGCTGATCTACGAATCCGGCCCGATTGGGGCCAAGCCTGATGTGTTGCCGCTGTCGATTGGCGACGGTGAGCTGGCCGAAACGGCTGATACCGTGGTCTCCACCAGTGAAATCTTCCGTTACTGGCTGCAGGGCGGCCGGGTGGATGTCGGCTTTCTGGGCGCCGCCCAGGTCGATCGCTTCGGCAATATCAACACCACAGTGGTGGGTGATTATCATCAGCCTAAAGTGCGTCTGCCGGGGGCGGGTGGCGCACCGGAGATCGCCGGTTCCGCAAAAAGCGTGCTGATCATCCTCAAGCAGTCGGCCCGTTCATTTGTCGACAAGCTGGACTTCATCACCTCGGTGGGCCACGGCGAAGGCGGCGACTCGCGCAAACGTCTGGGGCTGCCGGGGGCCGGGCCGGTGGGCATCATTACCGACCTGTGCACAATGGAGCCTGAAGAACAGACCCACGAATTTGTAGTCACCGCACTGCACCCGGGCGTGACCCGTGAGCAGGTCATTGCTGCCACCGGCTGGGCCATTCGCTTCGCCGACAAGGTGCAAGAAACCGCCGCGCCGACAGCCGTCGAACTCGGTGCCCTGCGTGACCTGGAAGCGCGCACTGCGCTGGCCCACGGTCAGGCACCGGGAGAAGCATGATGCGTGAAGTGTATATCTGCGACGCGATTCGTACCCCCATCGGCCGTTTTGGCGGTGGCTTGGCCGCCGTTCGTGCTGACGATCTGGCCGCCGCGCCGATCAAGGCGTTGATCGAGCGCAACCCGGGGGTGAACTGGAACGAAGTCGACGAAGTGTTCTTCGGCTGCGCCAACCAGGCCGGTGAAGACAACCGTAACGTGGCACGCATGGCGGCGCTGCTGGCTGGGCTGCCGGACAGCATTCCCGGCGTGACCCTCAACCGCCTGTGTGCCTCGGGTATGGATGCCATCGGCACTGCGTTCCGCGCCATTGCCAGCGGCGAGATGGAGCTGGCGATTGCCGGTGGCGTCGAGTCGATGTCGCGGGCGCCATTTGTGATGGGCAAGGCTGATGCGGCGTTCTCGCGCAACATGAAACTGGAAGACACCACCATCGGCTGGCGCTTTATCAACCCGCTGATGAAAGCCCGGTACGGTGTCGATCCGATGCCAGAGACGGCGGATAACGTGGCCGACGATTACAATATTTCCCGCGCCGATCAGGACGCTTTCGCCTTGCGCAGCCAGCAACGGACTGCTGCCGCCCAGGCCGCAGGCTACTTTGCCGAAGAAATCGTCCCCGTGCGTATTGCCCACAAAAAAGGCGAGACCGTGGTTGAGCACGACGAGCATCCGCGTGCCGATACCAGCCTGGAAACCCTGGGCAAACTCAAGCCTGTCAACGGCCCGGACAAGACCGTCACAGCGGGCAATGCCTCGGGGGTCAACGATGGCGCCGCGGCGATGATCCTGGCATCGGCCGAAGCGGTCAAACGTCATGGTCTGACGGCTCGCGCCCGGGTGCTGGGCATGGCCAGCGCCGGTGTGGCGCCCCGCGTGATGGGCATCGGCCCGGTTCCGGCGGTGCGCAAACTGGTGGAGCGCCTGGGTTTGGCCGTGAGCGATTTTGACGTGATCGAACTCAACGAAGCCTTTGCCAGCCAGGGCTTGGCGGTTTTGCGTGAGCTGGGCCTGGCTGACGATGCGCCGCAGGTGAACCCCAATGGCGGGGCGATTGCCCTGGGCCATCCACTGGGCATGAGCGGTGCACGCATCGTCATGACCGCCTTGCATCAGCTGGAAAAAACCGGTGGCAAGAAAGGTCTGGCGACCATGTGCGTGGGCGTAGGGCAAGGTCTGGCATTGGCTATCGAACGGGTCTGATAGAGCTACAGTTAAAGCAGGACGACTGCTGCCTCAGTCGTTCGGCTTATTGCGGTGATGGCGCGAGATGTTGCAAGGTGTGTCTGATTGCAACTAAAACCTGATGAGTACATAAAGATGACAACAGCAACTCACTACACAGGAGAGGAGCGCAAAAAAAGGATTTTTGCGATTGTCGGTGCGTCCTCCGGCAATCTGGTCGAATGGTTCGACTTTTACGTTTACGCCTTCTGTGCGATCTACTTCGCCCCTGCTTTCTTCCCCTCCGATGACCCTACGGTGCAGTTGCTGAATACGGCCGGTGTGTTTGCGGCGGGCTTTTTGATGCGCCCCATCGGTGGCTGGCTGTTTGGCCGGGTGGCCGACAAGCACGGGCGAAAGAATTCAATGATGATCTCGGTGCTGATGATGTGCGCCGGCTCACTGGTTATTGCCTTTTTGCCGACCTACGCCTCGATCGGCGCCTGGGCTCCGGCCTTGCTGTTGATGGCTCGGCTGTTTCAGGGCCTGTCAGTGGGTGGCGAATACGGCACCACTGCGACCTATATGAGTGAAGTGGCACTCAAGGGCCAGCGCGGCTTCTTTGCCTCCTTCCAGTATGTGACGCTGATCGGCGGGCAACTGCTGGCGGTGCTGGTGGTGGTGATCCTTCAACAGTTCCTGTCAGAAGATGAACTGCGGGCCTGGGGCTGGCGCATCCCCTTTGTGATCGGTGCCATTGCGGCGCTGATTTCGTTGTTGCTGCGTCGCACCCTGAAAGAAACCACCAGCGCCGAAACCCGCCAGGACAAGGATGCAGGTAGTGTGAGGGCGTTGTTCCGTGACCATAAAGCGGCTTTTATTACCGTCCTGGGTTACACCGCAGGCGGCTCGCTGATTTTCTATACCTTTACCACCTATATGCAGAAGTACCTGGTTAACACCGCCGGTATGCACGCCAAGACGGCCAGTTACATCATGACCGGCGCGCTGTTCCTTTATATGTGCATGCAGCCGCTGTTCGGCATGCTGGCGGACAAGATCGGCCGGCGTAACAACATGCTCTGGTTCGGCGCGCTGGGTACGCTGTGTACGGTGCCGATCCTGTTGACCCTGAAAACCATCAGCAGTCCGTTTCTGGCCTTTGTACTGATTACCCTGGCGCTGGCGATTGTCAGCTTCTACACCTCGATCAGCGGCCTGGTCAAAGCCGAGATGTTCCCGCCCCAGGTACGGGCGCTGGGTGTTGGCCTGGCCTATGCCGTGGCTAACGCAATCTTTGGTGGTTCTGCGGAGTATGTGGCACTGGGCCTCAAGTCCATGGGCATGGAAAACAGCTTCTACTGGTATGTGACGGTGATGATGGCCATCGCATTCCTGTTCAGCTTCCGTTTGCCCAAGCAGCCCAAGTACCTGCACCACGATTTGTGATGTGCCCGCGCGCGCCCGCCTGTGGCGCGCGCTTTCTAAGGAAGGTTTATGAGTGATCAGCTGTTCGCTGCGTACTTTACGGCAGGGGCCATGGGGCAAGTGTTTTGCGATCATGGCCGGGTACAGGCCATGCTCGACGTCGAAGCGGCGCTGGCCCGGGCGCAAGCCCGGGTCGGAGTGATACCTCACTCTGCACTTGCCCCGATTGCAGCGGCGTGTCGCGCAGAACTCTACGATTTTGAAGCGCTGGGCCTGGCGATCGCCAGTGCCGGCAACTCCGCGATCCCGCTGGTCAAGGCGCTGGGCAAACAGATTGCCAGCAGCGCACCCGAAGCCGAGCGCTATGTGCATTTGGGCGCCACCAGCCAGGACGTGATGGACAGCGGCCTGGTCCTGCAATTGCGCGCCGCTCTGAATTTGATCGAGCGTGACATGGCGCAGCTGGCGGATGTTCTTGCCGCGCAGGCTTTGCGCTATGCCACGACGCCTTTGGCCGGACGCACCTGGCTGCAGCAGGCCACTCCGGTGACATTGGGGATGAAAATCGCCAGTTGGTTGGGGGCCGTGACCCGCAGCCGCCAGCGTCTGCACGAGTTGAAACCGCGTTTACTGTGCCTGCAGTTTGGCGGTGCTTCCGGCACCCTGGCCGCCCTTGGTGATCAGGCCATGCCGGTGGCACAGGCGCTGGCTGATGAACTGGGCTTGGGCCTGCCTGAGCAGCCCTGGCATACCCAGCGTGATCGTCTGGTGGAATTTGCCGCAGTTCTGGGCCTGATCGCCGGGGGGTTGGGCAAAATTGGCCGGGATATCAGCCTGCTGATGCAGACCGAAGCGGCTGAAGTGTTCGAGCCATCGGCGCCGGGCAAGGGCGGTTCGTCGACCATGCCGCACAAGCGCAACCCGGTGGGTTCGGCGGTGTTGATCAGCGCCGCGACGCGGGTGCCGGGGTTGCTGAGCATTCTGTTCAGTGCCATGCCTCAGGAGCATGAACGCAGCCTGGGCTTGTGGCATGCCGAATGGGAAACCCTGCCCGAGATTTGCTGTGTGGTGTCCGGTGCGCTGGTTCAGGCATTGAACATCGCCCGCGGTCTGGAAGTGGACGCCGCACGCATGGCGCGCAACCTCGACCTGACCCACGGCCTGGTGCTGGCTGAAGCGGTGAGCATTGTGCTGGCGCAGCGGGTAGGGCGTGAGACCGCGCACCATCTGCTGGAGCAGTGCTGCAAGCGGGCGGTGGCCGAACAGCGCCATTTGCGTGCAGTACTGGGCGATGAGCCACAAATCACCGCGCACCTCAGTGCGCACGAACTGGATCGTCTGCTCGATCCGGCCCATTACCTTGGCCAGGCGACGACGTGGGTCGAGCGTGCGCGGGCTGAACATTTTGCGTTGGTCCTCTAAAGGAGAAGCTCGTGGGACGTGTACAACTCGCTGAAGGTGAACTCAACTACCGCCTGGACGGCCCGCAAGGCGCGCCGGTACTGGTGCTGTCCAACTCCCTGGGCACTGATCTGGGGATGTGGGACACACAGGTTGCGGCGTTCGCCGAGCATTTCCAGGTGTTGCGTTATGACACCCGCGGGCATGGTCAGTCGCTGGTCACCGAGGGGCCGTACAGCATTGAACAACTGGGTGGCGACGTGCTGGCGCTGCTCGATGCGCTGCATATAGAACGGGCGCATTTTTGCGGGCTGTCGATGGGCGGGCTGATTGGCCAGTGGCTGGGCATCAATGCCGGCTCTCGCCTGCACAAGCTGGTGGTATGCAACACTGCGGCGAAAATTGGCGAGCCTGCGATATGGAACCCGCGCATCGATATGGTCCTGCGTGACGGTGCTGCGGCGATGGCCGGGTTGCGCGACGCTTCCATTGCCCGCTGGTTTACCCCTGATTTTGCCCAGGCCAATCCCGCTCAGGCCAAGCGGATTACCGACATGCTGGCCGCGACCTCGCCGCAAGGATACGCCGCCAACTGTGCTGCGGTGCGTGATGCGGATTTTCGTGAGCAATTGGGCTCCATTGAAGTGCCCACGCTGGTGATTGCGGGCACTGAAGATGCCGTCACGCCGCCTGCGGGCAGCCACTTTATCCAGGAACATGTGCGTGGCGCGCAGTACGCCGAGTTTTACGCTGCACACCTGTCCAACGTGCAGGCGGGCGATGCCTTCAGCCAGCGCGTAGTGCAATTTCTGTTAGCGGCCTGAGGAGTTTTTTGTGGACGAGAAGCAACGTTACGACGAAGGCATGCAAGTACGCCGCGCAGTGCTGGGTGATGCCCATGTGGATCGCAGCCTCAATGCCCTGACCGAGTTCAACAGCGAGTTTCAGGAAATGATCACCCGCCATGCCTGGGGTGATATCTGGACCCGCCCGGGCTTGGCGCGTCATACCCGCAGCCTGATTACCATCGCGATGCTGATCGGCATGAACCGCAATGAAGAGCTGAAACTGCACCTGCGTGCGGCGGCCAACAATGGCGTGAGCCGGGCCGAGATCAAGGAAGTGATCATGCAGAGTGCCATTTACTGTGGTATCCCGGCGGCCAATGCCACTTTCCACCTGGCTGAATCGGTGTGGGATGAATTGGGGGTTGAGTCGCGGGAGTAACAGCCGCAACCCTGTAGCCGCTGCCGAGGCACGAGGCTGCGATCGGCGACGAAGTCGTCGTAAAGTCAGGTTGTGCGGTGTGCCAGCTAATAACCTGACACAGGATCAGCGATCGCTTCGCAATTGATCGCAGCCTCGTACCTCGGCAGCGGCTACAGATCAATCTGCATCCCTGGCCTGAAACGACAAACCCGCCAAAAGGCGGGTTTGTTGTTTAACCGATACGCATCAAGCCTTGGGTGGCTGATCCGAAACAGGGCGGTTTTGCCCGGTCTGCTCGTACCAGCCACCACCCAGCGCCTTGTACAGCGTGACTTCACTGGTCAACTGCGATAGACGGTCGGTGATCAACGATTGCTGGGCGCTGAACAACGAGCGCTGTGCATCGAGGAAGGTCAGGTTGCTGTCGATACCAATCCGATAGCGACGCTCGGCCAAACGGTAGTAATCCTGGTTGGCGTTGACGAAGTCGGTCTGGGCCTGCAACTGTTGGTTGTAGGTTTGACGCGCTGCCAGGCCGTCTGAAACTTCCTGGAAGGCGGTCTGGATAGTTTTCTCATACTGAGAAACGGTGATCTCTTTCTGGATCTTCGCGTAGTCCAGGCTGGCGCGCAAAGCCCCTGCGTTGAAAATCGGCAGGTTGATTTGCGGCGAGAACAGCCAGGTACCCGAGCCGCCCTTGAACAGACCCGACAGGTCCGGGCTCAAGGTCCCGGCATTGGCCGTGAGGCTGATGCTCGGGAAGAAGGCTGCCCGCGCGGCACCGATGTTGGCGTTGGCGGCCAGCAACTTGTGTTCGGCTTCAAGGATGTCCGGGCGACGTTGCAGCAAGTCCGATGGCAAGCCTGCCGGTACTTCGCTCAACAGGTCGGCTGCCAGCGGTTGGGCCGCCGGCAGGTTGTCCGGGATGGTGCTGCCCAGCAACAGCGCGAGGCTGTTCTGGTCTTGCGCCACCTGACGGGTGTAGCGGGCCAGCTGAACCTTGGCGTTTTCCACCGAGGTACGCGACTGGCTGACTTCCAGGGCCGAGGCCACACCCACTTCATTGCTGCGCAAGGTGAGCTTGTAGCTCTCATCGAACGCCTTGAGAGTGTCTTCGGTGAGTTTGAGCAGCTCTTTGTCAGCCTGCCAGGTCAGGTAGGCATTGGCGACACTGGCCACCAGACTGATCTGGGTGCTGCGTCGGGCTTCTTCGGTAGCAAAGTAGTTCTGCAACGCCTGATCGCTCAGGCTGCGAACGCGGCCGAACAGGTCCAGCTCGTACGCGCTGACCCCAAGGGTTGCCGAGTAGGAACTGGTGATGCTCGACTCACCGGTTTGCGACATGCGCGCCGGAGTGCGTTGACGGCTGCCACTGCCAGAGGCCGAAACCGCCGGGAACAGATCAGCACGCTGGATGCGGTACTGCGCGGCATAGGCGTCGATGTTCAACGCCGCGACCCGCAGGTCACGGTTGTTGACCAGAGCCGTCTGGATCAGCTGCTGCAGCGCCGGGTCATGGAAAAACTGACGCCAGCCCTGTTCCGCAGCGGCCTTGCTGGCCGCCTCGGTTGGCGAGTAGGCCGGGCCTTGCGGGTATTGCGCCGCTACCGGCGCTTCAGGGCGCTGGTAGTCGGGGATCAGCGAGCAGCCGCCGAGCGTAAACGCTGCAACAGCTACTGCGAGAAGCGACTTGCTCATTGGCCAGCCTCTTGGTTTGGAGTTTTAGTCAGATCCACTTTCTTTTCCGTGTCTTTATTCTTGCCGCCGCCAATGGACGATACGGCCACAAAGAACAGCGGTACCCAGAACACGGCCAGTACGGTGGCGGTGATCATGCCACCGATAACACCGGTACCAATAGCGTGCTGGCTGCCCGAGCCTGCGCCCGTGGAGATGGCCAGTGGAACCACACCCAGTACGAAGGCCAGGGAGGTCATGATGATCGGACGCAGACGCATGCGGCACGCCTCGATCGCGGCATCCACCAGGCTTCGTCCCTGCTCATGCAGTTCCTTGGCAAACTCGACGATCAGAATGGCGTTTTTCGAGGCCAGACCGATGGTCGTAAGCAAGCCCACCTGGAAGTACACGTCGTTGGACAACCCGCGCAGGCTGGTGGCCATAAGCGCACCGATGATCCCCAGGGGTACGACCAGCATCACCGCAATCGGGATCGACCAGCTTTCGTACAGTGCTGCAAGGCACAGGAATACCATCAGCAAGGAAATAGCGTACAGGGCAGGCGCTTGCGAACCTGACAGACGTTCCTCGTAAGACAACCCCGTCCAGGAAATGCCTACACCTGCTGGCAGCTTCTTGGCCAGGGCTTCGACTTCAGCCATGGCTTGACCGCTGGTATAGCCCGGTGCAGGAGCGCCGAGAATTTCCATCGCTTCTACGCCGTTATAACGCGACAGCTTGGGTGGCCCGTAGATCCACTCGCCCTTGGCAAAGGCCGAGAACGGCACCATGGTTCCCTGATCGTTGCGCACGTACCACTTCTTCAGGTCTTCGGGGTTCATCCGCGAGTCAGCTTCGCCTTGCAGGAAAACCTTTTTGACCCGACCGTGGTCGATGAAGTCGTTGACATAACTGGCACCCAGACCAATGGACAGGGTGTTGTTGATGTCCGAAATGCTCAGGCCCAGGGCGCGAGCAGCCTCATCGTCGATCAGCAGCTTGTATTGCGGTTCATCGTTCAGACCGTTCGGACGTACACCTGCCAGGATCTTGCTCTGAGCCGCCATCCCCAGGAACTGATTGCGCGCAGCCATCAGTTTCTCGTGACCAATGCCGGAGCGGTCCTGCAAGTACACGTCGAAACCGGTGGCGTTACCCAGTTCCATTACAGCTGGCGGGGCAAAGGCGAACACCATTGCATCGCGGTAGCTGGAGAACACCTTCTGCGCCCGTGCAGCCAGTGCAAATACACTGTTGTCCGAATCGCGCTCGCCCCACGGCTTGAGCATGATGAACGCCAGGCCGGAGCTCTGGCCACGGCCGGCGAAGTTGAAGCCGTTAACGGTAAACACCGAAGACACAGCGCCCGACTCATCGGCCAGCAGGTATTCGCGCATCCGGTCGATCACTTGCTGTGTGCGCTCTGCAGTGGTGCCCGCAGGTGTTTGAACCTGTGCAAACAGTACGCCCTGGTCTTCTTCCGGGAGGAAGGAGGTAGGGATACGGGTGAACAGGAACACCATGCCAACCACAATCAGGACATAAGCCAGCAGGTACGGAGCCTTGTGGCGCAGAATGCTGCCAACACCTTTTTCATAGCGTTTCACGCCATTGTCAAAGGTCCTGTTGAACCAGCCGAAGAAACCGCGCTTGTTCTCGCCGTGATCACCCTTCTGAATCGGCTTGAGCATGGTGGCGCACAGGGCCGGGGTGAAGATCAGGGCTACCAGTACCGACAGGCCCATGGCCGAAACGATAGTGATCGAGAACTGGCGATAGATCACACCCGTGGAGCCGCTGAAGAAGGCCATCGGCAGCAATACCGCCGACAGTACCAGCGCAATACCCACCAGGGCGCCCTGGATCTGCTCCATGGATTTCTTGGTGGCTTCCTTGGGCGGCAGTCCCTCTTCGGACATTACCCGCTCAACGTTTTCAACCACCACGATCGCATCGTCCACCAGCAAGCCGATGGCCAGTACCATACCGAACATGGTCAGGGTGTTGATGCTGAAGCCTGCAGCGGCCAGGATCCCGAAGGTACCCAGCAGTACGACCGGTACTGTCATCGTGGTGATGATAGTAGCGCGGAAGTTTTGCAGGAACAGGAACATCACCAGGAACACCAGTACAACAGCTTCGACCAGGGTGTGCACCACACCTTCGATCGAGGCCGAAACCACAGGCGTGGTGTCGTACGGGTAAACGACTTTCATACCTTCCGGGAAGAAGGGTTCCAGACCGTTGATGGTTTCACGCAAGGCCTTTGCCGTGTCCAGAGCGTTGGAGCCCGGGGCCAGCTTGATCGCGATACCCGATGCCGGTTTACCGTTGAATTGCGCGCTGACGCTGTAGTTTTCACCACCCAGGGCAACATCTGCGACATCGTTCAGGCGTACCTGGGAGCCGTCGGTGTTGACCTTGAGCAGGATCTTTTTGAACTCTTCAGCCGTTTGCAGGCGGGTTTTACCGATGATGGTCGCGTTCAGCTCCTGACCCTTGACGGCAGGCAGGCCGCCCAGTTGCCCGGAGGACACTTGCACGTTCTGTGCGCTGATGGCCGATTTAACGTCCACCGGAGTCAGGTTGTACTTGTTCAGCTTGACCGGGTCGAGCCAGATACGCATGGCGTACTGGGCGCCGAACACCTGGAAGTCGCCCACACCTTCGGTACGGGAGATCGGGTCCTGCATGTTGGAAACGATGTAGTTGGACAGGTCGTCCTTGTTCATGCTGCCGTTTTCAGACACCACGCCAATAACCATCAGGAAGTTTTTCACTGCCTTGGTTACACGGATACCTTGCTGCTGTACCTCTTGCGGTAGCAGGGGCGTAGCCAGGTTGAGCTTGTTCTGCACCTGGACCTGCGCGGTGTCAGGGTCGGTGCCTTGCTCGAACGTGGCGGTGATGCTCATGCTGCCGTCGGAGTTACTTTCCGATGATACATAACGCAGGTGGTCGATACCGTTGAGCTGCTGCTCGATCACCTGAACCACGGTGTCCTGCACGGTTTGCGCCGAAGCGCCCGGGTAGGTCACGGAGATCGAGATGGCCGGAGGTGCGATGCTCGGGTACTGGTTGATCGGCAACTTGAGGATCGATAGAGCCCCGACCAGCATGATCACCAGGGCTATAACCCAGGCGAAAATCGGACGGTCGATAAAAAATTTCGACATGGTTTACTCCCCTTTACTGCCTGCAGCTTTTTCTGTTGCCGGGGCAGATGCCGGGGTTTCGCCTTGTGGCTTGTCCATGATCTTGACTTCAATGCCAGGCTTGATGAATTGCAGGCCATCAGTAATCAGGCGGTCGCCAGGGTTCAGGCCTTTCTCAACCAGCCAGTTGCTGCCAACGGTGCGCGAAGCTTGGAGTACGCGCAGCTCAACCTTGTTGTCCGGCCCGACGATCATCGCGGTCGGTTGGCCTTTGAGGTTGTGGGTCACGCCGATTTGCGGTGCCAGGATCGCATTGCTGTCGATGCCCGCTTCCAGCTGTGCGTGGACAAACATGCCCGGCAACAGGGTTTCATCCGGGTTCGGGAACACTGCACGCAGGGTTACGGAGCCGGTGGTTTCGTCAACCGAGACTTCGGCGAACTCAAGGCGACCTTCCTGGGCATATTCGCTGCCGTCCGGCAGGGTCAGCTTGACCTTGGCGGCGTTTTCACCGGCCTTCTTCAAACGGCCACTGGCCAGATCACGACGCAGTTCGAGCATTTCCACCGAAGACTGGGTCACGTCAACGTAGATCGGGTCCAGTTGGGTGATCACGGCCAATGCATTGGCTTGGCCACTGGTGACCAATGCCCCTTCGGTGTACAGCGAGCGACCGATGCGGCCGGTCAGCGGTGCCAGCACCTTGGTGTAGCGCAGGTTGACCTGGGCAGTGTTCAGCGTTGCTTCTGCTTCCAGGCGGGCGGCTTCGGCGTTGTCGTATTCCTGACGGCTTACGGCCTGCTCGGCGACCAGTTGCTTGTAGCGCTCAGCCAGTGATTTTGCCGATTGCAGGGTAGCGCGGGCGCTGAGTACGGCGCTTTCATAGATAGCCGGATCGATTTGATACAGCTGCTGGCCGATCTTGACGTCACTGCCTTCTTTAAAGAAGCGCTTGAGGATGATGCCGTTAACCTGCGGACGCACTTCTGCCGAACGATAGGACGCGGTGCGGCCAGGCAGATCAGTGGTCAAGGTAAATGGCTGGGTTTTCAGCGTGACAACGCCGACCTGAGGGATTTGCGGGGCAGGTGCTGCCTCTTCCTTTTTGCATCCGCTGAGCAGCGAAGCAAGGGCGATGGCAGCAACCAGAGCGGTAACAGCTGGCTTGAATTGCATGAAGATCCTCGGGTCAGGCACGCGAAAGCGCACAAGAATAGTGGAAAGGTATAGAAAGCTGTTCCGGGTGGATAAATAGCTTGCTAAGGAATATACTTACATTCATGTCTGTTTGTAAATAGCGGGACGCTGTCTCGCCAAGCCTTACAGCGCCATTTTTTATGCGTGTAGTAGACCGGGATAAGGCATAACAAGCGCCACCCGATGTTGGTCCGGGCAAGTGACCGTAGATGCCCGGATCCTTCTGACTGAGGTTTTTATTGCCATGGTGCGTCGTACCAAAGAAGAAGCTCTTGAGACCCGGAGCAAAATCCTCGCCGCGGCCGAACAGGCCTTTTACGAGCGTGGTGTTGCGCGCACGACGCTGGCCGATATCGCCACGTTGGCGGGTGTGACCCGTGGTGCGATTTACTGGCACTTCAGCAACAAGGCCGAGCTGGTGCAGGCCATGCTCGACAGCCTGCATGAACCCCTGGATGAGCTGGCCAGGGCCAGTGAAAATCAGAACGAGATTGACCCGCTCGGCTGCACGCGCCAATTGCTGATCCATTTGTTTCGCCAGGTTGCCATTGATCCAAAAACCCGGCGTATCAATGAAATTCTGTTTCATAAGTGCGAATTCACAGACGAAATGTGTGATTTTCGGGCTCAGCGCCAGGTCGCGATGGTTGATTGCAACAGCAGGATCGAGTTGGCCCTGAGCAATGCCATTCACCGTCAACAACTCCCTGAAACCCTGGATGTGCGCCGCGCTGCTATCAGTCTGCATGCCTATATCGACGGAATTCTCGGGCAATGGCTGCTGGTCCCTGACAGTTTCGATCTCTACCAGGGGGCTGAGTCCTGGGTCGATACTGCCCTGGACATGCTGCGTTTAAGCCCGTCCCTGCGAATCTGCGGCCATATCCGAGAGGGAGTCTAGTAGGCTCAAGCAATAAGGCGAGTGAAGATTTCGCTCCCTGGGCCATTTGATGGCAGATAGCATTTATATACGTCTGGCCCGCGGGTTTAAAGTTAGCGATCAGAGTATTTTGTAGATAAATTGTTATCGTTCAGTTAACCGTCCTACGGTCCAATGCTATTAATCCTATGTCGGAGCTGTTCAGGAACTACTGAGCGGCGACATCTTTCTCGGTTATTTCTTTCAATCAACCCTTCCTGCGTTGGCTTCCCCTACACTTGAGCAACGCTTTGGCCTCAGGCCAGAGCGGCCAGAATCGGGGGGTAACTACCACGCTGTTTTTCCTCTCCCGACTCAAGCAAACAGACCGCGGCGGTGTGGTGTGTCGTGGACAATTCGAGGAATAACAAGTGAACAAGATTTACTCGAGTGCTGAATCCGCTTTGCAGGGGCTGGTCGAAAACGGCATGACCCTGGCTGTGGGCGGTTTTGGCTTGTGCGGGATCCCGGAAGCGCTGATTGCAGCCTTGCGCGATAGCGGCAAGCGCGAGCTGACGGTGATCAGCAACAACGCCGGGGTGGACGGTTTTGGCCTGGGACAATTGCTGGAAACGCGCCAGATCCGCAAAATGATTTCTTCCTATGTAGGCGAGAATAAAGAGTTTGAACGCCAGTACCTGGCGGGCGAGCTGGAGCTGGAGTTCACCCCGCAAGGCACCCTCGCGGAAAAACTGCGGGCGGGCGGGGCGGGGATCCCGGCGTTTTTTACCAAGACCGGCTACGGCACGCTGGTGGCCGAAGGCAAGGAAACCCGTGAGTTCGATGGCGAGTGGTATGTCATGGAGCGCTCGTTGCGCGCCGATGTAGCCCTGGTCAAGGCCTGGAAAGCCGATACGTCCGGCAACCTGCTGTTCAACAAAACCGCACGCAACTTCAACCCGTTGGCGGCCATGGCGGCCAAGGTGTGTGTGGTAGAAGTGGAAGAGATTGTCGAAATTGGCGAGATCGAGCCTGATCAGGTGCATTTGCCCGGTATTTACGTACAACGGCTGGTGCTCAACGCTGCGCCGGAAAAACGTATCGAACATCGCACTGTGCGGAGCGCCTGACCATGGCCTGGACTCGTGAAGAAATGGCGCAGCGCGCCGCCCAAGAACTGCAGGACGGTTTCTACGTCAATCTCGGTATAGGTTTGCCTACCCTGGTGGCCAACTATATTCCTGATGGTATGGATGTGTGGCTGCAAAGCGAAAATGGTCTGCTGGGCATTGGTCCGTTTCCGACCGACGATGAAGTCGATGCCGACCTGATCAATGCCGGCAAGCAAACCATCACGACGTTGCCGGGCAGCAGCTTTTTCAACAGTGCCGACTCGTTCGCGATGATTCGCGGCGGTCATATCAACTTGTCTATTCTGGGGGCGATGCAGGTGTCCGAAAAGGGCGACCTGGCCAACTGGATGATCCCCGGCAAGATGGTCAAGGGCATGGGCGGGGCGATGGACCTGGTGGCCGGGGTCAAGCGCGTGGTGGTGCTGATGGAGCACACGGCCAAGGGCGGCACCCATAAACTGCTCACGCAGTGTGATCTGCCCTTGACGGGCGTAGCCGTGGTCGACCGGATCATCACCGACCTGGCTGTGCTGGATGTGACCGGGCAAGGACTCAAACTGGTGGAACTGGCGCCGGGAGTAACCCGCGAA
>Ga0256410_1000252_pt1 | contig 62682 bp, 51 predicted proteins | sample PhyWR1_FD_185983 | JGI IMG/M metagenome (GOLD analysis project Ga0256410, IMG submission 185983) | Leaf surface microbial communities from wheat plants in UC Gill Tract Community Farm, Albany, California, United States - DLSL W.R1 | ecosystem: Host-associated > Plants > Phyllosphere >... | reverse complement strand
AGACATGGTAGATAAACGCGAATCTTATACAAAAGAAGACCTTCTTGCCTCCGGGCGTGGTGAGTTATTTGGTGCTGAAGGCCCACAACTGCCAGCACCTAGCATGCTGATGATGGACCGCGTGGTCAAAATGACCGAAGACGGCGGTAACTTTGATAAAGGTTACGTTGAAGCTGAGCTGGATATCAATCCTGACCTGTGGTTCTTCGGCTGCCATTTTATTGGCGACCCTGTAATGCCTGGCTGCCTGGGCCTTGATGCGATGTGGCAGCTGGTTGGTTTCTACCTCGGCTGGCTCGGTGGTGAGGGTAAAGGCCGCGCATTAGGCGTAGGTGAAGTGAAATTTACCGGCCAGGTTCTACCAACGGCGAAAAAAGTGACCTATCGTATTCACTTTAAGCGCATCGTTAATCGTCGTCTGATTATGGGACTGGCTGATGGCGAAGTACTGGTTGATGGGCGTGTAATCTATACCGCTAACGACCTGAAAGTCGGCCTGTTCAAAGATACCTCTGCTTTCTAATCAATATTCTGTATCGATGAAGGCATTCACTGAATGCCTTCTTTTACTGAGTCTGCTGTTATTACCGAGTGTTAAATAATTCCGTTCACTCAGTGAAACCTCTACGAGATCATTATTAAGCAGTTACTGCCCTGATTTCCATGGCTTCTCGCCAGCCTCCTAACCAATGCGATCGTTGATCGATGATTTGGTAAGGACACATTTCTTTAGAACGTCCGGTGATACCTGCTTGATAACCACGTTGGTGAGCCCGCTCCAGGCGATCTCGTTTTTGTCTCTTCATGCCTCGTTTCCCTCATTTTATTTGCAGGTGGAAATGAAAACAGTAATTGCACTGGTTGCAATCACACCTAATGAATAACGTGAAAAACGCCCTCAGTCAACGAGTAAAATTCATACAATTGCAATATTCGTCCTGTTCCTGGTTATGTTTAGTTTTTTCATTTAGCTAACATCCGGGAAATTCAGACAAAAAATCCGTAATTCCTGAGAGATTACGGATTTTTGCAAAACTGCCGAATAGTTCAACCGATTATTTTTATCTTAACTGATCGGTATCCGGAAACCGGGAGTTGAGTTGATGACTACATTTCAAACTTTTTCCCTATCTTCGGATATTTACTACCATAGATATCCGTTTGAATCGCGATAAGCAATTCATGAAGTGTCGTTTGTAGGAATGCAAGAAAATCCGGTTGATTAATGGTTCTGTCCACTACAGATACCGGTAAGAATCGCTTCATTTCACCTTCAAACTTAGCGCTTGTCACCAATGCAGGTAAAGATTCTATCCTTGCTTGTAGCCACGCTTCGTACGTATCATTAAGTTTATAATCAGCGATCTTCTTTTTTACCAACTCAGCATCTGGTTTAGCTCCTTGCTGGTGTAGCCAAACCAAATCCCACATGTCTCGGTATCGAATGTGACTGGTAGTAGCCGGGAAAGACACCAACTTATCAGCCATGATTTCAGTGAGTTCCTCCACACGAACAATCAGATCAGAGTATCCATCAGGAAGTTGTTGGTAGTTTTTGACAAGTGATCTTACGCTTTGCGTATATGACGGGATATTGGCTATTTCCACTTTAATACGCTGTTTCGGGAGATCGCTTTTGCCAGGATTGGTCATCACAGAGATCTGCCATTTATCAACTTTAACATCAGCGTAATCAGGCTCTTTTCTCAGTTCTTTGGGTTCTTTGACAACAACCTCCAGGCCATAGCGATCACCGACATATTTTTCAATACACGCTTTAATCTCTAACACCTGTTCGGAGCAGAAGTCACGGCCACCAGCGAAATCCAGATCTTCACTAAACCGGTTAGAGTTATAGCAAAGCCTGAGTGAAGTACCACCTTGAAATATGATGTTTTTTAGGAGTCCTGCGGAGGATAGAGCAAAAAGAATGTCATAGTGAAAAAGTTCCTTCTCTATGACAGGTCTATTCGCAGCATAGCCATGCTGCGTGACAATTTCATCAACCAGTTTGTTAAAATCGACCAGATCAGCCATCGCACATCTCCTCATGTTGAATGAGATGTGTATTTCTGCCGACCTTTAACAGATCTTTGACGGCGGTTTCCTTGGTGGCAATTCTCAATGGCCCTCTCCCTTTTATCGTAGACTTAAATATTTCAGATGGTTTCTTGGTCGTATGAGTCACCTCAATAACCCCCCAGGGCGTGATGAATTCTCCTGAGCGACCTGTAGACATAATAGTTAGCCTGTCGATGGGGATTTGAGAAATTACACCATACTGAGACAAAGCGGACTCTAGACTGATGTAGTTGTAATGACCTCTTCGAATATTCTCAGCCAGACGCTCTAAGGGATAAGGGCCCAACGACCCCTTCGAATATGTGTAAACGCCCTTTGAGGCTCTCTTTAACACATCAGCAGCGATCAGCCGATCAACTGATTTTTGGAGTGTTTTTTTTGACTCATCAGGGAAAATCATTTCTAAATCCCTGGTGAGAAAAATATTTCTGCCTTGCTTGCTGAATTTGTCAAAGGCATTAACAGCTGTCATTAAATCGATAGTATCACCTTTACGAAATAACCCCTTATACAGGGTTTTTTTGTATATTAAATGCATAGTACAAGATGCTGATATACAAAACAACCCCTATACAGGGGGTGTTTTGTATATCAATTACGGCGATTGGTATTAATAATTCATCTGTGAGGTTAGCCACTGCAATGACAGCTTAATGCTTCTAAGTACGTTGCAACGGATAAGGCTACGACTTCTTTTTAACCCTGTGTATGGCGTATTCATTTCAATAGCCGTATAGAGAACTTACACCTCAAAGTCGTCTGTTAGCCACCACAGTCAACAAACAGCGCTCATCAAGGCGCTACGCGCCATACTCGGCGCACCATAAAAAAGTCCGTAACTCCTGAGAGATTACGGACTTTTGCAAAACTGCCTGATAGATCAACCGATGATTTGGGTCTTAACTGATCGATATTAAGCTCATACACCCACGTTTTTATTCTGCCAAAAAGGCTACTGACGGCGTATCAGCTCCCCTGCAATACTCTGAGCTTCCTGCTGCCAGGCCTGAGCCAGGGTCTTCACCATCGCATCATAACCATCATCCTGCTGATTGAGCTCGATACGGAAAGGACGGTTAATGATTTCATTATTTTGTTTTAACAGCCACTCACCACTGACGATGACTTTACCGTCATAACGACCATGAAAACCGGTAATATTCACAGTCAAGCTGCTCTGATCACTCGCCAGAGGTTGGGACGCAACAATCCAGCCAGGCATCGCCTGACTGAGATTGTTTATCAGTGAATTGCGTAACTGTTGATCCAGAGGACTTGCCCAAAGATTATTCGTCGCAATCACATACTGTACATCAGAGGTTTGATATACCACCCCATTAGCAGCCAGGTAATCCGCCAGCACTATCTGATCAATCCACAGCAGACGGCTGCCAGTCTGACTCACAACCTGACTGGCAGGCTGTGCATTAGCAGGTAACTGATAATAAACTTTACCGTTATTGCTACTGCTGCAAGCTGCCAGCATTAATGTTGCAATAACCATTAGCCACTTTTTCATTATTTGGCCCTTTTTGGCTGTGGATCGGGTTTATCTTTTGCTTCAAACACCAATGCATTGCTCTTGTCATTCAGCGTTCGCAATACTGGCTGAAGCTCCCTTAAAACCTGATCCAGACGCTGCATATCAGTCACCATCTTATTATACGCAGCAGATCCTGGCTGGAAGCCCTGCATACTCCGGTTCAGCTCCTGCAGTGTCTTTTGCATATCAGCCGGAAGCTGCTGCATTGACTGGCTGGAGGTTAACTTATTAAGATTGTCTAACGTCTGCTGCAAGTGTTTCAGAGTCTGCTGGCTTTCATTCAGCGTTTTAGTCGCCTGCTGGATCATCGGATTCAGTGGTAAATTATTCACTTTATCCAGCGTATCTAACAGTTTTTGCTGAATTTGTGCCAGTCCAACACTGATAGTCGGGATCACCGGATAACCATCTATTTCATTCGCTTCTTTCTCCAGTTTTTCATTTGGATAAAAATCAAAATCGATAAACAGCGCGCCCGACAGTAAATTACCGGTTTTCATTGAACCCCGTAATCCACTCTTAATTAACTCTGTAATATTGTTCGGAATATTGGTTTCCTGACCGACAATATTCTTCAGCCGTTCAGGCTCAATACGAATAAGCACGGGTGTACGGAAATTACTGTCTAATTTTTGCTGCATCTTTTCGGTAAAGAAGGGAACTTGCGCCACGCTTCCCAGACGAATGCCGCGAAACTCCACTGGCGCACCCGCTACCAGTCCACGAATAGAGTCTTTAAACAGCATAATGAATTCAATATTTTCTTTATACAGCGAGTCCTGAATGCTCTTTTGATCATCAAATAACTGGTAATCCGCACCCGTTCCTACTGACGTACCCCAGTCCAGTCCTTCTGGGACATCAAAACTGACCCCACCACTGAATAAGGTGGTCAGGGAACCCATCTGAATACTCATTCCCTGGGAAGAGAAATCCACCGCAATACCACTATCTTTCCAGAAACGAACATTATTGGTGATCAGCTTGTCATTTGGAGCAGCAATAAACAACTGATAGGTAATCAGGCGCTTGTTAGTATCAAATTTACTGGTTTCTACCGAGCCAACTCGATAACCACGGAACAATACCGGATCGCCAGGGTTTAGCTGACCCGCTTTATTACTCTCGAGAGTAATACGAATACCTTTAGCATCGGGTGGTGCTAGCGGAGGTGAGTCCAGCAAAGAATATTGCTCTAAATGCTCACCCTGCGACCCAGGCTGCAGTTCAATATAGGCTCCCGAAAGCAGAGTCCCCAAGCCTGACACACCGTCGCGGCCAATTTGCGGTTTAACCACCCAAAAGGCGGAATCTTTACGTAACAGTTTTTCCATACCGGAATTGAGACGTGCAGTAATTCTGACATGATGTAAATCATCACTGAGTACTGCCGTTTCCACTATCCCAACATCAACACTGCGACTTTTAATCGTCGTTTTCCCACCTTCAATACCTTCAGCATTGGTGGTAATAAGGACAACTTGTGGTCCCTGGTGGCTATAATGATAGAATAATATCCAGGCTCCTATCAGAGCGGTAACGATTGGAAAGATCCAGACGGGTGACCAGCTTTTAAGCTTCTGAACCTTAGCCTCACCTTTGTTATTCTCCATTTGCGGAGGACTCCTTATTTAAATCGTCGTCTCTGTTATCCCAGGACAAACGAGGATCGAAGACTGCTGCTGAAAACATGGTTAAAATAACAACCAGTGAAAACATCAATGCTCCGATATCCGGGTGGATATTCATAACACCGCCCATTCTGACCAATGCTGAAAGTACAGCAATCACGAAAACATCAATCATTGACCAGCGACCAACAAACTCAACCACCTCATAAATAAAATGCATTCTCTCACTGTCTTTCTTATGCGGACGCTTTGCATCCCAGCATAACCAGCCAATGGCTATCATCTTTAAAGTCGGCACCATAATACTAGCGATAAAAATGACCATTGCCACAGGATAAGAACCTTCACTCCAGAGCAAAATAACGCCTTCCATAATCGTCGAGGCATATTTGCTACCTAAAAAATCAGTCACCATGATAGGCAAAAAATTCGCTGGGAAGTAGAGCATGATAGATGTCACTAATAGGGCGACAGTCCACTGTAGACTATTTTTACGCCGGGCATGCCCCTTTGACTGGCAGCGTGGGCATTCCAGCATATCGACTGGAATAATCGCAGTGCAACACGAACAAGAACGCAGCCCCTGTTTCAAGCCTGTTTCCCCGATGGCTAGCTGCTGACTCAGTACGGGGAGCGGTTGAATATCATCCCACAGCCAGCGTTTATCAACATACATAAATGCCATCAGCTGTAAAATACAAAACAAGCACCAGGGAACAAAACTACTGCCGATACCGATGTTGCCGTAAGCCATCAGTTTGACGAAACTCACCAGAACACCAGCAAGAAAAATTTCTGCCATACCCCAGCTTTTCAGCTGAAAAAGAACCCGTGCCATCGATTTTTTAAGCACCAAAGGGAGTCTGACGCGGTTAACCAATAGCAGAATGATGATGAGGAGTAATGTCGGAACTATCTGGACAAAAAGCAGGAAGAAGGTACCCAGGCTGGCATAGTCTTCATCGAATAATACATTAGGTATTTGCAGTAATGTGACCTGGCTGCTGATCCCTGCCACATTCATATTGACGAAAGGAAATAAATTCGCCAGTAAAAGCATAAATAATGCGACCAACGCATACACCGTTGGTCGTTTACGCGGAACAGACCACTGAGCCGCCAGCGTCGTCCCACAGCGCGGGCAATCGGCTTTATGGCCATCTTCCAGTGCGGGCAGCCGCACCAGCAAATCACATTGGGGGCATAGTATATGTGATTTTTGATGGTGCTCTGCACACATGGATACTCTCCTGATTTTACTCGCCGTCTTTAAGCGATTCGAGATATTCCCAACGCTCAAACGCCTGCTCTAACGATTGCTCTGCATTCGCAAGGTCGGCAAGCACTTTTTGGGTCGTATCATGGGGCTGATTGAAAAAATCAGCATCACTCACTTTAGCCTGGAGTTCACCCAGCTCTGCTTCAAGTTGTTCCAGTTTTTTCGGCAACTGTTCTAATTCACGTTGCAGATTATAGCTGAGTTTACTTGCCGCTCGTTTAACCGTTTCAGGCTTACTTTCTGGGCTGCTCTGCGTTTTTGTCGCCGTAACCGTGCGCAGAGGCTGGGCTGAACCTTGCTGACCTTTAGCGTCGAAATAGCCACCGACGTAGCGGCCAATTTTGCCTTCACCTTCAAAAATCCAGCACTCAGTAACGGTATTATCCACAAACTGCCTGTCGTGGCTTACCAGCAGAACGGTGCCCTGATAGCCTTCAATAAGCTCTTCGAGTAGCTCCAGTGTTTCTACATCCAGATCGTTCGTCGGTTCATCGAGTATCAGCAAATTACTGGGTTTCAGGAATAAACGAGCCAGTAAAAGACGGTTACGCTCACCACCAGAAAGTGCGCGAACCGGTGTCATCGCACGTTTAGGATGGAACAGGAAGTCCTGAAGATAGCCTAAGACATGGCGTGGTCGGCCGTTCACCATGACTTCTTGCTTACCTTCAGCCAGGTTATCCATAACCGTACGGTCTGGATCTAACTCTGCACGGTGCTGATCGAAATAGGCGACTTCAAGTTTGGTACCGCAGTGAACACGACCGCTGTCCGCTTCAAGCTGACTCAGCATCAGTTTGAGCAGTGTGGTTTTACCACAACCGTTTGGTCCGACCAGGGCAATTTTATCGCTACGCATAACTTGTGCGCTGAAATCACGAACCAATGTCTTACCAGCAATCTGATAACAGACATTTTCCATTTCGAAGACAATCTTACCTGAACGGCTGGCTTCTTCGACCTGCATCTTGGCGCTGCCCAATACTTCACGACGCTCACTACGTTCCTGACGCATCGCTTTCAGAGCACGGACACGGCCTTCGTTACGCGTACGGCGAGCTTTAATACCCTGACGGATCCAGACTTCTTCTTGCGCCAGTTTACGATCGAACTCTGCATTTTGCAGATCTTCAACACGTAACGCTTCCTCTTTGGCCAGCAAATAGGCGTCATAATCCCCCGGATAAGAAACCAGTTTACCGCGGTCCAAGTCGACAATACGTGTTGCCATATTGCGAATAAATGAACGGTCATGGGAGATAAAAATAATGCTGCCCTGGAAAGTTTTCAAAAAACCTTCCAGCCAGTCAATGGTTTCGATATCCAGGTGGTTGGTAGGTTCATCTAACAGCAGAACTCGCGGTGAACTTACCAGTGCCCGACCTAAAGCCGCTTTACGCAACCAGCCGCCAGAAAGTGCTGACAATTCAGTGTCTGCTTCCAGCCCAAGCTGCTCCAGCACTTCGTTGATGCGACTATCCAGCTGCCACAGACCTTGATGATCCAGAATGTCCTGAATACGCGCCATTTCATTAAGATTTCTTTCGCTAGGATCTGTCATCACTTTATGCGAAATCTCATGATAGGCTTTTAAATGCTCAGCCTGTTCCTCTACACCCTCAGCAACAAAATCATAAACCGTCCCGGCAACGTTGCGCGGCGGATCCTGCTGCAAACGAGCCACAATCAAGTCTTGCTCGTAAATCATACGCCCGTCATCGAGCGGGACTTCACGATTAAGGATCTTCATTAACGTTGATTTGCCGGCGCCATTACGGCCGACCAGACAAACACGTTCATTTTCTTCGATATGTAATTCGGTGTTATCCAGCAACGGCGCATCGCTAAATGACAACCAGGCTCCGTGCATACTGATTAAAGACATGACTATGACTTCCGGGATTCGTGAGTGACTAACCAGCAATTATGGATCTGGCGATTACGTGCAAAGTCCTGCGACTGCGTTTTCTGGGTAATTTCTTGTGCAACTAACCCTAACTCCGCAAGACCGGTTAAATTCATTTTAAAACCACGTTTATTATTGGAGAACATAATGGTGCCATCAGGGCGTAATAAACGCTTCAGATCTTTCATTAAATCCAGATGATCGCGCTGTACATCAAAGTCATCTTCCATTCGTTTGGAGTTCGAAAACGTCGGCGGATCGATAAAAATAAGATCAAACTGCTCGGTACTTTCGCGTAACCAGCCCAGACAGTCAGCCTGAATCAGGCGATGCGGACGGCCTGTTAAACCATTAAGCCGTAAGTTACGCTCTGCCCACTCAAGATAGGTGCGTGACATATCAACCGTGGTAGTGGTACGTGCGCCGCCCAAACCTGCATGAACCGTGGCAGTGCCGGTGTAAGCGAACAAGTTAAGGAAATCTTTACCTTTACTCATTTCACCTAACATGCGACGAGCAATACGGTGGTCAAGGAACAAACCGGTATCAAGGTAATCGGTAAGGTTGACCCACAGGCGCGCATCATATTCGCTCACCTCCATAAAGTCGCCTTTCTCGCCCATTTTTTGATACTGATTTTTACCCTTTTGACGTTCGCGGGTTTTCAGTACTAATTTATTACCGGGCAGTTCCAGTACGCTTTGGGTGGCCGCAATAACATCAAACAGACGCTGGCGCGCTTTCTGCGGATCCACTGTTTTCGGCGGAGCATACTCCTGTACCACAACCCAGTCGCCGTAACGATCGACAGCAACATTGTATTCTGGCAGATCGGCATCATAGATGCGATAGCAGGTTATCCCTTCCTGACGTGCCCATTTATCGAGCTTTTTGGCATTTTTACGCAGGCGGTTGGCATAATCGTCAGCAACCTGGCTGATGGCTCCCGTACTCCCAGGGGCATGAACAGCCAGCGTATAGTTTTTCTGCACGCAATCAAGCGGGCCGTTTTTAGCTTTAAACTGACGATCTGCCCGTAATTGCAGACAGCTTAACAGTTCTGGTGAGGCGCTAAATAAAGATAAATGCCAGCCACCAAACTGCTCTTTAAATCGGCGACCCAGTAAGTTATGCAACGCAATCAGCGCAGGTTCACTTTCCAGACGCTCTCCATAAGGAGGGTTACTGATAAGCGTTCCGACAGGTCCTTCTGGTAATGGATTGGTCAGTTTAGTGACGTCCTTCATCTCAAACTGGATGAGATCTGCCAGACCTGCACGACGGGCATTAGAACGGGCATGTTCAATCACTCGACGGTCATTATCAGAACCAAAGAAACGAGAGGTATACTGACGAGCACCTTCACGCGCCCGACGCTGGGCTTCAGTTTTCACCTCTTCCCATAATTCAGGACTATGCTGCGCCCAGTTCATAAAGCCCCAGCGCTGGCGATTCAAGCCAGGTGCACGATCGGTGGCTATCATTGCCCCTTCGATCAGCAAGGTGCCAGAACCGCACATTGGGTCAAGCAGCGGAGTGCCTGGCTGCCAGCCAGAACGCATAACGATAGCCGAGGCCAGAGTCTCTTTAATCGGCGCCGCGCCAGTCTCGTCACGGTAACCACGCTGATGCAGCCCTTCGCCACTTAAGTCAAGCGCGATGCTGGCCGTTTCTTTATTCAGCCAGACATTAATACGCAGATCTGGTGCTTCACGATTAACATCAGGACGCGGTAAGTTTTTGCGGGTAAAAGAGTCAACAATGGCATCTTTTACTTTCAGTGCGCCGTACTGACTATTACGGATGGTGTCATTCAAGCCACTAAAATGCACCGCAAAGGTCGCTTCCGGCCCAAATATAGCTGGCCAGTCAATAACCTGCACTCCGATGTAGAGATCAAGATCGCTATAGACTTTACATTCCGTCAAGGGTAACAGAATACGTGATGCCAGACGGCTCCACATTAAGCTTTGGTAAAGAAGACGTGAATCTCCCTGGTAATGTACGCCGCCCTGCACAATTCTGCAGTTCAGCGCGCCTAAGCTTTCTAGTTCAGTTTTTAATAGCTCTTCAAGACCACGCGCCGTGCTGGCAAACAGAGAATTCATATCGTCACTTATCAAAAAAAAGAAAATTGTCCCGCATTATAGCTAATCCGCCACGCATGTCATAAAGTTGGCCGGGTTAATTTCTCTATACCCTGATTAATTTAATATTCTGGTGTGTAAATTTCATGAAAACCACCCCAGACCATCAGTAATATGACGGGTATATTCGAGGACACTATGATCAACTTATCTCAGCTTCATATCTACCCCGTAAAATCGATGCGTGGCCTGGCGCTTTCCCATACTCAGATTTCATCCAGTGGAGCCGCTTTCGATCGTATTTTTATGATAACGGAACCCGATGGTACCTTTATTACTGCACGGGTTTATCCACAGATGGTGCTGTTTACTCCGGCACTGTTACATGATGGATTGTATCTGGGTGCACCCGACGGCAGTTCTGCGACCATTCGTTTCGCCGATTTTACTTCCGCCCCGGCCCCCACAGAGGTCTGGGGAAATCACTTTACGGCGCAAATAGCCCCCGAACAGATCAATAACTGGCTAAGCGGCTTTTTCTCTCGGCAGGTACAACTGCGCTGGGTCGGTGAGAACTTAACGCGTCGTGTACAGCAGTATGAAGAGACCCCTCTCTCCTTTGCTGATGGCTTTCCCTATTTGCTGACAAATGAAGCCTCACTACGCGATTTACAGCAGCGCTGTCCGGCCAGTGTCGCCATGAATCAGTTTCGCCCAAATTTGGTCGTCACCGGTATTCCGGCCTGGGCTGAAGATAGCTGGCAGGTTATCCGTATTGGTGGCGTCACTTTTGATGTTGTCAAACCATGCAGTCGTTGCGTGTTTACGACAATTAGTCCGGAACGCGGGCGCCGGCATCCTGGTGGCGAACCTCTGGCAACGTTACAACGTTTTCGTACTGCGCAAGGAACCAGTGACGTTGATTTTGGCCAGAATCTCATTGCCCGCCACAGCGGTATTATCCGTCTCGGTGATGAAGTGGAAGTTCTGGCAACCAAGCCGCCTCAATTGTATGGGCCTGGTGCGGTAGCCGAAAGTCTGCCCGAGCAAACTATCGTCAGCAATCAGGTCACCATTAACTGGGCCGGAAAAACCTTTCAGGGGAACAACCAGCAGATTCTGCTTGAGCAGCTAGAACTGCAAGGGATCAAAGTGCCTTATTCTTGTCGGGCGGGGATTTGTGGCTGCTGTCGAGTTCGCGTACTGGAAGGTGAAGTCCGTGCGCTGAAGAAAGGCGCTGTTTCAGATGAAGGGACAGCGTTAAGCTGTAGCTGCGTGCCGATGGGAGACTTGTCCGTCGCACCAAACTAAACCGCGTATTCCAGCCCCATATACTGAACGTCGGACTGAGGTTTCAGTCTGTCGTTCATGACTTTAATCACATCACCCAGCTGCATCGTTCGTCCAGCCAGAGTCAGTTCGCTCTGAGCCAGTAAACATAGCGCAGCGCTATCACCCGTTTCAATCACCAGCAGATTAACTTGCTGCCAGTTATCGGTCAACCAGGCACAAGCGGACGCCCCAACTTCGGGTTGCCAGTCATTATTATGGGTAATAAAATACCAGCTTTTAGGCATCTGTGGTTTTAGAAAGCGGATCGCAACCAAAGCATTTAAAACCAGCTCAGCGCGTTGTTCATCACTCAGTACCAGGCCACGGCAGTTTTCTTCAAAAGAAAAATATAATGCCGCATCGTCGACACAAAAACCTGATTTTTCAAAAGCATCGGGCGTTAACATCTTGCGAGGGAAACGTGAACGAAAGAGCATTCCATTAGCCAGGTCGAGCATCATTCGATCATGCTCTTCATCAAAATACCATAGCCAGTCGTCGTCTGGTTTAATTCGCATTATGCTTTCCTTGTATTAAGCCCATTCCTATTGCTACTTGAATATTCGTCCTTTAATAAGAAATTTCAAATATGTCTAAATATGCATCAACTGACGAATATAAATCAACCAGGACTGAAAATAAAGTCCTGGTGTCCTGGAAGTAGCAATTATTTACAGATGCGTGACGATTTCTTTAATCAACGACGGACCTTTATAAATAAATCCTGAGTATATTTGTACCAGAGAAGCCCCCGCAGCCATTTTTTCACGCGCAGAAATGACTGAATCAATCCCCCCCACACCAATAATGGGTAAGCGGCCATTTAATTCCAGAGATAAACGACGAATAATTTCTGTGCTTTTTAGCTGTACCGGACGACCACTCAGGCCTCCTGCTTCATCACAATACTTCATGCCCTGAACTAAACTTCTGTCTAGCGTCGTATTGGTGGCGATAACACCATCAATATTATGTCTGACCAGGCTATCAGCGACTTGAATTAATTCTTCTTCAGAAAGGTCCGGAGCAATTTTTACCGCTAACGGAACATATTTATGGTGATACTCATGCAACTGCTGCTGTTTACTTTTAATACTGCTTAACAGTGAATCCAGCGCATCACCATATTGCAAGGTACGGAGCCCTGGGGTATTGGGTGATGAGATATTGATGGCAATATAGCCGGCGTAGGGATAAATTTTATCCATACAAGCCAGGTAATCGTCTTCACCCTGCTCTACTGGCGTATCTTTATTTTTACCAATATTGATCCCCAGAATCCCATCAAAATGCGCTTTTTTGACATTCTCAACCAGGTTATCAACACCCTGGTTATTAAAGCCCATACGGTTTATCAAACCTTCTGCCTCAGGCAGCCTGAAAATCCGTGGTTTATCATTTCCCTGCTGTGGGCGTGGCGTTACGGTACCGATTTCAATAAAACCAAAACCCAGAGCACCTAACACATCGATGCACTCACCATTTTTGTCCAGCCCGGCGGCTAAGCCAAGAGGGTTTTTAAAGGTCAGTCCCATGCAGGTTACAGGCTTTGCTGGAAGATTCTGACGAATGATCCTTTCAAAAGGCGTACCGCTGATACGACGAAGTTGTTGAAAGGTCAGATTATGAGCGCGTTCAGCATCGAGCTGAAATAGAGCTTTGCGAACGAAGGGGTAGAACATGACTTCTCCTGGATTCCCGGTGTGCAGACCGGGGCAGTATTATTCACTATCTCCTGCCCGATTGGAATTGACTGGGCGCAAAAAATACAGAATCACATCATTATACCCGTCATACTTCAAGTTGCTTAGGGCTGCTGGCGTTCAGGATGCCGAATCACATAGTTTATCTATGCTCATCGACAGCCTTCTCTTTGCGCCGACAAGCCACTCGAATTATTTAGGGTATAGAGGACCCGTTGAGAAAAATCTCTTTCTCACTTAACGGGAAGATAACGTTAAAGCAATTCTACGATAATCAGAGGAATAGCTTCGATATGTACTTTTTTGGGTTTCAAATGCCGGAAAAGTCATTTAGATAAAGACCTTCTCTCTGACAGAATTCAGCCATCAAGCAATCATCTACGTGACGTTATGGGAAAAGGCCTGAAGTAACTGAAAAATCAGTTAATAAAGCGATATCCAACCCAAATAACACGAAATTATGACAAGTTTTTTTGCGAATATATCAGTGATTAGGAGACGTTATGCGAGTAATAACCCTGGCCGGAAGCCCCCGTTTTCCATCCCGTTCCAGTGCATTGCTGGAATATGCCCGTAAGCAGCTACGTAAGCAAAATATTGAAGTTTATCATTGGCATCTACAAAATTTTGAGCCTGCAGATCTTCTTTATGCGCGTTTTGACAGTCCTGCATTACAAACCCTGACCGAGCAGCTAGCAACCGCGGATGGCATTATCATCGCGACTCCCGTTTATAAAGCCTCGTTTTCTGGTGGTCTTAAGACACTGCTTGATCTTCTTCCGGAACGAGCCCTGGATAACAAAGTGGTGCTTCCCCTCGCCAGCGGCGGAACTATCGCCCATATGCTAGCGGTAGACTACGCGCTGAAACCGGTATTGAATGCACTGAAAGCTCAGGAAATTTTGCACGGCGTATTTGCTGACGATAGCCAAGTCACTGATTATCAGCATAAGCCACAATTTACAGCAGATCTTAAACAACGCCTGGATGGCTCATTACATCTGTTCTTGCAGGCATTGCAACGGAGAAATATCAACGTGACTGAGTTATTAGCTCGACCCGTACTGACCAATACAGCGGTGAAAATAGCATCATAGAGTAGAGACTCTCTATTAATGACAACAAAGACCCGAGAAAATGCTCTCTTAAAAAGAGAGCCATTGAATGATATCCCGAATGATTGATCCCATTTCAATCCATCATTGAGTGAAATACTCACTACTGTTCATGTTGTTATTTAATGATTCTATTAAAAAGAATGCTCACTCAACCAGACCTGTAATCACTTCCTGTTATGGCTGTCTGGACTGACGAAAAACCTATCCTATACAGCCGATTATCGAAAGTACACCGCCATTTTCGCCATTCAACTATCCTGCTAAAGATAAAAACATCGCCTCCACCAATATTTCATTTTAAGACAAACCTTAATATTCAGTAATTAAACCAATAAAATAAATATACAACTGAATTTGTTTTATTGGACAAATGAAATATTTACTCATGAAATTAAAAAAAACACCCTCAATAATCTAGTGACTATTAGCTTGTGTTAGTGATAGAAATAGAGATGTAAACACTGTTTTTATCTTTAATAACATTAACTATTCAATTACAAGGAGTAATATAAATGGAAAATAAAACTATTATTGTTATACCTAAAAAACCTCGCCCTATCCTTCTACCACACCATCTGTAATTAAAAGCAATCTCAGGTATCTTCCGATACCTGAGTCATCTCTGACAGATGCTGATAGCCACTAACCGCAAACAGTAAAATAATAGACAAGGTTATGATGTATCAGCAGTGTAAAACTAGTGATGCTCATCAAGGGAGAGAACTATGGATTTTGGTCATTTTAAGCCGAAACTTTATTGTTCGTTAAGCATACAAGACAACGCTATCATAGCAATACGTGATGATGAAGAGTTCACAATAAAGTCACTACCTTTCGGTAGTGAACTGATATTAAAATTACTACACAGATTTAATGGTATACATACCATTAAAGAACTTGCCGATGAACACCATATATATGATACAAACTATGAAGAACTCATTGAATTAGTTGACAGGCTGTCAGAGTTTGGTCTTATCTCAAAAAATCCACCCGTTGATTTCGTTTCCGGTATTGAGTGTCTTCTTGAAATAGAAGACTTACAAAATAAATTATTATATGAAATTTTATATAATAATATCTTTTGGACCCAATGCCAGATACCCAATGAAGTCCCCCGCAATGTTTTTATTGGTCTCGCAATTGAAAACTATCACTTTCTGTATCGCGAAAGCTGGTTTGATGCTCCGGTGCTTTCATGGCAGGGATCAAAAAAAACGCGTACATTGATCAATGAATTTTTCTGCGAAGAATACGGTCATGATGAACTCATTTTGAAATCTCTTAATACCGTTGGCGTGACAAGAGAGGAGATATTTAAAACAGTACCGTTACCTGAAACACTCGCGCTATGCAATACCCTGGCCTACTGGGCTGCAAACGATCCGTTATTTTTTTATACCACGCTGGGTATTTTAGAAGGGAAAGACATTAAACTGGACTCATATGTTAGTGCGATGGAAAATAGTGGCATAGTGCCTGATGAGTTTATCTATTACATTAAAGAGCATTCAATGATAAACCTGAATGCTGAACATGGAAATTTAGGCCGGGAGTTATTTAAAAATATTCCTGCTGTATCTCGTGTCGATGTGGATAGATTGAAAGCACAGACGCATATATTTATAGATATTTATAATAAATTTTATTTATCTGTATGGCAGCACTACTCCTCCTGTGAACAACTATTACGTCTGATAAAATGAAAGGATATCGTTATGAATCTATCTCATCGTTTATTTGAAAAACCGCGACTAAGAACGGGAGTCACATTTTATGAGGCTGAACAAGAAATATTAATAGAGTACCGAGATCAGAGCTGTAGTCTTCACTATGATGAAATTATTCCCTCCGAGATAATGTCATTTTTATCAACGATAAAAAAAGACAGCTTTACCACTGAGCAATTGAACAGTCAGTATCATAATTCGCTTGGAAATGTTAATGATTTACTTCGCGAACTGGATCGGCTTGGGCTATTAGAGGAAGGTAAAAAATCCTCTCCCGATAGCTGTTGTACTGGAGAAGATTTTTACCATGTAAAACTTCTGCCCATGGTCAGAAACTTACAGTATAAACTGAGCTGTTCTCCTTTTTATATAAGAATGAAAGAAGGCAATATTACGCGTAATGAACTCATCGGTTTTGCGATGGAGTATTATCACTTAGTAAAAATGGCACCCAGTTTAATCGCCCCCTCTTTAAGTCATGTAGTGAACGAACAAGCAAACAAACAACTTATTAAACTTTTTATTGATGAGTATGATCATGATGCCATGATGCTTGCTTGTCTGGAAGCCGTCGGCATTCCAAAACATGTTATGTTAAAACGCCAACCACTGGCCTCAACATTTTCATCCTATATAAGCCTGGGCGTATACTCAAGACAACATCTTCTGAGTTTTTTTAGTGCTCTTTTTTTATTTGAAACACCCTCTACAGAATTCAACGAATTATTTATTAATTGTTGCCAAATGAATAATATGCCACCCGGATTTTATCAGCCTATTATTAAACATTCTGATATTAATGAACAAGAAAGTCATGGCACGATAACCGAGACACTTTTAAAAACCATTTCAGTCATATCAAATGAAGAGCAAATAACAACATTAATTAATGTTCATGCGTTAGTAGAGATGTTACACAAACAGGATAAGGAAATTATATCTTACTATAGCCATTCCACCGTTGATTTATACCGTGTTTTTTCTTGAACTTATTGCATAGTAAAAACAGCTCGAGTTAACGATGAGAACTTATTCAGCCCTGTAAATACACAAAAATATATTATGTGATTCGGCAGGATTGACGAAGGCAACGCCCTGGCAACTTGAAGTATGACGGGTATAGATTCTATCTCCAGAGTGAGGGTAACACGTGTCTGATAAATTAATAAATAAACGACGCTATGCTAACTATATAAACCCCTACTGGGTCGAGGCTTTATCAACAATGGGACTGCCCGAAACATGGTTAAAGGCTGAGAATGAATATATTTATGATAATAACAATATCTGCTGGCTTGATTGCGTTGCTGGATTTGGTTCTATTCCCTTTGGCCACAATAACCCTCACTTTACAAAGATATTAACAAATCATTTTTCTAAAAAAACACCCACAACATTTCCTTTTGGAGCAAATTATCCCTCTGCCATTCTTGCTGAAAAAATAATAAACAGTTTTACCCGTGGAGGTGGAAAAGCACATTTTTCTGCCAGTGGCAGTGAGGCCGTCGAAACGGCTTTGAAAATGGCAATGTCATATACCAGACGATCGAAGTTTATCTCTATTGAGCGGGGATACCATGGATTAACCCTGCAAAGCATGCTGCTTAATGGGTCTGATATTTGGGCGCAAACACTACCAGAAAGAGATAGCCATGTTTCGATTGTCAGCCCTGGAGATCTCGAATCTATAACCTCGTTATTACAAACTGGTGAATATGCTGCATTAGTGCTTGAAGTCTCTCAGGGGGTGGGAGGTGGATACACATGGAATAGTGAGAATTTAAAGAAGCTACACCACTTATGCCATCAATATGGAAGTCTTCTTATCGTCGATGAGGTTCAGACAGGCTGGGGCCGTAGCGGATATATCAGTGCTTATTCACACCTGACTTCTGGCTTATGTCCTGATCTTATTATTTTTTCAAAAGGCATGACCAATGGCTTGTTGCCTCTGTCAGTCACCATAAGCACCACGGCTATCCATGCCAGCCTTTTTGGCCATGAAGGCTGTGCAAAAATTCATGGTTCTACTTATTCTGGTTATAGTGCAGGTATCGCTGTTGGAATGGCCACATTCGATTATATCTTCGAACATGATATATGCAATCAGGTGGCGATAACCAGCCAATTATTACGTGCCGGATTTCAATCCTGTGCCAGAAATAATAATATACCATTACTAATTGAGGGTATTGGATTACTGATAACATTAACCTTTAGTCACGACATGCCTGACTTAGCCCGTTATTGCTGGGAGTATTATTGTAAAAATAACATACTGATTAACTATTCAGCTCATCGCGATAACACACTTACTTTAACACCGCCATTAATCATTAGTGAAGAATCGAGCTATTTTATTCTTGATGTATTTAATTCAGCTCTCGATGCTTACAACAAAAATAATTAGAGGTTGCTATGAGAAATACACTCTGGTTTATCAGTCAATATAGCCATCCCTATATAAACCTAAAAAGAGGTGATATATCAACAGATAACAATACGATTATTATCGATACTGACTCTGATTTATTTAAAATAACCACATTATCGCATGATGAGGCTTTGTTTATCGTTGAGTGCATCATATCTCTTTTAAATTATAAAAATGCCGACTTTCGAATCGTCACGGGAAATGCAACGTTTGAAGATATTATCAACACTCTTTATATTTATGGATATATATTGAATGATGATATAGCACTGACAAGAGAAAAAGAAAAAAAATCTTTATGCATGAGAATTCATTCTTTATTAAAAAAATACACTAAGTGCTTTTTTGAGGCAACATCCATCAATGACAGTTCACGACAAACTGAAGTAATTTCAACCATTAATTTATTACGAAGCGAGGCAGATAAAAAAAGAATCAGCGATGACACATGGAAATCTGAAAACTTTCATTTTATCTCTTTATGCATTTTGATTAAGAATGCAAAAACCAATAATCCTCATGGTTATGTTTTAATCAATGAATTTATGAATTCGTTGATTTCACACTTAAATAATCTTTACTACTCGCCAACTCTCACTATTAATTCTGATTTTATGTATCTGTATTCCAATCGAGACATTGAATCTTGTCTTTATGCTTTTAAATCACTGTTAATATCTTCATTGGACCTAAATTCAAAACGAAAGAGTTATCAGATTAATGATTTTTATGAAACAAAATCAGGAATAAATTTTGCATTAATGAGTGAGAAATTTATTCGTGACTACTCAATTAGTATAGGTGAATCTAATTTTTTCAAAGAACTGCAGAAACCCGAAAGTCATAAGCTACTGGCACCAGCCTGTTATATTCAGGAATATTTTATAAACTATCGATTCACAGAAACTATCGCCCCCATGATTTCAAAGCGATTAAATAACTCGATAAAAAAAGCATTTACTCAATACTATGATGAAGAAGTCGGGCATGAAGTTTATGAACTCGAAACCTGCATAAATTTGGGTGTAACAAAGGAGTATTTAGAAAATCATCTCCCTCTTCCTTTGACACAAGTTTTCTGTGATGCATTTGCTTATCTATCATCGCTGGAACCACTATCATATTTTACCTCGGTGATGATTACGGAAGGAATACCTGGAGAACCATCGCAAATCAATGATCTTTTATTCAATAGCACCACGTTACAAGATTTTTTCAATGATGCCTCAAGAACACATGAACAGTTAAATGATAAATTAAACCATCAATACCTGTCGCGATTATTTCTCTCTAAAATTCACTCAATAGATAATGAAGAGCAAAAAAAATTACTTCATATCCTGGCATGGATGGTTGAATTAAATCATCGTGCATGGGAAGAGTTACATCAACGCGTTTATATCGAGCGGAAAGAATATTTGGAGCCAGCTACCCTATGACTCCTGCTATTGATAGCAATAAATCAGGTACTGATGTTAAAACACAACAAATCAATGAGTCTAAGAAACGTATTGTTATCATTCTTAGCATTCATACATTTGAGCGTTTTTTATTTTTCTGTATATCTGTCGTCATGCCGCTGAATTTATTCAGCGAAGGAATTATAAACGCTTCTGATATGGGGTTGTTTTATCTTCTTTTGTTTAGTTTTTATCGTGGCACGCCCGTTTTATTTGGTTATATGTCTTCATTTGTACGCAAAGAAAAAATCCTTTATTTTTCTTTGGTTTTAGAGATTTTATCACTTGTTTATATGAGTCTGACAGAGGAAATATCACGTATTTACATACTCTCTTTCTTTGCTGGCTCTTTCGGCGGGGCAACAACTATGATGATTATAAGTCTACTGGAATCAGAGGATAAAAAATGCAAATTAATAATGGAGAGCAAAGTTGAACATGACATTTTCAACATTCATTTCATGTTAATCAACGCAGCAGCTTTTATAACACCCTTTCTCGCCTTATTATCGAGAAGAGATTATCAGACGATAGTGGTAATAACGGCTTCAACGTTATTATTTTTATTACTGTTTTTTATCTTATTTAATAGAAGGAACCACTTCTCGAGTCAATTGGATCCCATTCATTCGCTAAAAAGTAACAAAACTACATTTGATTTCAACTTTCTCTACATTTGGTTCGCATGTGTGAGTGTCTGGGCCGCCTGCTCTACCTTTTATGCCATTATCCCCTCGCTGGACTCTCGTTTTTTCGGTACGGAAGGAATAAACGCCTGGTTTTCATTAGATTCAGCTGCGGTTGTTTTATTTTTCTTTATTTTTAACCGAATGAAAATATTCACCAAAAACACCACTCAAAATGCTTTTATCGGAATGATTGTGCTTGCTGTGGGGTTATTTTTAATTCCTTTATTCAAAGATGATTTTTTATATTGTGCTATAGCAATCATTGTTATCTCGTTTGGTGGTTATATCGCATTTCCCCAATTATATGGCTTAGCGGTAAAAACAGATTTTCAAGAACGGAAGGTACTCTATCTTGGTTTGCTGACATTCTCGGGAGCCGTTGGTGAGAGTAGTATGCATGCTTTGTTTTGGGTTACTGGCAATGCCAGTTTTTGCCTGATCCTGTCGGCAGTACTGCTTATTACAAACGCATTTTTGGTTAAACGCTGCAAAATATGCTCTTAATTTTTGTTATCATCCCTCTCGCCCTCACTCATGACTGAGTGAGGGCTGATTTGATTAGGCTAACGCTTTAGCTATTTTCTCAAACAGATCGCCCGATAAATTATCCAGCCCTTTCAGTTGCTCCAGGGCTACACGCATCATCTGCTGACGTTCAGCATCATACCGTTTCAGACGAATTAACGGCTCAATCAATCGTGAAGCGACTTGCGGATTACGGCTATTCAGTTCAGTCAGCATTTCCACCATAAACTGATAACCACTGCCATCTTTAGCATGGAAAGCGGCTGGATTATTAAGTGCGAACGCACCAATTAATGCACGAGTACGGTTTGGGTTACTGAGACTGAATGAACGATGTTTTAACAGCTTACGGATATTTTCCAGGGTATCACTCGCCGGACTGGTCGCCTGCAAGATAAACCACTTATCCATAACCAGACCATCCTGATGCCATTTTTCATCATAATGAGCCAGGAGCTCATCACGGCAAGGCAGTTCCGCTGCCACTGCCGCAGAAAGTGCAGCAATAGCATCGGTCATGTTATCGGCCTCCTGATACTGGCGACGGACCAGATTCAGGGCCAGGTCAGACTCACCAAATGCTAAATAACGCAGACAGGTGTTACGCAGGGCGCGCTGGCCAATATCACTATGGTTCACCTGATAAGATTCAAGTTTGTTAGCGTTATAGACCGCCAGTAACTCATCTGCCAGTTCTGTTGCCAGAGTAAGGGTGAGTGCCCCATGAACGGTAGCGATAGCCTGCGGATTGATAACCGGGAACAGCTCAGCAATTTCATTTTGCGATGGAAGAGTCAGGATCTCACTCGCCAGTGCCGGAGAAATATGCTCATCGAGTAAGATCGCACGGAAAGCATCAACCACATGCAGAGGCAAGGAAAGCGGTTGTTCCTGCTCACAGCGATTCACATTGATTTTGATATAGAGCGTCAGCAAGCTTTGTGCTGCATCCCAGCGTGAGAAATCATTGCGGGCATGGCGCATTAAAAAGACTAACTGATCGTCACTCCATTTATAGTCCAGTTTTACCGGTGCTGAAAACTCACGTAGTAATGACGGGACAGGCTGGAAGTAGACGTTATCAAAAACAAAGGTCTGTTCTGCCTGAGTGACATTCAGGACATGGTGAACTGGATGACCGTCTTTCTGTAAAGGAATAACCTGCCCTTCGTTATCATACAGCTCAATATCGAAGGGGATATGCAGTGGAACTTTTTCCTGTTGTTCCGCTGTTGGCGGAGTCATTTGACTGATGGTCAAACGGTATTGCTCAGTTTGTGGATCATAGTCATCACGTACCGTGACAACTGGCGTACCGGCCTGGCTGTACCAGCGGCGGAAGTATGACAAATCAATATTAGAGGCATCTTCCATCGCCTGAACAAAATCGTCACAGGTTGCCGCGCTGCCATCATGGCGCTCAAAATATAACTGCATACCTTTCTGGAAGTTTTCCTCCCCCAGCAGGGTATGGAGCATACGAATCACTTCTGAGCCTTTCTCATACACGGTCAGGGTGTAAAAGTTATTCATCTCAATAACTTTATCCGGGCGGATCGGGTGTGCCATCGGGCTGGCATCTTCAGCAAACTGCATAGCACGCATGGTGCGGACATTCTGGATACGATTTACCGCACGCGAACCCAAGTCAGAACTGAACTCCTGATCGCGGAATACGGTCAGTCCCTCTTTCAGGCTTAACTGGAACCAATCGCGGCAAGTTACACGGTTTCCGGTCCAGTTATGGAAATACTCATGGCCGATAACACGCTCAATATCGAGATAGTCTTTATCCGTCGCGGTTTCTGCACGGGCGAGAACAAACTTGGAGTTAAAGACATTCAGTCCTTTATTTTCCATGGCCCCCATATTGAAGAAGTCGACTGCGACAATCATGTAAATATCGAGGTCATACTCCAGTCCGAAACGATTTTCGTCCCATTCCATTGACGCTTTCAGGGAGGTCATGGCCCAGTCGGCGCGGCACAGATTGCCGCGATCGACAAACAACTCCAGGGCTACATCGCGTCCTGAGCGGGTTTTAAAACTATCACGCAGGACATCAAAATCACCGGCGACCAGCGCAAATAAGTAGCTTGGTTTTGGGAACGGATCCTGCCATTGAACCCAATGACGTCCGTCATCAAGGCTCCCGTCAGCGATGCGGTTACCATTAGACAATAAATAAGGATACTTCTGCTTATCGGCAATAATTTTGGTGGTAAAACGCGCCAGAACATCCGGGCGATCCAGATACCAGGTGATATGGCGGAATCCTTCAGCTTCACACTGAGTACAGAGAGCTTCGCCGGACTGATATAGCCCTTCCAGAGCGGTATTGGCGGCAGGACTAATTTCATTAACAATTGTCAGATTAAAAATATCTGGCAGCGATTCGATAACTAATACGCTCTGCTCCAGATGATAATCCGTCCAGTCCTGTCCATCGACCTTGATGGACACCAGCGTTAAATCTTCACCATCTAGTCGCAGCGACGCGCTGGCTTCCCCCTGGCGAACCACGCGACTTATCGCCGTCACCTGGGTGCGAGTTGCATCAAGAGAGAAAGTTAAATCAATATCACTAATGGTAAAGTCAGGTGCACGATAGTCGTGGCGGTATTTAGCTTGAGGCTGTTGTGTCATAAAAACCTTCTTATTCAGCCGTAGATAAACGGCATTCAGTCTGTTCCTGTTGCAGTAATGTTACCACGCAGAATCTTTATCCAGCGAACGAAGAATGCTAAGTCGTTTCCACGCCATGAAAACAATGCTGATATCGATACGCTTTTGCCCGGTAACCCGTAATCTCGCGCTGCTTAGCCATGCTCATACTAGGGTTAGCTTATATCAGTTGGTTCCAGCCGCTGGCTGGCGCTAACCTTAGCGATACATTGCAGAATGCCTGTAGCTTGATTTATTTTTGATTGATAACATCATAATAAATATTAAAAATTTAACTATACCCAAAATAATTCGAGTTGCTTGTAGGCGCCAAGTTCAAGCCGTCGATAAGCATAGATAAACTCTATGATTCGCCGTATAAACGCTGGCAACCCTGCGCAACTTGAAGTATGACGGGGATAAATCTAGCCTATAGCACGAATAGCAATCGACCCTGTCGGCCAGCTGTGTTGTGATCTTACTTCAATAAACAGATAATCAAGGTATACTCCTGCCTAATTATTTGCCTGTTCTTGATGGAAACGCTCCTGTGAGAGGATGCTGAAACGCGCCATGACTCGACACGCTTCCCCAGTATTACAATCGCTGCTGGATACTGATGCTTACAAGCTTCATATGCAGCAAGCTGTTTTTCACCTCTATGACGAGGTTGTCGTTACAGCGGAATTCCGTTGTCGCGGCGACGATCTGCTAGGCATTTATGCCGATGCCGTCCGTGAGCAAATTGATTTTATGCAGCATCTGGCACTGAGTCCGGAAGAATTCAGCTGGCTTAAAGGTTTACCTTTCTTTAAGGCTGATTACCTTAACTGGCTTAATCAGTTTCGCTTTGATCCTTCTCAGGTTGAGGTGACGAATAACCAAGGCCATTTAGATATCCGGTTAACCGGCCCATGGCGTGAGGTGATTTTATGGGAAGTTCCTTTGCTTGCTATGATAAGCGAAGTTGCCCATCGCCATCGTTCGCCTGATATCAAAATACAATTAGCGCTCGACCACCTGGAAAGTAAACTCAATGACTTTAATCGGTTAACTCAGAATATTGATTTGAGTTCTTTCCGGTTAATGGACTTTGGAACTCGTCGTCGTTTCTCGCGCGAGGTACAACAGGCGATAGTGACGCGTTTACGTGATGAGCCCTGGTTTGTCGGTACCAGTAACTATTCTCTGGCCCGCAGTCTGAATCTGACACCAATGGGAACACAAGCCCATGAGTGGTTCCAGGCGCATCAGCAGATAAGTCCAACACTGGCTAATAGTCAGCGGGCGGCGCTACAAGCCTGGCTGGATGAGTATCCCGACAGCTTAGGTATCGCCTTGACCGACTGCATTACTATGGATGCTTTCCTGCGCGATTTTGACCCTAATTTTGCCACGCGTTATCAAGGCCTGCGCCATGATTCAGGAGACCCTTTCACCTGGGGTGAAAAAGCCATCGCTCATTACCGAGCGTTGGGCATTGATCCAATGAGTAAGGTGCTAGTATTTTCGGATAATCTTGATCTGGCGAAGTCGATTGATTTGTATCGTCATTTCTCAGATCGTGTGCAGCTCAGCTTTGGTATTGGCACGCGTCTGACCTGTGATATTCCAGATGTTAAGCCCCTCAATATTGTGATTAAACTTGTTGAGTGCAACGGTAAACCCGTCGCCAAACTGTCCGACAGTCCAGGTAAAACAATTTGCCTGGATAAAGCTTTTGTTCGTGCATTACGTGAAGCCTTCAGTCTGCCTGAAGTCAAGAAAGCGAGCTGATTAATGACAGGCTGTGAGGCGTAAAATCATCCCAGCCTGTCAAAACATGATTTCTTCACAGCAGACAGTGAATTCTTCTTGTCTGCTGACATATGACAAGTAATATAGATAGCCCCTTTCGGGCTAATTTTTTATTGACCATTAAATAGAGAGAAAACTATGAGCGTTGTGCCTGTAGCCGACGTACTCCAGGGCCGTGCAGCCGTTGACAGTGAAGTCACCGTGCGCGGATGGGTGCGTACTCGGAGAGATTCAAAAGCTGGTATCTCCTTCCTTGCCATTTATGATGGCTCCTGCTTTGATCCTGTACAGGCCGTTATTAATAATTCTCTGCCCAATTATAATGACGAGATACTACACCTGACGACAGGATGCTCGGTTATCGTTACCGGTACCGTGGTTGCCTCTCCGGGCCAGGGACAGAGTTTTGAAATACAAGCGCTTCAGGTTGAAGTCACCGGTTGGGTTGACGATCCTGATACCTACCCAATGGCTGCTAAACGTCACAGCATTGAATATCTGCGTGAAGTTGCGCATTTACGTCCGCGGACAAACCTGATTGGTGCGGTGGCTCGTGTACGTCATACTCTGGCGCAAGCCCTGCATCGTTTCTTTGATGAGCAAGGATACTTCTGGGTTTCAACCCCACTGATAACGGCTTCTGATACCGAAGGCGCTGGTGAAATGTTCCGCGTATCGACGCTCGACATGGAAAACCTGCCGCGTACCCCAGAAGGGAAAGTCGACTTCGATAAAGATTTCTTTGGTAAAGAGGCGTTCCTGACAGTATCCGGTCAGTTAAATGGTGAAACCTACGCTTCTGCCTTATCTAAAGTGTATACCTTTGGGCCGACGTTCCGCGCTGAGAACTCCAATACCAGTCGTCATCTGGCAGAGTTCTGGATGCTGGAGCCGGAAGTCGCTTTTGCTAACTTAAACGATGTCGCAGGTCTGGCAGAAGCCATGCTGAAATACGTCTTCAATGCCGTACTAGAAGAACGTATGGATGATATGAAGTTCTTCGCTGAGCGTGTTGATAAAGACGCTATTGAACGCCTGCAGAACTTTATTAAGGCCGATTTCGCCCAGGTTGATTACACCGACGCGGTTGAAATTCTGCTGAACTGCGGTCAAAGCTTTGAAAACCCTGTTTTCTGGGGCGTTGATCTCTCCTCTGAGCATGAGCGCTATCTGGCTGAGCAGCACTTTAAAGCACCAGTGGTAGTGAAAAACTATCCAAAAGACATTAAGGCATTCTATATGCGCCTTAATGAAGACGGTAAGACCGTTGCTGCAATGGATGTTCTGGCCCCGGGTATTGGTGAAATCATCGGTGGTTCACAGCGTGAAGAGCGTCTGGATGTATTAGATGCCCGTCTGGCTGAAATGGGACTGAATAAAGAAGATTACTGGTGGTACCGCGATCTGCGCCGTTATGGCACCGTACCTCACTCAGGCTTCGGACTCGGTTTTGAGCGTCTGATTGCTTATGTGACCGGTGTTCAGAACGTCCGTGACGTGATCCCGTTCCCACGTACTCCACGCAACGCAAGCTTCTAACCGGGCAGCCAGAATAACTCTGGTTTCCTGGAGGTGCTCAGACAGTCGATGATTTTCATTCGACGGTCTGGGTGCCAGTACTTCCTCCTTCCTCCATTTAATGTCTATACCCGTCATACTTTAAGTTACTTGGGTGTTGCCTGCTTTCACTCAGCGCCCGGCACCACACTCCTCTGAAACAACTTTTTACTTGTATCCAAGATCCAGCAAGTCCATATGCTTTCTTTACACATATTTTATTAATGATTGATATTTAAATGTCAATTTCAACCTTTTTCATATGTAAGCTGGTTACAAGGTATTTCTTAAAATTGTCATAAAAGGGCCATATTCGTGGTTCGTCAGTATGAATATATTTCCCGTGAAATACCGCACATTTTGGCAATCTTTCACTGCAACCCACGCCATCTTTTACATTTAAGCAAATCAGCTCAGATCAACCTTATTTGATGTAAATCACACTTATGCAAATTAAACATAAGCAATTCATATATATACGTTAAGAAAAAATCCTCTCATCAATTATTAAGCTGAAGTTTGAATTAGTTCACAAAGTTCCATTAAATTCATAAATTGTTACACATATTTTCCATTTGTAACTTAGTTTTGATATTTGTAGCACTTTCAGGCTAGCGAAACACGGTCATGGATGGAAAGATGCCTTCAGACACAGAAAGACACCAAACTCTCATCGGCAGTTTTGTAAGAAATTGTTGACGGCAGTGGCAGGTGTTCATAAAACCAATGAGGGTAATAAATAATGATGAAGCGCAATATTCTGGCAGTGATCATCCCTGCTATCCTGGTAGCTGGTTCTGTAAACGCTGCTGAAATTTACAACAAAGACGGCAACAAATTAGACCTGTACGGTAAAGTTGTTGGTGAGCGTGGCTTCAATACCCAAACCGAAAACAAAGACAAGGGCACTAAGAAAGGCAGCAGCGATGCTTCTTACGCTCAGATTGGTTTCAAAGGCGAAACTCAGATCAATTCTGACCTGGTAGGTTTCGGTCGTTGGGAATACCGTGCTAAAGCAAGCAAAGAAGAAGGCAACCAGGAAAACGTAACCCGTCTGGCCTTCGCTGGTATCAAAGCTGGTGAAGCTGGCTCCCTGAGCTATGGCCGTAACCACGGTATCGTTTATGACGTTGAGTCATACACTGATATGTCACCATCTTACTCTGGTGAAACTTGGGGTGGTAACACTGATAACTTCATGAACAACCGTACTACTGGTGTTCTGACTTATCGTAACAGCGATTTCTTCGGTCATGTTGAAGGTCTGAACTTCGGTATCCAGTACCAGGCTAAGAACGACCGTACTGATGCAACTAAAGCCAATGGTGATGGTGTTGGTTACTCAGTAGAATATAACTTTGCTGAAGGCTTTGCTCTGACTGGCGCATACAGCAACTCTAACCGTACTGGCAACCAGAAAACCGATCTGGGTAACGGCGCTAAACACGCTGAAGCATTTGCTTTCGGTGCTAAATACGATGCCAACAATATCTATCTGGCAGCTGCGTATGCAGAAACTCGTAACATGAGCAACGTTTCAAACGGCTTCCTGACTGCTGGCCCAACAATCGCTGCTGGAAAAACTGAGAACATCGAAATGATTGCTCAGTACCAGTTCGATTTCGGTCTGCGTCCATCCCTGGCCTTCGTACACTCTAAAGGCAAGGATCTGTATGAAGTTGCTGGCCAGAAAGTTAATGCAGAACTGGCTAAATACATCCAAGTAGGTTCTTACTACTACTTCAACAAAAACTTCAACGTTTATGCTGACTACCGTATCAACCTGCTGAGCACTGGCGAAGCAGAGAAAACTGATGGCGGCTGGGTTGGTTCTGACAACCAGGGCGTTGTTGGTGTAACTTACCAGTTCTAATATCCGACAAATTATTTGTCTGATTTACATAAAAACAGGACGCAAGTCCTGTTTTTTTATGTCTGAAAAGCACAACAAACCGCGTATTAATTTCCTGCTATTCTTTTTTATGCAAACGGTTGGCATTTAGTACAACTGCGGGTAACCTGATAGCAATTTCTCCCGCTATCTCTATGGAATCCGTTATGTTTGAGAACATTGCTGCTGCTCCTGCTGACCCTATCCTGGGCCTGGCCGATCTGTTTCGTGCTGATGACCGTGCAAATAAAATTAACCTGGGTATTGGCGTCTATAAAGATGAAACTGGTAACACACCGGTTCTGACCAGCGTAAAAAAAGCTGAGCTTTATTTGCTGGAAAATGAAGTCACGAAAAACTATCTCAGCATTGACGGTATTCCTGCATTTGGTCAGTGCACCCAGGAGTTGCTGTTTGGCAAAGGCAGCCCGATTATCGACGCGAAACGCGCACGTACAGCACAAACCCCGGGTGGCACCGGTGCCCTGCGCATAGCGGCTGATTTTATTGCCCACAACACCTCAGCCAAACGTGTCTGGGTGAGCAATCCTAGCTGGCCGAACCATAAAAATGTTTTCGAGTCTGCGGGTCTGGAAGTTTGTGAGTACAACTACTACGATGCTGCCAATCACAGCCTGAACTTCGCGGGTCTGATTGACAGCCTGCAAGCAGCGCAAGCGGGCGATGTGGTGCTGTTCCACGGTTGCTGCCATAACCCAACCGGTATTGATCCTACTTTTGAACAGTGGCAGACACTGTCTGAAATGTCGCTGGAGAAAGGCTGGTTACCGCTGTTCGATTTCGCTTATCAAGGTTTTGCTCGTGGTCTGGAAGAAGATGCTGAAGGCCTGCGTCTGTTTGCTGCCACGCATCAAGAACTGATTGTCGCCAGCTCTTACTCTAAGAACTTTGGTCTGTACAATGAGCGTGTCGGTGCCTGTACGCTGGTTGCTGCTGATGCCGAGACGGTTGATCGCGCCTTTAGCCAGGTAAAAGCGACTATTCGTGCCAACTACTCTAACCCACCAGCACACGGCGCAGCAGTTGTCGCAACCATTCTGAGTAATGAAGCATTACGTACCCTCTGGGAACAAGAACTGACTGAAATGCGTCAGCGTATTCATCGTATGCGTCAATTATTTGTGAATACCCTGCAAGAGAAAGGCGCAAGCCGTGACTTCAGCTTTATCATTGATCAGAACGGTATGTTCTCTTTCAGTGGTTTAAGCAAAGAACAAGTATTACGTCTGCGTGAAGAGTTCGGTATCTATGCTGTGGCTTCAGGTCGTATTAACGTGGCAGGATTAACGCCAGACAATATGTCCCCGCTGTGTGAGGCTATTGTAGCGGTGCTGTAATTAAATATTCTGGCATAAGATGCTCAGAAAAAACCGCTGGTCACTAAAAGTGCCAGCGGTTTTTTTATTGATTAGCAGAGTTCTACCAGACAGGCAGTTCATCTTGTAAAAAAGGGTTATTCCGTCGCTCTTCACCCAAGGTAGACAGTGGGCCATGGCCGGGTATAAAAGTAACATCATCGCCTAACGGCAGCAGCTTACGTTTAATCGCATCGATTAACGCACCATGATCGCCTTGCGGGAAGTCGCTACGCCCCACTCCACCTTTGAAAATAACATCGCCAGAAACCAGTAAGCGGGAAACAGGATCAAAAAAGACAATATGACCGGGTGTATGGCCAGGACAATGCAGTACCTGAAATGTCGTTTCACCGACTTTTACGCTGTCCCCTTCTTCCAGCCACTGATCGGGCGTTAAAGGCTGACACTCTTCAAGGCCGAACATCTGGCTCTGCTGTGGAAGGCCCTGAAGCCAGAATTCATCTTCTTTTTGCGGACCAATAATCGGAACATGTAAGTAAGCTGCCAGCTCTGCCGCAGCGCCAACATGATCCAGATGGCCATGAGTCAGCAGGATCTGCGTGACCTTAACTCCCGTCTCTGTAATGGCTTGCTTAATTCGTTGTGCATCGCCTCCCGGATCGACCAAAGCGGCTTGTTGGGTCACCGGACACCAGACTAATGAACAGTTTTGGGCAAACGGGGTGACGGGAATAATATGGTAGTTCATGCTGCTCCATTACCGGCGGAAAAACACCGGCTTGTTGTTTTACCAGGTTCTGACCGGCCCGGTATCAATATGTACAAAGTTACTGCGTGGATAATAGCCTACTCCACCTGCTCGCATTGATAATGCCGCTTTACGAACCTGGCTTAATGCCACGCCGTCAATATGGAAGTCCATTGCCTGGCCTTTGGTGTGATAGCTTTTTTTCGCTACCCCGCGGCTATGTGCCCGCAGATCGTTATTGGTATCAATGCTACGATAGCCGGAGATCAGCTGGACGGGTTTTTTGGTACCCAGTAACACTTGTAAGCGATACAGCTGATCGAATAATGCGGTGTCGATGGTGGTCATTTTATTGGCGCGATAATCACGGAAAAAATGATTTAACCGGGTCAGCTCATCCTTGATGTAACCTTTACCATCAAAGAACTCAGCTTTAAGTGACTCACCGGTATTGAGGTTATTAAGTGTCAAGATACGTGGACGTGGGGTAGAAAGTGTAGCGAGTGCGGGAAACGGCAACAGCGATGTACCGAGAGCTACGCCTCCTAAAGCCAGCAGCCTGCGGCGATAAGAATCAAATTTATCCATTATTACAAACCTGAAAATAAAATTATTGTGTATACCCTAAAGAATTCGAGCAGCTTGCAGGCTTAAGCAGCTGCCAGCCCGGAAAACTTGAAACAACAGGAGTACATTTAATGCGCAATATTGCGCTACCCACCTTAACTGTCTAAAGTTTAGCCGTCAAGGTCGCATATCAGACAGCATTACCCGAATAGCGAAAAGTGGATTTCTGCTATTCGGGTATCAATATCACTACCACTGCACTCTTTACAGGATAAGTAACCGAGCGCTATTGACATTATGAGCACCGACACGTGCCGCACTATCATAGTTATAAATGTCAGTCCGGAAGGTAATATGTCCATCTGCTCCACTAAATGCCGTTAAATAATAAAGCATTACCGGTACATTCTGACGAACAGAGACGAATGTTGTATTACCCTTATCCAGGGTGCTGGAGATCCGGGATGCGTTCCAGCCCACATCCTGTAACAGCATACCCGCCAGTTCAGAAGCTTTATTGACACGAACACAACCCGAACTTAATGCCCGCGCCTCTCGGCGAAACAGGTTGTGGTTGGGTGTGTCATGCAGATAAATAGAATCTGAGTTCGGCATATTAAATTTGTAACGACCTAGCGCATTATGCTGTCCAGGCTTTTGCTGAAAACGAAACGGTAAATTCCTTTCGGTTATCATCGACCAGTCAACCATCCACGGATCGATACTTTCAGCCCCATTGCTCCAGCCCTCATAGATACTGTAACCCAGACGTTCAAGATACCCAGGGTCTTGACGGACTTTCGGTAAAATATCTTTGCGGGCGAGTGACTGCGGCACATTCCACGGGGGATTCATCACCACATTATTCAAAGCACTGCTCATTAATGGCGTTTTTCTGTCCGGTCGTCCGACAATCACACGCGACTGCAAGGCTTCATTACCGTTCAGATAATAGACTAATGAGAAGTCAGGAATATTGACCATGATCCCTGTATCGACCTTATCGGGCAATAATCGTAGCCGCTGAATATTTAACGCAACAATCGCCGCTTTCTGTTCGGGAGTCGCATTCAGCCAGTAGCGTGTTTGTGCCCCAATAACGCCATCCGGCTCCAGTCCTTGCTGGCGCTGGAACTGTTTGACACTCTCAACCAGTTCCGGGCTGTAGTCCTGTGTTTCAGCAGTGACCAGGCTATTAACGGGAACACTGATAACAGGAACGCTGACGCTACGCGCCAGGATTTCACGTAATGCCGGAATATCCTGACTGAACTCACCGGGCCTCAGCGTGACTTTACCCTGCAACTGAGGCCAGGCCTCTGTGGGTTGCATCAGCGCATGTAATGACTGACGCAGAGCCATATATTGTGGATTAGTGGGCGCTAATAAAGCGATAAAGGCAGCAGCATTTCCCAGACCGACAGCAGACTGCCATTGATCAATAATAGCTTGTGGCGGCGCTTTTGGCTTATAGACGCTGTTCCCGTACAGCCAACGGGTTCCTTCAGCGGGAATACCCGAAATATAGTCCAGGTAGCCGAGCATCGCGTCGGACAGGATAATATCGCGCCCCAGGCCCTGGGCCGCAGGATGCGTTAGCTGTTCAACCCAATAGGCAAATTGCGGCTGAATACCGGCAATCGCCACCTCCGCCAGTTGCTGGGAAAATGCCTGTATCGCCTCAGCGGACTGCCACATTGGCTGCATATCACGCTGAGCGTAAAGCGCAGATAAATTATTGAGATATACCGGGGTGTAACCCGCAGGCAGGTTAGAAAGGATTTGCGCCCGACTCTGCTCAACCGTCAACGGCATGACGACTACACCCTGGGTATCGACTAGCACGGGTGAGGTTTGCTCTGTCGTTGTCAGCATTTCAGCAAAGGCCTGTGAAACAGGAGCCAGCCCAAAAATCAGACTACAACCGATAACCATCAGTTGAAAATTATTTACTTTTGCTATCAGCATCCAAGACTCCTTTCATTAAATTGCCCGTCGTACTGCTGCGTAAGCCAGAGAGTGGATAATCGCAGCACGGAGGTCAGTGATTCAGATAAATAAAAGTAGCCAGTACCTACTCCACTTAAAGGATGTCAGGTTTATCTTCAGTATAAGCCAAAGTTATGTATTCGTTAAAAATATATGACTAAAAAAACAGATCTCTATAGCTATAATAAGATAATCGCTAGCAAAAGATCGGTGAATCAGATTTTGACGGGTTTAAGATAGTCCCGGATCATCTCGTAGGCCTGTTGTTTATGCTGGCGCTGCCAGTTCGCTGCGAGTAGATCTGTTTCAAACATATAGGATATCGTGAAGGCGTTCGCTTTATGGAAGACGCTCAGACTGACCAGGGTGACATACAGATGCAAGGCATCGATACCCGGGCGCAGGGTACCCTGATGCTCACCCAGCTGGATAAGCTCGGTCAATAGGTCGCGGATGGGAAACGACATCCCCTGAATACGGCCGGAGTGCTTCAGCGTTTCGGCCTTATTCAAGTTCTCCCATTGCAGCAGGCTTTGCAGTTCGCGGTGTCGGGAAAAATGGCTTTCGATAAAATCATACAGCTGCAATATACCGTCGACAGGATCGGTCTGATGTATATCTAGTTTGAGTTTTAGCTCCTCACTTCGCAGCTGACCCAGCACATATTCCAGTACCTCGAGATAGAGATTCTGCTTGCTACCGAAATAGTGGTAAATCATACGAATATTTACCCCGGCCAGGGCCGCAATGACTTCAACGCGACCCCCACTCAATCCTTTATCGGCAAACTCATGCAGCGCTATATCAAAAATACGCTGCCGGGTATTCTGCATCAGTTGTTGTCGCTTACCCGGCGTTCGTCCGCGGGTTACCACAGTGTCATCCTGATTGATGTCCGGCATGATTTATCTCCTGATTAACGCTGATAAGGCTGTGTCAAAGCAGCCGGTGCGGTTTGTCGTCCCATCAATCCGGCAACAGCAATAAATGCCAGTAAATAGGGCAGCATGATTAACAGCGCGGTGGGCACTTGGATCCCCAGCAGCGGGAGTTGAAATTGTAAGGCGCTAGCGGCACCAAATAGCAGGCAGGCCAAAGCAGTACGGCCGATTTTCCAGTTACCGAAAATAATGGCGGCAATCGCCAGATATCCCATCCCGTTAGTCATGCCTTCGGTAAAGGTATGAATATTACCAATAGAGAGCAGACACCCCGCCGCCGCGGCCATCATGCCGGAAAATATCACCGCGCCATAACGCAGCCAGGTAACGGACAGGCCGGACTGATCGACCGCACGCGGCGAGACACCTACTGCGTTCAGAGAGATACCCAGCGCAGTGCGGCGCATAACGACGGCACAGAGCAGTAACACCAACAACCCCAGATAAAATAGCCACACCTGGTTTAATACTTCACTGCCTAATAATGGCACATCACGCAATAGCGGCGGCGACCACTTGTCCAGACCCGGAATAACGGCATTAGATCGTGCACCAAACATTTCCCGATAGGCCAGGGTTGTTGCACCCAATGCCAGGATATTGATCCCAATACCGGTAACGATTTGATTCGCGCGTAGCGTCACACTGAGAAAAGCTTGTAGCAGTGCGAGGGGGATCACGCCCAGCACGCCAATCAGCAAACCCCACTCCGCACTGCCGGTTATGCTGGCTCCCGCCACACCCAGAAATGCGCCAGTGAGCATCATGCCTTCTACGCTCATATTCAGGACCCCAGCGCGCTCACTGATAAGCTCGCCAGCCGACGCGATAATGAGCGGTGCTGCCAGTCGGATAGACGATGCGGCGAAGATAGCCAGCAGTTCCATACTCATACTTTTTCTCCTTTACGGGAAAGCCATAAGGCACTGCCCGCCAGAATCAGGATCACGATAGCTTGCACCACCAGCACCAGCGCTGCGGGGATCTGAGCCACCATCTCCATATTAATTCCACCGGAACGCATAAATCCGAACAATAATGCGGCAACAAATACGCCCGTTATCGAATTGCGTGCCAGCAGTCCCACAACCAGTCCGTCAAAACCGTAACCCGAGGAAAAGCCCGCTTTTAGCGAATATTGATCTCCCTGTAACATGATTGCCCCACCCAGCCCACCCAAGGCACCTGCAATTGCCAGCGCAGCCACCATCGTCCAAGTAATGGCTACCCCGGCACGCTTAGCAGCCTGTGGGTTATAGCCGACGGCCCGCAGTGAAAAACCAAAACGCGTGCGCGAAATCACCGCCGCGACCACAACGCCCAGGACCAGAGTGATGGCCAGTCCGAGATGTATTCCCAGCCCGCTATCCGGCCACAGCAAGGGCAATTGTGTCGTTTCCGGAATGGTCAAAGATTCCGGTAGCGTACCGCCGCTGGTCATCGGCTGGCGTAACAGGTCAACTGACTGCACGCACCAGTAGAGTAACCAGATGGCAATAAATGACAGCAGCAAAGTACTGATGACTTCATTCGTCCCGAGGCGGGCTTTCAACCAGCCGGGAATGGCTCCCCAGACTCCCCCCGCCAGGGCAGCACATAACATCGGCACGATATAGGCCAGACCATAAGGCAGGTTTTCACAGCCGCCGTACAGACTCATCGCCGTCGCGGCAATGCCGCCAATAGCAATTTGCCCTTCGCCGCCAACGTTAGTCAGCCTGGCACGGTTTGCCAGCACAAAACCAATACCGACCAGGGCAAATACCAGACTACGATTAATCGATGCCCCAATCGCATAAGGTGAACCCCAGGCTCCATCAGCGAACGCCTCCAGCGCCTCCGATACTGGCACTCCGAAGCTGATGATCATCACTATCGCCACCAATACCGCTATCATCGTCGCGCCCCCCATGACCAAGAGGGTGCGAATATGCGAGTTGGTACACCACTGTGCTGGCGTGAGTTTTATTAACAGATTATTCATGCTGCTTGCCCCGCCATCCACGCACCTATGGCTCGGCGATCGTGCTGCCCGCACAGACTGGTACCCATAATTTTTCCCCGATAAAACACCACCACCCGATCCGCTACCGCCAGCACTTCATCCAGTTCAGATGAAATCAGTAATACGCCAACACCCCGATCGCGCGCCTCCTGAATATGACGATAAACTGCCGCCACCGCCCCCACGTCCAGACCGCGTGTCGGCTGGGCTGCGACCAGTAGCACCAGAGACTCCAGCGTCAACTCCCGCGCCAGCACCGCCTTTTGCTGATTGCCCCCGGACAGACCACCAAAAGGCACATCGATGCTCGCAGCACGGATATCAAAACGAGCGACCAGCGCTTGTGCCTGGTCACGCATTTTGCGACGTTGCAGAAAGCCATAGCGTGAATAGTGGTTCATATGATTAAGCAGCAGATTCTCCGTCAGGCTCATATCAGTAATGCAACCCACTGCATGCCTGTCTTCTGGCACAATGCCGACTCCCGCTCGGGTTATCTGCTGCGGGGAAGCTCCTGTGACCTCCTGTCCCGCAACATAGACTTGCCCGTCGCTGACCGGCATCATCCCGGCCAGTACCGCACCCAGTTCGCTCTGACCATTACCCTCCACGCCCGCAATAGCGACAATCTCGCCACGATTAACCACCATGGTGCAATTATCCAGTCGGGTAACCCCCAGAGCATCACGCACGGTGAGTCCGTTAAGCTGTAATACTTCGTCACTCAGGGCGTAACGCCGGGCTTGCGGGATGCTTGCCACAGGGGTCAGGGCCGGCATATTTACCTGCCCTGGACGCTCAATCATGGCGCGAACCAGACTATCAATCTCCTGTGCTGGCTGGGCTGACTCCATAACAACTCTGCCGCTTTGCAATACCGTGGCGCGTGAGGCAATACGTTGGATTTCAGCCAGTTTGTGAGTAACCAGTACCACCGCACATCCGAGGTCTGCTACCCGTTTGCATACGGTCAACAGCGCGCTGATTTCTGCTGGCAGTAAAACAGCTGTCGGTTCATCGAGGATCAATACGCTGGGATCACGCAGCAGACATTTGACTATCTCCACCCGTTGACGCTCTCCCACCGATAAAGCAGAGATTTTCGCCTGTAAATCCAGACTCAACCCCAGGCCTTGCAGAGTGTTCTCAATTCGCCGTTGTTGCTGACCATAGTCAATCCAGCCGCGCGACTGCCCGAGCAGCAAGTTATCGAGTACGCTGGCATTATCCACCAGGCTAAAATGCTGGTGCACCATAGCAATACCCGCCGTCAGCGCATCATGCGGTTTCGAAGGTTTATAAGCTTCACCTGCACGAAACATAATGCCACTATCAGGCTGATGCACGCCAAAAATAACGTTACATAACGTTGACTTACCCGCACCATTCTCACCTAACAAGCAATGAACTTCGCCGGGGAATAGGGACAGGGTGACATTGGCTAATGCCTGAAAGGTACCAAAAAACTTATCGATGCCCTGGAGAGATAACGCCGGGACAGGCAGATCTTGCTGGTCAGCCATACGCGTTATCCTTCCAGCACTTTGATTTTGCCGCTTTGAATATCTTGTTTGATTTGCTTTAACTTGGCATCGATTTCTGGCGTAGAACTACAGACAATCATGTCCGATGCCTGAGGCCCCATGCCGAGACCAAAGACTTTATATCCAGGCTGCCAGGTGTTGTTTTCCAGCTGTTCGATAGCGTATTGCACCTGATAACCAACACCCGTGACGCTATAACCCAGATAGAGCGGGTCGGTACCACAGCGAGCAGTATAGCTGCCGATAATATGGGTATTTTTCTCCCGGGCAGCCTGCTCCATACCGCGCAGGCCGAGATTAAGAATATGATAATGAATGTCTGCGCCCTGGGAGATGGCAGCCAGTGTCGCTTCATGTGCTTTAGAGACATCGTCAAAATCGCCGCTATAGCTAACCAGGTTTTGTACTTTCGGGTTGATATACTGGGCGCCTTTACCGAACTCCTTCCCGGCATTGACAATTGACGGGATCTCCATTCCTCCGACATAGCTGATTTTATCGGTTTTCGTCAGCATCGCCGCCGCCGCACCAGCCACAAACGCAATTTCTGCTTGTTTGACGTCATAGCCCGCCACGTTGGCCGGCATCGCCTGCATCTCATTACCACCAACAATAGAGAATTTCACTTTCGGGAATCGCTTGGCCACCTTTAATACCGCAGCCTGAGTTTGCCCGCCAACACCGATAACTAACTGGTTTTTGGTCGCCAGATTGGTCAGCGCCTGTTCCATATCGGCATAGTTGATATTCTCAATAATCTGAGTTTTCAGCTTATCACCGAAGGTTTTTTGCGAGGCGACAACCCCCTCATAGCCGGACTCCATCCACCCTTTGTCCATTTTTGAACCCGGGATCAACACCCCCACGCGCATCGCCTCATCGGCCATGGCCTGCTGGGATACCAGCATGCCGGTGAGCAGGGTAAAGGAAACAATCAAACGAATAGATAAGACAGATGCCATCTTGGGACCCCTATTGTGTGTCTGCCCTGGACGGGCAGAATGAAGTAAGTAAGTTGTTACTGAACGGATAATGCAAATACAGTGCCAGCAGACAGAGAAGGGAAAAACTAAACGAATTGAGAAGGAGAATGGCATCCTGGCATCTTTATTGCCTGTGTTGTGGGGTAAGTAACCTTTTACTGAATGGCTCCCGTCTATTGAATATCAGCTCATTCAGGTGCTGCGAGTCAGTACAGCAGCCTTTATTTAACCCCGATAAAACGGGCTATCGCCCAATACAGGAGAACGCCTTATGACTATACAATCGATACGAGGAACAGCGGGCGTTGCCGCGCCACTAGGGACTTTCACCAATACGCGCTGGCATAGCGATGAGACTCAAGTGGACATGGTGGTTCCGAGCCGTGCACCGGTCATTACGACCCTGTCTAGCGAGCCACAAAACCTCAGAATAGACCTGAATCATACGGCTATTATCGTTATCGATATGCAAAATGACTTCTGCACAGAGACCGGTTGGGTTGACCATATTGGAGGCAATTTTGCCGCAGATCGTGCGCCAATTGCACCATTACAACGCCTGCTGCCGGTCTTACGCGAACAGCAAGTTCCGGTTATCTGGGTTAACTGGGGTAACAGACCTGATCTGGCCAATATGCCTGCTAACCAGCATCATCTCTATAAACCTACTGGTGAGGGAATTGGGCTGGGAGAAGCCTTACCGGGGCATGGCGCTCAGGTACTGCAAAAAGATTCATGGGCAGCAGCAATAGTGGATGAGCTGGCTCCAGAACCTGAAGATATTCTGGTCGATAAATACCGTATCAGTGGTTTCTGGGATACACCGCTGGACAGTATTCTGCGTAACCTCGGTGTGCGTACTCTGCTGTTTGCTGGCGTGAATACCGATCAGTGTGTGCTGCATTCTCTGGCCGATGCGAACTTCCTCGGCTATGGCTGCGTAATGCTGGAGGATTGCTGTGCGACCTCGTCACCGGATTTCTGTACCGAGGCGACGTTGTGGAATGTGAGAAAATGCTTAGGTTTTGTCTCTGACTCAACACGAGTGATTGCAGCAATGCCGGGTGCTGAGGCAATGAAGCTCGCGGTATAGTATTTTACGCCAGAGTGCCTCACAGAATGAATAAACGGGCATGGAAGATAGAATAAATATCCTCCATGCCCGTTCTCTTTTTACTTACCGCCCGGCTGGGCTATTTTCAAATGTGACTCTGTCTTTTTCCCCGTGGATCAAGATGCGTCCAGCGACTCTGGCAGGGCCTCAGGCGCAACCGGAGGAGCAAAACCACGCAGACCTACCACATGAACATGCTCAGTATTCTGGAACACTTTACGCACCAGTTTATAGGTGGTGCCTTTTTCCGGGCTGATATTCTCAGGTGCCGCAATAATCAGCTGCATCTGCAAGCGTTCGCAGAGTTCAAACAGGGTGGCAATTGACTTGGCATCGAGACGTGCTGCTTCATCAAGGAACAGCAGACGACAAGGAGAAATATCTTTACCGCGTAAGCGGCTGGACTCTTCTTCCCAGCTTTGCACCACCATCACCAGAATCGACATCCCGGTACCAATCGCTTCCCCGGTCGACAGCGCACCACTTTCTGCACGCAACCAGCCGTCGGAACCACGGTTAACCTCAACTTCCATTTCCAGATAGTTACGGTAGTCCAGCAACTCTTCGCCAATGGTTTGTGGCGTCCGCTGTCCCATATCAATCTGCGGGTTAAGGCGCTGATAGAGTTTCGCCAGCGCTTCGGAGAAGGTCAGGCGATTGCTGTTAAACAAGTCCTGATGTTGCTCATGCTGTTCAGACAACACATTCAGCAGTGTTGAGTGCGCTTCACGCACATTCACATTCAACCGCACGCTATGAACCTGGCCGAAGGAGACACTTTGCAGACCCTGGTTAAGCATGCGGATACGGTTCTGCTCACGCTGAATGGTCTTGCGAATAATATTGGCCACACTACGGGAACTGATTGCCAGTTTTTGTTCGCGGGTGGTCAGCTCTTCGGTCAGACGGCTCAGTTCAATTTCCATCTGTTCAATCGCTTCCACCGGATCATCGGTACGAATGATATCCTGACGAATACGCTCGCGAAGATGCTGATACACAGCGACAAAGAACTGAATTTTTCTTTCCGGACGTTTGGGATCTTCGGACAAACGTAAGACATCACGCAGATGTTCATTATCCGCGACTGCCAGGCGAAGGGCACCCAGTGCTTTATCCGACATCGAACGCAGTTCATCGGCTGACTGATAGGCCAGTTCCCGGCGGTGCAAGCGGCGTTCTACGCCATTATCTTTCACCATCCGCATCACCGCACACCAGCCCGCTTTCGCCATCACTACCTGTTCACGGATTTCCAGATAGTTACGTTCCAGCTGTTTGAGTCTGCGAGTCAGGTTATTCATTTCTGCTTCGCAGAAAGTGAGTTGTTTTTCCAGCTGATTACGACGTGAACGGTTGCTGTTCAGGCTGGCATGCAGCTCATCCCGACGAATGCGAGCACGTTCTTCTGCCCCACTATCAGCGCGAACACCAATATCCTGAAGCTCTTTATGCAGCTCTTTCAGTAACTCATTTTTGGTATCGAAAGCACTTTTCAGTGACGCCAGTAACTGATTGTATTGCCCCAGTTGCTGAGTATGCTGACGTAACGTATCCCGGGCACGAGCACGGTCACTTTCTGCCTGCGTCAGACGCTGACGTAATTTTTCATTTAAATCACTGTTACCATCGAGCATGGCAGCAGAATCACTGTAGCCAAAGTGCGATCGGCGTTGCACCACTTCCGTTAATGAGAACGCACGCTGGCGTGCATCACGCTGCATTTGCTGGGCATGGGCGTAATCATCTTTGAGCTGTTCAAACTGTTCCGGGTCACTTTGCAAAACACTGGCCACGGCTTCCAGTTTGATCAGCTGATTACCATGTTGCTGCATAAAGCGCGCGGCTTCTTCTGCCTCATCAAGATGCGCCTGAATCTCTTCACAGCGGTCGACCAGCGTTTCGTCATTCAATACCCCAATACGCGGTAACAGACGGTTTAGCTGACTGACGCCTTCTTTTGCCTGTTCAAACTGTACTCGCTGCTGCTGAGTGGCATTTTCATGATTACTGATAGCACGCTCAAGTTCACCACGACGGCTGTTCAGCTGACGCAGTTCCACTTCAGGATCATCGTCAAACGCCACCCCTAAGTGCTGGCCGATAAAACGGCTAAATGCATGGTGCAGGCGCTGGTTTTTCTGAACATCAAACGACAGCGTGGCAAAGCGTTCAGCGAGCGTTTCACGTTCCTTATGCAGAACTTCAATACGATTCTCACGCGCAGCACGGCCGAACAACGGTAATTCTGGCAAACGTGAATAGCGCCACTGACGATCGCCGCTCTTCACTAAAACCGCACTATTTAACTCTTCAACGGTAAACACACTGTCATCAAAGGAAGACGGATCCCCTTCGATAAAATAGAGATCTTCCGGGCAGTCTTCCAGGCTATCGAGATGCGATCGCACCAGCGACAGGTCAGGCACCACAATGGCGTGGCGAGACGGGCCATACAACGCAGAGAAGTATGGGGCATCATCAAGACTGATATCATCATAAATTTCTGATAACAGTACGCCACCAAAACGCTCCGCCAGAGCATTAAGACGAGGGTCACCTGCTCCACCTGGCTGGCTAAGCAGTTCAATTTCGTCATCAACCAGCCGTTTGCTGTTGCCCACTTCGTCTCGCTCAACGGTGGACTCGCGTTCCAGCTCCAGCAGTTGCTGCATATACTCTGTAACTTGCTGGCTGGTTTCAAACTCTTCATGACTTTGTTCACACAGCTGGTTAAGGCTGGTTTGAGCGGCTATCCATACCGGGGCACGCAAGTTCAGCGTTTTCACCCGCGCCTGAAGCTGATCCAGTTCCTGACGCAAGGCCGCACGCTGTTCACTCGCTTCAGAAACCGTATGCTGCAGCGTACCGATACGCGCTTCCAGCTCATCATGCAGCGCTTCCAGATCTTCAGGATCGATTTGCTTACCTTGGCGCTTACAGAACTCGGTCAGTAAACGCTCAGCTTCCTGCTGGTCACGGCGACGCTGTTCCAGCTCATTCAGTCGCATCCGCAGAGGCTGAACCTGATCTGACAGATGACGCTGATTATGGCTGTCACGAATTAACTCACGCGCCGTTTCAAAGGCGTCCCCGCGGCTTACCGGTCCATTAATGGCGGTGAGCAGCTGATAGGCTTGTTCAAACTGACTGTGTGCCGCCTGAGCAACACGAATTTTCTGCTCCAGAGACAATAAGGTATCGGTCGCCTCGAGCTCTTTTGCCTGGAAGGTTTCCAGCCACTCATCGGCACTGTGGAGCGTCAGATCAGGCAAATGACACAGACTACGCGCGCGTTCCAGTGCTTCTAGAGCTTGCTGGTATTGAATCGCCCGCGTCTGTTGCACGTCGAGGGCCTGCTGGTAATCAGCAAGCTGACTTTTCAGCTCATCGACTTCCAGATCGGTGGCTTCGGTACGCGCTTCGTTTTCTTCTTGCTGTTCAATCGCCTCAGCAACAATTTCATTCTGCTCTTCCAGACGGATCTGAAGCTCTTCCAGATCGCCCTCGTAGCGCTCGATTTTCTCTTGCTGACGCAGCGCGGTTTGCACCAGGTTCAAGTTATCGCTGGCTGCCTGATAGGAAGCCTCGAGATCCTCTTCTGCTCCACTGTGTTCCTTCAGCTCACGCGCCATATCAACATGTTTGTACTGTTCAGTAGCCAGTTGCTGGCGGCTGGTAAACAGCTCACGACGCCACTCTAGCGCTTTGTCGAGATGAACCCGCCGCTCATTGGCATGGCGCATATAGTCTGCGGCTACGTAGTGCGTCGCTTCGGTGATTAAATGCTTAAACAGATCGCGGTCAGACTGGGTGACACGAATCGCTTCCAGCGTCAGACGGTTTTCACGCAATGCCGCTTCCATATCCTGGAAGGCTTTACGGACGCCACCGTTCTCTGGCAATAAATAATCACGCAGTGAACGGGTAATCGCACTGGAGATCCCGCCATACAGCGAAGCTTCAATCAGTCGATAATATTTACTACGATCGGCGGCAGTACGCAGACGACGTGCGACAATGCCCAAATCAAACATCAGAGAGTGATATTCGGTTATCGAGTTAAAAGCTTTAAACTGAACGCCTTCAATCGCTTCAACTTTATCTTTAAGCTCATTTAAACTCACGACCCGAGCCTGACGCTCATTCAGCGTTTCGGTTAACAGCTGGGTCGGCTGAAATGAGTCTGGCAGACCTTGGATAGCAAAAGGTTTGATATCCACTTTACGATCACGGCCAGCAACTTGCTGAAGGCGAACCCCCACCATCACGCGTTGGTGACGGGAGTTAATGACGTCCAGAACCGCATAACAGACCCCGGCTTTCAGCTTACCGTGCAGCCCTTTGTCCCGAGAACCCGAGGTCGCTCCCGCTTCAGTGGTATTACGGAAATGCAGCAGCGTCAGATCCGGGATCAGAGCGGTAACAAAAGCCGCCATCGTCGTAGATTTACCCGCACCATTACCACCTGATAATGTGGTGACCAGCTCATCAAGATCAAAAGTACGTGCAAAAAAGCCGTTCCAGTTAACCAGGGTTAGTGAGCGAAACTTACCGCGTTCAATCATTCCTGTTCATCCTCCGCGTTACCTGAATCGGCAACCACTTCCTCTGTCTCATCATCGAGTTGTAAGCGATTCTCAATGGCCATCGCTTCACCATCACGGATCATACGTAACTGTGCCTCACGCGGGTCATCGCCACTGCGTACATCAGCACCAAAACGGAAGACCGACTCAGTGATACGAAACTTACTGCTATCGTGTCCCATAAACCAGATCATACCCAGACGACGCAGACGGGTCAGCGACGCACGGACTTTTTCCTGGAGTTTTTGACGGTCTAAGTCAGATCCAGTGGAACGGTTATTCACCAGCTTGAGCAACTTGCTCTCATCCGCCAGAGTCAGCAGTTCGTCATACAGTTCAACCTGAGTGAAGATCCCTTCATTGGCCAGCCGTTCCGGGCTTAAATAGAGGTAACAGAGTATTTTCCCAACCATCATGTCTAATTCAGACAGGGTGGAGCGCGGAATAAGGGTAGTGGAACGCGGACGAAGATAGAAAAAGCCCTCTGGGGCGCGGATCAGCTCGACATTATAACGGGCATAAAAGGATTCCAGATAAAGCTGGAAGTCCGTTAAAAAGGCATGATTATCCAGCTCATCCTGGCTGATATGGCGTCCGGCACGTAACTGGCTATCCAGCGCCGGAAATAAAGAGTTTGCCAGCGCCTGTGCCAGTTTAAGTGGCATCGCTTGTTCAATATTTGTTGATGACATGCGCTTGTACCTTGGCTCCATAATCATTAATTGTTTGCCAGTTGGCTGGCAGACCGGTGAAGTCAGCTTCTGCGACTCCTAAACGTACCGCTTGATCGACGACAATTCGGGCAACATCAAAATGACGAGCTCTGGGGTATTGCGCCAGAAACTCTTTCATTACCAGACCTAAATCTAGCGGGATCTGCTGAGTTTTATAGGCCTGAAGTGCTGCTTCAATCAGAGCGGCCAGCTGTTCACGTATTTCATTAAACTCTTCAAATTCCAGGCTGTCAGGCAACTCACCCGTCACTTCTTCATCACGCAGAGTCATCTCTTCATCACGCATATCAAGCAGGCGATCGGCACTGATATAAGTCAGCGCCCAGGGAGTGTCGAGGTAGGTCTGTACTGACTGACGTAAACGCTGGGCAAAGACACGGTTTTTATCCATGTCGATAGCGGTACGAATAAACTTATGGACATGGCGGTCATAGCCAATCCATAAATCGATAGACTGCTGGCCCCAGCTGATAATACGGTCAAGCTTTGCTTGCAGGTCAAAAACCAGACGATCGATAAACTGTAAATCGTCATGGCCCACTGTTGAGTCCTGAACCCGTAACAGATTCGCCTGCATTTTATCGCCTGCGGCTTCCAGAGTATCTTGCAACTCCCGCAGGGTACCTGAGGTTTCTGACAGCAAAAGTTCGCAGCTGGAAATCGCCGCACGCCAGTCTTTATTCAGTAACTGGGCGATTTCGTCTTTAACCAGCTGCTGCTGCTCATCCATAATGCGCTGCGTTAAATCGATGCTGTCGAAAATTTCCGCAACCGAGTATTTCAGCGGCGCATAGACATTACGATGCCAGTGAACCTCATCTCCTTGCTCATCGGCAGCGTCGGCGGCGTGTTTTAACTCACCCGCCACCACGGACAGTTGCATCGACAGTCGCAAGGTAGAGAATTCACGCTGGCGAATATAGTAGTCAGTGATCCCCATTCCCAGGGGCGTGAGTCGGTAAATCGCATGGCCATCAGTGGCTTCACTGACAAAACGGTTAATCAAGCGCTGACGCACTAAATCGTTAATCGCATTATTTGCTCTGACCGTGATGGTTTCACTGGTCTGCTCAAAACCCTCACTCACGAAACGAAAGGCATCAACCAGCTCGCCTTCACTCAGCTCGCCATCCAGTCGTTCGCCATTCAGCGTGGCAATCGCCAGTAAAAAAGTCAGTCGTTCAGTGGGCAGCGAGATGGAAAAATCATTTTTCCTGGCCCAGGTAACCAGTTCCGGTACGGTCTGGGAAAAACCATTCATAATTTATCCTTTGCTCTGCGGCTTAAACGCGGTGACATGAATATAGCGGCCAAAGCTGATATAAGGCTCTTGCCGACAATAACGCGTCTCAAGCGTCAGCAAATCATCGAATTTTTCTTTTTGATGCTGTTTATTACGCAGGTAATCATGAAACACCCGTACGCCGGTTTTTCCGGTAATTTCCCAGCCAATTTGCTCCAGCCAGTGATATACCTGTTCTGGCTGCAGCGGATTGTTGGGGGACAGTGTCCGTTTTTTCTTCTTCGGCATTCCCAGCTCAACATATTCAAGATTACCGACCACCATATTATGCATCAGCAATCCATTGGCATTATAAAACATCAACGACAGGGTACCGCCCGGGCGCAGACAGTGCCAGAGTGACTCAAGCACGGCTTGCGGGTCAGCCACCCATTCGAGAACGGCATGGAATAGTAACAGATCTACCTGAGCGTCCAAATACTGTGCCATATCCTGGGCAGGGGCCTGGATAAAACGCATCTGGTCACTGAGCCCCTGCTGTATAGCCTGTGCTTGCGCCCGAGCAATCATTTCGCCAGAGACATCGCACAGTGTCACTTGATGACCGAGTTCGGCAAAGCGGAGCGCAGTTTGCCCTTCACCGCCACCGGCATCAAGCACACGAAGACTGGGAGGTTGTGTGGCAAGAAACTTATCCAAGTCCTGCCAAAGAATCGCCTGTCGCAATTGGCCTTTTGTGGTGCCATAGATGTTGCGCGAAAATTTCTCGGCGATATCGTCAAAATTACGATCGGCCATTAATCCAGCTCCGTGGCAAAAAGGGTCACCTGACAAAACACTTATTTTGGCACAGCCCGGCAGATAATGAACCCATTTGGTGTAATATCGCCAGAGTTTCCCTGCCAGATGGTTAAAAAAGGAGCCAGAGTTCATGTTTTTCGTGCTAAAAAAAGTGGTCGGTGGCTTGCTGCAACCTCTACCTTTGCTGCTATTACTTATGGGGCTGGCTATTATTCTGCTCTGGTTTACCCGCTGGCAGAAAACCGGTAAGGGTCTGCTCACCGCCAGTTGGTTAGTATTACTGCTATTAAGCCTGCAACCTGTCGCCGATAGACTACTAAAACCGATTGAAGATACCTATCAGACTAGACTGCAAAATGACGGGGTTGATTACATCGTGGTACTGGGAGGCGGCTATACCTGGAACCCGGACTGGGCACCCAGCTCAAATCTGTTTGCCAATAATTTACCGCGCGTCACTGAAGCCGTCCGACTGTGGCAAACTCGTCCAGAAGCCAAATTAGTCTTTACCGGAGCAGCGGCAATCGGTAATACCGTGACCACCGCCGGTGCCGGAGCACGCGTTGCTGAAAGCCTTGGCGTACCTCGGGCCAATATTATTACTCTCGACAAAGCCAGAGACACGGAAGAAGAAGCCCAGGCCGTCTCGGCGTTAGTCGGACAGCAACCCTTTATTCTGCTGACCTCTGCTTCACACCTGCCTCGGGCAATGATCTTCTTTAATCAGGCGGGCATGCATCCACTCCCTGCCCCGGCTAACCAGCTGGCCATCACTTCCCCACTCAACCCCTGGGAAAGAATATTCCCCTCACCTACCTGGTTAATGCACAGCCATAGTGCGGTTTATGAAACGCTGGGGAGAATGTGGCAGGCACTGCGAGCTCCGAAAGAGGCAGCAGAAAAATAAAGTTATAACACAGTCAGAACCGGCATTATTGATATGCCGGTTCTGAGCTACATAGATCTAAGAACAACAGACGAAAACGCCAGAATTACCATGGTATATACCCAAAATAATTCGAGTTGTCTGCAGGCGAAAAGAGATGGCTGTCGATGAGCATAGACGCACTATATAATTCGGCAACCTGAACGCCCGCAACGCCCAGATAACTTGAATTATTTTAGTTTAATCCACAGCAATACAACCAAATGATAATTCAAGATAATTTTTTGGCATGTTATTTTATTTCCACTACCATTCCAGCTGGGCCCCGTAAGTACTGGAATGGATACATTAACTGGATATAATTAATTAACCCTTGCCTACAGTTTGTATAGCCCCAGCTGTTGCACCAGCAGCCATACCAGCGTGGCCTCCACGGGCACCAAAGGCGGCACCCAATGCCATTTTTGAACCTAAATCGTTCACTAATTTAACATTAGAATCACCTGAGCCAAAAACCAAAACTAAATCTTGATAGCTTAGTTCTTTCATAAATTAACTCCATTTAATTAGCTGCAGAATCATTACTTCGCCTTATTAGATAAATAATTAAATTCATAAACATTTCGATTAATGAGGGAATGAAACAATATAATAAAAAACCATCATAAATGACATATCTCTCATTAATGTATACTCTAGACAAGAAGTATGAAGAACATATCAACACTTACTGTTACAGTAATTACTCAATTTTCATTTTAATTAAAATCTCACCTCCGTCTATAATCAAATTTACAAAAAAAATGTTTATGTTAGCTTAGTGATAGGGGTAATAGTATTATGGACATTACAATTACCGGGGCTGTTATAGTAAGAAATGAAGAACGCTGCATCAAACATTGTATAGATAGCCTAATTACTATATTTGATGAAATCATTATTGTTGATACAGGATTATTTGATAATACGCTAAACATCCTAAATAGTTACCTTAGTGATAAACTAAAAATATTCAACACAAAATGGGAAGGTGATTTTTCCAATCCACGAAATATAGCAATACATGAAGCAAGTTGCGAATATATATCTTCACCAAAGAGTGAAGTCATTTCTGCTTTTTCTGAGGTTAGCAAATGCGATCAAAAAAACAAATTGGCTTTATGTACAAATATAAAAGATCACGATTATAATATATCAAGATCAGTGCGAAGAGGTTTTATTAATAATAATGATTCCTACTATTTCGGTTATATTCATGAAGAGTTCAGAAACTATAGTAGTGAAATTTCAGATTTAAATATTAAAACTGATATCATTCACAATGGTTATTTATCCGAGGTTATAGAAAAAAAGGACAAGGAGAAACGCAATGAAATATTAAATTTAAAAAACATCAATATTGAACCACTCTATCTTAGATGGAGGTTCTTCTATTATCGAGATTCGCTTGAACGCATCCCCACTGAAGAAGTTTACCACACCCTTTCTGCACTAATAAAAATAAATAAAAACCTGCCTTTACAGATTTCAAACTTGAAATCAGATCCATATATCTTACCCAATAATAGCAATGGTTTTTATTACTCCATGATTTATGATATTTTCAAATGGAAGGAAACCGCAAAGACAAAAACTATTGATATCATAAAATATAAAAGCATGGAGTATTATAATAACACTGATATGTTACACTCTGAGGGTTTGCATATTGATGCAGTCCTTTCATTCTATATGTACGAAATAGGTATGATAGCTAATGCCAAAAAGTTATTGCTGAGTGTAAAATCATCTGGTTTCAATACAGAACTCATTGATAATTACCTCAATCTAATGTCTTACAAAGATAATGAGTACGAGTAATGGAAAAGCAAAAAATATACTTCATATATATGCCAAGCCCAATACTTGGACGCAGTCCAATGCAGGGCATTAATGGGGCAGGTTTTTTCGGGAACCTTTTTGGCATATATACGGAAGATAAATATATTTCAGTACTAAAATCGGAACTAGAAAAAAGAAAATTGAACTGGACAGTACAAAGAGATAATACAGAATCCGATATAGAAAAAATCATTGAGCAAAAAGTTAAGTTACTCGTTTGTGCCCCAGGTCTGAAATATCAATTTTACAAAGGAGGCTTTAATAAAAAAAATATAATACATCTTAGTATAATGGAGTATGCAAATAATATAACCGACCCGATAATCAAGATAATAGGGAAATTGGAAGATGAAAAATAAACATAGAATAATTTTGAAAGAAATTACTGACGAATTAGAATTATCATTAGTTACAGGTGGTTCTGATAAACAAGGTGGCAATGGGAAAGATACCAGTGGAAGTAAAGACTGGGCTACTGGTGCTCAAGTAATTTGGGGAACAGGTGTCAGTGCTATTACGGGTAGAAATTGTTCCTATCCCGGAGGATTTTATGGCCCGAGCAGCGCCACTCCAACCGGTTCTGGAACATGTACTGGTGGTATAACGGGATGTGGTCGCGGGAAATAATGTTACAGATCTCCAGTGCCACCGGACACATATCTGCCTTCATATCTCTGGCCGGTTTCTGGGATTCCCGTTCATTCAGGGCGATATCTGCAATACGTTCGTTATGAAAACTCATTATGCGTAACTGAAGTAAAAAATTTGTCAGAGAAGCAACCTGGTCCGAGAACGGCCCGCAGAAGGCGCCAAATGCCACAAATATCTCGATGGTCATATTAAAATCACCAATAAAATCAATTAATTGATTTTATTGGTGATTCAGCAGGAGACTCTTTCGGTGAATGTCTATTTTTAGTTCACCGGGCTGACTGTCAGCATAAATATTCTGTACAATAATGTAAGATTTAAACTTACAGGAGTCGTATTAGGGGTCCGCTTGGAAAACGGAAATTATCCTACGCTAAGCGCATTATTTGTTCTTAGTTATATCGACAAATCTCGTCTACAAACTCCCGGATGACCTGCTGCGACAGATCCGCGAAGAGTTTAGCAGCTTCGGTACCATCAAAGATCCGGTGCGGTTTGCGGACATGACATCTGACTGCCTCACTCCAGATGAGGCCCGCCTGTTCAGCAGTGATTTCCTCCTCGGCTGAGGCTCTTCTCTGACCTCAATGCAAAAGGCTCCTCGGAGCTTTTTTTACTGCTCAGTTAATCAGCGTACGGCTACCGATCTACATTAGGCCGCTGATCTGCCGTTTGCGCGGATTCACGGTTCGCGTTTCCCCATTCGCAAAGGGGCTGTAATGCACGCGCAAGTGTTCTTCCGAAATCGGTGATCGCGTATTCTACTTTAGGCGGTACTTCTCGATAATCGTGCCGTAAAACAATGCCATCTTCTGTTAAGCCCTTGAGTTGCTGTATCAAAACTTTCTCACTGATACCTCCGGTCAGGCGTTTAAGTTCGCCAAACCGGCGTGGACTAAATTGCAGGTGAAACAACATGACAGGTTTCCATTTCCCACCGATATATCGCAGGGCCACATCAAGGCCGCAGACTGGTTCCATTTTCTTTATCCTTACACATACCTTTTGGTAGGTACTATTATAACTGAATGTATATCGTTATCATGTTTTTTCGCTCCTCAATCTGGAAATATAAATATGGGCAAGCTGGAAGGGAAAGTCGTCGTTATCACCGGTGCTAACAGCGGAATTGGACTGGCATCGGCTAAACGTTTTGTGGCCGAAGGTGCGCAGGTCTTTATGGTGGGACGACGCGTGCGTGAGCTGGAAGAGGCTGTTGCTGTAGTTGGGCATGGCGCTGCCGGCATCACCTGTGATATCTCAAATATGAACGATCTCGATGCGTTGTTCGAAGAGGTTCAGCGCAGGGCGGGTCGTATTGACGTACTGTTTGCCAATGCGGGCGGCGGCGATTTCGCCTCATTGTCGGCCGTCACCGAAGAGCACTTCAATCGCATCTTCGATACCAATGTTAAAGGCACCCTTTTTACCGTACAAAAAGCGTTACCTTTACTGAAAGATGGTGCCTCCGTAATTCTGACGGGATCAACCAGCGCAACCACCGGCGTACCTGAATTCAGCGTCTACAGCGCCAGTAAAGCCGCTGTAAGGAATTTTGCCCGGTCTTGGATCCTCGAACTAGCTCCCAGAAAGATTCGGGTTAATATCCTGGTGCCTGGCGCCACTTCAACTCCGGGCTGGCATGGTCTGTCACCCGACGACAAATTCAATCGTGAAATGATAAGCGCGGTAGAAGTCACGACCCCGCTGGGCCGTCTGGCTGAACCTTCAGAAGTGGCTGCCGCCGCATTGTTCCTGGCTTCAGATGACAGCAGCTTTGTTAACGGAAGCGAACTGTTTGTTGACGGAGGATCAGCGCAGATTTAGTTGTTAACTTTTAAGCCCTTGACAGAGGAGCCTAGCGTACCGGGCTCCCGTACACTCATCATTATTCTTTTTCTACGGTTTCCTCCGGTATATATGCCAGCCCGAAGCCTTCTAATGCAGCTTCAATGACCTGGAACATGTCATTAAATACCACCTGCCCTTCAACGCGTACTTTGACTTCGCGCCCCTCTTTCTCGAACTCCCATGCATAAAGCCCCCGTGAGTAGATAACCGCAGATTCACTGACTGATGATTAATCAGATCCTCAAGCGCTACCGGTGCTGCATGTTTGCTGAAGTTCTCCGGGGAGCCTACCACAGCAAATCGGATGTCCGATCCGGACTGAGATCATCCCGTTAGTTATCTGCTCCCCCAGACGCACCCCGGCATCATATTGATTAGCAGCGATATCGGTAAGGGCATATTCGTTTGCAAGTTTAATTTTAATATCCGGGTATTCTCTGAGAAGCTTCTTCAGCCTCGGCCACAGCACATATTTTATTGCGTAATCCGTTGCAGTTATACGGACGGTTCCAGCCGGCGTGTTACGCATATCGCCTACGGCAGACAACTCATTCCAGATTTCGCTGAGGTGGGGAACGAGCGTATCCAGCAGACGCTGACCCGCCAGTGTAGGTGTGACACTGCGGGTTGTACGTCTAAGGAGCTGGACACCGAGCCGAGATTCAAGACCCCGCATTGTGTGGCTGAGGGCAGACGGTGAAACGACCAACAGTGTCGCCGCACGTGTAAAACTTCTTTCCCGGGCGACGGTCATAAAAGCCGCCAAGTCATTAAGATTTTCCCGTGCCATCAGTCTACCCACATTTCATTCATTTTCATGGTGTTAAGTGTATCCTGAGCTTCCAGAAGAGCTGATACATCTGGCCTCAGCAGTGTATGAAATGAAGTCTAAGTATTTCTGTTAATCAGATTAAGTAAATTTATAAGGATGGTGTTATGAGTAATTTTCATAACTTAGTTGCAGGCAGGAAAGGTGTTAATGAACAACGTATCCGGCGTCGATATACAAGCCCGAGCGAAACCCTAGAAAAGGTGCACTGCTTGCAGCATACTTCGGGCACGGACATATCCAGCTCAGCCTCTTCAGGGTCTAGACAATCTGCTCTTCGATGATTCGTGACTTTATAATCGGCACAACGTCCGCTAAGGAGAGTCATTATCATGCCGGAATTCTGTTTCTGAATGGATCCGGAGTTCAAGACAGGGTCAAGCTCATTTACAAGCTCAAATCCCTTAGCTTTTGCAAACAGAATGAACAAAGATCACCTGTGACAACAAGGTATACCCAAATGTCATAGGTAAAATCCCCCCTAAAAACCCCTAATGTCATCACCTATTTGTCATAGGCATAACTGTCATAACCTAAATGTCATGAGTCAGTTCGCCCTAAGGGTATGCAGTCCTGTATGACTGCGTAAAGTTTTGCAGGCGCGATTTGTCGATATAACCAAGAACTAATGACGCGCTTAGCGTAGGATAATTTCCGTTTTCCAAGCGGCCCACCTGATGCCTGACTCTTTCTGACGAAAAAACCTGATGCCAGGCATCAGGTTTTAGATATTTTTAACAGTGATAATGAATTAAGCTTACACTGTTATTTCAACGCCGCCCTTTCAGACTTTTGCCAGCAGGCAATTAACGCATACTCAGACGCACCCGCTCCAAGTCTTCCGGGGTATCCACTCCTACACCTGGCACTTCTTTCGCAACAGCAACGTGAATTTTTTCACCGTGCCATAAGACGCGCAGTTGTTCGAGCATCTCTATTTGTTCAAGCGGGCTGGCAGACCAGCCGACGTAGCGGCGGATAAAACCAGCACGGTAGCCATAAATACCGATATGGCGTAAAAAGTGGGAGCCTATCTCTTCGCGGCTTTGGGTAAAGCGTTCACGATCCCAGGGAATAGTGGCCCGGGAGAAGTAAAGCGCATAGCCCTGAGAGTCCATCACCACTTTAACCGCATTAGGGTTAAACGCTTCTTCAGCAGACGTGATAGGTACTGCCAGAGTCGCCATACCGGCTTCACTGGCTGCCACGTTGTCGGCAACTTGCTTAATGATAACCGGCGGGATCATCGGCTCATCGCCCTGCACGTTAACAATCACCGTATCATCGCTGAAGCCACATTTTTCGATAACTTCCGCCAGGCGCTCAGTGCCAGACTGATGATCGGGACTGGTCAGGCAGACTTCGCCACCCGCAGCTTCGACCGCATGGGCGACATCGATATTGTCGGTCGCAACGATAATTCTGTCAGCACCTGACTCGCGCGCACGTTCCAGCACATGAACAATCATCGGCTTGCCGTTGATATCTTTAAGCGGCTTGCCCGGTAAGCGCGTTGAGGCGAAGCGAGCAGGGATAATAGCAACAAAACTCATGGATGGATCTCGTCAGAAGTTAACGTCCGTGCTTCGTTTTCCAGTAACACTGGGATACCGTCACGAACTGGAAAAGCCAGACCGTCAGGCTTACAAATAAGCTCTTGTTTATCGTGACTAAAATGAAGCTTCCCGTTACACACAGGGCAAGCGATGATTTCAAGTAAACGACTTTCCATAACAACTCCTGAGGGTATTCTCACCATACCCATAAATATACCTAAATAATTCGAATTGCTGGTGAGGACAATTCTAAAATAGCGCTAAGTATGACGAATATCACTATCCGGGATAATTTCCCAGCCTTGTCCCCAGTGGGGTCGAAAGGCGTCGGGTGCCCCGCTCAGACGAATATGCGAAGCTGACTGCCATTGTGCAAATTCAGTCAGTGCGGTTTGCAACCCGCTCAATAACCCTGAGGTCACCTTTACCCCTTCTTCAAGATAAAGGTTAATAATTTCCAGCTCACCTTGCTTACGGTGCATTTTGGCATCTATTCTGCCGACCAGCTGGCCTTTATGCAGCAAAGGTAAAACAAAATAGCCATATTTACGTTTTTCTGCCGGGGTGTAGCACTCCAGTCGATAGGAGAAATTAAACAACACCTCGGCTCTGCGTCTGTCCCACACGACCGGGTCAAAGGGTGACAGAACGGTAGTATGCGTCGCCTTTAGCTGGTCTTGCTGTGCTTTTTCTAGCAAAGAATAGGCACTATGATGCACCAGCATAGTGCCTAATGTCGCCACCTCAACCTGACGCAATCTGTCAGCCTCAAGTTCTGCCGCAAGCCAGGATTTTACTGGGGTGTTCTTCAGTCGATAGTAATCAACCAGCCACTCTGGGCGAAAAATCCCTAAACTACGGGCGCTGTTATCCAGCATCAGTTGTTCAGCGGCGTCTTGATCAAGACCATGCTGGGTATCATCCCACTCAGGCATGACTCGCTCAGTGATATCATAGACCCGCTGAAAATTGCGGCGTTCAATGACCATCAGTTTACCCGCGGTAAACAAGCCTTCGAGATGTTTTTTTTGCGGTTTCCACGACCACCAGCCACTGCTACCTTTACTTTGAGCACTAAAATCAGCGGAACGTACGGGCCCGTGCAGCTCAATATGTTTCAGTAACTGGTCAATATCTGCGGCATGTTGCTGCATCCATTCCGGTCGATACTTCCAGCCCATTTTTTCCGGGCTAAGCATTCGATGACGGATCAGTTTGAAATCTTGTTTCGGTAAAAAACAGGCCTCATGTGCCCAGTACTCTATCAGTTCACCCTGCATCAGGGCCTGATTCAGTAATTCTGGCGGATAATCGCCCAGGCGACTGAATAATACCAGGTAGGGGCTGCGAGCCACAATATTAATGGTGTCGATTTGCAGCAGAGACATGCGCGTAATAGTGTCATGAATGGCCTGAGGGCCAATCTGCAAACGAGGTTTATGCAGTAATCCTTGCGACGCCAGATGGATATTTCGAGCCGCTTGAAGCGAAAGTTCAGGAATAGTCATCTGCTGCTCTCTGTCATTAATTACCGACTCTGCGTCGCATAAATTTTATCTGACCAGCTTCACCAGCGAATCGAGTAGAGCCGTGGCCGCAGGAGCGTCAAGCTGGGCATCAACAGGTAAATACCACCAGTCAGATTCAGCATCGGCATACTGACGATATTTAACCGCATCTTTTTCCGTCATCAGTAATGTCTGGCCTGGCTGAATCAACGCGTTAATTTCTGCCTCGCTCAACGCCTGGTGATCGGCCAGCGCAACGGTTTTGACCGCTGTCACTCCAGACTTCGCCAGAGTGTTAAAAAAGCGCGGTGGATGTCCAATACCCGCCATAGCGACGACATCAGAGAGTTGTTGTAATGGAAGGCGGCGACCATCAAGGAGATGAATAGCGTCACCGGGGATAAGCTGCATCGCTATTTCATGCGCGTTTGCCGTTCCGCCATTAACAATCACGGCATCAACACTCTTCAGACGAGCAGCGCGCTCCCGCATCGGTCCGGCCGGTAACCACCAGCCATTTCCAAAACGTCGGACACCATCAATAACAACAATTTCTTTATCCCGCGCCAGGGCGTAATGCTGTAAACCATCATCAGTAATAATGATTTGCGGTGTCGGTGATGCTGATGTCAGTAATGCCTGAACAGCAGCACTGCGTTTTGGTGCAACAGCCACACTTGCGCCAGTTCGCTGATAGATAAGCACCGGCTCATCGCCAGCTTCTGCCGGTAAGGTTGCAGCACTCAGAACTAATGGATAAGACGCCGCTTTCCCGCCATAACCGCGCGATACAACCCCGACGGTTATTCCCTGCTGTTGCAGTTGTTCCACCAGCCAGATAACAACCGGTGTTTTACCATTGCCTCCCGCCGTCAGATTACCTACCACGACGACCGGAACAGGTGCTCGCCAGGACTGACGTAATCCCAGCCGATAAGATAAGCGGATCGCGCCGCTTATCAGACCGTAAATCCAGGACAAGGGAAGCAACAGCAAATAGAGCCGTGACTTCCCCGACCAGATACGTTCAATCATGCGCCAAACTGCATTTTATGAAGCTGGGCATAGATACCCGCTCGATCCAGCAACTCCTTATGGGAGCCACGCTCAACGATACAGCCATCTTCCACCACCACAATTTCATCGGCTTTTTCGATAGTGGACAGACGGTGAGCAATGACCAGTGAGGTGCGGTTTTTTTGCAGCTCGTCTAGTGCAGACTGAATAGCACGCTCAGACTCGGTATCCAGGGCTGAGGTGGCTTCATCCAGAATCAGGATTGGGCTATCACGTAACAGGGCGCGTGCAATAGCGATACGCTGCCGTTGTCCACCTGACAGCATGACGCCATTCTCGCCTATCATCGTATCGAGGCCTTTTTCCATCTTATTGATAAACTCCATCGCATGCGCCATGCGTGCAGCTTTTTCAATATCTTCCCGTGAATACTGCTCAGTACGGGCATAAGCAATATTATTGGCGATGGTGTCATTGAACAGATAAACATGCTGAGAAACCAGCGCTATCTGATTACGCAGCGAGGAGAGCGTGTAATCATGCACACGATGACCATCGATGAGAATGTCACCCTGCTGGGCATCATAGAAACGGGTGATCAGACTGGCGATGGTCGACTTCCCTGAACCCGAACGCCCGACCAGAGCCACTGTTTTACCTGCCGGGATCATTAAGTTCACGTCACGCAGGGCGGGTATATCACGACCAGGATAAGTAAAGGTCACATTACGGAACTCTACATCGCCTTTGGAGCGTTCAATCACCAGCTTACCGCTGTCCTCTTCTTGCTCAGAATCCAGAATAGCGAACAACGTCTGACAGGCTGCCATACCGCGCTGGAATTGCGCGTTAACGTTAGTCAGCGATTTCAACGGACGCATTAAAGCAATCATTGAAGAGAAGACCACGGTAATGGTCCCTGCTGTCAGCGTTTCCATCACGCTTGGGAAACTGGCGGCATACAAGACAAATGCCAGAGCCAGGGAGGCAATAAACTGAATCACCGGGTCAGCAATCGATGATGCTGAGACCAGTTTCATCCCCTGCTGACGCATGCGGTTACTGACTTGATCAAAACGCTTGGTTTCAACTTCCTGACCACCAAAAATCAGTACTTCTTTATGTCCTTTCAGCATCTGTTCCGCACTGGTGGTGACATGCCCCATGGTATTCTGCATATTTTTACTGATATTACGGAAGCGTTTTGAAACAAAACCAATCGCTAAAGAGACTATCGGTGCCAGAACGATGAGGATAATTGACAGTTGCCAGCTGTACCAGAACATCAAGACAAACAGCCCAATAATCGAGGCGCCTTCACGCACAACAGTAACCAGTGCGCCAGAAGAAGAAGAGGCAACTTGCTCTGAGTCGTAGGTAATACGGGATAACAGCGTACCTGTAGATTGCTGGTCAAAGAAAGAGACCGGCATTCCCATCATGTGGCTGAACAGGCGCCGACGCATATGCATCACCACTTTACCGGACACCCAGGAAATACAGTACGAGGAAACATAGCTCGTGATGCCACGTAATACCATTAAACCAATAACCACTAATGGCATCCACTTCAGTACCGATGACTCCGTTTTACCGAAACCGTCATCCAGTAAAGGTTTAAGCAGCGAAAGCATGAAAGTATCACTTGCGGCGTTAAGGACTAACGCAATTGCCGCTGCAATCAAACCTGTTCTGAATGGGGAAATCATCGGCCAGAGCCGGCGGAAAGTCTGCCACGTGGAAAGATCTTTATCGTTAAGCATTAAATCGAACCAGCCTTATATGAAATAGCCGTACATTCTACTCATTATCACCGATGACGCCAAACCACTGATGATACCAACGAGGAACTATTTGTTCCCGAAATCCAAAAATTTGCCATTTTTCATGGTCTATTGAGAGTGTCAGTTGACCTGAATGGGGCGTATCGTACCACTGGTAGCCGTTTTGTTGGTAACGATTGACTATCTTAGCTGAAGGCAAGTGCCACTGATTATAGCGTGAGGTCGAGGCAAATGCCGCTTTACCTCCCACCGCTTTTAATAATGCTTCCGTTGATGATGTTCGACTACCATGATGAGGAACCTGGATAAAATCCGCCTTCAGGGTCATATTTTCTCGCCTCAGCATGGCGAATTCTGCGCTCGCTTCTAAGTCCCCGGTCAGTAGCAATCTATGGTAACCGTCACTGACTCTGACTACGCATGAATTGTTATTACCTCGCAGGTGCTCTTCAGGTGGTGGCCAGTGAACTTCAAACTGTAGCCCTTCCCACTCCCATTGTGTACCGCGATAGCAGGGTAGATGATTATCCCAGCCTAATGAACTGCGTACACTCACCGGCGGTAATAGACGCTGTAAGCTTTTTAGCCCACCGATATGGTCCAGGTGCTCATGACTCAGCACAATCGCATCGAGTGTCAGATTATGCCATTTCAACCAGGGAATAATGGTTTGAATGCCCGCATCCCCCTTAGCCCATACCCCACCGGTATCATAAAGCAGCACCCGGTGGTTACGAATAAGTGCCACAGCTAACCCATGGCCAACATCCAGCATCGTCATCTGCCATACCGCAGGTGGCTTTAAAGGGCGCTGAGTGCCGAGGGTAACCACGGTGGTGGCAACCAACAGGGCCGCTTTATAATGCTTCCAGGCCCCGGTACGCCAGCACACTACGCCAATCCAGCTGAAAAAACTTAGCCATAGCACCCGTTTTTCAACGCTAAACCAGCCATCAGGTAAAGATATCAGTGAATGGAACAGGATAGACAGCGCCCTGTCAGCAACCAGCCAGAGCGAGGGAACATCATTCAAGAAGAGTCCTGCAAGGAGCAAGGGAACAATGATAAAAGAGACAAGGGGTACCGCAAATAAATTCGCCGCCAGAGCACTCAGGCTGATGCCATGAAAGGTTTGAATCTGTAATGGCAGCAACAACAGCATAATCCCGATTTGTAAATGCAGTAGCTGTACCGGGTAACGCAGATACCATGGCCAGCTTCTCACGACACCAGGTAAGGGTACCCACTGATACCAGAAAATCAGTACCGCGACAGCCAGGGCAGAAAGACAAAAACTGTCCGATAACAGCACCAGTGGATTATGAAAGAGTAGCCCGGCAATACAAACCAGCCAGACATCCCATGATGACCACTTTCGGCCGCTGATGCGTAACACCGACCAAATGATTAAAGCGAACATCGCGCGTAGTGCAGGAGGATTACTGCCCGACAGCCAGGTATAACCTGAGGCCATCACCAGGGCGCAAAATAGCGGAAAGCGAAAGCCGATGCACCAGGATGGCATCACTAACTGACAGGCCCGCCCTATTAACCATCCGAGTCCGGCAGCCAGGGAGATATGCATCCCAGAAATCGCCATAAGATGGGCGGTACCGGTCTGATTAAGTAACTGTTTATGCTGTTCAGACATGCCACTCCGGTCGCCAAAAAGAAGCGCCATCATAATAGGTTGCATCGGTAAGCTGGCAGTATGACGTTTAACGGCAGACATCCATTGAGATTGCAGACTGCAACCACCAGAAAGCGTCTGAGCGGTTATTACCCGTCCGCTAAATAACAAACGTTGTGCGAGGTAAAAGCGCTGGCTGTCAAAATTACCCTCATTTAGCTGTCCATGCAGTGGACGTAACTTAATTTTCACCTTCAAATGCTGGCCTGCACAGACAGGAATGGGTAACCGAGCCCCATAAATTCTTACTCCGGGCTGGGGGAATAGCAATCTGCCGGACAGGCTCACTATCTTAGCCTCGTGGTATTGCTGACCATCGCTTCTGACTATCACGACTTCGGCATTGACTGGCGTGAGGGGTATCTGCTGAAAAAAAGCCAGATCCTGAGCCGCTGACAGGCATCCCCAGCAAAAGAAAAGGATAATCAATCCAGCGTTACGAAGGATGGGTTTTCTGCCTGAGAGTAAAACCAGAGCAACACCGAGCAGAGCAGTTAACCAGAACAGGGAGGGAATGGCGGGCAACCACCATAACGGAATAAGTCCGGCGATTAGCGTCAGACAGACGATTCTCAACATAAACACACTCTCATCTCTTTCGGGATCAGAAGCGTGCGCGTTTAGCAAACGGATGTCTGGTGTAAAAAAAGCATTCTACGACCGACTATCAGCAGATACTGATCGTTTACTACGGAATATCATGTGGGATGGATTACAGCTCGGAATTCCTGTCTGACAGGCAAAAAAAAACGACACCCTTGGGTATCGTTTTTCGCTGTAGTTAATACCGAAGCATTAATTACCGTAGAGATTGGCACGGTCACGTAACTCTTTACCTGGCTTAAAGTGCGGAACGTATTTACCTTCCAGCGAGACTTTATCACCTGTTTTTGGGTTACGACCGGTGCGAGGTGCGCGATAGTGTAAGGAAAAACTGCCGAAACCTCGGATTTCAATACGTTCACCTTGGGCGAGCGTAGAGGCCATATGTTCCAGCATCTCT
>Ga0256410_1000249_pt1 | contig 63021 bp, 59 predicted proteins | sample PhyWR1_FD_185983 | JGI IMG/M metagenome (GOLD analysis project Ga0256410, IMG submission 185983) | Leaf surface microbial communities from wheat plants in UC Gill Tract Community Farm, Albany, California, United States - DLSL W.R1 | ecosystem: Host-associated > Plants > Phyllosphere >... | reverse complement strand
AAGCCTACCGTAAAGCTGATGAAGCTCTGGCTGCTGCTCAAAAAGCACAACAGACTGCTGACGAAGCTAACGAGCGCGCTCTGCGCATGCTTGAAAAAGCAAGCCGCAAGTAATAGTCCTTCGGGATTGTTACCAAGCCGACCTATTTTTAGGTCGGCTTTTTTATTGCCTGCCGGCCACTAAGCAGGCAATAAAAAAGCCGCCGCGGGTATTAACCGCGGCGGCTTTTTATTGCGCGTTTTAGTACGCCTTACTGCACGTAGTCCAGCGACTGGCCTGCCGTCACGCCAGAGTTGGATATGCCGATTTCTGCAGGGATGCCGGTTTCGGCGCCCACTACCGGGAAGGCCAGATCCTTGTCTATCTGGATGCTGTTTTCCAGGTCTTTGTGCTTGAGCAGGAAGTTCATGAAACCTGCGTACTTGTTTTGCAAGTCTTCAGGGGTCAAGTGCGACTTGTCGCTGACTGCCAGCAACGAGCCATCCTTCACGTTCAACGGCTCGTGAACTTCCAGGAACACCTTGCCGCCACTGACGCCAATTTTGTACGGTTCGTTGATGATCCGCACCGGCGTACCCACCGGCACCATCTGCGCCATTTGCAGCACGTTCTGGTTAAGCATGCGGAAGCAGCCGTGGCTGGTGCCCGTGCCAATGCCGAACTTGGCGTTGGAACCGTGGATCAGGTAGCCCGGCATGCCCAGGGTGAACTTGAACGGGCCCAACGGGTTATCGGGGCCTGCGGGCACGACATTAGGCAGCGGGTCGCCATTTTTGGCGTGCTCGGCCTTGATCGAAGCTGGCGGTGTCCAGGTCGGGTTCGGTGTCTTGGCGGTGATTTTCGTCTGCCCCAAGGGTGAGCCCCAACCTTCGCGACCAATCCCCAGCGGGAAGGTGTAAACCTTGTTCTCATCCTTGGGATAATAATACAAGCGGTATTCGGCGAGGTTGATCACTATCCCCTCGCGCTTGCCCGGTGGCAGGATGAACTGGGTCGGCAACACGATATCGGTATCGACGAGGGTGCCGTCCGGGTTCTTTTTGACCGGCAACCAGGCGTCAACCCCGGGGTTGGCAGCGATCATTTCCGAATAGCCCAGCTCGTACTTGTTGCCCAGGTCAGCAAAGGAGTCTTCGTACTTGCCCTTGATCACCTGCACTTCACCGACGACATCTTCGCCTGGCGGTGGCAGCGGAAATTCAAGCGCAACAGCGGGACCCGCAACACAAAGTGCGGCAACGGACAGGTAGCGGGTAACTGCAGGTAGGCGCGACAACATCCGGAACATCCTTCGCATAATCAACGGGGGACAAAAAAGGGAGTGTACACCGCGCCCACGGGGAACGTGAGGCGGTCAGGGCATCAAACAACCAAGATCATAGTTCAAAGCGCAGCTCTGGCCAGATGGGCTCCGTGCCCCGGCGCTGCGACTCGATGATTGCCCGGCAAAGCGGGCATAACCGGTGGTCCTGAAACACCTTGCGGGTGACATCCGACCAACGCGGTTGCGCGGGCAGCAAAGAGCCACACAAGGTGCGGTCAATGGTGCCGCCCAGCTCCAGTTGACGCGTCACCAGATGCACCCGTACCTCCTGGCAGGCGAACAGATCGAGCTGCTCATCGGGCTCGATCAGTTGATAGGCATATAAAGACCAGGCAGGACGCGACATCGGGGGCTCCAAATCGGGGGGGCGCCACCTTAGCCGAAACACTGGCCGTAGAAAAGCATCAAAGCAGGGGTTTTAGCGCCGGCCACACATTATCCAGCAAAAGCCCCTGCGCCCCGACCGCCGGGTGGATGCGATCGGCCTGCATCAGCTCGGGTTTGCCGCCCACGCCTTCAAGCAAAAACGGCACCAGGGCAACGTCTTTTTCCTTGCCCAGTTCGCTGTACACCGCAGCAAATGCCCGGGTGTAACGCGCACCATAATTGGGCGGCAATTGCATCCCCAGCAGCAGCACCTTGGCACCCGCCTGCTGCGAGGCATCAATCATCCCTGCAAGATTTTGTTTCAATTGCGCAGGCAACTGTCCACGCAGGCCATCGTTGCCGCCCAACTCGACAATCACTACATCCGGTTTATGCTCTGCAAGCAGCGCAGGCAACCGCGCCAGCCCTCCGGCGCTGGTGTCGCCACTGATCGAAGCATTGACCACCTTGTCGTCGTAGCCTTGCTCCCTGAGCCGCTGTTCGAGCAAAGACACCCACCCCAGACGGGTATCCAGGCCGAAAGCCGCGCTGATACTATCGCCGACGATCAAGATTGTTCCCGCCGTTGCCGTCTGGACCGTGCACATCAGGGCCAGAGCAACACTTAAAAACCACACACGCATTGGATTCTCCATGGGCGAAAGTATTCTCACCGCGCAGAACCTTAGCAAAGTGGTTCCCAGCGCGGAAGGCGAGTTAACCATCCTGCACTCCTTGAGCCTCGAACTGAGCAAGGGCGACAGCCTGGCGATTGTCGGCGCCTCAGGTTCAGGCAAATCGACGCTGCTGGGCCTGCTCGCCGGCCTCGACCTGCCCAGCCAGGGCGAAGTAATCCTGGCCGGGCGGGCCCTGAGCACCCTGGACGAAGACCAGCGCGCCCGGGTGCGGGCCGAACACGTGGGCTTTGTGTTCCAGTCATTCCAGCTGCTCGACAGCCTCAATGCCCTGGAAAACGTCATGCTGCCGCTGGAACTGGAGGGTCGCAAGGATGCCCGCGAGCATGCCCGCCACCTGCTGGAACGCGTCGGCCTGGGCCAGCGCCTGAGTCACTCGCCACGCCAGCTGTCCGGCGGCGAGCAGCAACGGGTCGCCATTGCCCGGGCGTTCGCCGCCAACCCCGACGTGCTGTTTGCCGATGAACCCACCGGCAACCTGGACAGCCACACTGGCGAGCGCATCACCGACCTGCTCTTTGAACTGAACAAGGAAAACGGCACCACCCTGGTGCTGGTGACCCATGACGAACGCCTGGCCCATCGTTGCCGGCGCCTGATCCGTCTTGAAGCTGGCCATCTGGTCGGCCCTCTGGAGCCCTGATGGCACGTCTGCCGCTGTTGCGCATGCTGAGTCTGGCCGTACGCCAATTGCTGCGCGATGCCCGCGCCGGTGAGCTGCGCGTGCTGTTCTTCGCCCTGCTGGTCGCCGTGGCGGCCAGCACGGCCATCGGTTACTTCGGTGCCCGCCTTAATGGCGCGATGTTGTTGCGCGCCACTGAGTTCCTCGGCGCCGACATAGTGCTTGATGGCACGGCCCCGGCCCGTGAAGAACAAATCAAGGTCGGCAATGACCTTGGCCTGGAACATGCCCGAGTGGTCGAATTCGCCAGCGTTATTGCCACCGACAATGGCATTCAGCTCTCCAGTATCAAGGCGGCAGACGATGCCTACCCGTTGCGCGGCGAACTGAAAAGCGCCCCGCAGCCCTACGCCGAAGAACAACCTGGAGGCGGCCCCAAACCCGGTGAGGCCTGGGCCGAAGCCCGACTGCTGACCGCGCTGGACCTCAAGGTCGGTGATGAAATCGATGTCGGTTCAAAAACCGTGCGCATCACCCGTGTACTGACTTACGAACCCGATCGTGCCGGCAACCTTTACAGCCTGACCCCACGGGTACTGATCAATCTGGACGACCTGGCCGCCACCGGTATCGTACAACCGGGGAGCAGGGTCACCTACCGCGAGTTGTGGCGTGGAAACGCCCCGGCGCTTGAATCCTATCGTCAGGTGGTCAAGCCTGGGCTGGACGCCAACCAGCGCCTCCTGGACGGCCGTGACGGCAACCAGCAAATCGGCGGTGCGCTGGGCAAGGCCGAGCGCTACCTGAACATGGCCAGCCTGGTGGCGGTGCTGCTGGCGGGCGTGGCCGTGGCCCTGTCTGCCACCCGCTTTGCCAATCGCCGCTTTGATGCCAGCGCCCTGCTGCGCTGTCTGGGTCTGTCACGACGTGAGACCTTGTGGCTGTTCACTCTGCAACTGGCCGTACTCGGGCTGCTGGCCAGCGTTGCCGGTGCCCTGTTGGGCTGGCTCGCGCAGCTTGGCCTGTTCGCCCTGCTGCATGACCTGCTACCGGCTGACGTACCGCCCGGCGGCCTGATGCCGGCGATTGCCGGGATGGGCACCGGGCTGGTGGCGCTGGCGGGTTTTGCCTTGCCGCCCCTTGCAGCACTGGGCCGCGTACCGCCACTGCGGGTGCTGCGCCGCGACATGCTGCCGATTCCGGCCAGTACCTGGACCGTCTACGGCGCAGCCCTGCTGGCACTTGGCCTGATCATGTGGCGCATGAGCCTGGACCTGGTACTGACCTTCGCCCTGCTCGGCGGTGGCGTGATTGCCGCCGTGGTGCTTGGCGGTATCCTGCTGCTGGGCCTGCAAAGTCTGCGCCGCCTGCTGGCCCGCGCCTCACTGCCCTGGCGCCTGGGGCTGGGCCAGTTGCTGCGCCATCCCCTGGCCGCGGCGGGCCAGGCCCTGGCCTTTGGCCTGATCCTGCTGTCGATGGCCCTGATCGCCCTGCTGCGCGGCGAGTTGCTCGACACCTGGCAAAACCAGCTGCCCAAGGACGCACCCAACTACTTTGCGCTCAATATCCTGCCGTCTGACAAGGAAGCTTTTGGCGCCCATCTGATGACCCTTCAGGCCCGGGCCGCGCCGCTGTACCCGGTGATTCCGGGGCGCCTGATCAGCATCAATGGCGAGCCGGTGCAGGATATCGTCAGCAAGGATTCCAGCGGCGACCGGGCCATCCAGCGCGACCTGAGCCTGACCTGGGCCGCTGACCTGCCCGCTGAAAATCAAATCACCGCAGGCAGCTGGTGGAGCCAGCAACCTGCCGCAGACGTGCCAGGGGTCTCGGTGGAGGCCAAAGTTGCCGAAAGCCTCAAGCTGAAGCTGGGTGACCTTATGACCTTCACCATTGCCGGGGTCAATCGCGAAGCTCGGGTCACCAGCTTGCGCAGCATCAACTGGGATAATTTCCAGCCGAACTTCTTCATGATTTTCCAGCCGGGGACCTTACAGGACCTGCCAGCTACCTGGCTCACCAGCTTTTACCTGGCACCGGGTCATGACAAGGAAATCATCGAGCTGTCGCGGCGCTTCCCGGCCGTGACCATCCTGCCCATCGATGCCCTGCTTGAGCAGTTACGCAGCATCCTGGCGCAGGTCACCATCGCTGTGGAGTACGTGCTGCTGTTCGTACTGGCGGCGGGCATGGCGGTGCTGTTCTCCGGCCTGCAATCCACCCTGGACGAGCGCATCCGCCAGGGTGCCCTGCTGCGGGCTCTGGGCGCCGAGCGGCAACTGCTGATCAAGGCGCGGCGCATCGAGTTCGGCCTGCTGGGCGCCACCAGCGGCCTGCTGGCGGCGCTGGGGGCCGAACTGGTCAGCCTGGTGTTGTACCGCCTGGCCTTTGACCTGCCGTGGCATCCGCATCCGTGGTTGTTGCTGTTGCCCGTGCTGGGCGCGGTGATGGTTGGCGCTGCGGGGGTGTTCGGCACCCGCAGGGCGCTGAATGCCAGCCCGTTGACGGTGCTGCGCGAGGGTTGAGATGCCCTCGCCCGAGCTTTTGTAGCCGCTGAGGAGCGCAGCGAGGCTGCGATCGGGTGCGTAGCGACCGTAAAACCTGAGTCCGGGATTTACCTGGACGACCGCAGTATCAGGTTTTACGACTGCTTCGCAGCCGATCGCAGCCTCGCTGCGCTCGTCAGCGGCTACAAGTTTTGTACAGGTTTACGCTAGCTTTTCTCGTAATAAATCTCGTTGATCCACCACAGCACTTCCCCGCTCGGGGTCTGCACCACGGCCTCATCCCCCACCTGTTTTTTCAACAGCGCACGGGCCATCGGCGAGTCGATGGAGATGTAGTCGTTGCGGCCGTAAATTTCGTCGTAACCCACAATTCTGAATTTCTTGACGTCCCCGGCTTCGTTTTCGATTTCGACCCAGGCACCAAAAAACACCCGGCCTTCCTGCTCGGGCGAGTAATCAACTACCCGCACATCTTCCAGGCGCTTGCGCAGGTAGCGCACCCGCCGGTCGATCTCGCGCAGCAACTTCTTGTTGTACTGGTAGTCAGCGTTTTCGCTGCGATCACCCAGTGATGCCGCCCAGGTCACCTTGCGTGTGGTATCCGGGCGTTTTTCCCGCCACAGGTAGTCAAGCTCCTGCTTCAGGGCTTCATGGCCTTGCCTGGTGATGATGTTGGTACTCACTCGCGGTCGTTCTCCAGCAGGTTGCATTGGCCAGGGCAGACTCTTACCACCCCGGCGCGACGAAATACATATGAGCGCCGATAAAAATCACAAGCGCGGCGACACGCTCACTGTGCCGTGGCCTGGCGATACTGGCGCGGGGTAAAACCGGTCAGTGCCTTGAACTGGCGGGTGAACGCACTGTGGTCGGTGTAACCACATTGCAGGGCAACTTCAGTAATAGGGATATCACTCAGCAACAGGCGATGGGCGTGCTCCAGTCGTACTTTCTGGATCATCTGCCGTGGCGTCAGGTGAAATACCCGCTTGCAGTAGCGCTCCAGTTGCGCCACGGAAATCCCGGCGATACGGGTCAATTCAGCCAGGGTTACGCGGCGGTTGAAATGCGTACGAATGTGCTCGTCCACCGCCGCCAACCGCTGGTACGCCGGGTGGGTATCGCTGGCTGATTGCAGGTCCACGGAGATCCCGGCCAGACCGATGATCTCGCCCTGGCGATTGTACAGCGGGCGCTTGTGGGTCAGGCACCAGCCAGGCTCCCGAGTCCCGTACAGGTGCAGCTCCAGCTGGTCTTCAAGCACCAGCCCCTTTTCCAGCACCTGGCGATCCTGCTCGGTATAGCCCGGCCCCAACTGCGAGGGGAATACCTCGGCGCTGGTTTTGCCCAGCAGGGGTTGCAACTGCTTGAGGCCGCAGCGCTGTACCAGGGTGCGGTTGGCCAGCACATAGCGCGCGGCAATGTCCTTGATAAAGATCGCGGCATTGGGGATGGCATCAAGCATCGGCAGCAACAGCGCTACCCCCGAGAGCAACTGCTCAAGGCTCTCGGGGCGGCTCAGCTCGCCGCCCTGGCCCAGCATTGCAAAAGCATTCTGCGTCATCACACTCACTCTCCCACCACAGACCAGGCATCGGCCGCCTAGGTCCATTGTGCTGATTTCGTCATCGGCTTCAATGGAAATGATCAATCGCAAACGTTCCCCGACGTTCAATCTAGCGCCATTGCACACCCGCCAACCCTGTTGGCGCAATGGCAAATGACATCACACCTGCCTAACCAATAACTCACAAAAAGGCGACGCCATGTCAGGTAAAGGCAAATTCAAGAAACAGCTCTCACTGATGGACCTGACCTTTATCGGTCTGGGTGCCATCTTCGGTTCCGGCTGGTTGTTTGCAGCCAGTCATGTGTCGGCAATCGCAGGCCCGGCAGGGATTTTTTCCTGGCTGCTGGGCGGTTTTTCCGTGCTGTTGCTGGGCATCGTTTACTGCGAGCTGGGCGCTGCCCTGCCGCGCGCCGGTGGCGTCATTCGTTACCCGGTTTACTCCCATGGCCCGTTGCTCGGGTATTTGATGGGTTTTATCACCCTGATCGCGTTCTCCAGCCTGGTGGCGATTGAAGTGGTCGCCGCTCGCCAATACGCCGCGGCATGGTTCCCCGAGCTGACCAAGACCGGCTCCAGTGACCCTTCGATCCTGGGCTGGCTCCTGCAGTTCGGCCTGTTGTGCCTGTTCTTCATGCTCAACTATCGCAGCGTGAAGACGTTCGCCATGGCCAACAACCTGGTCAGCGTATTCAAGTTCATCGTGCCGCTGCTGGTCATCGGCGTGCTGTTCACTTTTTTCAAACCGCAAAACCTCTACGCCCAGGGCTTCGCTCCCTTTGGCCTGTCGGGCGTGCAAATGGCCGTCTCTGCAGGCGGCATCATCTTCGCCTACCTGGGCCTGACCCCGATCATTTCGGTGGCCAGTGAAGTCAAGAACCCGCAACGCACCATCCCGATTGCCCTGATCCTGTCGGTCCTGCTGTCGACCGTTATTTATGTGCTGTTGCAAGTCGCCTTCCTCGGCGGTGTGCCTACCGAGATGCTGGCCAACGGCTGGGCCGGTGTGACCAAGGAACTGGCCCTGCCCTATCGCGATATCTCCCTGGCCCTGGGTGTGGGCTGGCTGGCCTATCTGGTGGTGGCCGATGCCGTGATCTCGCCAAGCGGCTGCGGCAACATCTACATGAACGCCACGCCACGGGTGATCTATGGCTGGGCACAAACCGGCACCTTCTTCAAAGTGTTCACCCGTATCGATGCAAAATCCGGCATTCCGCGTCCGGCGCTGTGGCTGACCTTTGGTCTGTCGGTGTTCTGGACCCTGCCGTTCCCGTCCTGGGAAGCGCTGATCAACGTGGTTTCCGCCGCGCTGGTATTGAGCTACGCCGTAGCCCCGGTATCCGTGGCCGCCCTGCGCCGCAACGCACCCGACATGCCGCGCCCGTTCCGGGTCAAGTGGATGGCTGTGCTGGGCCCGCTGTCATTCATCGTGGCGGCGCTGATTGTTTACTGGTCCGGCTGGAACACCGTGTCCTGGCTGCTCGGCCTGCAAATCGTGATGTTCGTGGTGTACCTGTTGTGCTCACGCTTTGTACCGACCAATCACCTGAGTCTGGGTCAGCAAGTACGTTCATCTTTGTGGCTGATCGGCTTCTACGCCGTAACCATCGTGCTGTCCAAGCTCGGCACCTTTGGTGGCCTGGGCGTGCTCGCTCACCCTTTCGACACCCTGGTCGTCGCAGCCTGCGCCACAGCTATCTATTACTGGGGAGCCGCCACCGGCGTGCCGGCGCACCTGGTCCGCCTGGAAGACGACGAGGACAGCGAAGACGCCCCGCAACAGGCCAGCCAGACGCCACCCCGCCATGCCAGCGGAGCATTTGTGCCGACTTCGTCCTGACACACCCTTTGCCACCGTCCTCCCAGCCGTTGCTCTCTTCCAAGGGATAAGTTCATGAAGCAAGTACATATCATTGATTCACATACCGGCGGCGAACCCACACGCCTGGTGCTCAAAGGCTTTCCGCAACTGACCGGCTGCAGCATTGCCGAACAGCGCGATGCCCTGCGCGACCAGCACGACCAATGGCGCCGGGCCTGCCTGCTGGAGCCCCGTGGCAACGATGTGCTGGTCGGCGCGCTGTACTGCGAGCCCGTGTCGGCAGATGCCACCTGCGGCGTGATCTTCTTCAACAATGCCGGTTATCTGGGCATGTGCGGGCACGGCACCATCGGCTTGATCGCCTCCCTGCATCACCTGGGCATGATCGAGACCGGCGAGCACAAGATCGACACCCCCGTGGGCCCGGTCACTGCCACCCTGCATCCCGACGGAAAAGTCACCGTGGGCAATGTGCCTTCCTACCGCTACCGCCAGCAGATCGCCGTTGAGGTGCCGGGGCATGGCCGTGTGCAGGGTGATATTGCCTGGGGCGGCAACTGGTTCTTCCTGGTCAACGACCATGGCAAAGCACTGCAACTGGACAATGTCGAAGCCCTGACCGAATACACCTGGGCCATGCTCAAGGCCCTTGAGGCGCAGGGCATCCACGGCGAAGACGGCGCCCTGATCGACCATATCGAACTGTTCGCCGACGACGACCAGGCTGATAGCCGCAACTTCGTCATGTGCCCGGGCAAGGCCTATGACCGCTCGCCCTGTGGCACTGGCACCAGCGCCAAACTGGCGTGCCTGGCGGCCGACGGCAAACTCGCTGCCGGCCAGCCCTGGGTGCAGGCCAGCATCACCGCCAGCCAGTTTGTCGGCAGCTTTCAATGGGAAGGCGAGCGCATTCGCCCGTTCATTACCGGCCAGGCCTTTATGACTGCCGACAGCATGCTGCTGATCGACGAAAAAGATCCTTTCGCGTGGGGCATTTAAGCCCTTCGCCGTAAACACATCCGAATAAACGACTCGAGGAGTTAGAACAATGAGCGATAACATTTTCACCGGTTGCATGCCTGCCCTGATGACCCCGTGCACCGCCGAGCGCAAACCGGACTTCGACGCGCTGGTGGCCAAGGGCCGTGAACTGATCGAAATCGGCATGAGTGCCGTGGTGTACTGCGGCTCCATGGGTGACTGGCCATTGCTGACCGAAGCCGAACGTCAGGAAGGTGTCGCACGCCTGGTGGCTGCCGGTATTCCTACAATCGTCGGCACAGGTGCAGTAAACAGCCGCGAAGCCGTATCCCACGCAGCACACGCAGCCAAGGTCGGCGCCCAGGGCCTGATGGTGATTCCACGCCTGCTGTCCCGTGCGGCCTCGCCTGCGGCGCAAAAAGCCCACTTCGCCGCTATTTTGCAAGCAGCTCCACAACTGCCGGCCGTGATCTACAACAGCCCGTACTACGGCTTTGCCACCCGCGCCGACCTGTTCTTCGAACTGCGCAGCCAGTACCCGAACCTGATCGGTTTCAAAGAGTTCGGCGGTGCTGTCGACATGCGTTACGCCGCCGAACACATCACCTCCAAAGACGATGATGTGACCCTGATGGTCGGTGTCGATACCCAAGTGGTGCACGGTTTCGTCAACTGCAACGCCACCGGAGCCATTACCGGTATCGGCAACGCCCTGCCTCGCGAAGTGTTGCAACTGGTTGCCCTGAGCAAGCAAGCGGCCAAGGGCGACCCCAAGGCCCGCCGTCTGGCCCGTGAGCTGGAAGCCGCGCTGGCGGTACTGTCGTCGTTCGATGAAGGGACTGACCTGGTGCTCTACTACAAGCACCTGATGGTGCTCAATGGCGACACCGAGTACAGCCTGCACTTCAACGACACCGATGTGCTGAGCGATGCCCAGCGCCACTACGCCGAGAACCAGTACAGCCTGTTCCGCCAGTGGTACAAAAACTGGTCCGCCGAACAGAACGTCGCCTGACCCGCATTGCCGCATCCCTGAACAGCGGCGCACATCCTGTGCGCCGTCTTGTTCCAGCCCCAGCCCCTCTTTTCAGGAACACGCCATGACTCTGACAGGCAACATGCTGATCGGTCAGCAAGCCATCACCGGTAACCGCGAAGCGATCCGGGCGATCAATCCCGCCACCGGCACTGTGCTCGAACCGGCCTACCTCGGCGGCGGCAGCGAACATGTGGAGCAGGCGTGCGCCCTGGCCCGGGAGGCTTTTGACAGTTTTCGCGAGGTGTCACTGCACACTCGCGCCACATTCCTTGAAACCATCGCCGATGAGATCGAAGCCATTGGCGATGCATTGATTGACCGCGCCGTCAGCGAGTCCGGCCTGCCACGTCCGCGTATCCTCGGTGAGCGCGGACGCACCTGCCAGCAGTTGCGTACTTTTGCCCGTACCGTACGCGCCGGTGAATGGCTGGATGTACGGGTCGACAACGCCCTGCCCGAGCGCCAGCCGCTGCCGCGCGCCGACCTGCGCCAGCGCCAGGTGCCTCTGGGGCCGGTGGCGGTATTCGGCGCCAGCAACTTCCCGCTGGCCTTCTCCGTGGCGGGCGGCGATACCGCTTCGGCGCTGGCTGCCGGCTGCCCGGTGGTGGTCAAGGCCCACAGCGCCCACCCTGGCACCAGTGAACTGGTTGGCCATGCGGTTGCGCGGGCAGTGAAAAAATCGGGCCTGCCTGAAGGGGTGTTCTCCCTGCTGTTTGGTTCCGGCCGTGAAGTCGGGGTTGCTCTGGTCAGCGATCCACGCATCAAGGCGGTCGGCTTTACCGGCTCGCGCAGTGGCGGCATGGCTTTGTGCAAAGTGGCGGCAGCACGCCCCGAACCCATCCCGGTGTATGCGGAGATGAGCTCGATCAACCCGGTACTGCTCTTCCCCGCTGCGCTGCAGGCTCGCGGCGAATCACTGGCGCAGGGCTTCGTTGCTTCTCTGACCCAGGGTGCAGGGCAATTTTGCACCAACCCGGGGCTGGTTATCGGCCACCAGGGCCCGGCGCTGGAAAGCTTTATCAGTACGGCTGCGCGGCTGATCCAGCAGAGCCCGGCCCAGACCATGCTCACTCCGGGGATCTTTCAGGCCTATGAGGCCGGCGTTGGAGCGCTGCAAGAACTCGACAGCGCAAAACAGGCGGCAGCCGGTTTGCAGGGCGAGACACCCAACCAGTGCCAAGCCCACCTGTTCGTGACCCGGGCCAGGGACTTTCTCACCGACCCTTCATTACAGGCCGAAATCTTTGGTGCCGCGGCGCTGGTGGTGCAATGCGCCGACGACCAGGAGATCCGCCAGGTGCTCGATCACCTTGAAGGCCAGTTGACCATTACCCTGCAGCTGGATGACGCCGACCTCGACAGTGCCAGGGCCGTGCTGCCCACCCTGGAACGCAAGGCCGGGCGTCTGCTGGTCAATGGCTGGCCAACGGGGGTTGAGGTGTGCGACGCGATGGTACACGGCGGGCCTTTCCCGGCAACTTCGGACACCCGCACGACGTCGGTCGGCACGGCTGCCATCCTCCGCTTCCTGCGTCCGGTCTGCTATCAGGACTTCCCGGACAGCCTGTTGCCGACTGCACTCAAGCACGCCAACCCTCTGCACCTGCGCCGCCTGGTCGATGGCCACAGAGAAGTACTGGAAAATGCCTGATCACTTCGACTCGAATACAGCAGATATTGCCGTGGTCGGCGCCGGGGTTATCGGCGTCGCCAGTGCCCTGCAACTGGCACGTCAGGGCCAGCGGGTGGTGGTCATCGACATGCAGGAGCCCGGCCACGGTGCCTCGTTCGGCAACGCCGGGCATCTGGCCACCGAACAGGTATTCCCCATTGCTGACCTGTCCATTCTCAAGCGCCTGCCGGCCATGCTGATGGACCCCATGGGACCTTTGCGCCTGGACTGGAAGTACCTGCCCCGAGCCCTGCCGTGGTTCACCCGCCTGCTGCTGAACCTGCGCCCGGCGCCATTCCAGCGCAGCGTGGCAGGCATTCGTGCCCTCAACGAAAGCAGCGTTGGGGCCTGGCACCGGCTGCTCAAAGGCATTGATTGCCCGGGCCTGATGCGCGAAGACGGTTCGTTGCTGGTGTACGAGCGCTCCGAGTCCCGGCAAGCACTGCTGGCACTGCAGGCACGCATGCGCCAACAGCAGGTACCGGTGGAGCTTTGGGAAGCGAAGGCTGTGCGCGAGACTGCGCCACAACTGAACGAACAGATTCAGGGCGGGTTGTTTTTCCCGGCCACAGGGCACTTTATCGACCCCTACCGCGTGGTCTGCGAACTGGTCGAAGCCGCCAAACAGTGCGGCGTGCAGTTTCTCAAACGACAGGTAACGGGCGGGCAACTGAGTGAAGCCGGGGTTTGCCTGCAAACCAGCCAGGGCCAAGTAAACGCCCGCCGGGTGGTGATTGCCTGCGGCGCCCACTCGGCCAAACTGACCGCAGCCCTGACCGGCAAGAACGTGCCGCTGGATACCGAACGCGGTTACCACCTGATGTTGCCCCACGAGCATGATCGGCTGCCGTTTGCCGTCACCTCACTGGAACGCAAATTCATCATGACCCCGATGAGCGATGGCTTGAGGCTGGCGGGTACGGTTGAATTTGCCGGCCTGGATGCGCCGCCGAGCATGGAGCGCGCCTGGCAGTTGCATCGCCTGAGCAAGGGTTTGCTGCGCGAGGATCTGAGCGCTGAGGGCGCTACGCCGTGGATGGGTTTTCGGCCATCGTTACCTGACTCGCTGCCGATCATCGATCAGGTATGCGATGGCAAGGTACTGCTAGCCTTCGGCCATCAGCATTTGGGCCTGACCCAGGCGGCGGTGACTGCGGAAATGATTGCGCAGTTGGCATCCGGAGCACCGGTACAGCCGGCTTACCGGCTAGACAGGTTTTAGACTACCTGTGGGAGCGGGCTTGCTCGCGATGGCATCGACGCGGTTCAACTGAAGTACCGCAGCGCTTGCATCGCGGGCAAGCCCGCTCCCACAAAGGCAGCTCAGCGCAGGGTTATCAACCCCTGCCGGCTGACACGGGTCAGGTTGTGAATCACCCGCTCGGCATTTTCAGCGCTGGGGGACTGGATAACTGCCAGGTCAAAACTGTCAGCGGCAAATCGCGCCAGCTGATCACCCTCTTCCACAAACTGGATCAGAAACGCCGTAGGCCGGCCTTTGCGGCGTGGCCAGCCATCCAGATAGCGCAGCAGCGTCGGCTGATGCTTACCGCCCAGAAGGATTTTTGGGTTGCGCAAGGTTGGGCTGGCCGAGATCGGCGCAAGACGTACAAGGGGACGTGGGTGACTCATGAATCGGTTCTCCGCCTCAAGATTCTGCGTGGCAGGTGAGAGGCAACACCGAACCAGCGCTTTAGCGGTATTTCGAGGCCTGTTTCAAGCCTCTTAGACGGTCTGTGACCCTCTGGCGCCCCGCAAGTAGCTGTTTAAATCGGCGCAAGAAAACATCCTAGATAAACCTGCTTGCAGCTGTCAACAATCATCTGAAACGAAAAAGGCCCGCTCTGGGCGGGCCTTCTCACTGACATCGGATTTCAGTCAGCGATTGCACGATCGATCGACAATTTGCCCGCACCTTCGATCAATACCGCGACGGTACCACCCAGCAGGGCCAGGGCAAACTCATAGCCGTTGTTGGCCATAAACAGGCCGTTGCTGATATGCACCGAGAAAATCGCCACCAGCAGGGTAAACGACAGGCCCAATGCCGCCGGGCGGGCCAGCAGGCCGACAATCAGTGCCAGACCACCGAAAAACTCGGTACCACCGGCCAGTACAGCCATCAGCGTACCCGGCGCCAGACCGATGCTTTCCATCCATTGCGCCGTCCCCGCCAAACCACCGCCACCAAACCAGCCAAACAGTTTCTGCGAGCCGTGAGCGGCGAAAATAATGCCTACGAAGACACGCAAAACCGTCAAGCCATAACCTGCGCGGCTGCCCAGTACGGTATGGATCAATTTGCTCATGGTGGAATCCTTTAGGTAATCAGTTGGGGAATGCTCGCCATACTAATCAGTTTTTATAATGTTAAAAGTCGAATAAACCCAAGATAACAATCAGTTTTTTCGATCACTTGCGTGATACCCATTCAGCCTTGGCGGGTTCCAGCGAATCCCGCTCACGATCAAAGGCCAAATAGTATTTGTTCACACTATTAACATAGCTGACTGCACCCATTCCCACCTGCTCCATGGCGATACGTTCCACCTGGAAGAACCATTGATTGGGGTTCAAACCCCGTCGCCGGGCTTCAGCACGCATGCCCTGCACCCGCTCCGGCCCCATGTTGTACGCCGCCAGCACAAAAGCCATGCGCTCGCGCTCGTTGAGCTTGGGGCTGGCGAAGAATTTGCGGCGGATCAGCGACAGATAGCGGGCACCGGCCTGCACATTGTTATCGACATTCTGAATATTGCCGACCCCCACCCGCTGCGCCGCTGCCGGGGTGATTTGCAGCAACCCGGTCGCGCCGCCGACACCCTTGGCATCGGGATTGAGGGTTGACTCCTTGAACGCCAGCGCCGCCAGGTTGAGCCAGTCCATGCCCTGTTGCCGGGCATGTTTTTGCAGCACCGGGCGCAGTTTTTCAAGTTTCTGTCGATCGGCCCGGGCCAGGGGGTAATGCACCCGGTACAAGCGCCGATACACCCGTTCAAAGGCTACATCCTGATCGGCCGGCGCCTTATAACCGTCGAGAAAACGGTCGATACTGGCACGCAGCATCGAGGCATCGCGGCGCACATACCAGTGCATCGCTTCGGGCTGGCTGACCAGTACCTTGCGGTCAAAACGCAATTTTGGCATCAACGCGGCCCAGCGCTCGGCAATCGGGCGCTCCACGATGGTCAGATGAAAAATACCCGCCTGCACCATCTCCAGTACGTCTTCGACTGCCAACGTCGGATCTACCCATTCGATCTTTACGGGTGGCAATTTGCGCAGGGCCAGTTTTTGATTGATCAGATTGACCGATGCCCCCGCCGCACTGCCGGTGGTCAGCGCCACGGTACGGCCAGACAGCTGCTCCATACGGGTAAAGCGGCGCTCACCCTTGACCCCCACCAACAGCAAGGGCACATCGTCGACGATGGGGTCACTGGCACTGATGGCGCGGCCGGGTTTGAAATCGATCAGTTCCCCCGGGGCAACCACATCGCCTTCACCGCGGGACAAGGCGCCAAGCAGTTGGTCCTTGGCTTTGGGAATGATCTTGAGGGTTATTTCCTGGCCATCACGGGCATGGCTGTTGAGGTAGTGTTCGAACGCGCGCAGCCGATGATATTCAACGCCAATCGCCTGCCCCTGGACCTCGCCCGAACTGTTACGGCTTTGGTTGACCAGCACCCGCAACACCTGGCTGCTGCGGATTTGCGCCAGATCGCGGACCTGACTCGGCTGCCCGACCTGTAAAGGTCCGGCCAGGCGTGCCAGTGCCGGTAGCGGCAACAGCAGCAGGCACAGCGCAATCATTAGCGTCGGTCTTGTCATCCGTTCTCCGGAAAGAATACAGCCCAGCACCCTGTCGGTTTTCCCGACAACCGGTTGCCCCAATCGAGGCTTTCAAGCGCTGGAAACAGCGCGCAAAACAGTCAATGCGTCCTTTGGTAAATCGGGCATTGCGTTGTTGCGGCATTCAAAGACAACCATAACTGTCTGTAGTTCTTGGTTTTTCTTGTAAATCTACAGCTCTGATATGCTTCATGGCCTGTGGCCTGAGGTAAAACCATGCAACTCATTGATATCGGCGTCAACCTGACCAACCCAAGCTTCGACGGCAAACACCAGGCCGTGCTGGATCGCGCTTACGCAGCCGGGGTGTGCCAATTGGTACTGACCGGCACCAGCGTCGAAGGCAGCGAACAGGCCTTGCAACTGTGCCGCGAGCTGGACGAAAGCGGCCAGCGACTGTTCTCTACGGCCGGCATTCACCCGCACTCGGCCAGCGACTGGAACGGCGACAGCGCCCGCCAATTGCTTGCCCTGCTCAAGGAACCGGGCGTATGTGCCGTGGGTGAATGCGGGCTGGACTTCAACCGCGACTTTTCGCCCCGCGCCCAGCAGGAGAAAGTGCTGGAAGAACATCTGGCGCTGGCTGTTGACCTGCAATTGCCGGTTTTTCTGCATGAGCGTGATGCCAACCAGCGCTTGCTGGAAATCCTGCGCGACTTCCGCGACCGCTTGCCGGCGGCTGTTGTGCATTGCTTTACCGGGGAGAAAAAGGCGCTGTTCAGCTACCTGGACCTGGACCTGCACATCGGCATTACCGGCTGGATTTGCGACGAACGCCGCGGTACCCACCTGCACCCGCTGGTACGCGATATCCCCCGGGGTCGCCTGATGCTCGAAAGTGATGCGCCGTACCTGCTGCCGCGGACCCTGCGACCAAAACCGAAAAACGGTCGTAATGAACCGGCGTACCTGACCGACGTATTGCGCGAAGTGGCCGTGCACCGTGGCGAAAGCGAGCAGGACCTGGCCGAACACACCACCGCGTGTGCGCGGGCGTTTTACGGGTTGCCGGTACTGACAGGCTGACGCCCCATACCTTGTGGGAGCGGGCTTGCCCGCGATGGCATCGACGCGATTTACCAGAAAGACCGCGTCGCCTGCATCGCGAGCAAGCCCGCTCCCACCCACTCCCTCTTTTGACCCACATCAACAAGATTGTCACTGAATAGCGGCACAATGATGGCACCTTGCCAATATTGTTTGCGCCAATTCAGAGAAGACCTCCCATGGGCACCTGGCTTAGCAACATCTCGCTCAAATACAAATTCTGGGCTGTCAACGCGGTGGCTTTTGTCACCACACTGCTGCTGGTGCTCTACGCCGTGCAGCTTGAGCAACAATCGCGCAGCGCCGCCGCCCAGGCCAACGCCCAGGACCAGGCGCACTTGCTCAAGGCATGGCCCGCCGGGCAACCCTTGCCTGAAACCCGTCACTTGCTGCGCCTTGAACCCAACCAGATCGCCAGCGTCGACGATCAACCCCTGCCACAGCTAAACAGCGCCAAGGGCTGGATTTCGATCAATCCCATGCCGCTGTTCGGCCACGATCTGTTGTTGGGCGCCGATGTGCTGACCCGAGATGACGGACAGAAAATTGCGGTACTGGCCCATACGCCAAGCCTGGCCCAGGTATTTGTCGAGCGACTGCCCAACTATGCTGGCGCAGTACTGATCCTGATGCTGGCCATGCTCTGCGCCTCGCAATTGCTGATCCGCTTCCTGCTTAGCCAGCTCAATACCCTGAAAGACGTGATGTTGCATGTCGAGCAAACCGGCGACCTGGCCGCCCGGGTCCCCCTGGCCTGCACCGATGAAGTCGGGCAGATGGCCAGCGCCTTCAATGCCATGCAGGCCGGTTACCAGCGGGTCGTGAACACCGTGGCCCAAACGGCCGCGCAACTGGACGCCGGTGCCGCCCGCCTGGCCAGCAGCATGGACGAGGTACGCCACGGCATGCTCGGCCAGCAAAGCGAAACCGACCAGGCTGCCACCGCGATCAATGAAATGTCGGCCACGGTTTACCATATCGCGCAACACGCTGGCGCTACCCGCGACCTGTCGCAAACCGCAGACAACCTGGCCGGCAGTGGCCAGCAGGTGGTCAGCCGCGTGCAACAGTCAATCGCCAGCCTGTCCACCGGGGTGCAAACCACCGCCGAGATGATTCAACAGCTGGCCCAGGACAGCCAGAAGATCAACGGTGTGGTCAGTGTGATCCACAGCATCGCCGAACAGACCAACCTGCTGGCATTGAACGCGGCCATTGAAGCCGCCCGCGCAGGCGAGATGGGCCGCGGCTTTGCGGTGGTTGCCGATGAAGTGCGGCACCTGGCCAAACGCGTACAGACCTCCACGGATGAAATCACCGCCATGGTTTCGGCCTTGCAGGCGGGCACCCGTGATGCCGTGGACTTTATGCAGGAAAGCTCGTTCAAGGCCGACGACTGCGTGCAGCAGGCCCAGGAAGCGGGCGCGGCATTGGCCGAGATCACTCACGCCGTGGCGCAAATGCGCGAAAGCAACACCCAGATTGCCGTGGCAGCCGAGCAGCAAAGCCAGGTCGCGGAAGAGATGAACCGGGCAGTTGTAAGCATCCGCGATGTCACCGAAAACACCGTGCAACAGACCGTCGACTCGGCCACGACCAGCAATGAACTGGCGACCCTCGCGGGCGAGCTGAACCGGGCAATCGGTCAACTGAAACTATAAGGTCGATAGCCATTGTTGATTCGCCGCACAGCGGCCCTGAATCTATGATTTGTTTATCCGGTTCAGCCACGGCTGAACCCTCGAACAAGGAGAGCAATCATGGGCAAACGTCATCCAAACTTACCTGCCTGGCAATGGCGCTCCAACCCGCACAGCCAGCAAAACACGGCGCATCAGGCAATCAACCTGATTGCCGTTCCAATGATGGTGGTGGCATTTCTGCTGCTGGTGTCGGGCGTCTTCAGTGAAAACGCCACCAGCGCGGTAATAGGTCTGGTTGCCCTGTTTGCAGCCCTGATCCTGCAACGCCAGGGCCACAAACACAGCAGCAAGACCGACAACAGCCAGACCTTCTGATTAACCGAACACGGCTACGGTCTGGCGGCTGAGCGCAATCAACTCGCCGCCAGGGCCCCACAGGTTGGCGGCCACGTGGCCGTAGCCGTCCCGCGCATGCTCGATGACTGCCAGGTACTTGCACCATTGCAGCGTGCTGACCTGAGGCAGTGGCTGCACGAACTCGATGGTCCAGGTCAGGGTGCTGCCTGCTGTCGGTTTGTTCAGCAACGGCAGCAGCGCAGGTGGCCAGGTATCGACCAGCGCCAGCAAATGGGTCTCAGTCAGGGGCTCGTCCTGCACGTCACCGGCAAAACGCACCCAGCCGCCCATTTCCCGCGTGCCTCGACCGGTAAACGGCAGCGCACCCACAGCCCAGGCCATGGACATGTGCCGCATGAACTCAGGAGTAACGCCCTTGATATAGGGTAACAACGGGCACTCCTCGACGGCCTTCATGTCAGGGGCCGGCATGCCTTCCACGTTCGCCGCCGACTGCCGTGATGCGCCAAAGCTGGCCTGCACCAGGGTCATTACCTGACCGTCCTGCACCACCCGCCCCACTACCTGACTGACCGCCTTGCCCTCACGCAGCACCTCGACCTCAAAACGGATGGGCACATCCGCTGCCACAGGTCCCACAAAACTTACCGCCAGCGAACGCAACGCCCGCTCGGGTGCGATGCGGGCGCGCATGGCTTCGTACTGCAGCGCCACCACCAGGCCGCCGAAGCTGGCACGACCCTGGCCCCAGTCGGCCGGGATAGTGACGTCCAGTGGGGTTTGGCGGACTGCCGCCACCAATTCGCGAAACTGCATAAGCACCTCGAAGCAGATAAATATGCCGGGATACTACCCATCCATACGGCTCTGCACAGTGCCGTATCGGCCAAAGATCAGGAGTGCAAACACGCCGCACTCAGTTTGATCAGTGCCTTGTCAGCCCGTTTTTCGCCGTGTTCAAGGGTGGCCTGCCACTGCGCGACACAAGGCTGCAAATCGGCCTGTTGCCCGGCTTGCAGCAACCACTGCCAGGCATCGTGCCATTCGCCCAGGGCCTGTTGCGCACCCTTGAGGCGTGCCAGCACCAGCGGCGGCAACTGATTCAGCTCAGGATAAGCCTCGGCCGCATAGCGCACGCGCTTGATCAGCAAGCGCACGCGATGGCGGTCATGGCCCGGATCATTGAGGGCCTTTTCCAGGGTTTGCCACTGCTTATCCAGCACCTTTTCGATACGCTGACGCAAACCGCGCAATAGCCCTTCACGCTCGGCAGCACGCAAAAAACGTGGAAAAACCTCAAGGATCATCAGCAACTGGGCCAGTTGTTCGCTATCAGCCACCCGGGCATAGCTGCCGGCTAACTGCTGCAAGCGCCGTTGGGCCTGGCCGGTGTAGCCATTTTTGTGCAAATGGGCGGCCAGCACCTCAAGATCGCGCAACGGCGTGGTCAGAACCCCTACCTGGGATGCCGACATTTCCAGTTGCACCACCCCCGGCAGCCCGCGCAAGGGCCGTAGCAGGCTGCGCAAGCGGCGCACCGTGGTGCGCAGGTCGTGCAGGGCCTCGGGGTCCGTATCGGCTTCCAGGCGCGCCTGGCAAGCCCACAGCTTGACCTCCAGGCGCACAGTATTGGCCACTATCCGGTCAACCAGCTCAGACATCCTCACCCTCCCCTTTTACCGCGCCTGTTCAACGCCCGGCGCGGGATTCACGAATATAAAAACGCGCCTTTTCGGCTTTTTTGGTGCAGCCCTCAAAGGCTTCAAATTGCTGCTGGGTCTTGGCTGCGGTCAGCAGGGACAAGGCCTTGGAGTAACTGACCGTACCTGCAAAACCTTCTGCCTTGGCCAGGTCCAGCTCATGCCAGGCTGCATCCAGGTTCGTCGCACAGGTATCGCGATACGCCTTGGTGCCCGCACAACCTGCCAACGCCAGTGCAATCAGCGGTACACAAATCCATGCTTTCATGTTGTTTTCCTCAGAAATAAAAGTTCAGTGCAATCTCAGACGAACAACCTGCATAAAAGTGCCACAACGCCAAAATCAAAAAAACCCGCAACGCCTACCCTTCATGACTACAAGGCACTAGCCTAGCTGGTAGATACGCACTCATGCCAAAAGCTGTCACTCAGGGTCACAAAAAGGCATTGTGAGTGACAGTCAGGTAAAGGTGGGGCTCATGAAAAAACGTATTGCATTGGTTTTGGGCTCCGGCGGCGCCCGTGGCTATGCCCACATTGGCGTGATTGAAGAGCTGGAAAGCCGCGGCTATGACATCGCCTGTATCGCCGGTTGCTCGATGGGCGCGGTGGTGGGCGGGATCTACGCCGCCGGCAAGCTGGACGTGTACCGCGACTGGATTCAAAGCCTGGACTACCTCGATGTGCTGCGCCTGGTGGATGTGAGCTTTCGGCTGGGGGCAATTCGCGGCGAAAAAGTCTTCGGCCAGATCCGCAATATCGTCGGTGAAATCAATATCGAAGACCTGCGCATCCCCTACACTGCAGTCGCCACCGACCTGACCCACCAGCAGGAAATCTGGTTCCAGGAAGGTTGTCTGCATCAGGCCATGCGCGCCTCGGCCGCGATTCCCAGCCTGTTTACCCCGGTGATGCAGGGTAACCGCATGCTGGTGGACGGCAGCCTGCTCAACCCCCTGCCCATCGTGCCGGTGGTGTCCAGCCACTGCGACCTGATCGTCGCCGTCAACCTCAACTCTACCCATCAGAGCCATTACCAACTGCCGGTGATCCAGCGCCCGGCGGCCTTCAAGGGGCGTTTCGACACCCTGATGAGCTCGCTGGGTTCACGCATACCGTTTCGCAACAAACAGGCCGAGCACTTGCTCAACCTCGAACAGGAGCTGCTCAACCCCCAGCCCGAGCCGCTGGCCCATGCAAAACCCAACCCCTGGCTCGACACGCCGAAAACCGCCAACCCCGATACTGAAGAAGGCTCGCCCAAATCGGCCACCGGCTCGGTGATCATCGACAACGTCGGCCCGGCCTCGCTGCTGGACCTGATCAACCAGAGTTTCGAGGTGATGCAAACCTCGCTGGCGCAATACAAGATTGCCGGTTACCCGCCAGACATCCTGATCAACGTGCCCAAGCGGGTCTGCCGGTTTTTCGAGTTCTACAAAGCCCAGGAACTGATCGCCCTGGGCCGCCTGATTGCCAAGGACACCCTGGACCGTTACGAAAAGGACGAGGCGTCCAACAACCGGTAGCCAACCCCGGCCTCGGTCACGATAAACCGGGGCCGGGTCGGGTCATCCGACAGCTTCTGGCGCAAGTGGCCGACAACAATGCGCAAGTAATGGCTGTTTTCGACATGACTCGGGCCCCAGATATCCTTGAGCAACTGCTGCTGGGTAATGACTCTCCCCGGGTGACGCGCCAAGAGCGCCAGCACGGCGTATTCCTTGCGGGTCAGCGCCACTTCGACCCCCTCAAGCAGCACCCGGCGAAACCCCAGGTCGATGGTCAAAGGGCCTAGCTCAAGCGCTGATTCTTGCGCTCCTTGCGCAGGTGCCTGACGCAGCAAAGCCCTGATTCGCGCCAAAAACTCCTGAATACCAAAGGGTTTGGTCACGTAATCGTTGGCCCCACCGTCCAGTGCCTGGACTTTTTGCGCTTCACTGGCGCGCACCGAAAGCACCAGTACCGGCGCATTGGACCACTCGCGAAACTCGCGCAGTACCTGCTGGCCGTCCATGTCCGGCAACCCCAGGTCGAGCACCAGCACATCGGGCCGTCCAAGCGCTGCCTGGCTCAGGCCGTCGGCACCGGTCGCGGCCTCCAGCACCCTGTACCCCTGGGACACCAGGCTGATACGCAGGAATTTGCGGATCTGCGGTTCGTCGTCGATGACCAAAATGGTCGCGCTCTGGCTCATGGCTGGTTATCGCAGTAGATGGATGGCCAAAGAATATCAGTCTTCACCTTCCGGCCCTTCATTCTCGGGCCCCGGCTGAAGGCTCAACGGCAAATACAGGGTAATGCACGTACCCTGGCCGCCAATGCCTTCGCCGACGCTGATCCGCCCACCGTGAGCTCCCACCATGCCCTGGCAGATGGCGAGCCCCAGCCCCGTGCCCTGCCCGCCGCGATCGCCCCGCGCCGCGGTGTAGAACATATCGAAAATCTTCGCCCGGTCCTCCTCGGGAATCCCCGGGCCCTGATCACTGACGGCAAACCACAGCTCGCTGCCGTCCGCGCCTGCACTCAATTGCAACTGGCCATGGGGCGGTGAAAAGCGCGCTGCGTTTTCCAGCACATTGACCAGCGCCTGCTCGATCAGGGCGCCATGCACGTGCAACAGCGGCAATTGCGCCGGTACATCCACCTGCACCTGCAAGGGCGCCAGCACCGCACGCAAGCGGTTCAGGGCGCTGCCGGCGATGTCGGCGGGCGACACCCAGTCGCGGGCCAGCTTGAGCGCGCCGTGGCCCAGGCGAGTCATGTCCAGCAGGTTCTGGATATAGCGGTCCAGCCGCTCGGCCTCATCGCGGGTACCTTCAAGCAACTCGCGCCGATCGCTCAGCGGGATCGCCTCGCCAAGCGCCAGCAAGGTGTCGATACTGCCGCGCATGCTGGTCAGCGGTGTGCGCAGATCATGGGACACCGACGCCAGCAGTGCGCTGCGCAACTGCTCGGTTTCGCCATGCAGGCGGGCCGCTTCCAGGTCATGGGCCAAGCGCGCACGCGCCAGTGCCTGGGCCAGGGGTTGGCTCAGGGCCATCAGCAACCTGCGGCGTTGCCCCCCCAGCACGTGCCCCTGCCTGGGGCACACACCGAGCAGTGCCAGTGGCCCTTCTTCGGCGCTGATCGGCCACCACCACCAACGTCCCATCGGCAAGGTGCCCGTGCCCTTGCCTGCAGGCTGGTCGTGGCTCCAGGCCCAGTCCGCAGCGGCGCGCTCGGCTTCGGAAAACTGCAACGGCCCGCCGGTTTCAACATTCCAGCCGCCATTGCCATCGCGATTGAGCAGGCACACCTCCAGCTCTTTCCAGCCGCTCAAATGCTGCCCGGCAGCATTGATCACGGCTTTGCGGTCGGTGGCGGCGGTCAGCTTGCGCGACAGATCGAGCAGCTCGGTGGTCTCTTGCTGGGTGTCGCGCAAGACCTGCAATTGGCGGCGCTGGCGGGCCGCCAGTTTGCCGGTGAGCGCCGCCATCAATAAAAAGAACAACAATGTCAGCACATCTTCTTCGCGCTGGATGCTGAACGAGAAATTGGGCGGGATAAACAGAAAGTCATAGGCCAGAAATGACAGGGCTGCACAGGCCAGTGCTGGCCCCAAGCTGCTGCGCACGGCAACCAGCAACACGGCAGCCAGAAACACCAGGGAGATATTGGGCAGCGCCAGCACGCTGGACACCCCCCAGGCCAGAGCGCTGGCCGATACCGTGGCAATCAGCGCCAGGCCGTAGTCAAACCACACCAGCGAGTGCTCCGGGCGGCTGGCGGCGGGTGCCGGGGACTGCTCGTTGTCGAGCACGTTGATTTCAAGGCCATGGGCATCACGCAACAAGCGCGCCGCCAGCCCGCCGCCGAACAGGCGACGGCGCCAGGTCAACCGCGACTGGCCCACCAGCAGCAAGCTGGCACGGCGTTCGCTGGCATGCTGAATCAGGGTTTTGGCCACTTCACCGGCACGCAGCAACACCACCTCACCCCCCAGGCGTTCGGCCAGTTGCTGGGCGCTTTGCAGACGCAGACGTGATTGCTCGTCGCGCGCCGTGCCGTTATCCACATGCACCAGACTCCAGGGCAGGTGCCTGCGCTCCGCGACCCGGCTGGCATGCCGCACCAGGCGTTCGGCATGACTGTCGCCGCCGATCCCCACCAGCAAACGCCCGCGCAGCGCCGGGGCCGATTGCCCCTGCTGGCGGTAGCCCTTGTCCAGTTCATCGTCGACATACACCGCAGCCGTCTGCATCGCCAGTTCGCGCAGGGCATTGAGGTTGGTCTGGCTGAAAAACGCATCGATTGCCGCCCGCGCCTGCTCAGGCACATACACCTTGCCCTCGCGCAAACGCTCCAGCAGTTCACGGGGCGGCAGGTCGATCAGCAGCAGCTCGTAGGCTTCCTGCACCACCCAGTCCGGCAGGGTTTCACGCACCTGCACCCCGGTGATGCCGCGCACCTGATCGTTGAGACTTTCCAGATGCTGGACGTTGACCGTGGTGTAGACATCGATCCCGGCCGCAAGCAGCTCCTGCACATCCTGCCAGCGCTTGGCATGCCGGCTGCCGGGGGCATTGCTGTGGGCCAGTTCATCGACCAGGACCAGCGCGGGTTGGGCCGCGAGCAGGCCGTCGAGGTCCATTTCCTCAAGCTGCACACCACGATACTCCGAGCGCAACATGGGCTGCTGGGGCAAGCCATTGAGCAAGGCTTCAGTTTCGGCCCTGCCGTGGGTTTCGACCACCCCGGCCAGTACTTCGACACCCTGGCGCAGTTGAGTGTGGGCGGCCTGCAGCATCGCGTAGGTTTTGCCCACGCCGGGTGCCGCACCGAGAAACACTTTGAGCCGGCCACGGCCTGCGCGGGGCAGATCGGCTAGCAGCGCATCGGCGCGGGCGGAATGAGTCATGGGGGGTTCCTGATAAATTATGTGACTGGAAGCTTTACCCTCACCCCAGCCCTCTCCCGGAGGGAGAGGGAGCTGATATGTGGTTTTCTTGAAGTCGCGTGCGGTCAGTCCCCTCTCCCTCCGGGAGAGGGTTAGGGTGAGGGGCTCTTCAACTGCGCCAACGCCTGATTCAACAGCAACACGTTAACCACCGGCGGCCCCACCAACGGCTGCTCGATATGCTCCGCCACCAGTTGTTCAACAGCCTGTACCGGCAAGCTGCGAGCGGCAGCGACACGGGCTAGTTGATAGCGTATTGCGTCTGGTGGCAAGTGCGGGTCCAGGCCGCTTCCCGAGGTGGTCAGCAGCGCCAGGGGCACCGGCCCCTGGCCCGGCACGGCAAGCTGGGCGGCACTGTCCTTGACCCGTGTCGCCAGCGCCGGGTTGCTCGGCGCCAGGTTGCTGGCCGAACTGGCCACGGTGGCAAACGCCCCCGCCGATGGCCGCGGATGGAACCAGCCGTCACCGCTGAAATCCTGCGCAATCAATGCCGACCCCAGCACCTTGCCGGCACTGTCACGGACCAGGCTGCCATTGGCCTGTTCGGGAAAGGCCAGTTGCGCAATGCCGGTGACGGTCAGCGGGTAGATCACGCCGGTAATGGCGGTCATCAACAGCATCAGGCTCAGGGCCGGACGTAAAAAAGTAGTCATGGTGTAACCCTCCAATGCTTAAACCAGATGCAATGCCGTAAGCAACATGTCGATCAGCTTGATGCCCACAAACGGCACCACCAGCCCACCCACGCCGTAGATCAGCAGGTTGCGGCGCAACAGGTGCGCCGCACTGGCCGCCTGCACCCTTACGCCACGCAGCGCCAGCGGGATCAGCACCACGATGATCAGCGCGTTGAACACAATGGCCGACAAAATTGCGCTTTGCGGGCTCTGCAGGCCCATCACGTTGAGCACACCCAGCTGCGGGTAGATCGAAGCAAACAGCGCCGGCAGGATCGCGAAGTACTTGGCCACATCGTTGGCGATCGAGAACGTGGTCAATGCGCCACGGGTCACCAGCAACTCTTTGCCGATCTGCACCACATCCAGCAGCTTGGTCGGATCGCTGTCCAGATCGACCATGTTGGCCGCTTCGCGGGCCGCCTGGGTGCCGTCGTTCATGGCCATGCCCACATCGGCCTGGGCCAGGGCCGGGGCGTCGTTGGCGCCGTCACCACACATGGCCACCAGGCGCCCGTCATTTTGCTCATGGCGGATGCGCGCCAGTTTTTTCTCCGGTGTGGCCTCGGCCAGCACGTCATCCACCCCGGCTTCAGCGGCAATCGCGGCGGCGGTCAACGGGTTATCGCCCGTCACCATCACGGTGCGAATACCGAGCTTGCGCAGCTCGGCAAAACGCTCGCGAATCCCCGGTTTGACCACGTCCTTGAGGTGGATGGCGCCCAGCAGCTTGCCCTGGGCACACACCAGCAACGGGGTGCCGCCGCTCTGGGCGATCTTGTCGATTTCCCGGGACAGAGCCGGCAACAGTTCGCCGCGTTTAAGGCCGACAAACGCCAGCACAGAATCCACGGCCCCTTTGCGGTACACCCGGCCGTTGTGGTCGATACCCGACAGGCGGGTTTCAGCGGTAAATGGCACGGCCGTGAAGTCTCCCGCCGCGAGTTCGGGCAGGCTGTACTGACCCCGAATAAACTCGACGATGGACTTGCCCTCCGCCGTCTCGTCCGCCAGCGAAGCGCGCAACGCGCCCTCTGCCAGCTCTTTGGCCGTCACGCCTGGGCAGGCATACAGCGCCGTGCAGCGGCGGTTGCCGAAGGTGATGGTGCCCGTCTTGTCGAGCATCAGCACATGCACGTCACCCGCTGCTTCAACCGCCCGCCCCGACTTGGCAATCACGTTGAGGCGCACCAGGCGGTCCATGCCGGCAATGCCGATGGCCGACAGCAAGCCGCCGATGGTGGTCGGAATCAGCGTCACCAGCAGGGCCACCAGAAACACCAGGGGCAAACTGCCACCGGCAAAGTAAGCGAACGGCTGCAAGGTCACGACCACGATCAGAAAGATCAGGGTCAGGCCGATCAGCAGAATATCCAGAGCAATTTCGTTAGGGGTTTTCTGCCGTTTGGCGCCTTCGACCAGCGCGATCATGCGATCCAGGGTGGACTCGCCGGGGTTGGCGCTGATTTGCACCAGCAACCAGTCACTGACCAGCCGCGTATTGCCGGTCACCGCCGAACGATCACCGCCCGACTCACGAATCACCGGCGCCGATTCACCGGTAATCGCCGCTTCGTTGACCGCGGCAATCCCTTCAATCACCTCGCCGTCGCCGGGGATCATCTCCCCCGCTTCGACGCGCACCACATCACCTTTACGCAAGCGGGTCGCCGGGACGATTTCAAAGCCGCCCGTGACAGTGCGCCGACGCGCACTCAAACCCACACTGCCAGCTTTGAGGCTATCGGCGCGGGCCTTGCCACGACCTTCGGCCAGGGCTTCGGCAAAGTTGGCGAACAGCACGGTAAACCACAACCACAGGGCGATTTGCACAGCCACCCCGGTGGGCACCGCAGGCTCGGGGATAAAGCACAGCACCGTGGTGAAGATCGCCGTCAGCTCGACCACCAGCATCACCGGCGAGCGTTTCAACTGACGCGGGTCGAGTTTGACAAACGCTTGCAACAGCGCCGGGCGCCAGATATCGGCGAAGGCAGTTTTCGGCGACTCGGGGGCCTTGGCTTCAGGGGTTGGCGTCAGTTTTGAAACAGGAGCAGGCATAGTCATCATCGTCTCCTTAGAAGCCCAGGGTCAGGTGTTCAGCGATTGGGCCAAGGGCCAATGTCGGCAGGAAGGTCAAGCCGCCCACCAGCAAGATGGTCACGGTCAGCAGCGCGACAAACAGCGGGCCGTGGGTCGGAAAACTGTCCTGGCCAATCGGCGCGGTCTTCTTCAGCGCCAGGCTGCCAGCCAATGCCAACACCGGCAGGATGTAACCGAAGCGCCCGATCAACATGCCCAGGCCCAGCATCAGGTTGTAAAAAGGCGTGTTGGCATTGAGCCCGGCAAAGGCTGAGCCGTTGTTGGCACTGGCCGACGTAAAGGCGTACAGCACCTGGCTGAAACCGTGGGGCCCGGGGTTGCTGACCGAGGCCACGGCACTGGGCAGTACGGCCGCAATCGAACCCAGCACCAGTACGCCCACCGGCATCACCAGCAAGGTCACCACCAGTAGCTGGACTTCCCTGGCTTGTAGCTTTTTACCCAGATATTCAGGGGTGCGGCCAATCATCAGGCCAGCGAGGAACACGGCGATCAACACGTTGAGCAACATGCCGTAGAGCCCGGCACCGACGCCGCCGAAGATCACTTCGCCGACCATCATGTTGACCAGCGCCACCATCCCGGTCAGCGGGTTGAGGCTGTCGTGCATGGCGTTGACCGAGCCGTTGGAGGCCGCGGTCGTGGTTTCGGTCCACAGCACACTGCCGGTGGTGCCGAAGCGGGCTTCCTTACCCTCCAGCGGTGCGCTCTGTTCAACCAGCGGGCTGTTGATTGCCGGGTTCGGCTGGTACTCGGCATACAGCGCCGTGCCGCCACCGATCAGGAACAAAGCCAGCATGCAGGCGATGATTGCGCGGCTCTGACGCAGGTCCTTGACGTAATGGCCGAAGGTGAATACCAGCGCCACCGGGATCAGGATGATCGAGGCCAGCTCGAACAGGTTGCTCCAGGCACTCGGGTTCTCGAACGGGTGCGCCGAGTTCACGCCGAAAAAGCCGCCGCCGTTGGTGCCCAGTTGCTTGATCGCAATCTGGCTGGCAGCCGGGCCCAGCGGGATCACTTGATCTGCACCCTGCAGGGTGACGGCATTGACGTAATGGGCGAAGGTTTGCGGCACGCCCTGCCAGACCAGAAACAACGCCAGCACCAGACATAGCGGCAGCAGGCCGTAGAGCGTGGCCCGGGTCATGTCGACCCAGAAGTTGCCCAACGTGTGCGCCGAGCGGCGGCTGATACCACGGCACAAGGCGACCAGCACGGCCAGGCCGGTGGCGGCGCTGACAAAATTCTGCACGGTCAGCCCGGCCATCTGGCTGAAGTAGCTCAGGCTGGCTTCACCGCTGTAGCTCTGCCAGTTGGTGTTGGTGACAAAACTCACCGCGGTATTGAAGGCTTGTGTCCACTCCTGCCCCGGCAACTGCTGGGGGTTGAGTGGCAGGTACTGCTGCAACAGCAAAATGGCGAACAACAGCACAAAGCCCGCCAGGTTGAAGGCCAGCAGGGCCAGGGTGTACTTCTGCCAGCTTTGTTCGCTGCCCGGATCAACTCCGGCGATGCGATAGCAGACCTTTTCGACGGGCCCCAGAGCCGGGCTCAGCCAGGTGCGCTGGCCCTCCATCACCTTGTAATAAAAACGCCCCAGCCAGGGTGCAGGCAACAGCACCAGGGCAAAAAAGGCGAGAATCAGCCCATAGTCATAACTGTGCATACCCGCTCCTAGTTCCGGTCTGCGCGCAACAGCGCAACCAGCAGATAAACGAACAGCGCCACTGCCAGCAGCAGCGACACCCCATCCAGAATGCCCATGACAACTCTCCCCAGGCGGCACCTGCCGCGTATGGAATGAGTGTGAGCAAACAGGCCGTAAAGGATCGAGATCGAGAGGGATGCGGGGGCGTAAAGAAGGCGTAAAAAACACGATTGCCGTGCTTTAGTAGCCGCTGACGAGCGCAGCGAGGCTGCGAAAAGGTCCGCAGGGCCTTCGATTTTGGGCCGCTGCGCAGCCCTACGCAGCCTCGCTGCGCTCGTCAGCGGCTACATGTCATGGGGGTCAGCGCAACAGCGGGCTGTCCAGTACCTCGGAAGTGCCGCCCAGCACGCTTTCGCTCAGCTGGATAAAGCTCGCGGTATTAACCTTGTCCATGCGCATCAGCGCCTGGCTGACGTCATCCAGCGAGCGCTTGCTGTGGGTCTGCAAACGGATTTCACGGTCCAGCGCCTGCAACAGCGTGACTGCCCGCGCCACCATGGCCGCGTTTGCTTGTTGACCGCGCAGGCGGGTGACGTTTTTACCGGCAGCGTTGAGCTTGTGTTGCAGGGCCTGGTAACGCTCATCACTCATGCCGCCGGCGCGGCGCAGCAGTTCAATGGCGTAATACTCGCTCAAGCCCTCGCCGATCCAGTCATGCCCCGGTTCGTCATTGATACCGCTGAACAACTGCACCACCTCTCGCAACAACGGGCTGGAACCGCTCTCGCTGACCAGCGGTAAACCGCTATAGAGGTAAATCGAGTTGCGCCCCGCCGCACTGCCTTTCCACATCGGGCTGCCTGCACCGACGATCAGCAGTTTGGCCGGGTTGCGCGGGAATACTGCCTGCATTTGCGGCCACACAAAGGTCAGCACGGTCAGCACATCCATGCGGTGCATACCCTGACCCTTGGGCGCGCTCACCGTAACTTCGGTTTCACCCAGGGTGGTACGGCGGCTGCCCAGGTTACCCGCCAGCATCCAGCCGGTGGGCCGGTCGAACAGTCGCGAGACATCGTCGATACGAAAGCGGTTTTTGCCGATGCGCGGCCAGGCGGTTTCAACACTTTTCCAGCCTTTGGGCAGTTCGAATTCAAGCCGCGACATCAGCTCGACACCATCCTGCTGATCGAGGTTGGCGGGCGGGATCAGTTGTTCACCGCGGAATAATGCCCAGTTGGCGCTGATACGCGTATCAAAGGTGCCGTTCTTGCGCGGCTGGTTCAGGCGTACCCGGTAACTCAGGCTGGCACTGCCCGGTGCCGGACGCCAAAGGCCTCGGCTATGGGCCGGGTCGACGTTCAGTTGCCATGGCCCGTCGGCCTTGAAATCACTGTAAATGCCCGGCGCGCCCAGGTCGAAATCCAGGCTGCGCACGGCAGAACCTTCGGCCAGGGTAATCCGCACCTCGGCCTGATCGCTTTTGGGCAACAACTGAACATGGTAGTCGAGCGCAACTTTTTGCCCGGCCCACAGCGGGCCCGCCGCCAGCAACAGCAACAAACCCAGGGGCAACCGATAACGCAGCGGCATACACACTCCTTGCAAACCGCTCCAGTACTTAACCGGCGCGGAAAATCAGATGATCTTCCCAGTCGTCTTCCGGCACGCTGCCTTCGGCCAGCATGCGCCCGGACTGCGAAATGCGTTCATGGTGTACAGCGTCCGGGTCGCCGCAAACCAGGTGATGCCACAGCGGCAGGTCCTTGCGCTCGCTCACCAGCCGGTAACCGCAGGTCGGTGGCAGCCACTTGAACTCTTCGGCCTTGCCCGGCGACAGCTGAATACAGTCCGGGACTGAATCACGACGATTAGGATAGTCGGTGCACTGGCAGGTTTTCAGATCGAGCAGTTTGCAGGCGATTCGTGTGTAGTAGACGCTGTTGTCGTCTTCATCTTCGAGCTTTTGCAAGCAGCACAATCCGCAGCCGTCGCACAGCGACTCCCATTCCTCTTGGTCAAGTTGATCGAGGGTTTTGCGGATCCAGAACGGTTCAACGATTGCGGCCATGGCTCAAACATCAACATCAGGGAGTGGAAAAGGCCGCCAGTCTAGTGCCCAAGACCCCGCGGGCCAAGGGCTTGTCGTCAGACTTGTCAGCTTGACGGCATCCCAGTAGTTTTAGCCCCTGAATTGAGCCGTTACATTTACCTCAGGAAACCGCCATGCCCGCTAGCAGCCGTAAAGCCGATCACAGCATTCACGAGCAATTTACCCAGCGCTGGTCGCCCCGCGCCTTTACTGATGCAACCATCGACAAAGCCACCCTGCTGAGCTTTTTTGAAGCCGCACGCTGGGCGCCGTCGGCCTACAACGCGCAACCCTGGCGCTTTCTGTTCGCCCTGCGTGGCACCCCGGACTTTGACCGCTACCTGAGCCTGCTGGTTGAGTTCAACCAGGGTTGGGCCAAGCATGCAGCTGCGCTCGTGGTGATTGTATCCAAGACCACCTTCGCGGCACCGGTCACCACCGAAGAAAAACCGGCACCGACCCACGCCTTTGATACTGGCGCAGCCTGGGGCCATCTGGCCCTGCAGGCGCACTTGAGCGGCTGGCATACCCACGGCATGAGCGGGCTGGATTTTGAGCGCGCGCGCCAGGAACTGAAAATCCCTGAGGGCTATCAGGTCCAGGCGATGGTTGCGATCGGCAAGATCGGTGACAAGTCGAGCCTGGTGGATTACCTGCAAGCCAAGGAAGTGCCAAGCCAGCGCGAGCCGCTGAGCAAGCTGGTGGCTGAAGGGGATTTCAGCCTGTAACCCGGCAAAACTTGTAGCCGCTGCCGAAGGCTGCGATGGATTGCGCAGCGATCCTGCTTTTAAAAGCAAAGGTCCTGCGGACCTTATCGCAGCCTGCGGCAGCGGCTACAGGATTAGTAACCGCGGTCGAAATCCACTTCGCCACGCAATGGCTCACCCGCCTGATAGGCCCGCAGGTTGTCGACAAACAACTGAGCCATCATCGGTGGCGAGGTCGGCGCCGAGCTGTGACCGGTCAGCAGCAAGCCCCAGGCCGTCCAGAACGGATGCTTGGCCGGCAACGGCTCCTGACGGCAGACGTCAATCACCGCCCCCGCCAGATGCCCCACGCGCAAAGCCTCGACCAGGTCAGCATCAACCACGGCCACACCACGGCCGGCATTGATAAACAGCGCCTTGGGGTTGAACTGCGCAAACAGCTCTGCATCGTACACATCATGGGTGTCCGCCGTATTGGGCAGCAGGTTGATCACGTAATCCACCTGCCCCACCATGCGCGGCAAGTCGCTCAGCACACCCACTTCCTTGAACGGTGCCAACTCGCGGGGCGTGGTGGCGATGGCATGCAATTCAACGCCAAAGGGCAGCAGAAACTGCGCCACGGTCTGACCAATATCCCCGGCCCCGACGATCAGTACCTTGCGCCCTACCAGGCTCTGGCCCATGCGGTTGTCCCATTTGCGCTCGACCTGGCTGACCAGCCGGGCCATGACTTCACGTTCGTGGCCGAGCATATAGGTCAGAACGTATTCGGCCATCACCTGGCCAAAAATGCCCACCGCACGGGTCAGTCGATAGTCACGTTTGAGCCCCTCGGCCAACAACGGCGTGATGCCCGCCCAGGTCGACTGCAACCATGCAGGCTTGTGGCCCTGGCGCATCAGGGTCGCCAGCAGGTCCGGCTGGCCCAGCCACACCGGGCACTCGCCCGCCATGCGCGACAGTTCTTCGGAATCACCGCTGGACTGCACCTGCAGATCCGGGGCCATGCGTTGCAACAACTGGGTGTACAGCGGGTAATCGTTCTCGGCAATCAGGACGCGCATGTTTCTAACCTTTCCAAAACACTGCCAGCGCCCGTCACCGAGGTTTGCCCCGTCGCGTTCGACCAGCGCCAATCAAAATGAGTCCGTTTCAGACAGGCACCCGGAACCGGGCACCTGGCACTGCACTTACATCGGGTCGTTGCGACGCAACAGCTCTTCGGGCAAGTGCTCGATATATTCGTCTTCGGCCGGAGGCATTTGCAGGTGATAGCCCTGGGTCTCGAGGTTTTCCAGGACCTTTGCGATGTCTTCACGCGACAGCTTGCGCTCCGGCGTCAGCACCAGATCAAAGGCGTGGATCGGCTTGCCGAAAGCCAGCATCAGAGGTTCCGGCACACGCTCCAGGGCATCAGCCTTGAGTACATACAGGTACATTTCGTTGCGTTTGGTGCTGCGGTAGATCGAGCAAATACGTTTCAAGACGGTTCTCCAGCAGTGGCCAGGCAATCGAGCAAGGCCTGGCCCATCAGCTCACGGCGCCAGCCGCGCAGTGATTCCGGCAATTGGTAAGGGCCATTGGGGAAGCCGCTTTTGAGCAGGGCTTCCAGGGTTTTCTTGCGCAACATAAGTTCCGGCGCAATGTTCAAACGCTCGGCCTCGACCTGGCCGATGGCACGCAGGCGCTTGACCAGCAATGCAGCCTCGACCGGCAATGGCTCGGGCACGGCAGGCGGCCATTGTTCTGGCGGTAGACTGCCAGCACGCTTGATCAGATCAAGCAAAAACTCACCATCCTGACGCACGGTGCGCGGGTGCATGTCTTCAATACGCGCCAGTGCAACCAGATTATCAGGTTGGGTTTTGGCCAGGGGCCAGAGTGCGTGCTCGCGGATTACGCGGTTGCGCGGCAGATCACGGGCACGGGCTTCGTGCTCGCGCCAGGCGCAGATTTCACGCAGTACCGCCAGTTGCGCCCGTGACAGTTTCCAGGCGAGCTTGGCGTCACGGTATACCTCGTAGGGGTCCGTTTCGCGGCGCAGGTTGGCAACCAGCTCGGCGCCATCTTCCAGCACCCAGTTGTACTTGTCGGCGGACAACCGCGGGTGCAGCAATTTGTAGACTTCTGCCAGGTGCACGGCATCTTCGGCCGCGTAACTGATCTGGGTTTCCGACAACGGGCGTTGCAACCAGTCAGAGCGGGTCTCGCCCTTTGGCAGGTCAATGTCCAGCACTTCCTTGACCAAGCGCGAGTAGCCCATGGAGAAACCCAGGTTCAGGTAGGCGGCGGCCAGTTGGGTGTCAAATAATGGCACCGGCAGGCTGCCGGTCAGGCGCAGCAGAACCTCAAGGTCTTCACTGCAGGCGTGCAGCACTTTGACCACCGCCCGGTTTTCCAGAAGGTCGGCCAGGGGCTGCCAGTTGTCGATGGTCAACGGGTCGATCAGGTACGCCCGCGTGCCGTCGCCAATCTGGATCAGGCCGGCAATCGGGTAAAAGGTATCGACCCGCATAAATTCGGTGTCGAGGGCTACGAACGGCAATTGTTGCCATTCAGCGCAATGCTGGCCGAGGCTATCGTTGTCGCGAATCCAGTGAATATCGATGGCCACACGGCTCTCCCTTGAAGAATGGCGCGCAGTATATATCGCCGCCAGGGATTACCGGGCATTGACTCATCATGTTGTGCGCGAAAAAACCTACGAAACTTCCATCTAGAACCCGCATCCATATAGCGATTTTCCTATAGGTTGCCTGAGCCCACGCCAATCAAGATTTGTTACAACACATTATGTGACAAGCCGATCGGGCCATCGCGAGAGCACACGAGTAGATTTGCGCACTATAAAACCGAGGATCCCCCCCATGATAATGACCTGCAAACAGTCGACAACAACCCTTGCGCTGGTAGGCCTTTGCGCGTTTACCAGTAACGCACTGGCTCAAGGCGCGGCCCTGGATACGGTGGTGCAAAACGGCGCCAGACAGGTCATGAGCGAGTACGCCGTGCCCGGCCTGGTCATCGCTGTCAGCGTTAGCGGCAAGCAACACTTCTACAACTTCGGGGTGGCTTCCAAAGCCAGTAAACAGCCCGTGACCCCCGACACACTGTTCGAGGTCGGCTCGGTCAGCAAACTCTTTACTGCCACCCTGGCCACTTATGCCCAGGCCCAGGGCAAGCTTTCGCTCAACGACACCGTCAGCCAGTACGAGCCCCAGTTGCAAGGTACACCTCTGGGCAAGGTTAAATTGACCCATCTGGCCACCCACACGGCTGGCGGCTTTCCCTTGCAGGTCCCGGACAGCGTGCAGGACGAGCGCCAGTTGATGGACTACTTCAAGACCTGGAAGCCCGTGTACCCGATGGGCACCCAGCGCAGCTACGCCAACCCCAGCATCGGCTTGCTCGGCATGCTCACGGCCAAAAGCCTGAACATGCCGTTTACCCAGGCAATGGAGCAGCAGCTGTTCCCGGCATTGGGGCTGCAAAGCACCTATCTGACTGTGCCCGCCAGCAAAATGGAGCTGTATGCCCAGGGCTACGACCAGCAGGGTGCTCCGGTCAGGCTCAACTCCGGGGCGCTCGGCAATGAAGCCTATGGCGTGAAAACCAGCGCCCGCGACCTGATTCACTTTACCGAGCTCAACCTGGGCCTGGGTGAGATCAGCCCGCTGATGCGCAAGGCCCTGACTGATACCCACACCGGTTATTTCCGCGTGGGCCCGATGACCCAGGACCTGATCTGGGAGCAGTACCCTTACCCTGTCGAGCTCAAGTCCCTGCTGACAGGCAACTCGAACAAGATGGCTTATGAGAACAACGACGTTATTGCCCTGAACCCGCCACTGGCCCCCCAACAGGCGGTATGGGTCAACAAGACCGGTTCAACCGGCGGTTTTGGCGCCTACACGGTATTTGTACCTGCCGAGCAAAAGGCAATCGTCATTCTGGCCAACAAGAACTACCCCAACGACGCACGGGTCAAGTTGGCATATGAGGTTCTCAAGGCTCTGGACTAAGTGTCCTTGCGCAGGATGTAGATGCTGCCCATGCCACAGCCGGGCAGCACTTCGTACTGTTTGAGGATGCTGAAGCCCGCCCGCTCGAACTGGTCTTCGATTTCGCCCTTGTCCACCACGATCCGCAGCGGGTCACAGCCCTGCTCCGCAATACGACCAAGGGGCACCGAGAGGATCAGGCCGTCACGGCTGACCCGGTGCAGCTCGCGTAATATGGCCAGCCGATGGTCACTGTCGCGCACATGGTGGAACAACTGCATGCAAAAAATGCAGTCCACGGCGTTCTCGGAAATATCGATGGAAAACACCGAGCTTTGAAACAGCTTGATGCGTGCCAGCAGGCTGACCGGGTGGTGGGTTTGTGCGTGATCGAGCATGGCCTGCGACGAATCGCAGGCAAGGATCACCCGATTGCCGTGCTCGGCCAAAATCGGCCAGAAACGCCCGGCGCCGCAAGCCAGGTCGAGGATCAGACCCGGCTCGCCCGCGACCTTGAGCGCACGGCGCACCAGGCGCCGCTCGCGCCACAACGCCAACCTGCTTAACAGCCCTTGCGGCTGTACTTGCAGGCAAACCTTCGCATGCTCGCGGTCATACCGCTCGGCGAGCTCATGCTCTATAGGGGTGGAAGGTGGCTGCGATGACATGGGCCCGCGAACTCTTGTGTTTGATGATGATCAACTCAGAGATTAACGGGGCACCAGTGAAAAAATTGTCAGAAATCCATGAAAAACAGGCATGAAAGGGTGGAAGCGGGATTGATCGCGAGGGTATCGCCACGGTTTGTCTGACAGACCGAGTCGCCTGCATCGCGAGCAAGCCCGCTCCCACAGGTCAAGCCTGCTGCAAATACCAGCGCCAGTCCTGCTCACCCACTTCCCCCATAAACTGGCGGTATTCGGCGTTTTTGACTGCCAGGTAGACCTTGAGAAACTCCGCACCGAACGCTTCTTTTGCCCACGACGAAGCCTGCAGCGCACGCAAGGTGGTCAGCCAGTCGGTCGGCAGCCGCTCGCTGGCCTGGGCATAGCCATTGCCTTCGACCGGCGCACCCGGGTCGAGCTGCTCACGGATACCACGGTGGATCCCGGCCAGAATGGCTGCTGCAGCCAGATAGGGGTTGGCATCGGCGCCGCAAATGCGGTGTTCAATGTGCCGTGAAAACGCCGGGCCACCTGGCACTCGCAGGCTCACCGTACGGTTGTCCACGCCCCAGGTCGCCGCCAGCGGCGCATAACTGTTGCTCTGGAAACGGCGATAAGAGTTGGCATTGGGGCAAAACATCAACAGCGAATCGAGCAACGTGCTGAGCATGCCGCCCACCGCCTGCCTGAGCAAAGGCGTACCGTCCGGTGCTTCGCTGGCGAACAGATTATTGCCGTCCTTGTCGGCCAGGCTCACGTGCATGTGCATGCCGGTGCCGGCCAGGTCATCGAAAGGCTTGGCCATAAAGCACGCGACCATCCCGTGCTTGTGCGCCACGCCTTTGACCAGACGCTTGTAGCGCACCGCTTCATCCATTGCCTGCAGCGCATCACTGCGATGTTCCAGGGTAATTTCCACCTGCCCCGGCGCATATTCGGAAATCGCCGTGCGCGCAGGTATCCCCTGGAGCTTGCAGGCGCTGTACAGATCGGCCAGAAACGGCTCGATTTGTTCCAGTTCTCGCAAACCGTAAACCTGGGTCGCCCGTGGACGCTGCCCGTCGGCATCGCGGGCCGGTTGCGGACGACCATTGCTGTCGCGCTGCTGGTCGAGCAGATAAAACTCCAGCTCCGCCGCCATCACCGGGTAATAGCCGTCGGCCTTGAGGCCGTCGATGACCTTGGCCAGCAAGTGCCGGGGGTCGGCCACCGTGGCAGGCATGCCCTGCTGCGGATGCATGCTGACCTGCACTGCCGCCGTGGGAATCAGGCGCCACGGCATGGGCTGCAAACTGCCGCTGACTGGGTAGGCGCGGCAGTCGATATCGCCCACATCCCAGACCAGGCCGGTGTTTTCCACATCGTCACCATTGATGCTCAACCCCAGAATCGTGCTCGGCAGCGGTCGGCCGCTCTCGTAGACCGCCTGCAACTCGTCGCGGTGCAGCAGCTTGCCGCGAGGCACGCCGTTATTGTCGATGATGAACAGTTCGAACATCTCGATGTGGGGATGTAATTCCAGAAAATCCAGGGCTTGTTGCAGCGGGGCAAATGCGGTTGCAGCACTCATGGCAATACTCATCGGTTCGTATCAGACAGGCGCCGGAGGGCGCACAGATTCAGGATTTGACGGCACGATGAAGATCCGGCGGGCGGGCATGACGGCAGTGAAACAGGGCCCAGAAGGCCTGCCAGTGGCACTGAATGCTGCTCATACCTGCAACCGTTGCCAAAAAGGGAACCCAGCCTCACACGCCCGGGCGGGTTGTTTAAATGCAGGGTTTTATACCTTTAGTTACATCGGCGCTAAACATACGATCCCCCCTGTGAGGCAACGGGCTTGTTGTGGGAGCGGGCTTGCTCGCGATTGCATCACGCCCGGCTTGCCTGACGACCGCGGCGCCTGTATCGCGAGCAAGGGCGCTTCCACAACAAGCCGTGAACGTTTGCAAAACCGCCGGGGTCGCATGCAGTGTCTATCCTGCTTGATCCACCCTACTGCTTCGAGGAGCCCGCACCATGACCAGAACCGTTGCCGATTTCATCACCGAAACCCTGCAGCAAGCCGGCGTAAAGCGCGTGTTCGGCGTCGTGGGCGATTCCCTTAACGGGTTTACCGATGCCCTGCGCCGCCAGGAACAGATCGAGTGGATCCATATGCGCAACGAAGAGTCCGCCGCCTTTGCCGCCGGAGCCGAAGCCCATTTGACCGGCGAACTGGCGGTATGCGCCGGCAGTTGCGGGCCGGGCAACCTGCATTTGATCAATGGCCTGTTCGACGCCCATCGCAGTGGAGTACCGGTGCTGGCACTGGCCGCGCATATCCCCGGCAGCGAAATCGGTATTGATTATTTCCAGGCCACTCACCCCGAGAGCCTGTTCAAGGAATGCAGCCACTACGTCGAACTGGTGTCCGATGCCGGGCAGTTGCCGCAGATTTTGCATCGCGCCATGCGCACGGCCATCGCCAGACGCGGGGTGGCGGTGGTGGTGATTCCCGGCGATGTAGCTCTGCAAGCCACCGAGGCCAAGGTGGCGCAATGGCTCAAGCCTGCCCAGCCGCTGATTTGCCCGGCCCCGGCCGAGATTGACCGGCTGGCGTCGTTTCTCAATGACGGCAAGAAAGTCACGCTGCTGTGTGGCGCAGGCTGCGCCGGTGCCCATAGCGAAATCCTGGCGCTGGCCGAGCGGCTGAACGCGCCCATCGTGCATGCCCTGCGCGGCAAGGAGCATGTCGAATACGACAACCCCTATGACGTCGGCATGACCGGCCTGATCGGCTTCGCCTCGGGTTACAAGGCGATGATGAACTGCGACACCTTGCTGATGCTTGGCACCAATTTCCCGTATCGCCAGTTTTATCCGCAGCACAGCTATATTGCGCAAATCGACTTGCGCCCTGAAGCCCTGGGCAATCGCTGCCCGCTGCAACTGGGGCTGCTCGGTGATGTGAAGCTGACGCTGCAGGCAGTGTTGCCCAAAGTGCTGCAAAACCCGAACCGCGAACACCTCGATGCTGCCCGCGACGACTACAAAAAAGCCCGCGAAGACCTCGACGCACTGGCCGAAAGCGGCCCTGACAGTTCGATCATCCACCCGCAGTACCTCAATCGCCTGGTCAGCGAGCTGGCGGCAGAGGACGCGATTTTCACCTGCGATGTCGGCACGCCCACCGCGTGGGCTGCACGATATTTGAAGATGAATGGCAAACGGCGCCTGATCGGCTCGTTCAACCACGGCTCAATGGCCAATGCCATGCTCCAGGCCATTGGCGCCCAGGCAACATTCCCTGAGCGCCAGGTCATTTCTATGTCGGGTGATGGCGGCTTCACCATGATGATGGGCGACTTCCTGACCCTCAACCAGGTGGGTTTGCCGATCAAGGTCATAGTGCTCAACAACGGCACCTTAGGCTTTGTCGAAATGGAAATGAAGGCGGCGGGCTTCCCGGATGTGGGTTGCGACCTGAAAAACCCGAACTTTGCGGCAATGGCTCAGGCCATGGGGGTGAAAGGGATTCGCGTGGAGCATCCATCCGAACTGGAAGCGGCGCTGCGCGAAGCCTTCGCCCATGACGGCCCGGTGCTGGTGGATGTGGTCAGCGCCCGTCAGGAGCTGGTCATGCCACCGACCAAGACCTTCGAACAGGCCAAGGGTTTCAGCCTGTTTATGCTCAAGACCGTGATGGACGGCCGCGCACGGGAGTTGATCGACCTGGCCAAAGTCAATTTGTGGCGTTAAGCAACTCCCCGTAGCCGCAGTACTTTGTGGGAGCGGGCTTGCTCGCGATGCATGCGGCGCGGTCTGTCAGGTAAACCGCGTCGATTTCATCGCGAGCAAGCCCGCTCCCACAGGAAGGACTTGATCGGCAACAGAGTCTCTACAAGATTGAAAAACGCTTTGGCTTGCGATCACGGCCAGCTCTCGCCTAATATACGTTCCATATACATTTCATATTGGAACGCTGATGGGCATCGTCAAGATATCCGAGCAAATGCACGAAAACCTGCGGGTCGCCAGCAACGCGCTGAGCCGCTCGATCAATGCGCAAGCCGAACACTGGATGCGTATTGGCATGCTGTCCGAACTGCACCCCAACCTTGATCACAACCAGATCTGCCGCCTGCTGGTGCGGGCCGAGCAGGCTGGCGGCCTGGACTTGAATGTGGCACTGCAAGACACCCCCCTGGTAACCGGAGCACATTCATGAAGGCCAGCGTCGTTATCAACAGCCCGGCACAAATCGCCCAGTCCAAGATCGCGGGCAAGCTGGCCGCCGAGGTGCTGGCCATGATCGCCGAGCACGTCAAGGCCGGGGTCACCACCGACCAGCTCGACAAGATCTGCCACGACTATATCGTCAACGTGCAAAAGGCCATCCCCGGCAACGTGGGCTACCACGGCTTTCCGAAAACCGTGTGCGCTTCGGTCAATGAAGTGGTGTGCCATGGTATTCCGTCAAACCGGGTGCTGCAGGACGGCGACATCGTCAATATCGATATCGCGGTGGTCAAGGATGGCTGGTTCGGCGATACCAGCCGCATGTACTTCGTCGGCGAACCAAGCCCCGCGGCGCGGCATCTGGTGAAAACCACCTACGACGCCATGTGCGCCGGGATCCGCATGGTGCGCCCGGGCGCAACCTTGGGCGACATCGGCCACGCCATCCAGACCCTGGCTGAAAAGGAAGGTTTCAGCGTAGTGCGCGAGTACTGCGGCCACGGTATCGGCAAGGTCTACCATGACGAACCGCAGGTGCTGCACTACGGCTATCCGGGCCAGGGCATGAAGCTCAAGACCGGCATGATTTTCACCATCGAACCTATGCTCAATGCCGGCAAGCGCCATGTCAAAACCCTGCCCGACCACTGGACCGTGGTCACCAAGGACGGCTCGCTATCAGCCCAGTGGGAGCATATGGTGGCCGTGACTGACGACGGTTTCGAGGTGCTGAGCCCGTGGCCGGACACCATGGCCGACTACCCCGCCATTGTTTGACGGGCACTGCACAGGGACGGCGATATGACGGTTGAAAGCTACGACCAGCTGGCGATCTTCTCGGTGGTTGCCCAGGAGCGCAGCTTTACCCGCGCCGCCGCCCGCCTGGGCATGTCGCAACCGGCCCTGAGCCGGGCCATGCGCCAGCTCGAGGAGCGCCTGGGGGTGCGCCTTCTGGCGCGCACTACCCGCAGCGTTGCCCCGACCCAGGCGGGTGAGCATCTGCTGCAGGTGATCGCCCCACGCTTCGACGAGATCAACAGCGAGCTGGCGCTGCTCAGCAAGTTTCGCGACCGGCCGGCAGGCAAATTGCGCATCACCGCAGGGGAGCATGCGGCGATTGCGGTGCTGCAGCCGGTGCTGGCGCGGCTACTGCCCGACCATCCGGACTTGAGCATCGAGATTATCGTCGACTACGGCCTGACCGATATCGTCGCCGAGGGCTTCGATGCTGGCGTGCGCCTGGGCGAACAGGTGGCCAAGGACATGATTGCCATGCGCATAGGCCCTGATATGCGCATGGCGGTAGTCGGCTCCCCGGCCTATTTCAGCCGCTACCCCAAGCCGGTGATCCCGGCCGATCTGGTGGCACACAACTGCATCACCCTGCGTATGCCAACCCATGGCGGGCTGTTTGCCTGGGAGTTCGAGAAAAACGGCCAGGCCCTGAACGTGCGCATCGAAGGCCAACTGGTGTTCAACACCATCGCCATGCGCCTGGAGTCCGCGCGCCAGGGGCTGGGCCTGGCCTATATGCCGGAAAACGTGGTGCAGGCCGATATCGAGCAGGGCCGCCTGATCCGTGTGCTGGAGGACTGGTGCGAACCCTACTCCGGCTACCACCTCTACTACCCGAGCCGACGCCAGTCCTCTGCGGCCTTCATCCTGTTGCGTGAAGCCTTGCGCTACCGCGACTGACCAGCCGCCAGTTGGGCGTCCAGTGCCTCGGTGGCGCGCCGGGCGGCATCGCCATCGCCGCTTGCGGCAAGCACCTGGATCACCTCACGCAATTGCGCCTCGCTGAGACCAACACGCAGGCTGGCGCCCATATGTGAACGCAGTTGCGGCTCCACCCCGGGGGTGGCGGACAGGGCACCGACCGTGGCCAGCTCGCGACTTTGCCAGTCCAGATTGTCCCGGGCAAAAATATCGCCGAACAAATGCGCCTGCAGGTACTGGTTGATCACCGGAGCAAACTCAAACAGCGGGCCCTGCACCGGCGCCCCGGAAATCCGCGTCTGATTGGCCTTACCCAGGGCCAGCAGCTCTTCACCGGCAGGAATCGCAGCTTCGGGTTCACGCCCCGGGGCGTCTTCAATGCCCCGTTGCCGGCGGGCATCGAGCACCTTCATCAACTGGCCGAGGGCGTTGAGGCTGCGCGGAAAGCCCGTGTAGGCATACAACTGCACCAGGATTTCCTTGACCTCGCTGACCGTCAGCCCGGCATCGAGGCCCTGGTTCAAGGCGCTATCGAGCGCGGGCATATTGCTGCTGGCCATGGCGGCGGCGATCAGCGGGATGGCCCGCTGACGGGGCGTCAGGCCCTGCCCGGCCACCCCGCTGACGGCCCGCGAGCCGTCGACGGCCGGGGCCGCCTGCACTGAATCGATGGTCAGCCCCAGGCTCAGGGCGAAGGCCGCAGCCAGCATGGCGGGGCTCTGGAACTTAACGGGCCTGGTATTGCTCATCGGTCACTTTCTCCATCCAGGTCACGTTTTTGCCGTCCACGGTGCCGGTGACGGCCAGATGGGTCATGGCACCCTCCGGCGCCGCGCCATGCCAGTGCTTGATACCCGGCGGGCAGACCACCACGTCGCCGGGGTGGATTTGCTGCACCGGTTTGCCCCACTCCTGCGTCAGACCCACCCCGGACACCACCACCAGCCGCTGTCCGGCCGGATGGGTGTGCCAGGCCGAACGCGCGCCCGGCTCGAAGGTGACATAGGCCGCCGAGGCCTTGATTTCATCGCTGGCGGCAAACAGCGGGTCGACCCGCACCTGCCCGGTAAAGTAATCCTCGGGACCGGCAGTCGAGACCTGGTCGGCGCTGCGGGTTATCTGCTGCGCACGGGGCTTGTCATCAGCGGCTGTCGATCCGGCGGCGCCCGCCAGGGGCGCCGCTACACACATTGCCAGAGTCCATAGTGTCCGGTTCATGCAAACCTCCTCGTCTCAGAGTGTTCTGGCGTAGAAATTAGCCAGTTGGTTGATGGCCGTGTCGACATACTCAGGCACCCAGTAAGTCTGGATATGGGTCGCGCCATCGATCTTGAACAGGGTCTTGTCTTCGGTGCCCGTAGCCTTGGCGAACGCCTGCTCGGTCATGTACAGGGTGTCGGCCTTGCTGCCGGCAATCATCAACAGCGGCTTGTTGAGCAGTTCGAGCTGGTTGGTGGCATCGAAGCTCATCAGGTCCATCAGGCTGCTCAGGGTGTACTTGAAGGTCGAGTTGGGGTGGGCGTGGGTCTTGCCGTAGTACTCGAAGCCTTCGCGATACAGGTCAAAAGGCAGCTTGGCGATTTGTTCGTCGGTAAGTTTGACATCACCGGTGTACACCACTTCGCCACCTGCCGCTTCCTGGGCACGGGCTGCGGATGCCTGCTGCAGGCGCTCCTGGAGGGTGTCCAGCTGCGAATCCATAAAGCCGTTACGGCGCACCAGGCCGGAGTTGAACATGCTCACGGTGGCAATCGACTGGAAGCGCTTGTCGCTCTGCCCGGCTTTCAAGGCATAACCACCGCCGCCGCAGATACCCAGCAAGCCCAGGCGTTGGGGGTCAACACCGGGGTAGCTGGCAATAAAGTCGGCCATGCCGTGGATGTCTTCAACACGGTTGGCAGGTTTGTCGACATTGCGCGGCTGGCCGCCACTGGCGCCCTGATAGGCCGCATCGGCGGTAATGGTGATGTAGCCCTTTTCCGCCAGACGCTGGGCATACAGCCCCGCGACCTGTTCCTTGACACCGCCGTTGGGGTGCGCAACCACTATGGCGGGGTATTTTTTGCCAGCATCATAGTTCGCCGGAGTGTACACATTGGCCGCAATATCCAGGCCATTGAGCTTGTAGGCAACCGGGTGGATATTGACCTTGCCCGGCTCGTTGCGGGTGATCGCGCCAGCGTAGGTCAAGGTAAACGGGTTCGCTTTGTAGTCACCCGCCTCGGCGGCTGACATACCGACCATTGCAGCCATGAGCGTGGCTTTAAGCACTGTAAACGTCATGAAAATCTCCCTCTCAAAGTTGAACTTCTGCAGGAAACGGCCACCGGTGGCGAGCGCGTATTCAATATAGAAGTAACTTAACGACCGGGGACTGATTAATAAACGGCGCTTACCGGATAGCACTTATACCTTGTACGCATAAATATACCCCCTGCATCCGTGCAACTCCTTCCCGACATCCGGCTAATCTGTGTTCTGTCCCGCTTGTTCGCTCACCGGAATTTGCCCATGCCCATTTTTCTCGATCATCCGTTGTCCTGGAGTGCCCTGCTGCTGGTGATCGACGCCGCGCTGTGGCATCTGACGCCCTTCAGGCAGCGCATTATGCGGGTCGCAGTGCGCCTGGCGCTGTTTGTGCTGTTCAGCGTGATCATTTTCAACGCCGGGGTCAGCCCGTTGCAGGCGCCGCTGTTTACCGATGACCAGGTCACCCGGCTGGGGGCCACCGCGCTGGGGATTGTGTGGTGGCTGTACGCAGCGCGGGTGTTCACCGAAATGATCGGCCTGGTGCTGATGCGTCGTATCGGCCACAGCGGCCGCCTGCTGCAGGACGTGATCGGCGCACTGGTATTTTTGGCCGCTATCGTCGCCGCCGCCGGCTATGTACTGGAACTGCCGGTCAAAGGGTTACTGGCAACCTCCGGAGTGGTGGCGATTGTGGTTGGTCTGGCACTGCAGAGCACCCTGAGTGACGTGTTTTCGGGCATCGTCCTCAACACCACCAAGCCCTATCAGGTGGATGACTGGGTGGTGATCGACGGCATCGAGGGCAAGGTGCTGGACATTGACTGGCGCGCCACCCATCTGCTGACCAGTGCGGGCAGTACGGCGGTGGTGCCCAATTCGGTGGCAGCCAAGTCCAGGATCGTCAACCTGAGCCGGCCCACCAACCTGCATGGGGTATCGATCAGCATTCAGCTGCCCAACCATGTTCGCCCGCGCCGTGTCCTCGATGCACTGGAGCGCACATTGCAGGGCAGCAGCAGCCTGCTGTTGAACCCGGCCCCCAAAGTGCTGCTCAAGGAAACCGGCGAGAGCATGTCCGAATACGTGGCCAGCGGTTTTATTGCCGACCTGGGGAAAAAATCTGAGGTGCGCAACCAACTGTTCGACCTGGCCCACCGGCATCTGGAAGCGGCAGGTATTTCGCGCCAGCCTGACGCCGTGATTGAACCGGCAGGCCGGGCGCGGGCGCTGCTCGACGAGGTAAAAGTCTTCCGTTCACTGAGTGCAGAAGAACGCGACCAGATCGCCCTCGCCATGACCGCCCGGCAATATGCGGCCGGTGAAGTGGTACTGGCGCAAAACCAGGTGCCGGACAGCCTGATGGTGATCGCCACCGGGGTAGTCAGCGTCACCCTGCCTGATACCAAGGGCCCGATAGAAGCCGGACGCATGGGACCGGGGGAGATCATGGGCGAAGAGAGCATCCTCACTGACGCGCCGTCCGGAGCGACCTTCACCACCCTGACCTCAAGCATCATCTATCAGATCGACAAGGCCCTGACCCGAGACTGCATGGTGCAGCGGGTCGAGGTTGGGCAGGCCTTGAGCAAATTGCAAGCGGTGCGCCAGCAAAGCAGCCGCATGGCGCTGATGACAGCACCGGCACCGATCAGCAAAGGCGGGTTTTTGAGTTGGTTGCACCGGCATTGAGCAAGAGCAGCCAAAGCCCCGTAGCAGCTGACGAGTGGATCGAGGCTGCGTTCGATTGCGGAGCAATCGTAAACCTGAACGCGCGGTTTATCTGACACACCGCATGCTCGGGTTTCACGAAGGCTGCCTCGGGGTGCCGCATCACACCGAACGCAGCCTCGTTCCACTCGTCAGCTGCTACGGAGGTTGAGGGTTATCTGGAGGTAAACGCCGAGTAGCTGTTCATCAGGTTGCGGTAGTTGGGGATGCGTGGTGACAGCAAGTTGGCCAGGCCTTCCATGTCGTTGCGCCAGTCAACCTGCAGCTCGCACGCCACCGAGAACCAGTTCACCAACTGCGCACCCGCTGCTGTCATTCGCGCCCAGGCCGCCTGTTGCACGGTTTCGTTGAAGGTGCCCGAAGCATCGGTGACGACAAACACCTCGAAGCCCTCAGCCAGCGCCGACAGCGTCGGGAAGGTGACGCACACATCCGTCACCACGCCCGCAATGATCAGTTGCTTGCGCCCGGTCGCCTTCACCGCCTTGACGAAATCTTCGTTGTCCCAGGCATTGATCTGGCCAGGGCGCGGGATGTAGGGCGCATCGGGGAACAGCTCCTTGAGCTCGGGCACCAGCGGGCCGTTGGGGCCGGTTTCAAAACTGGTGGTGAGGATAGTCGGCAGCTTGAAGAACTTGGCCACATCGCCCAGCGCCAGTACGTTGTTCTTGAATTCGTTCGGCGAGAAATCCTGTACCAGCGAAATCAAACCGGTCTGGTGATCAACCAGCAGCACCACAGCATCATCTTTGTTCAGGCGTTTGTATGGAACGTTGCTCATATGGAACTCCTTGATAGAGGGGTGTAACGGGATCAAAACGCAAAACATGAGCAGCCGAAGGCGCCCCAGAAACCGGCAAAGTCGCTGACCGGCGCATTCGATAAACGGGCTTTTTCATGGCCGTGGGCATGCACCGCACACGGCCCGCTGCAGTGGTGAGCCTGTGCCTGCAGCGGCGCACCCGGGCGCCAGTGACCGGGGACCTGCACCACGGGCGACCAGTCGGGCAAGACCGGCACGCTGGGCGGCCCGAGCGGTTCGAAATCATCAGCGGCATACACCACCGTGCCGCCGACCACCGTCAGCACCGATTCGATCCACTTGATGGCCTCTTCGTCGACGCTGAAAAAATCCGCGCTCAAGACGGCAAGATCTGCCAGTTGTCCCACCTTGATCTGGCCCTTTTTCCCCTGCTCGCTGGAGAACCAGGCACTGCCGTGGGTAAACAGTTCCAGCGCGGTCAGCCGCGGCAAGCCTTCGGCATGCAGCTCGAGCCCGCCCACGGTGCGGCCGCTGACCATCCAGTACAGCGATGTCCACGGGTTGTAACTGGATACCCGGGTGGCATCGGTACCCGCGCCCACCGGCACGCCTTCGGCCAGCATGCGTTTGATCGGTGGCGTGGCTTCGGCGGCTTTGGCGCCGTAACGTTCGACGAAATACTCGCCCTGGAACGCCATGCGATCCTGAATCGCGATACCGCCGCCCAGCGCCCTGACCCGTTCGATGTTCTGAGGGGTGATGGTTTCGGCATGATCGAAAAACCATGGCAGGCCATTGAACGGAATATCCCGATTGACCTTCTCGAACACGTCGAGCATGCGGCTGATGGACTCGTTGTAGGTGGCGTGCAGGCGGAACGGCCAACGCTGCTCCACCAGATGGCGCACCACCGGCTCCAGTTCGTCTTCCATGGTCTGCGGCAGATCGGGGCGCGGCTCCAGGAAGTCTTCGAAGTCTGCCGCCGAGAACACCAGCATTTCCCCGGCACCGTTATGGCGCAAAAAGTCATCGCCCTGGTGCAGCTTGACGCTGCCCGTCCAGTTTTTGAAATCGGCGAGTTCTTCTTTGGGCTTTTGCGTGAACAGGTTGTAAGCGATGCGAATGGTCAGTTGCCGGTCTTGGGCCAGTTGCTCGATGACCCGGTAGTCGTCGGGGTAGTTCTGGAAGCCACCACCGGCATCAATCGCGCTGGTGAGCCCGAGGCGATTGAGTTCGCGCATGAACTGGCGGGTCGAATTGACCTGATACTCCAGCGGCAGCGCTGGCCCCTTGGCCAGGGTCGAATAGAGGATCATCGCATTGGGTCGCGCCACCAGCATGCCGGTGGGGTTGCCCTTGGCATCACGCACGATCTCGCCACCTGGCGGGTTCGGCGTGTCACGGGTATAGCCGGCCACTCGCAGCGCGGCCCGATTGAGCAAAGCGCGGTCATACAAGTGCAGGACAAACACCGGGGTGTCCGGGGCCGCCTGATTGAGTTCGTCCAGGGTCGGCATGCGCTTCTCGGCGAACTGGAATTCGTTCCAGCCACCCACCACACGCACCCACTGCGGCGTAGGCGTGCGCGCGGCCTGCGCCTTGAGCATGCGCAACGCATCGGCCAGCGATGGCACACCTTCCCAGCGCAGTTCGAGGTTGTAGTTCAGGCCACCGCGGATCAGGTGCAGGTGCGAGTCATTAAGCCCGGGGATGACGCAGCGGTCCTTGAGATCGATGACTTGCGTGCCCGGACCGCGCAGGGCCATCGCCTGGGCATCGGTGCCGACCGTGACAAAACGGCCTTCGCGGATGGCCACGGCACTGGCCTGCGGATTGTCGCGATCGACGGTATTGAATTGACCATTGAACAGGATCAGATCGGCGTTCATCGCAATTCCTTGGGTTCGGCGGCGGACGTCAGCCAGGGCGCGAACAGGCGCGTCGCCAGCGGCATAAACAGGTAAACCACCGAAAGAACGATGGTCAGGGTGATCACAAAAGTGGCCACCACGTATTGGGAGAAAAAGGGACTCAAGCTCAACAAGGGCTTCCAGAACAGCGGCACCAGCAGGGTATGCGGGAAAATCACCAGCAGCGTTAGCAGCGCCTGCTTCCAGCGCGGCGGTGGCGGGCGGGATTCGGCGTGGGGTGCAAACCAGAACTCGTTGACCGGGTTGACCTCGGTCTGGTCGCCGTCTGCCAGCATGGGCGTGGCTTCAGCGACCAGTTCCCGCCGTTGCGGCGAATCCAGCCAGCGCTGCATGGCGTCGGTGGAAAAAAACCGCAGCACGCAGGTGTAGGTGTCAAGACCGGCGCTTTTACCGGGCACGACGTCCACCCCCAAATGCCCGTCCCACTGCCCGGCAATGCGCACGATCTTGCGCAACCAGGCGTTATAGGGCGCTTCATGACCGGCCTTGACCCGATGCTTGACCACCAGGGTCACGACCTCATCGAACACCCGCGGCGGCGGGTCAATCACAGTGGATTCAGGCATTGTGCAAGGCTCCATGAACGTACAAGAACACGACATTGCAGGGCAGTTGCCTGTATCAACCCTTGAGGAAGGCCAGCAGATCGTCGTTCAACTGATCCTTGTGGGTATCGGTCAGGCCGTGGGGCGCACCGGGGTAGATCTTCAGCGTAGACCCCTTTACCAGCGCTGCAGCCGCGATGCCCGCCGCTTCGATCGGCACCACCTGGTCGGCGTCGCCGTGAACGACCAGCGTCGGGAAGTCGAATTTTTTCAGGTCTTCAGTAAAGTCGGTTTCGGAAAAAGCCGCGATGCAGTCATAAGCATTCTTGTGACCGCTGGTCATGCCCTGCATCCAGAACCCGTTGATCATGCCCTGGGAAGGCTTGGCCCCCGGCTTGTTGAAACCGAAGAAAGGGCCGCTGGCAAAATCGAGATACAGTTGCGAGCGATCCGCCAGGGAGGCCTGACGAATGCCGTCGAACACCTCGATCGGCAAACCGCCGGGGTTGGCGGGGGTTTTCAGCATCAAGGGCGGCACTGAAGAAATCAGACCCGCCTTGGCCACCCGGGCGCTGCCGTGGCGACCGATATAGCGCGCCACTTCGCCACCCCCCGTGGAAAAGCCGAACAACACAACGTCCTGCAAGTCCAGCAACTCGATCAACTGCGCCAGGTCATCGGCATAGGTGTCCATGTCATTACCTGCCCAGGGCTGGCTGGAACGCCCGTGGCCGCGGCGATCATGGGCAATGACCCGATAACCCCTGGACGCCAGGAACAGCATCTGCGACTCCCAGCTATCGGCATTGAGCGGCCAGCCGTGGCTGAAAATAACCGGCTGCCCTGTGCCCCAGTCCTTGAAGTAAATGTCGGTACCGTCGCGGGTCGTGAACGTGCTCATGGGGCGGTCATCCTTGTGCAAGTGCAAAGAGTTCTCATCTATCTTGGCAGGCATGGATCACAGCACAACCGCTCTGGTAGGAGCACTACAGCCATATGGGTGCGCACAACGGACAATCACGGCTAGCTGAACTGCTCGCGGTACTGTGCCGGCGTCAAACCGAGCTTTTCATTGAACAGAAAGCGCATGTGCCTGACGCTGCCGAAGCCACTTTTGTAGGCCACGGTCTTGAGGGGCAACTCACTGGTTTCCAGCAGGCTTCTGGCCCGGTCAATACGCGCCCCCTGCAGAAACTCCATGGGCGTCATATTCACTTCACGGGCAAAAACCCTGGCAAAGTGCCGCGGGCTCATACTGGCCAAACTGGCCATAGAGTCGATGCTGAAGGCCTGCTCCAGGTGTTCGAGCATATGGTTCTGGACCCGGGTGACGGGGGTTTCCTGCGGGCCTACCGAGGCCATCAACGGGCTGAACTGCGCCTGACCGCCCTGACGCTTCATCACTACCAGCAGCACCTTGGCCACATCCTGTGCAACTTTTTTACCGTGATCAGCGGCCACTACTGACAGCGCAAGGTCGATACCGGCCGTGACGCCGCCAGAGGTGATCAGATTGCGGTCGTGCACAAAAATCTGATCGGTCTCCACATGAGTACCGGGAAAGGCCTTGATCAACCGCTCGGTGTAGTGCCAGTGGGTGGTAACGCGGTAACCGTCGAGCAAGCCGGCGAAGCCCAGGACAAAGGCCCCGGTACAGATCGAACCGTATTGCCCGGCCCGGGTGACGGCGCCCTTGAGCCACTCCAGCAAGAGCGCCGGCTTGTCGTTGTAGGCTGCCGGGCCACCGGGCACCAACAGCAAATCATAGTGCCCGTCAGCCTGATCAATATGCAGATCGGCCTTCACACTGACGCCGTTTGAGGCGCGCAACTGACCGTGGTCTGTGCCCAGGGTGATCAACTCATAGTGCTGTTCGGGTGGCAGATAACGGTTGGCAATGGAAAACACCTCCATGGGGCCCGCCATGTCGAGTAGAAGAAATTGCGGGAACAACACCATTGCCACAGTTTTCATTGAGGGCACCGCTTTTAACAATTGCACTGAGGGGTGATGACACAGACTACGCTGCTGCCAGCGGCATTATGGCAAGTACAAAATGGCGTACCGGTCAAAAATGCGTGATCACCCGCACAAAACTGTCAACTAAAAGACACAGGGTTCAGTGCTCATCTGCTTGCTCGGGCCAATCCTCTCCCTGTGAAGACACTCATCACCTTCTTAGCATTTATGGGGGAACAGATCGGGGGACATAACTAATATTGGGAGGGCGCGCCTGGCGATAACACCCTGTTGTTACCCCAAGGACGTTAGCGCGCCACAGTTCGAAGGCTAGCGAATGAACCCTGGTACCTCCTGCCGCCGGGATCCGGCTGGCGCATCTTCCAAAAACTAAAAAACCGTCTGCTCCTTTCAAGAGCAGACGGTTGTCTTTTTGCACGTTTAACGCGGTGCGAACCAGGCTGTGGGCACTTCAGACTGCACGGTAACGGTCTTTACCTGGGTGTAGGCATTGAGCGTTTCGCGACAAAACTCGCGACCAATCCCGCTGTTCTTATAGCCGCCAAATGCAGTGCCATCAGTGATGTTCGAGTAGCGGTTGATCCATACGGACCCGGCCTCCAGACGATCGGCAGTTTCCATGGCGTGCTTGAGGTTGCTGGTATAGATACCCGACGCCAGTCCGTACTCGGTGTCGTTGGCCTGGGCGATCATCGCCTCATAGTCACTCCAGATGATCAATGAAAGAACGGGGCCAAAGATTTCTTCCTGACAGATGCGCATTTGATTATGCGCCAGCAACAAGGTCGGCTGGATAAAGTAACCATGCTCACACCCCGGCACCTGCGCCCTGTCGCCCCCGGCCAACAGTTCAGCCCCCTCTTGAATGCCTAAATTAATGTAGTCCAGTACGCGCTTGCCCTGACGCTCACTGATCAAGCAACTGACGCGGGAGTTTTCTTCCAGTGGCGAGCCCACGACAACCCGATTGAAGGATGCGATCAATTTCTGTTTGAACACTTCGGAAATGTCCGCGTGCACAAACAATCGAGTTCCGGCCAGGCAGGATTGCCCATTGTTATGAATCGCAGCAAACGTCGCGTTATCAACCACCGCATCAATATCGTCGATATCGGGGAACACGATATTGGCGCTCTTGCCGCCCAACTCAAGGGTCGAGGGTACGAGCCGCCTGGCGGCAACACCCGCTACGAGCCGGCCTACCTCGGTGCTGCCGGTGAACGACAACTTTGCAACCCGAGGATGCTCACTTAGTGCCGCGCCCACGACGTCTCCCAGCCCCGTCACCATGTTCACAACGCCGGCGGGGAAAATCCTGTTGATCAACTTGCCCAGTTCAAGCGTCGACAAGGAGGCATTCTCGTCGGGCTTCAACACGACGGTGTTACCCGCCACCAACGCCGGTGCTAACTTGAACGCAGCCATGATCGCCGGCGCGTTCCAGGGAATGATCTGCCCGCATACCCCCAGCGGCTCGCGCTTGGCGATGGCATAACCGCCGTCGATTGCACGGCCAGTGTCTTCATGGGCCATGATCACAGAAGCGAAATAACGGTAGTGCCGAACGGCCGTCAGGTAGTCCTTGCGCACTTCGCTGATGCAACGTCCCACATCATGGGCATCGATCATCGCCAGGCGTTCGCTGTGCGCTTCGATTTCGTCTGCCAGCAGATTAACCAGCCGCGCGCGCATTTGCTGACCAAGCGCTCGCCATGCTGGAAACGCCGCGTGCGCAGCGTTGACCGCGCGGTCGACATCCGTGGCATCGCAATAGCGGATATAGGCCAGATGCCTGCCTGTGGCAGGGTCGACAGCAGCAAACGAACGCGCCATATCGTCAGTTTCAAACACGCCATTGATCAGCGGGCCATAAGACTTATCGAAATTAATTTGCATGGTAAACCTCATATTCGAGCGTGAAATCTGGATGATCTATAGTATAAAATCGTAATTACTTTATTTTTCGTCCAACCAGGTGATACATGGATCCTCTGTCCGACGTCCTCTCATTGTTGAGAATCCGCAATTACCACTCCGCCACACTCTCCTTGGGAGGCGATTGGGCATTCACCTTTCCCAAGCGCGAAGGCATCAAATTCACGGCGGTGGTCAAGGGCAGTTGCTGGTTGCTAGTGGATGGCGAACAGCAGCCGCAACGCCTGCACCAAGGCGATTGTTTTCTCATGACCCGCGGCATGCCTTTTTCGCTCTACAGCGATATTTCCCAACCGGTGATGAACTCCGACGGCCACTTTAAAACCCTCGCGGCAGATGAGTTGGCACTGCATTACGGCGGCGACGATGTTCAGTTGGTCGGTGGCCGCTTTGACTTCAGTGGTGTCCCTACCCAGTTGTTGCTCAGCAGTCTGCCCTCCCTGGTTCACGTACAGGCCAATGAACCGCAGGCATCGATCCTGCGCTGGGCGCTGGAGCGGTTCACCACGGAGCTGCAGCAAAAACGCCCCGGCCGATCGCTGATGAATGAGCACTTGGCACATCTGATGCTGGTCGAAGTCCTGCGTACGCACCTGGCGACCCTGGACAGCACTGGCATCGGTTGGTTTTACGGCTTGGCCGACCGGAACCTCTGCATAGCCCTCGGCGCGATCCATGCCACCCCTGCCCATCGCTGGAGCGTCCAGGAGCTGGCGCAACTGGCAAGCATGTCGCGCTCGGCCTTCGCGTTGCGTTTCAAGCAAGTGGTTGGCGCGGCACCGATGGAGTACCTGACGTACTGGCGCATGTTGCTGGCCAGCGACCGACTGAAAAACACCGATGATTCGGTTTCCACCATCGCTTTCTCATTAGGCTATGAGTCAGAGAGCGCATTCAGTACTGCTTTCAAACGCGTCATGTCGCAGTCGCCTCGCCATTACCAGCGCACTCACGCCAGCCAGGATTAGTGCAAACCGCCGCTGATCAGGAGCATCTCGCCGGTGATCCATCCGGCATCTGACGAGGCCAGGAAGGCAACTGCAGGTGCGATGTCCTCGGGTTTGCCGATTCGGCCCAACGGCGTAATCGCTTCAACTTGCTGACGGAAGGCATCCTCGAAAAAACCACTCGCATGCACACCTTCAGTCACCACCAAACCTGGATTCACTGAGTTGACGCGAATTTTCTTCGGCCCCAACTCATTGGCAAGCGTTTTGGTAATGGCATCCACAGCGCCCTTGGACGCGGTGTATACCGTGGAGTTGGCGGGAGTGAATGAGGTGACGCAGGAGCTGATATTGATAATGCTACCGCCCTCGGGATTGAACACCTTGACCGCCGCCTGCGTGCATTGGATCAACCCCAGTACATTGAGATTGAACTGGCGGTGAAACTCTTGCTCGGTGATCTCTGCCAATGGACCAGTGGCATAGACGCCGGCATTGTTGACCAGGATGTCCAGATGACCATGTTCATGGGCGATCATCTTGAACAATGCAGTGACGTCAACGCTGTTGGAAACATCGGCTTGCACCGCATGAGCCCTGGCACCCGCCTGAACAATTTCGGCGACCACACGGTCGGCATCTTCGCGACTATGGGCATAGTTGACGATGACTGTGGCGCCGTCCTTGGCCAGTTGCTTGGCAATCGCCGCACCAATGCCCTTCGACGCTCCAGTCACCAATGCGATTTTCTTGTGCAGCCTTTTCATGTTCATACCCTTCTGCTGGATCAAGTCGATGAATCCAGCTTAGGAGCAACACCTCGGCCCGTTAATAGCCAGTCCTCCAAAAAAGCTTCGCGATCGTCCAGCCATCAAAGCGCTGCCTCTGATCTGCCGATCACCGCTGGCGCCAAACCCTGGACGATGACAAACAAAGCCTGGGGTTTGGGGCATGGTGCCGATCGCACTGGCCCCTATCATTTGCCAATGGGCAAAGCCCTCGAAAACCCCTCCACATCCCTCTTAAAAGCCCTGAGCGCTGGGCTGGGAGACTCATGCCCGTCGATATCACTAAACACGGTTCAAAAGGCCTGTTGTTTTTTCTTGCGCTGTCGCTTTGCGCCGCGCTCATGAACAGCAGCGCCCCCACGCCGCTGTATCCGTTTTACCAAGAACACCTGCAGATCAACGCTGTAGACCTGACATTAATCTTCGGCGCCTATGGCGTCGGTGTTTTGCTGGCTTTGATGACCCTGGCGCGCATCGCCGGCCATGTCAAAGACCAGCGTTTTTTGCTGCTCTCAGCCATTGCACTGGTGCTGGTCGGTGCCTGGCTGTGCGCCGAATGTAATTCGCTGTGGGGGTTGTGTGCAGCCCGCGCCATCTCGGGGCTTGGCGCGGGGATCATGACCAGCGCTGTGAACGTGACGCTGGTTCGGTTTGGCCCGCGCGATTCTGGCAAGTTGGCGGCGACCCTCGCCACGCTGGCGATGATCATGGGACTCGCCCTCGGTCCGGTACTCAGCGGCGTGGCTTTGCAACTGAACCTCTACCCGACCCGCCTGCCCTTCTGGTTGATCATGGCCTTAGTCACTGTCGCCGCCCTCGGCGCTTTCATGCTCTGGCCGCGAAACGCCATTCAAGCGCGCTCCAGCATGCAGCACCCACAGTCGTCGTTACGCGAAGGCCTGCGCGGAATCGGTCGGCCCTTTCACTTGTGTGCATGGTCGGTGTTTTTCAGTTGGTCGTTCACCGCCTGCGTATTCGTCATTGGCCCCGGCGCTGCCGAGCAGTTGTTGGGCCTGGACGATCGCGGGACGTTTGGCTACAGCATGGCGGCGTATCTGTTGATCGCCGGTGCCAGCCAGCTCTACTGCAAACGCCTGGAGGCGGCACGGGGGCTGCGTTCGGGGTTGTTTGCGCAGTGCGTAAGCTTCCTGCTCTTGCTGAGTGCCTTCTGGGTACATTCATTGCCACTCGCGGCGCTGGCCCTGGTGACGGGTGGCTTCGCATACGGCGCTATTTTTGTCGGCAGTGCACGGCTGATAAACCAGCTGGCGCCCGCCCAGTGTCACGCCAAGTTGGTCGCGTATTACTACATGACGATCTACCTGTTCAACGTCGTGCCCATTCCCCTGGGAATGCTGGTGGATTCGCTGGGGCTTGCCCGCAGCGTTTTCATTGCCCTGGTCCTGTTCCTGGGACTCGGTGCCGTGCTGGCGATACTCGCCATCCGAATCCGACTCCCGTTTGCGCAGCAACTGCCTGGTTGAAGGCTCAGGACGCGCTGACCCACGCTGAAACAGCATCGTATCTCAACGTGGTACAACTCTATAAGGCACTGGGCGCTGGCTGGTTGGCACCTGAATCGCTTAAATCGAACTAACTTGAACTATTGTCGCCCTGACAGGGCGGCACTTTCACGCTAACAAAACGGCAATTGCGAGTTCGATTCGCAAAATGAGAACAACAACGTTTGCATAGGTACTGGCCAGCCCCTCACGCGCTATAGCAGTCTCGAGGTAACAACATACTTGAATCAAAATTTTCGAAAGCCCATAGCTGGCAGGCCGTTATTTGGACAAATCTGCCCTGAAAATGCCAAACGCCAAACACGAAAAAGCCCCTGAAATGTTCAACCATTTCAGGGGCTTCGTCTTGTTCAATAATGGCGGAGAGATAGGGACGTTCAGAATCTCACTACTCGGCCCAATAAACACGAGGCTTTAGGTCCTCACATGCGATTTTGCTACAAAAATATGCTACAAAAACGGTATGTTCTGGTAAAGCGATTCAGAGTGACTGCTTAAAGCCGCAGCACGTTAAACGGTCCGATTAGCGACACAGGAGCTTTAAATTCATCATTTGGAGCGGTTGCGGCAAACACCGAACCAAATGCCCACGAAGTGAGAAACGACCGGTTTTGGTATGATTCCGGTCATGAAACGACACCAAATAAGTCACGAATTAAACGCTACCGTCTTAATGAAGCCCCTAATGCAGTGGGCCTCCCAAATTCAATTGCCCACGGTTATTCAAATCATTCGCTAGCCAAATCCCCGCTTTTGTCATCAAAGCATAGGTAGCTGCGGTAAATCCGGCTTGAAAGCTGTCTTTCGCTTTTGTGACCTTTCCATCAGCGTGGATTTCAAAATCCTTAATAGGACCTTCAAACCCATGTGGCGTGCCAACATCCACCTTGAACGCATCGACTAATTCGAAATACTTACTCATATCCACATTCTTGATTTCATAGTCAAGGTTATGTGCGAATTCGTTCCTGATTTTGTTGAGGTGTTTGAGCGGTCTTGCCAGTTCAGCAGGCAGTCCGGATGCGACGGAGGTGGTAAGCCTTTCGTTAAAGTGCCGAAGAATCTCAGAGCCCTTGCCTTTTCCGCTTGTGAAGAACTCAATGTTCTCAGGTGCAATCCTTTCCTTTAAATAAACGCTCAGAAAACGCTCACAGATCAATTGAAGCCTTAAAATGCAATCTCCATCATCCTTTTTCTCCAAAACATTTGCGTATAATTCTGGATCAATGAACTTTATAAAATCGTGATTTACTTGAACGTAGGCCATGCATGTCTTCCTTTGATTAGAGCCCACCCATACGCAATCGGGAGTATAGGTGGGGAGAGTCCTTTTATTTGATTTCCACGCCAAGCTTTTTACCAAGTAATTTATAGAAATCCTCTCGCTTGCGAGGATTGCTCAATTCAGAGCAGCACGAGTTTAAAGCCTTAATAGCTGCGTCCTTGGTGATGTCTTTTGATTTTACTAATGGCTCAAGTTTTTCGTCATATATGTATTGGAGTTCGTTGTAGTCGCCGCACTGTCCGCACGACACAAGGGAAGCATCCCGCTTGCCACCTCCTTTGGTATCCTCATAATCATACTGATCATTGATATCTTGAATGGAAGTCGGACTAGCCTTGCTCAGTTCTCTCAAAATTTTTCGCAGATACTCGGACATGGTGGTCGATGCCTTTGGTGTGTGTCAAAGCTACATGGTGGCACTATGCCAAAATTTCAAGGCTCACTTCCTGACGGCTCGTTGTTGACCACTACGACCGTATGCAAAAAGCGAAAACATTCAGGTTAAACGCTTCCGATTTTATCAAATCGGCAGACAGCATGCCCCGACACGTCTTTACCTCACTACCCCGAGGTGCTCCATTGCGGCCCAAAGACAGTTATCTGCTCTGTTCAAAATGTTCATTTTGTCTGGATTATTCCCATACTGCTCTTTTGCTCCTTTAATCTCGTATAGGATAATATCTGTCAATCTGTCGGCATAATCGAAGTCTTTCAACTTCTCGATTTCATCATGATGCGAAAAGATCCCTGCAAGCTCGATATAGGTTTCTTCAAGAATTCTCTCAGTCACTACAAAGTGAAACTGGCTAATTTCATAAAGTTCGTGAAGAAAAGGTAATGCTTCTATTTGATGTCGCAGTTCAACCCCACCTTTCGCCCGATGGTATTCGGTAAGCGTCTTATAAAGACCGTCGCGAATAAGTGAGCTTTGCCCCTTATGCTGAATAGAGGCAACCTTTTCATTTCCGGTAAAAAAAAGGATCGAGTTGAAAACCCTTTCTATTCTCTGCAATGTTTTGGATATGTCGTAGATATTTAGCCCTGCATTCAGGCCCATAAAAAAAATATCACCTTCCTTATGCCCCCCAACATAACTCATTCCGAGACAGCCTTGCAAATGAACAATTTTCTGGACAAGAATTAGATGCTTTTCCATATCGCGATAATTTTCTAGCAGTTCGCTAATGGATGCGTAAATTGCGAGACAATCAGTAAGGTCGTAGGCCGTTGCATTCTCCGGCTTACCGACCTCGACTTTATATTCGCAATGGCTAGGGCTGTTTTTAACAAACATTGCTGTGTAGACCCTATCTGGATCAGCGAAGCCTATATCACCTCTAAAAAAAATAGATTGTTCATTTAGCCTTTCAATAAATACCTTCCGATGATTAAGGTATTGTTCGAAGGTCAATGCGGCCAATTGCTTTTCTACGACAATATCGTGTTTCTGTTGTTTGACCAAATTGTCAGCATCTTGTGCATTCTGGCGTTCTTCACCCTTCAATTGCTGTAGATACAGGAAAAGCAATGTCCCGATAGTTGCAAAAGAACTTAATAACGTGAAAGCTCCGCTCATAACTGAGCCGAAGCTGCCCCAATCAGTGGCAAGACGTGAAATTGGCCCTAGGTAATATCCGTAGGCCCAGAGAACCCCAACGGCAACCAAAATACCAATCCCAACGGCGACACCTACTCCGGCCAATATCCAATTTGCTTTCATAACTGCTCGCTTCATTTTGCCCATTATTGGTAAAACTCTGTGGGCATCTTATTTTCTGCCGCTTTTTTCTATCAGCGTCATTGGGGAATTTATTGACGTTGCGATGCCCCATCACTATCCTGCTGGATCTGAGAGTTCTCCATATGCTGAATATTAATAGTGTTGTAATTGATTGTCTGGGCCCGAATTTGATCATCCTTACTGAATACTATTCCGTTACCTAGAACTCCCTTTTCTTCAAGATCTAATGCAAACTCAAGAATTTTTGTTTTAGTTGTATCGATAATCCTAATTAAATGGTGCGTAGGAACATAAAGTGCAGGCTCAAACTGCTCACCCATAAGCCGCATTATCATGTTGGCCTGTGTTGATTGAAACTTAATAACGAAATTACCCCCCTCAGACTTATCTGCCAAGCTTTCAATTTGACTCACCGACAGGAATACATTTTGCCGTCGAATCATCTGATCCAATTGCTTATCAACCGTTACTGGTATCCAGCCTACGTAAGGATTGAATGCTTTTAATTCTCCGTATACGATGCGGTACTCTGGAATCAAATTTTCCTTATAACCATTTAGCTCGCTATGAATCCAAGCCTCGATATCTTTTATTTTTAGCTTTCGAGAAACTAACAGTGCTTTCCTCAAAAGATCCGTGATGTGTATGCTTCTGTCTAGGGCATCTCTTTGTAATTCGAGAACCAGACTATCCATTCTGGCCTCCTATAAACAAGCTAGTAGAGGCACGATTATAGGTATGTAGCTTGCAAGCACACTACCGGCAGCCCCCTCCAATACGTTTTTAATTGACAGCAAGCATTCTTTGATGATTCCCTTTTTAGGAATCGGTGCATTATTTTGTGTTTTTATGGTTTCCGCGTCAGCCAGCAGAGCTCGTGCTGCCGCTTGATCCTTAACTTTTGAAATATCACGAACGAATAATTCTAGAAAATTATTTAAATCGGCTTCGTACGAGCTTTGTTCAATTTTCTGCGTCGAGTTTTCGGTGTCTTGTTGGATCTGCGAGTTCTGCATAGACCCAACGTTGATAGTATTGGTAGTGCTTCCCATCGTCATCCCCTGACTTTCATTGATAGCGTTATGCCTCCTGCATCCTCTCCTTACTCTTTTCCATAATCAACCCTCCGACCATACATTACCTCCACTTTATCGCAGGTCACACAAACCACCATACGCAAAGCGGTGACAAAGGGCTGCAAGTTTTCCGTACGGGTACGAGTCCCACGCACGCCTAACCGGCTGAATCGAACAACAGGAGCTTTTGAACGCATAGTCGCTCGAGTGGCTATACAGAGCGTGGCGAACCCAGCTGTTTCGCACTGTAGAAGCTCACAGGTGGGTGCTGCAAACGCGGGCCGGTAGGATTTGATCACTCACCCAAAAAATACAGACGAAAAAAAACAGCGATCTGGTCGCTGCAGTTTGGCAAAAATTGCTGCAAACTACTGCTACAAATCGCTGTTTTTGAACCTTCGTAACTAATTGATTTACAAAGGTTTTTCTGTAATGGCGGAGAGATAGGGATTCGAACCCTAGGTACTGTCGCCAGTACAACGGATTTCGAATCCGTCCCATTCGGCCACTCTGGCATCTCTCCAACGGCGCGAATAATAGCGCGGTTTTTGATTATG